>JGI12635J15846_10000217_pt1 | contig 45086 bp, 37 predicted proteins | sample BlaSpr_A8_OM2_M2_FD_15846 | JGI IMG/M metagenome (IMG submission 15846)
ATGAGGATGATGTGCGGCCCATGGGGCGCAACGCTACTGGCGTGCGCGGCATGAATCTGGCGGAGAAGGATTACATCGTTGGCATGGCTACTACGATCAAGCCGGAAGCTAAGGCGGCGGTGAAGGAAGGCGACATTGCTCCCGAGATCGCCGACCTGGTTCCGGAAAAAGGGTCGCTCATCCTTTCGGTTACTGAGAATGGGTATGGCAAGCGGACTCCGGCGGAGGAGTATCGGCTAACGAACCGCGGCGGCAAGGGCGTGATCAACGTCAAGACTACGGAACGCAACGGTAAGGTCGTCGGCATCTCGCAGGTTACGGAGAAATCCGAGGTGATGCTGATCTCGCAGTATGGGAAGATCATCCGGATTGAATCGAAGTTTATCCGCGAATCGGGGCGCTCGGCTCAAGGAGTGCGGTTGTTGAATATTGAGCCGGGAGACCGGGTGGCGGCTGCAGTGGTGATTCCTCCGGATGAGCCTGCGGGGAACGGGACGCTGATTCAATAAGGCTTGGTGGCGGGATGTACGTACGATGTCCCACAATGTTTGCCAGTGCTTCAATGGGGGTACCTTGGCATCCGTATAATGCCTGTCGGCGTCGAGTTAGGCTGGGCGCACCGCAAGTCTTGGATAGTACTCCTGTAGCGCTCTCGGCAGCGCCTTGGCCCTAAATCCCGCCTTCGGTGTAGAGTAGTTGTCGCGATCGGAGGGGTAAAGATGGTCGGAAAAGCGGCTGGGGCCTGTCTGTTAGTCTGCGCGTGTATTTTATTTTCCTTACAGGGATCGGCGTTCGGCGATGAGATGCAGGCGCATCATCACGATGCCACCGAGAAGCTCGGCAGCGTTTCGTTTCCTATCTCCTGCGCGCCTGATTCGCAGAAACCCTTCGAGCGTGGCATCGCACTCATGCATTCCTTCGGTTATGAAGAGGCCGAAGCCCAGTTCGTCGAGATCGTGCAGAAGGATCCGGCTTGCGCCATGGCGCACTGGGGAGTTGCGATGAGTTTGTTCCATCAGATCTGGGAGCGTCCCGCAGAGCCGTCCTTGAAGCGCGGCTGGAGCGAGATGGAAAAAGCCCAGAAGCTGGGCGCCAAGACCGAGCGTGAGCAGGGCTATATCGCAGCGCTCTCCGACTTCTATCGCGACTACGGTACGCGCGACCACATGCGGCGTGTTACGTCTTATTCGGAGGCGATGGGGAAACTCTACCAGCAATATCCCAACGACTCTGAGGCGGGTGCGTTTTACGGCCTGTCGCTGTTGGCGGCCGAGCCCCCGAGCGACAAATCCCATGCCGCCAGAAAGAAAGCTGTCGCCGTGCTCAATCCGCTCTTCCTTCGACAGCCCGATCATCCCGGGCTGGCACACTACATCATCCACGCCTGCGACACACCTGACATGGCTCCACTCGGACTCGATGCCGCGCGCCGCTATGCGGCTATCGCATCCTCATCCGCACACGCCGTTCATATGCCCAGTCACATTTTTGCCCGGCTTGGACTGTGGCAGGAAGACATCGACGCGAACCTGAAATCGGTGGCACTCGCTCATCCATCCGGTGAGATGTACATGCACGGGCATGAACTGCACGCTATGCATTTCCTCATCTATGCTTATCTGCAGACTGGACAAGACGATGCGGCGAAGCGCGTGCTGGACGATTCAAAGCAAATCATAGCGAGTGCGCCCAAGACTGGCGACGACAACGGGATGCTGGAGTATTACGGCTTCGCCACCGCTCATTTTCCTGCGCTTTACGCGTTGGAGATGCATCACTGGGCCGACATAGCTTCGCTTGAGCCGGCCGCCGGAGCGACGCCTGATCTACAGAGCATTACCTACTGGGCGCGGACCATTGGAGCTGCGCAACAGGGCCAGGTGGAAGCCACGCGCCGCAATGCGGAGAGATTCGATGCCGCAGAGGAAGCAACGCGCAAGTCGAAGTACGCTTACACGCTCGACGGACCAGACTTTCCGCGCGGAGAAGTTCATGCTTGGCTCGCTTTTGCGGAGAAGAAGAACGACGACGCGCTGCGCCAGATGCGCGAAGTGGCCGACCTCCAGGACAAACTGGGAAAGCGCGAGGTCGACATTCCCGCCCGCGAGATGCTGGCCGACATGCTGCTGACGCTCAATCGGCCGACCGAAGCCCTGGCCGAATATGAGAGCGCACTGAAGACCGATCCGAATCGCTTTAACGGGCTGGCCGGCGCTGCCCGCGCCGCCGAAATGGCGCACCAGGCGGAAAAGGCCAACACCTACTACGCTCAGTTACTCAAGAACTGCAATGACGGGAAAAATTCCGAACGTCCCGAACTTGCCCGCGCCAGAACCATGGTGTCGAAGAACGGGATGTAGCCCGATGTTGTTCGCGCCTGTGCTCAGAAAATATCCCAATCGCGATTGAGCCCAAGCCGCGAACAACTCAGGGTGCGACGAGGGCGAGCGTCGGTGCCCCGCCGACTTTGAGAATGCCGGTCTGTCGCATCTTCACCGTGTCGATCACTAAAATGGCGTGCTTCTGGGGAGCCATGGCATAGAGCATTGTGCCGTCGTTTCCTATCGCGGCGCTCCAGAATGGCATCTTGGTCTTGATCGTGCCGATCTTCCGCCAAGTATGGGTGTCGAGCACACGAAATTCGGCCGCCATCGCATTGTTGGGGCGGAGATTCGGGGGGCGGCCATAATCCAGGTAAAAGCGGTTGTCGTAGTTATGGTCGTAGTCGGTGATGTACCCCAGGTAGAGTTTGCTGCTATCGGGCGAAATCGGCCAGGCCGCAGGGGGAACGCGGTTGGGAAGAACGGGATGTGCCGGGGTCTCGGCAAATCCCTGCGTGGCAATATTCATCTCAAAAACGGCGCCGTCTCCACGAAGGATCGCAATCGCTTCAGCACCGGAGGCCTCAATCGCCTCGGCCGCGCCCACTCGCCTTTCCCACGGGAGTACGACATCCAGGTTTTGCAGTTCGCGCGAGTCAGCGTCCACACGAATCAGCCTGATCCTGTTCGTTCTCGGACAGAGAACGTCGAACTGATTTGCGGTTGGGTAAGAGATGAAGCGGCCGGGGCCGCAATTCCCCAGGTGCACACTCCTGGTCAGAAACTCGCCAGTCTGCGTGTCGAAGGTGGCGAGGAGGAACGAATCCCTGTCTGCCGATTGGGGTGTGTCTCTTAGGATGCGCAGCGCCAAGCCATCACCCGACACCGCCATGGTTGAAAATGCCGGGAGCACATTGCCCACTTCGCGATCCTCGATCGTGTCCCTCTTGAGGACCACACCTTGGACGGTATCGATAACCGCCAGTTCGCTCGAATCACCGTCTGTTATTGACGCAACATAAAGGCGGCTTCCATCCGGCGCGAGCGCAAAATCGGCATTGTCGCCGGTGCGAATGCTGCCCATCACTTTGCCGGCTTCAGGATCGACTAACCAGACGCGCCCCCTCGGACCGGCGGCATCGGGCTTGGGATCAAGTACGTAGAGCCAACCGGGTTTGGGCTTAACCCAATTTTCTACCGCAATGTTCGAGTCTCCGGCAGCATTCGCCGGCGCCATGTCAGTCTGCGGTGCACTGACCTGCGCCTTATCGCTCGGCGCTGCATGAGTCTGCGCTTCATTGGTCTGGACGTCATGGGCCTGCGCGGGCGCGCTACTTTGGCCAAGTGGTGCACCCGCCTGGGCGGGGCTAGCGGCGAAAGCAAGCGCAAAGGACAGGGAAAGAAGATGAGACAACGATGGCAGGGGATTCGCTCTCATGCATTGCCCCCGGAACTTCCGATTTAGACCTCTGGTCTGCGAATTGTACCCCCGGTCCTGCCCTAGCGACAACGCCTTCACACGGTGCCCACATTCGAAGACTGGCAGGCGCGAGGTAGGCTCCGTACGCGGCGGCCAATACATCTCGATCGTGCATGAAGTCCGGGAAGATTCGCGGATGTGATCACTATTGATCATTTTCGAGGTGTTTCCGAGACTAGCATGGGTTTTCGGGGTGTTTTGAATGTCCTTAACCGGGAGGGGTGTGCCTACAGCCGGACCGGCTCTTCATAGGGTACTTTTGGTGGATGATGACGAGGCTGTGTTGGAGATGATGACGCAGTCGCTCGAATGCAATGGGTTTTCGGTGGTCGGTGTAGGCGGCGTGACAGATGCCCTCAAGCGTATCGCCACAGAAGACTTTGACATACTGATCACCGACCTGCACATGCCCAACGCAGGCGATGGCTTTACAGTGATCTCGGCGATGCGGCACTCGCAACCAACCGCGCTCACCATGCTATTAAGCGGCTTCCCGGACGTAAAACGCGCGATGGAGGCGATCATTCTTCAGGCAGACGAAATCGTCGTGAAACCTGTCGAGGCCCAGCGCCTGGCTGAACTGGTTCGAGAGAGACTGCTGATTCAGAAACCCGCTCACCGACCGAACAAGGAGAGAGTGAGCGATATACTCAGGCGCTGTTCTGACATTGTCGTCAGAGACTGGCTGGCACGGGTGAATGCAGCTCACGAACTGAACCATCTTCCTCTAAAGGATGACGAGCGCACCGGTCACCTTCCCAAGCTGATCGAAGACCTCGTTTTTCGCCTGAACCGGCCCATTGCCGGTTCGCCACAGGATAGCGATGCCATTTGTTCTCCCGGCGCCGTTCTACACGGTGAACTGCGATTCGCGCAAGGTTATACGCCCGGGATGCTGGTGCACGAATCCCGATTCCTTCAGGTAACCCTGTTCGGTACGTTGAAAGACAATATCAACGCGCTGGATTTCAGCTTGCTGTTGCCGGACGTAATGACGATTGCGGACGAGGTGGACGCGCAGTTGACACAGACCATGGCCAGCTACATGAAACTCGCGAACCTGCCCCCGCAGGCAACGAAGTTAGCGGTTGCCTAGCTTAGCCAGTTTGAGGGGAGCTTAATCAACGCCATCGTACAGGTCAGGAGTTTGTGTCTTGTCGGCACGACCGTTTCCTATCCCTAGCCGCATTACCGCAGTCACTTCTAATTCATCATGCTTTCCATTACTGTTAACGGTGGTGACACTGCCTCTCCCCGCTTGTGCCCGTGCGGTTGCAGACTGTTTGTCGGCGAGCGTTTGTGCATAACGTTGTGACTAATACCGATAGCGCAAGAACTGAACCCGCGTACCAGGAACTTCTTAGCCGGCCGATTCGCGAGCTGGGGCTTATGCTTGCCGGGTCTCCGGTGGAGCGGTTCGTGGAACAGCTTTATCGCGAGCTGGAGGCCAAAGGGCTGAGCAAGTTTCATCCGGCCTGTTATTTGACCGATGAGTGGGGATGCCCTTCAGGCGAGCCGATTATCGGGATTCCGTTTTATCTGGCGCATACGGCTTTGGCGCAGTTGGAAAAAGAGACGCATGATCTCGAGGATGCTCGCGAAATCATGATGTACCTGCGGCACGAGGCGGGACACGCGTTTACTTATGCGTACAAGCTGCACAACAAGCCGGAGTGGAAGCAGATTTTTGGACCGTTCCGGCGTCCTTATCGCGACAACTACCGGCCCGCGCCATTTTCGCGCGACTATGTGCGACATTTACCGGGGTGGTATGCGCAGAAGCATCCGGACGAAGATTTTGCCGAGACGTTTGCAGTGTGGCTGACGCCGCGCTCGAACTGGCGCAAGCGTTATCGCGGCTGGGGTGCGATGGCGAAGTTGCTTTATTTGAACCGGCTGGCGCGGAAGTTGGGCAAGAGCGACCCGCTGCGACGGCGTGGCGTGACTGACATTACGGTGGACGATATGGAAGGTACGGTGGCGGAGTTTTACCACGTCCAGCAATCCGCGCGGGAAGAAGTTACGGTCGCTGAGCTGGGCGTTAGTGGGCTGGCGCCGGACACGGATTTGCGGGACATTTTTTCTGTATCGAAGCGGCGAAAGACGGCTGTGTCGGCGCACGAATTTCTGCATTCGCATCGCAAGGCCGTGATCGACAAGGTTGCGCAGTGGACGGGAGCGCAGCGTCCGCTGATCAAGACTTTGATTGACACGATTGAAAAGCGCGCGGGTGAACTCGATTTGCGGGCGGACAAGATGCGAGGCGCAGAGCATCTGGCGGAGGTTACAGCTTACGCTACGGCTTTGGTGATGACTTACGTGACGAAAGGAAAGTTTATTCAGCCGTAAAAATGGAGCGACGGACGTCTCGCCGATCCGGCAGAGAGGTGGCCGGGCGAGGGCGCCCGGCTCTCCACTGCAAGCTCAGGAGAGATGATGATCGGAGCAAAACTTAAGATCGCGCTGCTTTACGACCTTTGGAACGAGGATCCGGTCGCGGCGGCCGCTAAGGAAGAGACGGAAGCTGCGCGCGCGCCCCGCAAAAAAATTAAGAACGTCAAGAAAGTAAAAAAAGAGAAGACCGACCGCGAGGAAATTTTCGAGGCTCTGCAAAAGTTGGGGCACGAGCCTTCCTACTTCGAACTCGATGGACGGCCAGCTTCTCTTCACTCGCTCTCGCGTTGCGATGCCGATCTGATTTTCAATCTCACGGAATCTTTTGATGGCGACGACACCAAGGAAATGAACGTTGTCGCTTATGTCGATTTGCTGGGATTGCGCTATACAGGCGCTGGTCCGCATGCGATTTTCATGTCGCAGGACAAGGCGATCGCCAAGAAAATTTTCGCGTTTCACGGCATCAAGACTCCATTTTTTGCTACTTCTTATCGGGGCCGCATTGAACATGCGCACGACATTTCTTTTCCGCTCATTGTCAAACCGTCGTGGGAGGATGGATCGATCGGCATCGATGCCGGCGCCGTGGTGAAGAATGTCAAGGAGTTGATGGAGCGGATCCAGTACATACAGGATGAGTTCGATGCTCCGGCGCTGATTGAGGAATATATTGAGGGGCGCGAAATTTACGCTGGGATTTTAGGCAGCTACGAGCGGACGCAGGTCTTGCCGCTGGTCGAGCTTGATCTGTCGCGTTTGCCTGAAGGCACTCCGAAGATCGCCAGTTACGACGTGAAATTTGAGAAGAATACAGAGGCCTACAAACTTACCAAGTCCGCGATCGCGGAAAATTTGGACGAAGAGACCGTGAAGCGGTTGGAAGATACGGCTCTGGCTGCGTATCGCGCTTTGAAGTTGCGCGACTATGGACGCATCGACATGCGGCTCGCTCCCAATGGCGATGTTTATGTGATTGAGGCGAATCCGAATCCTTGGCTAGCGAGCCGGCAGGAATTTGCCATGGCTGCGAAGGCCTCCGGACTTTCTTATACTGAGATGATTGGATCGATTGTCGATCTGGCGATGAGCCGCTATTTGAATGCCAATCTGATCAATGCGACGGCAATGCACTAGCGGGATGCCTTCTGCGACCGATGTTGACCTCAGCGACTGAAGCCTTTGGTCAAAAATAGACGGCTTAGCAAAGAAGTGAACCACCCTGCAACAACTCCTGACAACGTAACAAGATAACCCGTGACTGACGTGATCCGGCTAGACTCAATCGAGTTACGGCCGTCGAACCGCCATCCCGCGAATGACTCCGGCGTGCGGGTGACGGCAATCCCGAGTGGCAGTCCCCCTGTACCTCTCGATCCGCCAATGTCTGGATTTCATAGGCGTGCTGAGCAGGTAACTCTATAAGGACTCCCCCCCGAATGGAAGTGTGGGAGAATGTCACTTGATTCGAAAAGAGGTAGACTCAAATCACCTCTTCCTCGGCAGACTAAATCAGCCGCTCTCTAAGTCGCGCAAAGCGTTAAGGAGAACAAACCCTTGCAAGATCGCAAAACAGAGGCTGCGAGTTTTGTTGAAGAAATGGTAGCCATTTTCGATGCAGTCCCCGGAATGGCTCTCATTTCGCGGGACAAGGGCTGCCACCAGATGACCGGGAACCGGACTGCCTATGATTTACTAAGACTGCCGTATGGCGCTAACATCTCGAAATCCGCGCGAGAAGAGGAGGTCCCTCGCAGTTTCCGCGTAACCAAAGAAGGGCGATCGCTTTCTTCTGACGAGTTGCCCATGCAAATGGCCGCAGCTTCGGGACGGCCGGTGCGAAATTCCGAGATCACTGTTGTGTTCGAAGATGGAACCAGCCTCGAACTGCTGGGCAATGCGAGTCCACTCCTGGATGAAAATGGGGAGGTGCGAGGGGCCATCGGCGTTTTTATTGACGTCACCGAGAGCAAGCGTGCGGAACAGTCACTGCGCGCGGCGCAGGCTGAGCTTGTTCATGTAAACCGCGTTCTGATCATGGGGGAACTGGTCACCTCAATTGCGCATGAAGTCAACCAACCGTTAACCGGTATTCTCGCGACCAGCGGATGCATCCTACGCGAGATGGAAGCGCGAAGAATGAATTTCCAGGCGATACATGAGGCAATCACTGAGATTGCGGAGGACGCAACCCGAATCAATGACATCATTTTGCGAACACGGGCGCTAGTGAAGAAGGAATGCCCGGAATGGTCTGAACTGAACATCAATCATGTGATTCGCGACGCCGCCCTTTTTACAAACCATGAGGCAGTCAGGACCGATGTGCACGTGCGGCTCGACCTCGCATTTGATCTGCCGGGCGTGCTAGGAGATCGAGTGCAACTGCAGCAGGTCCTGATCAATCTGGCGATGAACGGCATCGACTCTATGCGCACTATCGTGGGCCGACCTCGGGAACTTGTCTTCAAATCGACGAAATGCGCGAATGGTGTGCTGGTTCAGGTTCAGGACTCTGGAACCGGACTCAACGCAGATGCAATCGACCGGATCTTCGAACCCTTCTTTAGCACTAAATCGCAGGGCATTGGAATGGGTTTGTCGATCAGCCGATCCATTATCGAATCTCATGGAGGTCTCTTGTGGGCTGAGCCGGGTTCTTATGGTTCGGTCTTTCAGATTACCTTGCCAGCCAATCGGGATGAAGGCGCTCTCTATTGTGCTTAGTCTTGTCTCGACTGCAAAAGGGTAGTGGCGCTTCTTCCTCCCATCCGTCCCAATCCCCAAGACAGGTCGTAAGCGTCCAGGCAACCCACCTGTTCCCGCCAATGAAGCCAGTACCGGCAGATCGTGACTGCGCGAATCAGAATCGCGATGCGCTTGCGAAGAAATTATCTTGTTTTAACCCGACGGCATCGCCGACTGTACTGCCGTACTACGAACTACGAAGCAAACTGGCGATGGAGGCCAAGACACCGGAGCAGATCGCGGAGGGTGTGCAGGCGGTGTAACGGATTACAGATGCATCACATGGCATCCTTGATATAGGCGACTCAAGAAAAAGAGCAGATCTCGAAACTGGATTTCGACTACCGACTCGCGGCGGGGAAGCGATTCCCTTAGTTAGCACCAGAGATTGTCCAAGCGAGCCTAAGCGTCGAGATCGCGGCAGGGATGCTGCACTGGGCCACGCGGTCTGAGCAGCTCCTCGCGGATCGCGTCGAGCACTTCCTTGGCTAGCAACTGGGCTTCGAGGGCGCTTTCGTAGTAACCAAGCTCGCTGGCCGCGAGGACGACTTGAAGATGCTCGTCGAGTTCGCGGATCAGCGAAGGGATTGGTATCCGCCGTGGTGCGGGCGCTGCACTCATGCCCCTACTCCCGCTTGAAGGGCCGGGACTCCGTGGCCTTCGGATGCAATCAGGAGATGGGTCTGGAGTCTTGGCCCGTGGGTACGGAAGGGACCCAATGCACCGTCTTACTGTGTAGTGGCGCACCGGATACGGGTCCGGCTCACTGTTCGCTACCGTACACTTCGATGGTACGTCGGGTCAAGTGTTATCTATGATTAGTTAGTAGTTGCTCGATAGTGGGTCGTGCTTCCTTCATATCGCCTTTCTTTCGGGAGAGGGGGGCAAGATTTTGTGACTTAGTTCCCTAGGTCAACGCAAGGGGAATTTGCGTCAACTAATGTAAAGCGGGCCCGTAAACAAAGGTTGCACCGAGATTAGTCTTTAGTTATCAACTTACTCGGAGTTGCTCGGTGCATCTCTCCGGGAAGTTAGTCGGTCATGCCTTGGGAAACCCTTTATCAGGCACCAGCTTCTGCCCGGTCTGGATGCCGCTTTGCTTCTCGCGCCACTCGCGAAACCCGACAAGCAGACTGACCGCCATGTGCTCATCGCCGTGGAGTTTGTTCTTGACGAACCACACCAGGAACGCATCCTGCTCGGCAGCCTCCGCCGCTTCGATCATCGCGAGCGCGTGATCCCGCGCGTCTTGCGGCGACATCTGGCCGATCAGTTGGTCACCCCGGATTAGCTGAATGAACGGCTCACCGTCTTGGTGGACACCGCTCTCGTGATCGAGCTGCTCCTGCGGAGTGGCTCGTTCGACGAAAACATCAGACTCGGGGCAGGGGTCGATTCGGTGAGCCAATAAAAAGCATGGCATCCAGAAACCTTGCCACCGACAACGCGCAGAAGGCCTAGGGGAAAGGCAGGAATTGTAACACTACAGCCATTTGGCGACGCCGCCATGATGGGAACATGTACCGCGACGGCTTTTGCTGAAACTATAACTTCCGTCCCGGCACTGTGCCGTCGCTCCTTGGGGCGTTGCCGAGCAATTCTCCGGGCGTTTTACCGTTTCTCCCTTGCTGTCGACGTAAGTTCCATTGTTCGTACATTTAGGTTGGGACTTTTGCTGCTGTTGTTGTGGTGTGGGCTGGGCGGGTGACGATGGTTGAGGGTTTTGTGCGGACAAGGAAGCAAGCAATGCCGTTGCGAGCGCACAGATGTAAATGAATCGGGGGACAAAAAACATGGGGCGATCCTCCCTTCAAGTTGTCCGGGTCCGGCCCAAGAAACGGGAAGCGAGCAAAAATGGGTGAGGGCTAGTGCATTAGTTTAGCGACCCGGTTATAGCAGGTGACTGGCTGGTGCGGAAGCCCACGAACGGGCCGGCGGCATGGCTCCATCCGGCATCTCGGCCAGCGCGTCTCACCATGTTCAAAGGCGCCGAAGGAACCAAGAGAGAACGTGTGAGAGTTTATGAAAGCTGGCGTCAGAAAGATTGCTTTTCTTCCCTTAATGATCACCAGAAAATCAGTAAGTTCCGCGTTCTCCACGTTGGCAGGCTATCCGCTGCGCCCCCGAATCAAATTAGTCGGCAGGCTGGGGAATATTCCACTCTGCGGGCATAGCTTGTTCCGCTAACAGACGCTGGAGTTCGGCTTCTGCTTCGGCACGCATGAGGGCGGCGAAAGCGTTGGCGCTTTTGCGATGATCGGCTCCCAGGGCGGATAGGCGCACATGCAAATAGGGCTGGTCCTCTTCTAATCGGCGCAGGAGGCGCTGCGTTTTCGCAATTCTTTCATCCAGTGTGATCATGAGAATGCGGTTAGGCTCGCGGTCAGACATGGCAAGCCGTTTCTCTACAATGTCACAGTCGTGGCAGGACGCAAGTTACAAGCTGGATGCGGGGTGTTCTAGCGGAGCGGGTAAGGCGTTAGGGCAGAGCCACGTAGCCTTGGAGCTTGCGCGGCATTTCTTCCTGCAACCTGTCGCTCAGCCATTTTTCGAGCTGATGCTGCGCGCTCTGCGGGACCGCGACGAAGCCGACACCAGCGCGACCGCTTCCATCGGCCCAGGCAACCTGGCCTTTTAATTCGAGTGAAATGTCCGAATTTGGAAGTGTGAAGCGAAACTGCGCTTTCGTGTCCTTGGGCAGCTTACCTATAAAGCGGATCGCCATGCCTCCCTCGCTTATGTTGGTCGCAGTAGCGGTCTGTTCGTGGTTATTCGGCAGGCTGATTCGCAACGACATATTCAGTGGATGGCGGAAGTAGCGGCGACGTTCTCTGACCATGAAGTTGAGCGCCGCATTAAAGCAGCGCGCGGCATGGAGGGGGCTGACCGCCTTCTGCAGAACGAAGTTGGCTCCCGAGTGGAAAGCTTCCTGTGTGGTCGTCTTCCCATTCAACACCGCAAAGGCTACAGATTTGGAATTGCTCTGGGTCTGGCGAAGTCCCTTGAGGAGATCGAATCCGTTTTGCAGATCGTCGCAGTCGATGATGACTGCGTCGAACTTGCGCTTCGCCAAGAGATCGCTGCCGGCATGGAACTCGGGGCAAACCACGACATCGACGGAGATATTCTCCAGCGCGGGACGCAGTACAGCAAGCAAATCGGCGTCACGGCTGAGGAGGAGGGAGTCCAAATTCATGGCATTTTCGATATTATCGGCCCCCGACGAGTTAAGAAAGTGACCTTGGTACTGGACAAAGATACGAGGCGAAGACAATCCGCCGTCACTGGCGAAATCCGTCGCTGACTAAAATGCGTACTGTGCGAGACTAGCAATGTGGGCGAAACCGCTTATTTGTCGCTCGGATCGAACCTGGGAGATCGTGCCGCTAACCTACACGCGGCCATTGCACAATTGGAGGTTGCGGGGCGCGTGCTGGCGGTCTCTTCGATGTATGAGACGCAACCGGTGGACGTCCCGGATCAACCCTGGTTTTTGAACTGCGTAGCGGCCCTTGAAACGGACATTACGCCGCGGGAATTACTAAAGATTGCGCTGGGGATCGAGGCGACGATGGGGCGTATGCGGTTGCAAGATAAAGGCGCGCGCAAGATTGATATTGACGTTGTGCTGTTTGGAGATCATGTCGTCGACGAGCCGGGATTGAGGATTCCGCATCCGGCAATGCAGCAGCGCCGGTTCGTTCTGGAGCCGCTGGTTGAGATCGCTGCCGACGTGCGGCATCCCACGCTTGGTAAGACAGCGCGGGAACTTTTGGCGTGGTTAGCTCACGGGCAGACGGTTCGGCGACTTTGAGGGGCAATTGTTGGATGCCGATGCTAGGGAATCACGATCCGGCTGCCCGCTTCTTCGGGGCTTGCAATACCGGAGTGTTTTTCGGGAAATTGCGCAAAAAGAAAAGCGATGAAGGCGCGGGATTTCGGCCTGCCGGATGTATGTCCTAATCCCATCTGCAGCAGAAAGGTCAGCGCTTTCAGAACGTCGGAATCTCGCAGGCGGGCGTGGCTTGGTATTTCGTTGATGTGTTGCTGCTCGGCCTCGCGAAATTCTTTGACCATGGTCCCGACTTCGCGGGCGATGATCTGGTGTGCCAGGTTGGCGGTTGCAGGCTCGTAGATGAGGCCGGAGTTGAGGAGAGTCTGATAGCTTTTTGCCAGCGAACTGAGCGCTACGATCAGATCGCGGTCGGTGAGCGAGCGATCGGCGCGGACGCTTTTGGCGAGTGCGAAGCTGAGTCCGAGGATGAGTTCCTCGCGCTGGTAGAGAAACTGCTCGTTGACCTCAATGGTTGGGATTTCCAGTTCGGCAAAGAGCGACTGGCGATGGTGTTGGCTCAGGCGATCGTCGTGCGCGGTCGCGTGTTCGCGAGACTGCTGGAGGTAAGGACAGTCGTTCGGGCAGTCGAACGTCACCTCGCGCTGTTCGCCGCAGCACTGGGGACAGATTTTTCCGTGGACAGCGGGGCAGAATCGCTTTTCTTTTCGCTCCTCACAGACGGCGCAAGTCAAATGTGTTTCCTCGTGGGTTGATTATTTCATGATAAGAGACAGGCATGGGCTTTACCACAGGGGGCACATTGGGGCGGAGGGAACCGAAGCGAGATTCTGCACCATTTCTGATGCAAATTGGAAAAGCTGATCGTTGCTATAATCGATTTCTATTTGTCTGACTGGGCCTGACACGGTAGCCTATCTAGTCCCCCGGTCGTTCAATCTGATTCCTGGGCAGCACACCGATGAAGGAGAGGCATGTCTACTGAACTGCGGAATTTTTTAGCGATCCCCTACGACGAACTGGAAGAGTTGAATCTGAAGGCAAAGAAAGAACGTCTGGCCCGCGTCGCTCCCAGCAAAATTCAGGACGAGCGGCTGGGCTACCTGGACGACGAGGCGCGCATCAAGGCCGTGACCGTGATGTTCAGCGACCTCGAAGGCCGTCTGCACATGCTCGACTACGACAAGAAATTCCTGGTCAAGAGCTATGACAATCTGACCTTCGACGGCTCGTCGATTCGCGGCTTCACCGCGCAGCGGGAAAGCGATCTGCGTCTCGGCATCGACTGGGCCGCCTTCTACTGGGGGCCGGCCGATGTATTCGGGCCCGGCAAGGTGATGGTATTCGGCGAAGTAATCGACAAGGGCGGCGAGCCCTACGCCGCAGATATGCGCGGAGTCCTAAAAACCTTCGCTGCCGGCCTCCATAAAAAACACGATTACACGTTGAATGCGGCCAATGAAATCGAAGGCTTCCTCTTCAATGGCCCGGACGCCGAGCGCACCTATCACGAGACTGGTAAGTTTGAATATGTGAACACGGGCGGATACTATCATTCGCTACCCGGCGATCCGCTGCGTAATTTCATCGATACGACCGCCGAAGTGCAGCGCGCGATGGGGTTCCAGAACGAGAAGGATCACCCCGAGGTTGCGCCTTCGCAGTTCGAGATCAATTACAACTACGCCGAAGTGGTGGCGGCGGCCGATCACATCCAGCTCTATAAGCTGATCTGTCGCCAGGTCGCACGCAACATGGGATTGACTGCTTCGTTCCTGCCGAAGCCGGTGGTGGGTGTCAACGGCAGCGGCATGCATACCAATGTTTCGATCAGCAAGGGCGGCAAGAATCTGTTCTGGGATCCGAAGGGCGAAGAAAAACTGAGCAAGGCAGGATGGGAATTTGTCGATCGCATTCTGACGCATGGAAACGACATTTGTCTGCTGCTGAATCCGAGCGTCAATGCATATCGCCGTCTGGATCCGCACTTCGAAGCGCCAAACCAGATCAAGGCGTCGGCGGTGGATCGTGGATCGATGATCCGCATTCCGATTGGCAACGAGCGCAGCATGCGGGTTGAGGTGCGCTCGGTGGCTCCGGATGCGAATCCGTATCTGGTCATGCTCTCGATCTTCAAAACTGGGCTCGAGGGCAGCACGGCGAAGATCAAGAATCTGCGCCAGGCGGAACGCTACCTGCCGGATAACATCTACAAGGCGATGGTGGACTTCCGCAAAGCAGACTGGACGTCGAAGTTAATGGGCGATGACGTTAAGGGTCGCTATGCGGACCTGAAAGAGGCATCGGCCGATCGCTGCGCACGCTTGCTGGGCACGTTCGTAAAAGCGCCCGAGGTGCAGTACCACCACGACGTCTATAACCAGTATCTGTGGAATAAGTTCTAGAAAACGCTCGCGGAGAGCTGGGCGAGAGCGCCTGGCTCTCCACTGGCAGAGCGTCCTCCCTGAAGGCGGGTGATCGCCGGCTGATTCTTTGTGGCGCGCGAGGACAGCCGTTGCAGTTTATCCAGCGAAATGAATTTGAGGGTTTGGTCGGTCCCCGAGAATATTTGTCGGAATGTGCAGGAGGCTTTGCGCAGGGCCGAAGAGGCCTTCGAAAGACTGCACCCCCTAGCACAAGAACCAGCATGCCCAATAAGCTCGGTCTGGGCGTGACTTCGTTCTCCGATTGATACGGGTGGGACAGGCCGGAAGTGATGCTCACGGAAGTCAATCGCGGGAAAAGGCCTACGAGATTGGTTCCAGTTTGAGGAGAAATTTCTGGAAGACGGGTACAGAACCTAAACGCCAACACCGACGGCGGATGCGAGCATTGGCGTTCTAGTTTCATCTTCCAGCGCCGTTTCTTCCCAATAAGAGCGGTCGCGCAGAATGCGCGATACCAAGGCGGTATGCATGGCGTGGCCGGCGCGATCGGCCACTACCGAACCTAAGATGTGTTTCCCGATCAGTGCCAGGTCTCCAATAAGATCGAGAACTTTGTGGCGCACGAACTCGTCGGCAAAGCGTAGAGGCGGATTTAGTAATTTGTCGCGGTTCAGCACGATAGCGTTTTCGGTCGACGCTCCTCGAATCAGTCCCTGCTGTCGCATGGCGTCCGCTTCATGCAGAAAACCGAAGGTACGCGCCGGCGCAATTTCTTTCAGATAGCTACCATTCGTGAGCCGCACGCAAAAACTCTGCTTGCCGATGAGAGGGTGAGGAAAGTTGATGGAATACGAAACCGAATAGACGTCGGACGGGTAGATGGCGATGAATTTATCGCCTTCGCGCAATTCAATGTCGCGCACGATGCGGAGATAAGTGCGCGCCTTACGTTGCTTCCGAATGCCGGCCTTCTGAATCATTTCGACAAACGGATGGGCGCTGCCATCCAGTATGGGTAGTTCAAGATTGTCCAGTTCCACAATGGCATTGTCGATGCCGACTCCGGTAAACGCAGATAGCAGATGTTCGGTGGTGGAGATGAGCACGCCCTTTTTCATCAGGCTGGTGGCGTAACTGACGCGGGCGACGTTGCGTCCGCTGGCTTCGATGGCGAAGCTGTCAAGGTCGGTGCGATGAAAGACAATTCCCGTTCCGGCGGGGGCGGGAAGAATCCGCAGCGTGACCGGAGCACCACTGTGCAAACCTACTCCGGTGCAAGTCACTGCGGCACGAATTGTTTGCTCGTGCGTCAAAGGGAAGCGTCTAAGTCTTTTGCTGGTACCAGCTTACTGTGATAGGCAGAATTGTGCATGTGGCAAAACAGCCACACTCCGTGGCACGTTTTGGCGAAATAATGCTAAGTTGTTCAGGAGGCTATACATGTTCAGCAGTATTCAGAAGGGAACTTGGAGCGGTTTCACCGTACTTTAGTAAGCTTTCGAGCCATTCTTGCCGGGTTTTAATGGCTCTTTATCGGCGCTTTGGGGTCGTAAGTCACTGCTGCTTCGAACATCGTATCGGGGAGTTTGAGGTTGTAGCTCGCCGTGCTGATGAAGCGCTGTTGCGAACTCTCTCCGTTGTAATAACGGGTGATGGAGTGTGGAGTCCAGATTCCCTGCTCCAATTTGTAGCCGTCGTAAACTTCCTCTTCCGTATTTTTCTGCTTATCTTTTGGATCGCGCCACGAATAGCTGATCTTGACCGGATAGTGTGAATTCTGGTCCAGATAAACGCTCACCGAATCGTTCTGGCTGTTGAGCAGGGTCACCCCTTCGGTTTCCTTGCCGTCGACGACTGAGACCCCGGTATAGAAGAGCGCCACATTCGGATCGCGTATCCACTTGCGGAACACCCACTCGATGGAATGATCGCGGCGGCGAAGATAGCTCTCGAGGTCCTGCTTTTCCTGCGCCGCCGTTCCCTTGTAGGTGACCTCGTATCCCTTGTCGCCGTTGTGAATCAGAACAATGTCCGACTTGTCCTTGACCTTGATGTCGCCTATTTCTCCAAAGAGCAGGAAGACGTCCTTAGTGTGGATGACTTCGAAACGATCCTTGTCGGGATATTCGAGGTAGTATCGGTAAGGAATTCCAGTGCTGCTGGTGCGTCCGTGATAGAGAGGATAGTAGCGGCCTTCCTCAACCCGGTTTTCGTAGGTGAGGTAGGCTTGGCCGCCGAGTGCATCGATTGATTTATCGAGTGCGGCGCGTGCCTGGCGGGCATTGTCGGAGTCATTCAGATTGACTGCAGACTGCGTGGCGGCGTGCGCAGGAGGAGCGGGCGTGGAAGCGGTTTGAGCTCCGGCGAGCCCGCACAGCAGCAAGACTACGTGAATACGGGTCATGATTCTATTGGGTTAGAAGCGCCTGGGAGTATTTTAGCTGTACCGGAACACATGGGGCAGATGCATTCGGCCATTCGGCAACGCCCAGCACAACGGTCCGCTAAAACCTCGACAAAGTAAAATTCACAACAACCTGCGTTTCAACCTTTACGGGTTGACCATTAAGCAGGTACGGCTTGTACTTCCATTGCTTGACTGCCTCAAGGGCTGCCGGGGCCAGCAAGGGATCGCCTGAGATGAGGGTGAGATCCTCTACATTTCCCTCCTTGTCAATCCGCGCTTGCAGCACGACCTGGCCCTGAACCCGGCTCTGCATAGCATTTGACGGGTACTGCGGTTGAACCTTCTTGATCAGTAAGGCCGTTGATACTCCTGCGGAGATACGTACCAGCTGGGGAGTCGCAATTTTGGCACCGGCCGGCGGCATTACCGTATTGCTCGCGCTCATGACGCACTTCGGGTTGACTTGACCTTCCTGAAACGAAATGCTCTGAAGGGAATTGGCAGCTTCGTCTAACCCCTCGGGCGATGCAGATGCCAGAGTCTCTCCGATGAAGTATCCGCGGAACTCGGTATAGACGTAGGCGAAGTACAACGAGGCATTGCCGCTCATAAGCGCCTTGTAGTCTGAGCGGAAAAAATGCCTGCCACCGTAATCGACGACAAATGTATCTCGAACCAATTCACGCTTTTCCGTCGGGAGGTTGACTTGCGCGCGTACCCCTTCGGAAACAAAATTCTGGGCGTCGCCGATATGGCCCTTCGAATCCGAGGCGCTGAGAACAATTCTCCCCGGGAGCTTTCCTTGCTGGTGGAGAAAGAGCAGGACAAGATCATTGTCTGAACGATGCCGAGCCTTGCCGCCCGGAGTGACCGCGTCATTGACCTCCCAACCCGCGGGTATTGGAAGAGAGAAGCCGAAGCACTCATTGGAGTAAACGCCATTCACAAGAGTCCCGTTCTCGAAGACCAATGTATTCGAGGAATCAGAGCTGGGCTGCTGCGCGGAACAGAAAACCGTCCCCAGAACTATGGCTGCAACGATGCGAGACCAAAACCAACGACGCTTCATAAAGGCTCTCCTTATCCCAGCAGCACGGCTCCGTGCTCGCCTGTCGACTAAAACCTCGACAAAGTAAACTTCACAACCACCTGTGTTTCAACCTTTACGGGTTGACCATTCAGCAGGTACGGCTTGTACTTCCATTGCTTGACCGCCTCAAGGGCAGCTGGAGCAAGCATGGGATCACCCGAGATCACAGAGAGCGCCTCTACATTTCCTTCCTTGTCGATCTCGGCCTTCATCACAACCTTGCCTTTAACGCGCGCCTGTTTCGCATCTTCGGGATATTGCACCCGCACTTTCTTGACTAATAAGCCGGTCGCGACTCCTGATGAGACACGGAAACGTTCTGGAGTCGCAATTTTGGCACCGGCAGGCGCCGTGCTGGTATTCGAGGTCATGACGCACCTAGGGTTGACTTGATTTTCCTGGAACGAAATTTTCTGAAGGGAATTGGCAGCTTCATCCAATCCGCCTGGCGAGGTAGATAGGAGATTCGCTCCGATAAAGTAGCCACGGAACTCCGTGTAGACTTTTGCGGAGTACCAAGGGATGTTGAGGACTACAAACGGCTTTTGGTTCGAACGAAAAAACTGCATCCCACCGTAGTTAACAGCAAAAGTATCTTGCACCGGTTCAGTTTTTCCCGCCGATTGGTTGATTTGCGCGTGTACTCCGTCAGATACAAAATCCTCAGCGTTGCCGGGGTAACTGGCCGAATCCCAAGCGCTCAGAATAATTCTGCCGGGAGTCTTTTTTTGCTGCTCAAGAAATAGCAGGATCAGGTCCTTGTCGGAAGAACTATGCCTCGCCTTGCCGCCGGGAGTAACCGTGTCATTGATCTCCCAACCCGCAGGTATTGGAAGAGAGAAGCCGAAGCACTCGTTGGAGTAGATGCCATTCACGATGGTCCCGTTCTCGAAGGCCAGTGTGTTCGAGGAATGGTTAGCGGGCTGCTGCGCGGAACAGAGAGCTGTAGCCAGAACTATGGCGGCAACGGTACAAGACCAAAACCAACGACGCTTCATAGCAGCTCCTCCTTATCCCACCAGCACGGCTCCGCCGTTCACGTTGAAAATTTCGCCGGTGATAAATCCGGCGTAAGGCGTACATAGAAACAGAATCGGTCCGGCAATCTCATCTGGAGTTCCCACGCGACCCATCGGAATGGTGCGAAAAACTCTCTCTCGGGTCGGCGGATCGTCCAGCGCAGCGGCGGACATATCCGTGGCTACCCAGCCCGGCGCCACGCAGTTGACATGGATGTGATCGCGAGCGAGTTCGGTGGATAGCCCTTTCACCATGCTGATCAGCGCGCCTTTTGAAGCGGCATAGTCGCAGTGGAAAGCTTCGCCGCGTTGGCCGGCCGTCGAACTGACCAGCACGATATGACCGCCGCCTTGTTTCTTCATCTGGCCGACGGAATACTTGACCAGGCCAAACACACTGTCCAGATTGACGGCGATGGTGCGATGCCATTGATCCTCGGACATGCGATCGATTGGCGCATCCTCCGGTGGCCAGATGCCGTGGTTCGCTACCAGAATGTCGAGACGACCGAACGCCGAGATCGCAGACGCCACCAGTTGCTGCGCTGCCTCCGGCGACGACAGATCGCTTTGGATCGCTCGACAATTTTCTGCGCCGCATTCTTGGACCAGAGCGTCGGCTTGCTGCTTGGCCGCCTGATAATTGAAGACAACCTTCGCGCCCGCAGCCACAAATAAGCGCACTGCCGACGCGCCGATGCCGCGCGATCCGCCGGAGATGAGAGCAACTTTAGAATTTAGAGTAAGGTTCATAGGGCACACAAGTATCGCATGGCAAGTCCGAAGGCGGCTTCCATCTGGCCGGTGTCGATGGCAGCATTTTGACCACACCTTTTGACCACACCTATTGACCTCACAAAGAGCTCTACAACGAGAGAGGACCAACCCACGGGAGAGCAATCTTACGAACCACGCATGAAGCCTCTTGGTGCTTTATGATCGAGCGCGAGCCTAAACTTGCCGCCTCCTTCCAACGCGACCGTAGGTCCCGCAACATCGGACGAGCCCCTGAGCCAACGCCGCCTGCCGTCGCCCCTGATTTCCATGGTTCTGGTGGCGCTGGTGATCCGTTTGGTCGTTATGGTGTTTCTGTTGCCGGAGCAGCTTGAACCACAGCGCGACCACTGGCATTTCGGATACGAAACTGGCCGAATCGCTCGTTCGATTGTGCAAGGTCGCGGCTTCAGCAGTCCCTTGTTTGAGGATACGGGGCCGACCGCCTGGATGACGCCGGTTTATCCCTACCTGGTTGCGGGCGTGTTCAAGATATTCGGGATCTACACGAAGGCCTCCGCCGTTGTGCTGCTTTCGCTGAACGCCTTCATGTCGGCGCTGGTCTGCGTGCTGGTTTTTCTGATCGCCCGCGTCAGTTTTGGAGAGCGGGTTGCGAAATGGTCGGGTTGGGCATGGGCATTCTGTCCCTACGGGATTTATTTTCCGGTCGAGCGTATTTGGGAGACATGGCTGGCGACGCTGCTGCTTTGTCTGCTCTTTCTCATCACGTTGAATCTGGAAAACGACCACAAGTTCCCCGATGGGATTGCCTTTGGTCTGTGGGGGCTGCTCTGGGGATTGGCTGGGCTAACGAGTCCAGCTCTGCTCTCTGTTTTGCCATTTCTCGCCGGATGGGTGATCTATCGCCGCCATCGCCGCAGCCAACGCTGGTTTGCCGCTAATCTTGTAGCCGCCATCGCGTTCGTTGCGATCGTCTCGCCCTGGTTCATTCGTAATTATGAGGTCTTTCATCGTATCATTCCGTTCCGCGACAGTATGGGACTGGTCCTGCGTCTGGGCACCAAGGGCTCGACGTCGTACTGGGGACCGTACGAGTTGGGGCCGTGGCACAACGATCGGGAATGGAACGAATTCAAGCGCCTTGGTGAACTCGGCTACATGGACAAGAAAAAACAGCAGGCGGTCGAGTTCATTCGCGCGAATCCGCGGTGGTATGTCTGGACTACGATGCGGCGCGCGTTTTTTTTGTGGACGGGCTACTGGAGTCTGGATCGCGCCTATCTGGCGGAGGAACCGCTTGATCCGCCGAATATATTACTCTGCGTTACTCTGACCGTGCTCGCGCTTCTCGGCTTGCGGCGCGCGCTCCGAACGGATTTCTCCGGCGCTTTGCCGTATGCGCTCGTGCTCTTTTCGTTTCCTCTGATCTACTACATCACGAGTCCGGAGGTTTATTATCGGCGGCCGATTGATCCGTTCTTTGTGATCCTGGCGGTCGGGGCCGTGGTGCCGGGCGCGGCAAAAAAGAAAGGCAGCCAATTTCGGCCGCCTTCTAACGCCTGAGACCTTTTTTAGGCCGTAGCCGGACGCTCGCCAGTCTTGGCTGGAGCCCGCTCCGGCTTGATTACTTGCTGTACGCCATCATCGGGTGTCTTTGCCGGCAACGGCTTGAGCGGCGGCAGGTCTTGTCCGTCGATCAGAATCTTGATCTCGGAAGCATCTAGCACTTCGCGTTCGATGAGCGCTTTCGCAATCCGGATCAGGGTTTCCCGATTCTCTGAGAGTATCCCCTTCGCCGTCGCGTAGCCGATACTGACCATCTTCTTGACTTCTTCGTCAATCTGAATGGCGGTCGCCTCGCTGTAGTCGCGGTGTTGCGCGATCTCGCGTCCCAGGAAAATCTGCTCTTCTTTCTTGCCGAAGGTCAGAGGCCCCAAATCGCTCATGCCCCACTCGCAAACCATCTTGCGCGCCAGTTCCGTGGCACGCTCAATGTCATTGCCGGCGCCTGTTGACATGTGACCCAGAAACAGCTCTTCCGCGATACGGCCGCCCATCAGAATCGCGATCTGGGTATCAAGATAGTTCTTGTAGTAGTTGTGGCGATCATCGGTCGGCAACTGCATGGTCAAGCCTAGCGCCATGCCCCGCGGAATGATCGTCACCTTGTGCACCGGATCGGAGTGGGGCAGCATCGCCGCCACCAATGCGTGTCCGGCCTCGTGGTACGCGGTATTCTTCTTCTCTTCATCCGAGAGCAAAAGCGACTTCCGTTCCACGCCCATGAGCACTTTATCTTTGGCCACTTCAAAGTCATACATCAGAACGGCTTTGCGATTCTGCCGCGCCGCTGCTAAGGCCGCTTCATTGACCATGTTCGCCAGGTCAGCGCCGGAGAATCCCGGCGTGCCGCGAGCGAGAACGTTCAGTTCGACGTCATCCGCGAGGGGAATCTTGCGGGTGTGCACGCGTAAAATTTCTTCGCGCCCGCGAACGTCCGGGCGATTTACCACCACGCGCCGGTCAAAACGACCGGGGCGGAGCAATGCCGGATCGAGCACGTCCGGACGGTTGGTCGCCGCCATCAAGATCACGCCTTCGTTCGACTCGAAGCCGTCCATTTCGACTAACAACTGATTCAAAGTCTGCTCGCGCTCGTCGTGTCCACCACCCAAGCCAGCGCCGCGATGACGTCCTACCGCGTCGATTTCGTCGATGAAGATGATGCAGGGAGCATTCTTCTTGCCCTGTTCGAACAAATCGCGGACGCGGCTTGCGCCTACGCCTACGAACATTTCCACGAAGTCCGAACCGGAGATGGAGAAAAATGGCACGTTCGCTTCGCCCGCGACCGCGCGTGCCAGCAAGGTCTTGCCCGTTCCCGGAGGTCCAACCAACAGCACGCCCTTGGGGATGCGTCCGCCCAGCTTTTGGAACTTCTGCGCCTCGCGCAGGAATTCGATAATTTCGCGAAGTTCTTCCTTCGCTTCATCCACGCCAGCCACGTCTTTGAACGTGATCTTTTTCTGCTGCATGGAGAGCAGCCGCGCCCGGCTCTTGCCGAACGATAGCGCCTTGTTTCCGCCGGTCTGCATCTGCCGAATCATGAAGAACCACAACGCGCCCAGCAAAACCAGCGGCGCCAGATTCAGAAGCCAGCTGGGCCAGGTACCGTTACTGATGTCGTTGAAGCCGTAGTGAACATTCTTGGCGGTCAGCTTGTCGTACAGTTCCGGATAGCTGCCAGGCTGCACGGTGGTGCGGAACGGGCCGTCGGGATTCTTTAACGTACCCTTGGCTTCCTGGCCGGCGAATGTAACGTCGCGGACATTGCCCTGATCGATTTCCGCCAGGAATTCAGAAAAGTCGATTTTCTTTTCCTTTGCGCCAGTGCTGCCGGTCTTTACCACCTGGTAGAGCAGGATCGCCGAAACCGCGATCACTGCCCAGAAAAGTACCGTTTTGATCGTTGAATTCACCTAAAACTCCTCAAGAGTGCAGCCTCGTCCCTTACGAAAAACGACAGAGCCCACTCCGACCATATTAGATGCCAAAGGCGGAAATTCGACTGGGAAAAGCCTGCCCCTTTATTCTAGACCTTTTCGGAACAAAACGGACAGTGAAAGCCGAGGTACTGGAAGTCACGGACCAAAATGGGGCTTGGATCCCTGCGGGGTTGGAAAGCCTGGTGGGATCGCAATCGCTTAGCTCATGGACAGGTTGAGCGGTGCTGCCCCTTCTTACGGTCTCCAGAGCAGGAGCGCACTGACGGCAATTACTATCCAAAACAATACGGTCTTTATGCCACTGTTCATGCCGACCCCACTCAGGTCGTGGCCGCCACATAGGACAAGTTTCGTCCCGTCTGCTCGGGATTGCCCAAACCATAGCCGCAAAGAAAAGCGTCATCCACCAAAAACCCAAAATAATCTGGCTGGAGCTGGACACGGCGGGCCGATTGGCGATCGAGCAGCGTCACCAGCTTTACCGAAGCCGCGGCGCGCCCGCGCAGATCGTTCATCAGAAATTCCGTGGTCACTCCGGAATGCACCAACCCCTCGACCAGCAGCACATGCTTATCTGCAATTGCCAGTTCGTGGCTGAAGAGAATCTCTAAAAGCGGGGATTCACCTTGCTTGCTCTCTTTATAGCTGGGCTTGATGAAGGCGCAGACGACGGGCACTTCGATCGCCCTTACGAGGTCCGCCATAAACAGGAAGCTGTTTTCGAGAATCCCAAGGGCAATTATGGTTTGGCCGCGACAATCGTCGGAGATCTGTCGCCCGAGCTCGCGGACTCTTTTCTGGATCTGATCGGCCGAGATCACCTGGCGCAACCCGGCATTCGGCGAAGCATTCATAGCGGAAGTGGCGCCTCCGAATTTCGTAACAATGTTTTAGTATCCGGCCATCGTTTCGGCGAGGCCGTAATTTCCTGACATCACACGCCCGTTTCGGGGACCCGAACATCTAATCATCGCATGTTACATCAAGCCTGCCATCTCCCGAATCCAAATCGCCTTTCGAGCTGCGGTTGACGGTCGCAGTTGTTCCGGAACCGCAAACCCTTGCATCCAGATCAGGTCGCAGCCTCCTGCAACGGCAACCGGCCACAGCTTCCTTCTGGTTCCGGTCACGTGGCGGTCAGTGAGTAGTGCCTTAACCTTCTTCGGCGCCGCAGTGTGCGCGGGCCAGAAGCGATCTCCGGCACGCCAGTTGCGGATAACAACTTCTCTTGGCATGCGCGCTGGATCGAGCAACTGCCCGCTTGCCTGTTCTGCGACCGTGGAAATGTCCACCAGGAGAGCCTCGAAGCGAACGCCCAAGTCAGGAATCTCTACCGCGCCCGGCACTGCCAATACATACTCATAACCAATCGCTGCAGTACCGTCGCGTGATGGCTCCGATTCCAATCGAAGTTCGTGTTGCGTCCGGCGAAGATCCTGCCGGCGAAGGTTCTGGCGATTGGGAAGCTGCATTTTCTTGCCCACGGGTCCCAGCGCCAAATCCAAGGCCTCCTCGATCAATCGGTATGAGATAGCGAAATCGGGCGCACTCACTTCCAGCCAGGCGCGGATCAGTCGTCGCTGAGTTGCCAAGGGAAGCGCCAATAGCGGTTTGACCTGGAGAGATGGAGCTTGCGACGTATCGTCGTGCGAAGAAGAGTTCGCGGTGCCGGCCGCGGTGGCGATTTCGGGGTGTCCGCATCGCCAATGTTCCTCTTCGGCGCGCGCGATTTCTGCTAATTCACCCATGTGTTCAATTGCGGCCTCGCCAAATTCTTCCCTGATGATCGGCATGAAACGCTGGCGCATGCGATTCCTAAGAAAAGCGATATTCCAATTCGACGAATCCTCACGCCAGTTCTGGCCCCGCTCGCACAGAAATTCCCGCAATGCAGCGCGCCGGAAGCCTAGTAGTGGCCGCACGACCTCGCCAAACGGGCGCCCCTGCTCCTCGAAAGTCATTCGTGGATGTATGCCGGCGAGACCTCGAATGCCGGTACCCCGGAAAATACGCAGTAGCACCGTTTCGGCCTGATCGTCGAGAGTGTGCGCCGTCGCAATCTTTGTGACATCGCCTTCGCGCGTAAGTTGGCGAAAAAATTTGTAGCGTAGTTCCCGTGCGGCTGCTTCTGTACCCGCGATCCGGAGCAGACTCTGGTCGGAATTCTGTTTCGAATCGAGCGGCGCCGCACACACATGCAATTCAAGACCGTGCTCTACCGCAACCTTTGCGACAAAGCGTTCGTCGTCGTCCGACTCTTCTCCGCGGAGCTTGTGATTGACATGAGCGAGCGACAGCACGATTCCTAACTCAGTTTGCAGTTCCAGCAGCAAGCCCAGCAAAGCCACGGAATCCGCTCCCCCGGAAACCGCAGCTGCCACGCGGTCGCCAGCGCGAATCGATTCCTGCTTGCGAATTGTCTTTAACAGCTGTTCAGCCAGCGCGTGCACGGAAGAATGGTAAATCAGTTCTCAGTTTACGGTTCTCAGATCGGCAGTAGCCTTTCGCGGTCAGCAACTGCTATGCTTTGCACAATATGTTCCGCTGGGCTGCCAGGTTTCTGCTGCTGGTTATGCTTGCCCCGGTCTACGAGCCGGCGGCGATGGCTTGCGCTGTCCAGCCGGCGGCGATGCACTGCACGCGGCAGTCGCTGTCGGCGCATGCGCAGCCCGAGATGCCCTGCCATCATGCGGAGGCACAATCGAGGGCATCCGAGTCGGAAGTCTATTATCAGGCAGCTGACAATGACTGCTGTCAGAATCATTGCTGCTGCGGCGCGACTACTTCCGAGTGGGCGAAGCCCGCTTCGAATCTACTCTCTTGTCTAAGTCTCTTGATTGAGCCCGCGCAACCCGCACAGAGCGCGGCACTCCGATCAAGTGATGTCTCCGGACGCGATTCCGCTCGCGCTCCTCCTCGCAGCTAGTCATAGCACGTACCTTGCGAATCTCTGTTGGTGCACGCTTACGTTTTTCTGCGGACAGCTGAAATGGCATGTCGCGCCGTCCGCCGCCAACGGTGATCGCTTCGTGGGCCGCATGCGGGTCTGCTACGCATATACAACGCTGCTCGTGCCCGTAAAAGGGTACTCAATCATCGAGGAGAAAATGATGCGCTTCCAACTTATTGCGATCTCTGCTCTTCTGCTCGCTCCTTCCATCGCATACTCCTCGATCTTCGGCTCCGTTCGCGGCGTGGTTCATGATCCTCAGCATCGTCCCATTCAAGGCGCACGGGTTACGCTGAAGGCGCAAAACTCGGATTGGACGCAAACCCAAGACTCCAGCGACAGCGGAGGATTTGAATTTAGTTCCGTCCCACTCGGAAATTACACGGTCACCGTCTCATCGAACGGCTTCCGAGAAATGCATCAAGATGCAATTGTTCAATCGGACACTAGCCCGGTATTGCATTTCGAGCTGACGATCGCAGGCACGAAGGAAACTGTCATTGTGCCGGAAACTCCTGTGGAGGCGGCAACGGAGAGTGTGACGCCCACGACCATGGTGAACCGTATCGATATCCAGGAGACTCCCGGAGCGGATCGCACCAACGGTATGGAGATGATTACCGATTACGTTCCCGCAGCCTACATGACGCACGATATGCTGCACATGCGGGGAGGTCACCAGGTAGAGTGGCTGATTGACGGCGTCCCGGTCCCGAATACGAACATTGCCAACAATCTGGGACCTCAGATCGATCCGAAGGATATCGATTATCTCGAAGTTCAAAGAGGCAGCTACGATGCTGACTATGGCGACCGCACCTATGGGGTCTTTAACGTCGTGCCGCGAACTGGGTTTGAGCGTTATCGGGAATGCGATTTGGTCATCACGGCTGGAAATTTCTATCAGACCAACGACCAGATCAGTTGCGGAGGACACACGCAGCGCTTTGCATACTATGCCAGCTTGAACGGAAATCGAAGCGACGACGGGCTTCAGACTCCGATTGGGGATGTTGTGCACGATGCATCGAATGGTTTCGGAGGTTTTGCGTCGTTCATCTTCAATCCCGACCCCCAAAACCAGTTTCGGTTGGTCACGCAGTTGCGGCGGGATTATTACCAGATTCCCATCGACCCTAATCCCAACTCCAGCGGGAATCTAATTTTGGAGGAGTCGGGGGACTCGCCCAGCTACGGCCTGCGTGATAGCGAGACCGAGCCCGATGGCTATGTCACCTTCTCCTGGGTCCATACCTTCAATCCCAACACGCTGATCACGGTTTCTCCCTTTTATCACTATAACGGCGCTGACTACCACGGTGGCGCAGACGATTATCCCGTCATCTCTACCGTTACTCAGAGCGCCAACTACGCCGGGATGCAGGCGGCATTAAGCGCCAACTTCGAAAAAAACGATATTCAAGCCGGCGTCTACGGATTTTTTCAACACCAGCACAATTACTTCTCCAATGTGGGCACAGCGCCCGGCTACCCAACCGTCGCCCCCTCCTCGATCGGCGTCAACGGAGGAGTCGCCGCCGAATTTATCAACGACAAATTCAAAGTCACCCCGTGGTTGACCTTGATGGCCGGACTTCGAGTAACGCAATTCAACGCCTCTATCTCGGAGAACGCAGTAGATCCCCGTTTCGGCATTGCGATTCGCATTCCACGCCTGAACTGGGTCTTTCGCGGCTTCTACGGTTACTACTACCAGGCGCCTCCTCTGGTGACCGCCACCGGCCCACTTGCCGATTTGGCAACCAGCCAGAATTTTGCGTTCGCTCCTCTGCACGGTGAGCGGGATCGAGAATGGCAATACGGCGTCATGATTCCATACCGCGGCTGGACTCTCGACGCCGATACCTATCAAAACTTCGCTCACAATTGGCTGGATCATAACAACATCGGGGAATCGAACATCTTCTGGCCCATCACCTGGGATTACGCCTTGATTCAGGGTTGGGAACTCACGCTTCGTTCTCCCAACCTTTGGCATCACGGCCGGTTTCACCTTGCCTATGCTAATCAGATTGCCCAGGCAACCTCGCCGATCACTGGCGGTCTGATCTGCCCTCCCGGGAACCAGCTTTGCCCACTCAATATTCCTCCCGGACTTTCACCGGTAGATCATGATCAGAGAAACACATTGAACTTCGGCTACAACACGGGTTTGCCCTGGCAGAGCTACGCTTCGACCAACATCTACTACGGCTCGGGATTCACGAACGGGGAGTATGGGACGCCGTTTGTGCAACTTCCCGGACAGTATCCCGGGCCCTACCTGCCTGGCCACACCACGTTTGATCTGGCTCTCGGGAAAAGCTTTGGCGAGAAATACACTGTCTCGGTGACCGCGCTGAATGTGGCCAACCGACGCGTGCAACTGGATAACAGTCTGACGTTTGGCGGATTTCACTGGAACGATCCCCGGCAAATTTATGGGGAGTTTCGCTACGGGTTCAATTTTTGAGCGCCAAAGCAGGACATATATGGAGGAAATATGGAGGAAATAAAGACAACTTCATGAAGTTTCAATCGGTAATCCCATTCGTCGCGCTGTTGCTCACCCTATGCGTGGGTTGCAACCGGACGGGGAGGTATCCGCTGCAGGGTAAGGTCGTCGCAAAGAACGCCGTCACTGATGAGATTACGGTGAACCATGGAGACATTCCTGGATTCATGGGGGCTATGACCATGCCATATCGTGTGAAAGATCCGGCGGTGATTCAAGCGGTTCAGCCGGGCGACAAGATCGCCGCGGAAGTGGTGCTGGGCAAGGACAAAGATCGGAGCGACTATTGGCTGGAGGACGTGCGCATCACCGATGAATCTGGGCGCAGTCAGGCAAAGGTGCTGTCTGCGCCGCAGATGCTTGCGCCGGGAGAACGGGCTCCCGATTTCGCGCTTGTGAACCAGGATGGCCGCACAATTCACCTCTCCGATTTCGCTGGCAAGGCATTGCTGGTCACCTTCATCTACACGCGCTGCCCTATGCCGGATTTCTGTCCCCGGCTGAGTAGCCAATTTGCGCACATTCACAACCGGCTCAAGAAAAATCCAGGGGATTACGGCAAGACGCATCTGCTGACGATTAGTTTCGATCCGAAATATGACACTCCCGTCGTTCTGCGCAAGTACGGTCTGGCATATTTGGATGGCGACGAGAGTGGCTTTTCCCATTGGGATTTCGCTTCTACCAATCCGACAGATCTGCGCCGTCTTGCCCAGGCCTTCGGCCTGGAATATGACCAGGAGGATAATCAGATCTCCCACACGATGAGCATCGCGTTGATTGCTCCCGATGGAACCTTGGCTAAGCTCTGGTCGACGGAGTGGACATGGACCGAACTAATGGAGAACCTGCAGCACGCCGCCCATGCCACCGGGAAGACGGGGTAGGAATGGTTCGGGGATCATTGCTGGTGGCCGGTGTCTTGGTTTTGGTCATGTTGCCGGCTTGCAACAAAAAGCAGGCGGGCAGTGCGGGGCCGAATACTCAAGCGAGCGCCCAGACGAACGCCCAAGCCAGCAATGCCGCACTGGAAGGAGAGTGGCTTTACGAAAACAATTGCGCCGAGTGTCACGAGACTCTGCACCCGGACTTGCTCAAGCAACCGCCGAACCTGCACGGACTGTTTCGTCGAAGGGTGCTGCCGAGCGGCGCTCCGCTGACCGCCGCGCAAATCCGGACGACAATCATCGAAGGCCGGGGCACGATGCCTGCGTTTGATCAGCGTTTACGGGAAGTGGATGTCGACAACCTTATCAGGTTCCTGCAAAGGTTAAATTGAGTCCACTGTCGCGACGAACGTTTGATCGTCGGGCCGCATCGAACCAGCTAGGGCGGCGCGGATTGGTTTGACGCTGTTCCGGTACACTCCGTATAATGCAGAGCGTCCACACCCTGATCCCACGCTTGCGGTTTCGGCGTGAAGAGAGCCGGGCGGCTTACGCGTTTTGCGTGCTCGCTGCGCCGGTTTCAAGTCTCAGGTTTGATGACTGATAGGCTCGGGTTGCGATCCGTTTCTCGTTGAGCCCAGCGAACTGGAAGCTTCCAGCATTTCCGAAAAATCTGAAGGAGTTCAAAAGGATCCGATGATAAGCAAGTTGATGACTCGCAAGTTAATAGTTCACAGGGCTGCGCGCGTCCTGGCCGTAGTGTTCGCTTTCTCCCTCCTCGCTCTGGCCCAAGCCGCGCCGGCTGCCGGTTCTCCTGCCGCCGCCGCGCCGGACTCTCCCTCCGCTGCAGCAGCAGCGGCGGCCAAGGCTACCGGTACAAAAGTCGGTACCATCAACATCGAACAGGCGATTTTCACCTCCAATGAAGGACGACGCGAGTACGACGCGCTGGTCAAGAAATTCGAACCCAAACAAAACGAACTGAAGGGCCTAGGTGATGAGATCGACAGCCTTCAGAAGCAGCTCAATGCACAATCAGACAAGCTGAATGAGGAATCACGCGACAAACTGGTAAAGCAGATTGAGACCAAGAAAAAGAGCCTGGATCGCGCTACCCAGGACGCGCAAGAGGATTACCAGAACCAGCAAGGCGAAATCGGAAACAAAATCCTCACCAAGATGGCTCCGCTCATCGTGCAGTACTCGACCAATAACGGTTATGGGATGATCCTCGATACATCCCAACAGTGGCCGCGCGGTCCCGTGATCTGGTACGGACCGGCCGTCGACATCACGCAGCCGATCGTTGAAGCCTACAACACGCAATCTGGTGTGCCACCGCCAGCCGCGGGTAGCACGCCTGTCAAGCCTGTAGCAAAGCCGGCAACAACGAAGCCGGCTGCACCCGCGAGCAACCCTCCGCAACACTAGGGACANCGCTCGGGTAGTTTCTGTTCCAACTTTTAATTTGAGACCGCGTGCAGACGCGGTCTTTTTTTTGGTGTGCNGAGCATGTTCGACGGCTTGAGGGTGAAAGTCCCTTTGACAACCTGATGGAGGTGAAGTCATAGCGAAGCGCAAGGGGGAGCAGCCGACAAGGCTGCGAGTCTAGCGAGGTGAAAGACCTCGCGCCGTCAATTGCCTGGTTTGGACGGCTAGTATCTCCGATGCATGCGAAGGTAACGACGCATGTTCTGCTCGGAGTTAAACGTCACAGACTGCCCTGCTGGAAACAGTGGAGGTGGGAGCGACCAAGGTGGCTAGCAAACGAAGAGGCCTGAACATAAAGAAATGGCTGCAACCGCGAAAATTCGCTCCGCTGAGAAGTCGCTTTAGCGGGTACTCACGGTACGCCGACCTAGAACCCTTGCGGGGGAAGGCCAATGTTGCAGGTGAAGAAACAGGCGAGTGCAACCTGCAAACCGTCGTGGTAAGGGCCCAGGCATCTTCGGAAGGACTTGCAGAGATAACGTCGGGAAGGTCCCGGTGGCAGCAGGGGCTGGTAGCAACCTGCGAAGACTCCACGAACGAGGCCAAGGCCGAAGTAGGGGAGAGGCACTTGGGATTGGCGCATGAGTCCGTAGGAGCGATGGCCGAGGAGTAATGTCCTCGCAGGAGATCGAGGTAGGTCTCCCCGATGAAGCTTGAGTATCGACATCGGGCAAAGGGACTCTGGACACTTGGTGGTTTCATCGGCAGCGCGGCAGCCGGACACAGAGCTGGCGATAAGCTAACGCATGAGGTGGAACGAGGCTATGGGCAGACCACGGAAGCGGGGCGTATGTGAACCAGCGCTTAAACCTCGCCAAGCTGGGAAGGCGCATGGAGGAAAGACCAAGGTTCCGAACCGTACCTGGGAAATCCGGCCGTACGGGATTATAGGGGGGCCTCCGGAAACGCAGCCATGGTGGAAATGAGAACCCAATTCGCAATCGAAAGAGCGGACTTGGTAACCCTCCACCTACAGCCGGCGCGCCAGAGTTCTATCCCAACTGAAACAACACTCGCCGCGAGGCGGGGCCTGAAAGAAGCGTGGAGCAAAAGCGCGAGCCCATGAACAAGAACCGGATATGAGGCCTACAGTGACGGGCGAGCGGGCCAATGACCGCGAAGCCCATATCCATCAAGCTCACTGGTGGTAGATCCGGCGGTTGTGCGTCGAAAGCGGTTGAACTTACTTTGGGAGATCTGCGGCATGTCACGGAACGTGACTGAGGGTGAAGCGATTCACCCTGACCGTGGCGCAGAAGTCAGCAGAAGCTCATGCTGTTTTCAGGCAGGCCGGTAATTCGTCGACGATCATCCCGTCCACGCCGGATTTCCAGATTTCCTTTGTTAGCCGACCGTTGTCAAACGTCCTCGGTGTTGCAAACCCTTGAATCGTGGCTATGCCGTCTACTTCGGTCGGTGGTGTGGAAGCCATGGAAGCAGGGACGAACGCGGTCGCGAACTTCGCAAACGGGGTGTGGGCAAAGACCTGGCGCCGCAAATTCCCGGGAGTCCCCACGGCCCGTGGCGCATCGCAAACTCCCCGCTCTGAACATTGCTTTGCCGAAGGCTTGGTTTGCCCGACTCGGACTCCCGCCTATGGTCGTGCGGTCAGCCTAATCCGCCGAACCGCCGGATGCGGACCCGCATGTCCGGTGGTGTGGCAGAGGAGGCGAGGGCGACCCGTCCCGTCCCCCTATGCCGATTCTCCAGAACTTGGTTCTGCGGCGAGAATCGCTGCCACCGGGACTATGGCTGCGTAGCCTTGTGCTAGACTTTTTTCATTCGTATGCAGCTCTTTCGGCGCTTTGTCTTTGTTGTTGTCCTGACGCTTTGTGCAGAAGGGGCCAATACATCTAAAGCTGCGAGTGCGCCACCTGTCGGCGCCAAGCCACCCAATATCATTCTGATTACGCTGGATACTACCCGTGCGGATCGCATGGGTTTTCTTGGATCGAAGCGCGGCCTTACGCCTAACCTCGACATGCTGGCGAAGCAGAGCGTGGTTTTTACTCGTGCTTACTCACAAATTCCTCTGACTACTCCTTCGCACGCCGTGTTGCTTACGGGCACTTATCCGCAGTTCAATCATCTGGACGGGCTTATTCAGCCGTTGCGTACGGACCTTCCTTACCTGCCTGATCTGCTCCGTCAGCAGGGCTATCACACGGCGGCGTTTGTCGGGGCGATGGTCCTTGACGCTGCGACTAATGCGGCTCCGGGCTTTGATCGTGGGTTTGACGTTTATGATGCCGACTTTCACAATCCGCAGCCTGGGGAAGATCGCTATCACAGCCTGGAGCGCCGCGCCGAAGACGTTGCCAACCGCGCTATGGGCTGGCTTAGCCAGAACTCGCAAGGTCCGTTTTTTCTTTGGCTGCATTTTTACGATGCGCATGAGCCGTATGATCCGCCGGAACCGTTCAAGGCGCACTTTGCGGCTGAGCCTTACGACGGCGAGATTGCTTATACGGATTCGGTTGTGGGCAGTCTTATGGAGGTGCTGCAGCGGCATGGGCTGTATCAGAACACGGTCATAGCGATTGCCGCGGACCACGGAGAGGCGTTTGGTGAGCACGGAGAAAAGTTTCATGGCATGTTTTTGTATGACGAGACGATCCATGTTCCGTTGCTGTTGAAGTTGCCCGGGCAGAAGTTTGCCGGCAAGCGGGTAGAGGCCCGGGTCGCGCTGGCTGACCTCGCGCCTTCGGTGCTGGACGCGGCCAATGTTCCCGTTCCTGCGGCTATGCAGGGACAGTCGCTTTTCTCGCTGATTAATGTGGCCAAGGCTTCTGCCAGTCCTTCTGCCGCAAAGCGGAGCGCTGGCGGAGAGAAAACGACGCCGGAGCGCGCTATTTATTCCGAGACGAACTACGCCCATCGTGTTTTCGGGTGGAGCGAACTTCATTCGTGGCGGAGGGAAAAGTACCTTTACGTGCAGGCGCCGAAGAGAGAGCTATACGATCAACTTTCTGATCCGGATGCCCTGAAGAACCTGGCTTCGACCGATAAGGCGGTTGCCGACACTTTAGATAGCCAACTCACTGAGTTCAAGAAAAAGACCAGTGGCGCGGCGGTCGAGCAAGCGGAACTGAATCCGGAAGCAGAAGAAAAGTTACGGGCTCTCGGGTATCTGAGCTCTGACAGTGGAAACTCTAACGACAGTGAAAAAGCGCTGATTGATCCGAAAGACAAGATCGATTTCGCGAATAAGATTCACGAGTATATGTTTGGACTTGAATTAGATCACTACGAGGAGGCATTGGCGGGTCTGCATGAGTTAGTCCAACAGTACCCTGCGGACGCGGGTACCGCCTATCTCGAATTCGGCAAGAGTTTGGTCCACCTCGGAAAATATCAAGATGCCTTGCCGATTTTGCGCCGCGCCGTAGGGAGTATGCCGGACTCTTCAACGGCGCATTACCAGCTGGGACTGGCGCTGGCTAAGACGGGACAGTGGGAAGCGGCGCTTTCTGAAATTCAAGCGGCTGCGGAGCGCAACCCGACTTCTGCGCAGATGCACTATTACCTTGCCGCCGTGCATAACCGCTTGCAGCATTTGCCGGAAGCGGCTGCGGAATACGAGATGGCTCTGAAACTTGATCCCAATCACTTTCAGGCTAACCTGAGATATGGTCGAATGCTTTTTCTGGAAGGACATGCTGATGCAGCACTGCCGAAACTGGCGCACGCGGTCATGGTGAATCCAGATTCGGCGGAGGCGCACGCGTTCCTGGCGGATGCTTATCAGCAACTCGGACAAGTGGAGAATGCGAACCGCGAACGAGCCGCGGCTGAGCAGCTCAAAAGTCAGCCGCCTGATTAAGGTTTTTGTTCTGGTGTTTGCCCTGCGTTTATTTTTGCCCGCCTTTGCTGCGTTCCCGTTTCGCGTCTTCGGTTCTTCCTGTATGTTCGTAGGCTTCGGCCAGAGAGAGGTGTGCGGGGGCGAAGGTCGGCAGGCGCCCGGTGGCGATTTCCAGATGCACGATGGCGGTTTTGAAGTCGCCGGTTTTTAGCAAGGTTGCTCCAATTTCGTAATGCGCCCAGGCGGAGTCAGGCTGGAGTTCGATGGCTTTGTGCAGATGTTTCGTGGCTTCGGTGTATTGCGCTTTTTGTGCCAACGCTACTCCGAGTGTGTACTGCGCGAGGTAGAGGTCGGGGTCGGCGGCGACTACGGGATTGAGCGCCGCAATAGTGCGATCTGGCTTGGACTGATCGCGGGTCGCTGCTGCGATGACTTTGTTGGCGACTGCTATTTTGTCTTTGGGATCGGTCCCGGCGACTGCGGCGGACGACGTCGCCGATTTTTGCAGTCCGATGTATCCGAGCGATGCCAGTTTCTGCATCTCGGACGAGCTCAAGTCTGCGGAAGATTTGCCGGCCTCGCCATTGAAGCGGCGATCGAAGCCGTCCAGCTGCGCGGCCAGAATATCGAGAGTGGCTTTCGACGTCTGGGCCAGATTGTGGGCCGCGGCTGGGTCAGCGATCAGGTCATACAGTTCAGGCTTGGGGGCGCGGATGTAAAGATACTTGCTGGCGCGCCAGGATTCCAGCGGGCTCCAGCCGAATCCGCGCTGCGGCAGATCGCTGCGGGAGTACGCGGGCTGATCGCCACCGCCGCCGGCCTTTGCGATGCGCAACAGGGACTGTCCCAAGAGTTGTGAGGGTACTGGGATCGCGGCAATCTCAAGCAGCGTTGGTGCGATGTCTACTAACCTCACTTTTGCAGCGACTCGAGTAGTCGCGGGCTTGGCGGTGGGCTGGCCTTCTGGGAGTTTTACGAGCAGCGGCACATGAGTGCTTTCGTCGTAGAGAAAAATACCGTGCCCTTCTTCGCCGTGAGCGCCCTGGCTCTCACCGTAGTCGCCGACTACGATGACTGCGGTATTTCCGTAAATCTTTTGTTGTTGCAGAGCGCTGATTAGTTTGCCGACGGCGGCATCGGCTGCCGTGATGGCGGAGTTGTACGAAGCTCCAGGTACGCGTGTGTCGCTGATGTTTACCCAGAGAAAAAACTGGCTCTGTGCTTGTGCCTTCGCATTGCGGTTGAGCCAGTCGACGGCACGCTCGGCGACCTCGCTTCCGCGGCGTTCGGTTACGGGTGGGGCGCTGTCGCCGGGGATGACGGGCCGGAAGCCTGCGTCGTAGGTCTGGAAGCCGCGATCAAAACCTTGAGCCAACCCGTTTTGCGGATCGAGATCGATGGAGCCAACAAATGCGGCGGTGCGATAAGACTGCGATTTGAGCAGATCCGGGAGATAAGGTAGCAGCGATGGTAGCGTGCCGCCGATCGCGCTCATACCGGTCGCCTGCGGGTAGGCTCCGGAAAGAATGGTCGCGTGGGAGACCACGCTGGTGGGCGCCTGGGCGTAGGCATGGTCGAAGACGATGCTTTCGGCAGCCAGACGATCAAGATAAGGTGTAGGCGCGACATTTTTGGCGCCCAGGAATTCCATGCGGTCGGCGCGGACGGAATCGAGGGTGATCAGCACCAGGTTGGGCTTTGGGGCAGCTACGGCAAAAGAAAAGCTAAGCACGACCAGGCTCACGCTGGCCAGGACTGTTCGTATCATGCCAGTAAGTGTAAAGGCTGCGTCGACATTGATCAAAACGGTCAAGATTCCCGCGCTCGTAATCTTGGGTTTCATACGTTGGATTTGGGGCCAACCGAAGTCTTGAGTGGTCCCGCAACTACGCGTACAATCGATGTGCCTGCTACTCGGGATCTCCTCTAAGTGGTTATGACCACCACCCTTCGTTAGCTAGGACGACAGCTAGGACGCCGGACCCCAATTTTTGCAGTGACCTTATCATTCAGAAAACGTCTTCGCTTGGTGTGCCTGCTGGCTTTGTGCGCCGCGGGTGTGAGCGTTTTTGTGTCTTGCCAGCGGGCGCGCAGCGGTGTGTTTCGATCCCGAAAGATGATCATTTTGGGTATCGACGGTCTCGATCCCGACCTGCTCACAAAATTCATGGCCGAGGGCAAGATGCCGAACTTTGCCCGGCTGGCTGAGCAAGGTTCTTTTCGCCACTTGACGACGAGTATCCCGCCGCAAAGTCCGGTCGCATGGTCGAACGTGATCACGGGCATGAATGCGGGTGGGCATGGGATTTTTGATTTCATCCACCGCGATCCGAAGACGTTTGAGCTGTATTTCTCCACGTCGAAGGTGGAAGGTCCAAAGCATAACCTTCATGTTGGCGGTTGGGTGATTCCGCTGGGCAGTGGCTCGGCCGAGCAGTTGCGGCACGGGAAGGCTTTCTGGGAGATTCTGGACGAACAAAACGTGCCCAATTTTGTTTACCGCATGCCGGCGAATTTCCCGCCAATCGCGGCGAAAGGAAAGACGCTTTCTGGCATGGGCACGCCCGATCTGCGCGGGACGTATGGCACGTTCACTTTTTACACCGACGACCCTACGGCGGCCGTGGGAGCGGTTGAGGGCGGCGAAGTGGTGCAGGTCGAGGTCAACAACAACCGAGTCGCGAGCAACATCATCGGGCCGGACAACACATTTCGCAAGAACTCTCCGCCAGCTTCGGAGCCTTTCACGGTTGATGTCGACCCGCTGGAAGCGGTGGCGCGGATCGGCTTGCAGGATCAGCAGTTTGTGCTAAAGGAAGGCGAATGGAGCGGATGGGTTCCGGTGGAATTTCAACTCATGCCTTTCATCGGAAATGTAAAGGGGATCTGCCGCTTTTATCTCAAGCAGACGCATCCGCGTTTTCAGCTTTATATATCGCCGATCAATATTGATCCGAAGAATCCTGCTCTGCCAATTTCTACGCCGGCCAGTTACTCGAGCGATCTGGCGAAACAAATTGGCGAATATCACACCCAGGGCATTGCGGAAGATACCAAGGCGATTATGGCCGGAGTGCTCGACGACAAGGAATTTCTGGAACAGTCCCACACCGTGCTGGCTGAACATCGACGGGCGTTTGATACGGAGTTCCCGAAATTCAAAGACGGACTGTTCTTCTTTTATTTCTCAAGCCTCGATCTGAACGCGCACGTGATGTGGCGGCTGACCGATCCGCAGAGTCCGGCATACGACGCGGCGCTCGCTGCGCAATATGGGACGGCGATCGAGGAATTTTACGAGCAGATCGATCAAGTGCTCGGCGAAGTGATGCCGAAGGTCGACGAGAATACGACGCTGCTTGTGCTCTCCGATCATGGATTTGCTCCCTACCGGCATTCCTTCAATTTGAATACGTGGCTGTTGAACAATGGCTACATCACGCGCAAGCCAGGCGCTAGCGGAGATGCGAGCGAGCCCTTCTCCGACGTGGATTGGAGCCGCACGCGCGCCTACGGATTGGGGCTGAACGGACTTTATCTGAATATTCGCGGACGCGAGCGCGAGGGCATTGTCGAGCCGGGCGCGCAGGCTGACACGCTGTTGCAGGAAATCCGGCAGAAGCTTTTGGAGGTGCGTGATCCGAAGGATAATTCCCAGGTGATTACGCGCATTGATTTTGCAAGTGAAGCCTATCAAGGCCCATACACGCATTCGGGCCCGGATGCGCTCGTTGGCTACAACCGCGGGTATCGNGCGGGCTGGAAGACGATTCTGGGCGCATTTCCTCCGGACGTTCTGGAGGACAATACCAGCGCCTGGAGCGGCGACCATTGCATGGACTTTACCAAGGTGCCGGGAGTGCTGCTCAGCAACCGCAAGATCGAAGCGGAGGCTCCGGCGCTGACGGATATCGCGCCTACGATACTTTCGGAATTTGGAATCGCAAAAACGAAGGATATGATGGGGCATTCGGTGTTTCAGGCGCGCTAGGCGCTGTTGTTGCAAACGGGAGACAACATGTTTGGTTCACACAAAGTGAAAATCGAGGGCGAACTGCTGGAGAAGGTGAAGCAGTGTTCGGATGCCGCGGGGTACGAATCGATCGACGAATTCGTAATCCACATGCTGGAAAAAGAAACCAAGAAGATCTTGCCAGACGAGAGCAGCACGTCGAAAGAAGAGATACAGAAACGGCTGCGTGGATTAGGGTACATCGAATAGCTTGATTGCTCTGTCCAATTCGATGGCTGGGCATAGGTTGGCTGGGCATAGATTGGCCGACCATAGATTGGCTGATCATGGATTGGCTGGGCATGGAGCGGTGATCTGGGCGTTCAGCATGTCTTGGTTGACCAGTCCCTTGGCGATTGTGATCATACTGTCGCTGGTCATCGGACTATTGATGGTGGTTCTATTCGGATACACCTCTGACCAAAAAGCAATTGGCATTGCTAAAGATCAGCTGAAGGCTCATCTGCTGGCGGTGCGCCTGTATCGGGATCAGATCCCCGTCGTGATGGGATCGTACGGCAAGATCTTGCGCGGCACTGGGCGCTATCTGAAGCTAGCGTTCAAGCCGCTGCTGTACGTCATCGTTCCGATTACGCTGCTGATGGTACAGATCGATCGGTATTTGGGGCAAACGCCGATTCCTGTGAATGCGCCGTTCCTGCTGACGGTTCATGTTGGCGGACAGATGACTGGCAACGACACGCTGAATAACGTTGCGCTCGAACTTCCGCCCGAGATCGCGATGACCGCGCCTGCCGTGCATGTTCCTTCGGAAAATCAAATTGTCTGGCGGCTGGCGGGTTCGAAAGATGGAAAATATGAGGTGAAGATCACGGGGGCTGGAAAGAGTGTGGAGAAGGCTGTTTGTCTAGGCAGCGGCTTGCCGCGAATTTCGACGGTCCGGCTGCGCGGGCAATTTTGGGAGCGAATGTTCTCGTCGGCAGAGCCGGCGCTGCCGGAGAATAGTCCCATCGAGTCCATTTCGGTCAATTACCCGGACCGCGATATCGATGTCGCCGGTTATGGTATGAACTGGATTTGGCTGTTCTTCATCTTGTCGATGGTGGCTGGATTTATTTTCAAGGAAGTTCTGGGGATTCAGATATGAAGAGGCTGCGTGGGGTGGACACATTCGTCCGCTTGCTTCGGTCGAGTATAAGGCGTCGGTTGTGCACTCCTTTCGCGGACACGCCTGTCCGCGCCACACGGCTCCTGCTAATCGCCATTGTTCTTTCCCCTGCGCTTGCCCATGCCTATGCCGGGCCCGGCGCGGGATTTGCGGTGCTTTCGTCGTTCTGGGCAATCTTTGTCGCGTTTCTCTATTCGTTCTATGCGCTGATGACCTGGCCGTTCCGGCAGTTGTTCCGTTTTCTGCGGCGGCGGAATGCCTATGGAAAAGCGACGTTTGAGCGAGCGGTGATCTTGGGATTCGATGGAATGGATCCGGAGCTTGCCGATCGTTTTATGAAAGAAGGCCGGCTGCCAAACTTGGCGAAGCTGCGGGACAAGGGAACTTTCAGCAAACTGCGCACAACGTTTCCGGCGATTTCTCCGGTGGCATGGTCGACGTTCATGACGGGAGTGAATCCGGGCAAGCACAACATCTACGATTTTCTGGCGTGCGATAGGAATAGTTATCTGCCGTATCTTTCGTCGGCTGAAATCAAGGGGCCGAAGAGACATATCAAGATCGGCAAGTATTCCATTCCTTTCGGCAAGACAGAGATCAAGGCCATGCGCAAAGGCACTCCGTTTTGGCATTGGTTGGGGAATGCGGGAATTTTCAGTTCGGTGATTCGCGTTCCGGTGACGTTTCCGCCAGAAAAGTTTCAGGGCGTGCTGCTCTCGGGAATGTGTGTGCCCGATTTGAAAGGCAGCCAAGGGACATTTTGCCTGTGTACGACGCGCGCATCGGATGACAAGTTTCGCGAAGGCGGAGTGCGCGTGCCCATCGAGCGCAAGAACGGAGTGTGTCGTTCTTATGTTCCGGGGCCGGACAATCCGGTGAAGAAGAACGCCGGAGACGTGCGCATGGAATTCGAACTCAAGCCCGAGGTGGAATCAAAACAGGCGCGCTTTACGGTGGGTTCTGAGAAGTTCACGTTGAAGATTGGAGAATATTCCGAGTGGATTACGGCGGAATTCAAGGCTGGCATGGGCTTTACGGCGCATGGTATCTGCCGCTTCTATCTGAAGGAGATCTCGCCGGAGGTCGAGGTTTATGTCACGCCGGTTAATATTGATCCGGGCCATCCTGACCTGCCGATCTCGCACCCGGTTACGTATTCGATTTACCTGGCGAAACTTTTCGGGCCTTATGCAACGCTTGGTCTGGCGGAAGATACCTGGGCGCTCAACGAACATGTACTCGATGACGACGCGTTCCTGGCGCAGGCTTACGGTAATCACGAAGATCGGGAGCGGATGCTATTTGATGCGCTGGATAAGACGAAGCAGGGACTTTGTACATGCGTCTTTGATACTACCGACCGNATTCAGCATATGTTCTGGCGGTATCTTGATGAGGATCATCCGGCGGCGCGAGATGTGCCGCANAGCGAACATCCGCAGGTGATTCAGGATTTGTATCAGCGCATGGATCGTCTCATTGGGAGAGTNATGGAAAAGATTGATGACGANACGTTGTTGATGGTGATCTCTGATCATGGGTTCAAGTCGTTTGCCCGGTGCATGAACCTGAATGCGTGGCTGCATCAGAACGGATATCTCGCGTTGAAAGATGACAAGACCGAGAGTGGCGACTGGTTCGAGGACGTCGATTGGTCGCGCACGCGTGCTTACACCATGGGGCTCAACGGGCTGTATCTGAACATCAAGGGCCGCGAGAAGCAGGGAATTGTCGATCCTTCTGAAGTCGAGGCGTTAAAAGCGGAGCTGCAAAAAGGGTTGAATGGGCTGGTGGATCCGGCTTCGGGCACGGTGGGGATCACGGGTGTTTTTATTGCCGACAATGTTTATCGCGGGCCTTATACGGAGAATTCCCCGGACCTGATCGTTGGCTATGGAGCGGGCTATCGCGCCTCGTGGGATTCGGTGATGGGCAAAGTTACGGGGCAGATTTTCGAGGACAATATGAAGGCCTGGAGCGGCGATCATTGCATCGACCCGCGGCTGGTACCGGGAGTTTTGTTTTCCAGCCACAAGTTCATTGAAGAGAAGCCGGCGATTGTGGATGTGGCGCCGACGATTCTGAAACTGTTTGGGCTGGCGTTGCCTGCACACTTCGACGGGAAAGCTTGGACTTTGGCAGCTAAGGCTCGTTGACGGGTTCTGAGTGTAATCGCCGATTACAACAATTACGATCGCTCAATAGCTGAATATGCCATGCGAACTGTCAGGTGTGCACCGGCTGTCCACGGGAGCTTCCGAGACTGGCATTCGTCGGCTTCTGGTCGACTTCCACCACTGAAAGAGCGGCTTCAGCTGCGCGTCATAGGGTTTTCGGCTGCTGTCGTCCACGAACTCCAGGTTCTGGAATTCCGTTCCCCGTCTCACGCTAATGGCGAGGGGATGGACACCCTGCATTGCCAGCGGCGCATATCCAGGCTTTACATTAAGCTTGCGCAGCTCGTCGTTCTCGAGGATTCGATTGAGGGTATTCCAGTCGGCATCCGAGAGGTTTTCCTCGTATATCTTCCGCTCACGATCTTTACCGTTGCTCAGGATCGCCTTTTCGGCATGAAAATGGTGGTCGTCAAACACCAGCATGCAGTATTGCTCAGAGGACATAGTCCCGGGCTGCACCTCCGAAAGCAGCAGGCGCAGAGGTGCGTCTTTCTTTGTTTCCTGCGTCTGACCATTACCGGAAAGCGCAACGCCCAGTAACATACAGAGTATTAAGTACCCACGAATCATATCGGGCCCCTCGAAATCGCGGGAACTAGAAAGTCATGGCCGAGCAGTATTGCGATTTCGATTCCTTGAAGGACGACTTACTTTTCTTCTCCACGCCCTCGAACCATTTTACGAGCGGATTCAGGTTTTTTCTGTAAGCCGACGCGTTATCGAGGATTATATCCATTCCGGTGGAAGCCGCGGTGGATACTCCTGTGGACGCCAGCGTTTTGAAGCGCTCCTTGATCGCAACGAAGTGCTGCGTTTCGCCTTCGCGGTTAATCTGTACCTCCATCATTTCTGCTTCGCGCAACGTCTGCGCGTTAGACGGAGTTTCCGGAGGTTTGAGGCCTGTCACCTTTTTCAGCTCCGCATTCTCCAGAATGGCCTTGAGTTGTTGCAGACTATCTCCTTCAAGAGTTCCCTCGGCGGTTTTTACTTTTGGCCTGCCGACGGTTGCTTCATCCCGCTTTTCAAGAACGTACTTGCCATCGCTATATACCACAAGGCAGGAACCGGAATTCGGATAACTCGAAGTGGCCATCTGAGAGGCATTCGCGCCCAGAGCGTATATGTTTCCGCCTGGTGCGTGCGTCCCCCCGGTTGCATCTACTTCTGACGTCGTCCGCGAGCGCTGCAGACGAAGTAACGTGGAGACCTGATCCTGGCCGAACGCGACCTGAGTCAACAATAACGAGAGAGTCGCTACAAATTGAGCAAGAACCCGTCCCCGGAACAAGGAAGCAGACATTCTTATTACCTCCGAAACGCTTGCAATGTTATACCAGCTCTAAGCCGAAAGTTATTACTTTTTCGCGGAGCAGTTGCACGCCGCACGCGAAAGTGTGTGGGATAGTAGGTCGTTTCCGGCGTAACAAGGCCGATTGGACCACCAGGAAAAATGGCTTGCTACGGATTGGGCAGCCTAAAGGAAGGTCAGTTGGCAAGACCCCTGTTACTCTTCGACCTGACGGTACGAAGCTCAACGAGTGGCATTCCTGACGGAGGAGGGACGGCAGGAGCGAGCAATTCAGGGTTGAGATCGAGGTGGACCCTGCGGCTTTGCTCAGGGCGGGGTGCAAGGGCGCCCCTTGCTCCACTTTCGACTCACTGCTTGTTCGTGCGCAGATTGGTTGCTAGCCAGGCTGCGGACGCCAGCATTCCGCACCATCCCATGAAGCTCACGACTGCGGCGATTCTCGTGTCGTAGGGCAGAACGTTTAGACTCGAAAAAATTGTGTTCCAATCGTGCTCGACGTATTCGGGGTCTCCGGTGGTTACGAGCGGCAGAACCATGGCGCGAGCGTCGGCCATATAGGTCGCGGTGTAGAGCCAGTTTTCGAAGAAGAGAAATATGCAGAACGCAAAGGCTGCGGGCTGGCGTTCGCGGAAGAAGTAGGCAGCGAGCAGCAGTGGAACCAGCCATTGCAGAATGGTTCCTCCCCAGAGGCAGAGGGTGGGGCCAAACCAGCGAAAGAGCAGATGTCCACCTTCATGGACTACCAGGTTGGCGGAGTCGATAAAGAGGTAGTCGCCATGCATGCGGAAGGCGTAGATCAGGAAGAGGCAGAAGAGTACCAGCCATGCCAGGATGGCTGCGCGCGAGATGGGACGCCAGTCTTCGCGGGCGCCCGACCATTCCACGATTGAGTCCAGAAACTCCGTCATGCTGAATTCAATTGTAGCCAGCAGCG
>JGI12635J15846_10000219_pt1 | contig 44901 bp, 41 predicted proteins | sample BlaSpr_A8_OM2_M2_FD_15846 | JGI IMG/M metagenome (IMG submission 15846)
TCGAAGAGGCCGGCGGGCGGATTACCGGGTTGAGTGGGGAGCCTTATGTGTTGGGCGGGCCGATGATTTTAGCGACGAATGGGTTGATTCACGACGAGACGCAGAAGGTGGCGTTTGAGATTTCGGGGAGGGATCCGGATTTGCCGCTGAGGAGAGAGGGATAAGAACCGAGCGGAGTTACAGGTTCGCTGGTAGAAGGTTACAGGTTCGGAGAGCTACGTAGGCGCATTTGCGGCATGTCCTTGAGAACAGTGCTGCTTAGGGTATCGCGGTACTTTCCGTCTATGGCCGGGTAGGGCTTCCAAACGACAGGATAATCGCTGGGCTGGTGTGCTTTGGTTGATCTTAGAAAGCGCAATCGGCCGGAGTGTCGCCGGTGTGGCGACGGAGGTTATCACGATGGGTCGGATGGATTTGGCGAAAGTTGGATTAGCTGCGTTGATCGCGGCGGGAGTTGCGATCGCGACTGCGCCTTGTGGCTTTGCGCAGACGCAGGATACGCAGCCTTCCGTGGCGGATGCGGCGCGTGCGGCTGCTGCGGCGAAGAAAGATAAAGACAAGAGCAACACGGCGAAGACGGTTATTACAGAGGACAGCCTAGGGTCGGGCGCTTCGGCTACGTCGAAGGGCGCAGCTGCCGGCGCGAATGCTGCAGCCGGGACGACGTCGGCATCGGGTTCGAATGCTGCTGGCGACGCGAGTGGCGGTGCGGCGAATTCGGCTTCGCTGGACGCGGCTTGGGCGCGATTGCAGGCAACGGAAGCTACGCTGGACCGCTTTGAGCCACTCGGGAAGTCGGAAGTCGCGACGACGGTGTTGGGCGGAAACACGTCGGATTTTCCAGGGCGCGCGGAGTGGGAAGAGAAAATGTATGCGGAGAAGACGACGTATGTGGCGCGTTCGCGGCAATTGATTCAGGCGATGAAGGAAGCGCTGCTGATGATGGCGCAGATGAACTCGGGAGATCAGAAATTGTCGTCGCACGATCCGAAGGTGACGTCGTTGACGAGGAAGACGACGCAGTTGATGCAGTTGGCTCAACAGACCGAGGCGGAGTTTCAGGGTGTGGTGAGTGAAGGACGGGCGTTGGCGGCGCGGGCGGGAAAGTGACGCAGAGATTGTCTTTGCTGCGTGGATTGTGTCGACGAGTGGTCTACTTCTGAGATCCTTCGCTTTGCTCAGGATGACATCGGGTAGATAGATTGCTTTTGGGCAACGGCGGCTAGCAAGCTCCGCCATAGTTAGCAAAAAACGCCGGCAAGATGCCGGCGCTACCAAACTTCAATTCACAATCGGCTTATGTTCGGCTTATGGATTTCTAACGCTGGGCTTGGCCTTTCCTTACGGCAGCTTCCCTAACTTATGAAGGCAACGAAGTGGGCTGCGCTTGACGCCTGTCAGAAGCGCGGCCGACGCGTGTGCGCGCTCAATGCGATGCATGAAGTTGGCATGCGGGTGTGTGCGCGGCGTTGGCGGTCCAGGTTCGACTGCATCGTTGCAGGGAGAGGGATATGGGTTCGTTCGCGAAGAATGCGATGTGGATTGGTGTGTTTGGATTGGCAGGGATTTTGAGTTTGGGCGCGCCGGGACGCGCGCTTGCGGATGATGGCGGTGCGAAGGACTCGGCGGCGAAGGATGCGTCGGGCGGAGCCACGAAGAGTGAGGCAGGCGGCGGTGCGAAGGCAGAAAAGAAGCCGGACGCTCCTGCGGCCTTGACCGAACGCGAGCGATTGCTGCTCGATCGCGTGGAGCAATTGGAGAGGCGCGTAGAGGAATTGGAGGCGAAGAGCGGCACGGCGAAGAAAGCGGACGAAACGAGTGAGACTACGAAGGTCGCACCCGGAACGAAGACGAGCACGACGGCGACGAATTCCAGCGGCGCAACCGGATCGTCCGGGTCGGTTGCAGTGTCGGAGAAACCCAACACCTCAAGCTCAAGTGATGTTGCGGACATGGGCCGCAGCAATGCTGGGCCCGTACATGATCTTGCTGGGACCGAGAGTACGGCGAATGCTACCAGTTCGACGGAGTCGACTTCGGTTGCGTCGGCGGGCACTGCGGAACCGGCCGCGGCTCCGGCTGCTGCGGCGGTTGGGACGCAGGGAGCGACGAAGGCAGCGCCTGCCGAGCCGTTTGCGTTTGCGGATTGGACCTGGCTGAACGGGAACGCCCGGACGAAGGATTCGCCCATGGATACGAAGTTTTTCACGCCGGAAATCCGCGCGGACGTCGATTACGTTTACGACTTCAACCATCCTAAGGACGACACGATCGGCGGATCGAGCGAGGTGTTCCGATCGGATGAGGTGCAGGTGACGCAACTCGGCGTCGGAGGAGATTTTCACTACGACAATGTGCGGGCGCGTGTGATGACGCAGTTTGGTTTGTATTCGCAGACGACTCCGCGCAACGACGCCAGCCCGGCGCGCGGCCAGTGGGATCTCGACAATGCGTATCGCTATTTGTCGGAAGCGTACGGCGGGTATCACTTCAACTGGCTGCACGGTGTCAACGTCGATGCGGGAATCTTTATGTCCTACATCGGATTGTTCAGCTACTACAACTTCGACAACTGGGCCTATCAGCCGTCGTATGTATCGTCAAACACCCCCTGGTTTTTCAACGGCGTGCGCGTACAGATCTTTCCGACCGAACATCTGAAGATCGAGCCGTGGTTTGTGAACGGGTGGCAGTCGTACGGACGATTCAACGGGCGACCCGGATTTGGAATGCAGATTTTGTGGCGACCAGTGGGATGGTTCTCGGTGCTGGGTAACGAATATCTGCTCGGTGAAGATGCGCTGAACACGCCGGGGCGCGTGCGTTATCACAGCGATGACAGCATCGAGATCAAGTATTACGACAGACCGTACAGCGCGATCAGCAAGATGGCGTTTTCTTTGACCGGCGACATCGGCTGCGAGCACGGCGGCGGAGTCAGCTGCGACACGAACTCGGCAAAAGGGCCGAAGCAGGATTTTCTCGGATTCATGTTTTACAACCGGATGTGGTTCGACCGCGACAAGCTTGGCCTTACGCTGGGCGGCGGGAAGATCAACAATCCGGGGCGGTATCTTGTGTTGTTGCCGCCGATCAATGGAGCGACGGCAGCGTCGGGCACGCCGTACTTCACGGAGAATCCGGGCGATCCGTTCAAAGCGTGGGACGCTTCAGCGACGTTCGACTACATGCCGAAGCAATACATCACGTTCCGTTGGGAATTCGATCATCGTGCGGCGAACGTGCCGTATTTCACGGGACCTGGGGGAATTACGCCGACATCGTGCCCGACAGCGCCGCTGGTGGAAAACATCTGCGGATCGCCGGGCGCGCTTGTGCCGGGATTTACACCGGACTTGAAGAAGATCGAAAACCGGATTGATCTGGCGATCTTGGTGAAGTTCTAGCGGCCGGAAGCGCGGGCAGGCACCTGATGAGGACATTTCATGGGAGAATGTCGGCCCATCGAGGTGCTTGCCTTGGATTCAAGTGCTGAAAATTCGACGCGTCAGGCGAACGTCATGGGTTTGGCCGACGCTGAGCGATTCGCAGCATTGGCCTCGGAGTTGGCGGCGATCGGCCGCCAATTTTACGAGCGCGGATGGGTGTTCGGAACGAGCGGAAACTTCAGCGCGGTGATTTCGCGCGCGCCGATGCGGCTGGCGATTACCTCGACGGGGATCGACAAAGGAGCGCTTGACGCGTCTAGTTTTATTGAGATGGACGAGAGCGCGCGGGTCTTGCGCGGTGGCGGGAAGCCATCGGCCGAGGCGTTGCTGCACATCGCGATCGTGCGCGAGTTGGAGGCGGGAGCGGTCTTACATACGCATTCTGTGTGGAGCACGGTACTTTCGGGCGCGCATGCGGTGCGCGGCGGCATCGAGATTCACGGGTACGAGATGCTGAAGGGGCTCGAAGGCGTTCGAACGCACGAGCATCGCGAGTGGCTGCCGATCCTGGAAAATTCGCAGGAAATGACGGAGCTGTCAGGCGTCGTTTCGAAAATGTTGCGCGAGAATCGCGGAGTGCACGGATTCCTTTTGCGCGAGCATGGGCTTTATACTTGGGGAGCGACGCTGCACGAAGCCAAGCGCCACGTGGAGATTTTGGAGTTTTTGATGGAAGTGCTCGTAAAGGCTTCGGCTGTCGAGCGATCTCAGAGCGCGTGAGGATCGGTCATCGCGTGAATTTTGTAGAGGGTTTGAAGTTGAGATCCTTCGGCGTCCTGCGGACGCCTCAGGATGACAGCTCCTCCTACGCAGCGAGGTTGTGCCAATATCGAGACGGGAGATGGATCATGGCCGTCCTGCGAATTCCCGACGAAAAGAAGACACTTCGAGAAGAAGGAGAGATTCGCGACTACCTCGCGGGTATCGGAATCGACTACGAGCGATGGGAAATAGCTGATCGCGCCCACGCGGACGCCTCGGCGGATGTGATTTTGAGCGCGTACGCGCCGGAGATCGAGAAATTAAAAGCGCAGGGCGGGTACGTCACAGCAGATGTCATCGATGTAAAGCCCGATACGGTGGGACTCGATGCGATGCTCGCGAAATTCAGCATTGAGCATATCCATGATGAGGACGAAGTTCGCTTTATCGTCGAAGGACGCGGCCTGTTTCATGTTCATCCCACGTCATCGCCTGTCGTTGCCCTGGAAGTCGAAGCGGGCGACTTGGTCCGAGTGCCGCGCGGAACGCTGCACTGGTTCGACTTGTGCGGCGAAAGACGAATTCGCGCGATTCGATTGTTTCAAGAGACGACAGGCTGGACGCCGCACTACACCAACAGCGGAATCGATCGCGGATACGAGCCCGTGTGCTGGGGACCGCGTTACATTCCACCAACCTCCACGCAGACTGCGTCGAAGTAGCTCGTGGCACGCGCGGATTGGAACAGCGTTCGCGTAGTGCTCCTGGATATTGAAGGCACGACCACACCGATCGACTTCGTTCACAAAACTCTTTTTCAGTACGCCAGCCGGAATGTCGAGCCGTTTCTGGCGGCGCGATCAGGTGAGCCGGAGATTCGTTCGATTTTGCAGGATTTGAAGGCCGAGCAGTCTAAAGACGTCGCGGCAGGGCTTGCACCCTCCGAGTGGCCGAACAATTCGAGAAACGAACTGCGCGATTGCGTCGCGTATGTGCAGTGGCTGATGGCGCGCGATAGCAAGTGTGTCCCACTAAAGGCGCTGCAAGGAAAAATCTGGCAACAAGGATTTGAAAGCGGTGAGCTGCACGGCGAGGTGTACGCCGACGTTCCCCCTGCGTTTGCGCGATGGCGACGCCAAGGACGCGACATCGCCATTTATTCGTCGGGCAGCGTGCTCGCACAAAGGCTGTTATTTGGGAGTGTAATCTCCGGCAACCTCACGGGCGATATTCGGATGTTTTTCGACCCAGTCGTGGGAGCGAAGGCCGAGCCAGGAAGTTACGTTCGAATCGCCGATGCGTTGCAAACGCCACCAAGCAAGGTTTTGTTCTTATCCGACGCACCGAAAGAGATTGATGCCGCGAGAGTTGCGGGAATGCAGGCGGCGCTATGCGAACGGCCAGCGCTATCGGATTCGTCGCAATCCGATGGCGCGATTCGAGACTTCGACGAAATATTATCGGATTAATGATTGTCTTCTTTGGCAGTCACGAAGCGCGTCCGCGCAAAAAACTCGGCAAATCCTAACGGTCAAATTTTGAAATCCTCACGAGTTCCTTAGATCACTCGCCGTAGCCTCACGCCAACACGAAGTTCCCCGTCCGAACAGCGTGATTGACGCGCTCGTTTCCGTCAGCGACGAAGCAAGACGATAGATGGAAGGAGAATTCAGATGGGTATGGGTGTCTCTCGGAGAGGGAGTTTTTCCGTTTTTTCGGCGATGGTTCTTGCGCTGGCATTGGTTATTTTTAATACGGTGTTTAGTCGCGTTACGTCCGGTCAATCGACGTTCGGAGCGATTGTGGGCGTAGTGAGGGATCCGGGACAGGGAGCGGTAGCAGACGCGCAGCTGAAGCTTGTCAATCTCGACGATCGTAGCGAGCGGAACGGAACTACGGATACGAACGGCGGATTTGAGTTTCTCAATCTGCGGCCCGGGCGCTATGAGCTGTCGATTCACGCCGAGGGTTTCAGCGAGACGAAGATGACCAGTCTGCAGCTCGAAGCGCGGCAAACGTTGAGAGCCGATACACAACTGAAATTAGCTTCGGCATCGGAGACTGTGGAAGTTGCTGGCGATTCCGGTCCCGTAATCAACACGGAGAATGCGACGATCGGCGACAGCAAAGATTTCCAGCAGATCACAAGTCTGCCGGTGAACTATCGCGGATCGACGACGAGCCCGCTGGCGATGCTGGCGACGGTGCCGGGAGCGCAGCAGGATGCGAACGGCAACGTGTCGGTGGGAGGAGGGCTCCCATCGCAGGTGCAGTACTCGGTAGATGGGTCGTCAACGGTGAACATCCGGCAAAACGGGGCACTGGGGAACATGAATCCGTCGACCGAACTGATCGGCGAATTCAAGGTGACGCAATTCAACAACAACGCGGAGTTTGCCCAGGTCGGTGACGTTACGATCAGCACGAAGAGCGGCTCCGACCAATTCCACGGGAGCGCGTTTGAGTACATGCAGAACGATGCGCTCGACGCTCGTGTATGGAATACCGACGACAAGCCGCACAAAGCTTTCAATACATTCGGCGGAAGCCTGGGCGGACCGCTGAAGCTCCCCAAGATTTCGAACGACAAGCCGCAGACCTTTTTCTTCGCCGATTTCGAGGCGAACCGGCGGCGTTTCTCGACGCCATTGTTCTTGTTTGTGCCGACGCTGGCGATGCGGTCGGGAGATTTTTCGGCATTGTCGACGCCGCTGATGGATCCATTCACCGGGAAACCTTATCCGGGGAACAAAATTCCGAGCGGCAGCGCGTGTCAAAATACGAGTGATTGCATCAATCCGGTTGCAATCAGCCTGCTCAACAATTATTTGCCGCCGCCGAATATTCAGAACGCGCAGTTTGGGGTGCAGGCGAACTACCTGCAGCAAACACCCACCCCGAGCAACACCGATGGATTCGACACACGGATCGATCGGACGTTAACCAAAAAGCAGACGATGTTCGTGCGGTGGAGTTGGAAACGGATCAACTCCAGTTCGCTGACGGACACGGCGCTTGAAACGCAGAACAGTTTTCTGCCGCCCGACAACGATCTGGAACACAACAATAACGTGATTGTGTCGCACAACTATGCCATTACAGACCATCTTGTGAACGAAACGCGCTTTGGCCTTTCGTACTATCAGTTGCAGGTGACGTTCCCGATCCAAGGAGCCACTGCCATTTCAACGCTTGGCCTGCAGGGGCTGGACATCAGCGACCACCCGACGGCCGGAGCTTTTCCGATATTCAATTTCAGCGACGACGTCGGCAACTACACGCCAATTGGCCGCGACAAGGACGGCACGACGAAGTCGCAGACGATCCAGTTCTCCGACAATCTGTCATGGGTTAAAGGGACGCATACGCTGAAATTTGGAGTAGATGTGCGGCGCGTGGCTTACGTCGATCTTGAGAGTTTTGGCGGCGCCGACGATTTCGGCGATTTCACGTTTGACCAAGGCGTTTTCACGGGGAATGCGTTTGCAAATCTGCTGCTGGGGCTGCCGACGAAAACGTATGTGGCACAGTCGGGTCCGGATGTCCATGCGCACACAATCCAGACCGGCGTTTATGCGCAGGACGAATGGCGAGCCAACGATCGATTCACGGTGTCATTCGGGCTGCGGTGGCAGGCGTTGCCGCCGTTCGTCAGCGATCTCGGAAATCTGACTGCCTTTGATATTAAAAACGGGGGCGTCATCATCCCCGACGGCAACACTCCGCGCCCAGCGTTTCTGGCATCGATCAACACTTGCGTGCCTGGGAGCGCGGTCGCGCCCTGCGGCGGGCCTGTCGACCCGACTTTGGGCTGCNCTCCGGTCAATCCGGCGCTGCCATGCGCTCCGGTAGAGACGGCAAGCAGCGTTGGACTTGGTCCTGGGCTGCGACAGTTCTACAAAAAGAATTTTCAGCCGCGGCTCGGTTTTGCGTATCGCCCCTTTGGGAACGGCAAAACCGTGATACGCGGGGGCATCGGGATTTTCACGATGACGAATCTCGGCCAGCTCTCGTTTAACACGACGAACATCGACGTCTCCGTTGTGCGAACTACATTCAACGCCAACCCCGCCACCGGTTTGCCGACGTATCAATTTCCAAACGTGCGCACGCCCGATAGTCCGATGCAGATCGCGGGCACGGGAGATTTTTACCAGAACACGCTGACCAATTATCGCGATCCCCAGTCAGCGCAATGGAATTTCACGGTCGAGCGCGAGTTGGTGCGAAACCTGACCCTGCGCGAGAGCTACGTCGGGATGAACTCGTATCGCATGAGCCAGACCGTCGATCTGAATCAGGTTGAGCCTAGCGCGATCTCGCCAAACCCGAATCCGAAGCCATATCCGAATTGGGGACGCGTCCTTTCGACCACGAACTCTGGCGACGTAAATTATCAAGCGCTGCAATCGGAGTTGAATCAGCGCGTGCGCGGCGGACTGACGCTGCAAGCGAGTCACGTGTGGGCGAAGAGCCTCGGTGATGTTGGAGGAGACGCACCGACGACATTCAATCCTGAAATCATTTACGGCACGCCGGTCGCGAATCGCTTCGATCTCGCCGCGAATCGTGGCAACGTGGCGCAAACCCGGCGCAACCGGTTGCTCGTGTCGGCGGTCTATGATGTGCCGGTCGGGAGCAATCGGCGGTTTTTCGGTCATATGAGTGCCGTGCCCCAAGCGGTGCTCGGAGGTTGGTCAATCAGCACGGTGAGTTTGTGGGAGACCGGACCGTATCTCACCCCGACAACGAGCCCGAGCTACGATCCGGGCAATCTGAACCTGTCGTATCGCGGAGCGTTCCAGCGGCCCGATTGCATCGGCAATGGCAACGTTGCGAATCCGACGACAGGAAGCATGTTCGACATCAACGCGTTCAATCCGATTCCAAGCGGCCCCGTTGGAAATTGCGCTGTGGGCAGCCTGGAAGGTCCGGGCACCGCAACCATCGCCGCCGGATTGTCCAAGACGATTCACTTAACGGAGCGTTGGAGACTTCGATTTGAAGGAACATTCACCAACCTGATGAACCATCCCAATTTTGCGCCACCGCCGACAAACGTTACGTCATCATCGTTTGGCATCGTGCAAAGCGTGCAGACGGCCGAGAACAGCGGCAATCGCGTGGGGCAACTATCGCTCCGGGTTGACTTTTAGTTTGAGCGGAGCACAACTTTAAAAAAAAAGCCCGCCGGTATTATCGTTGGGCTTTTTCTTTTTTTAGCATTTCGCACGATTCGAAAAACAAATCGTTGGGACGATCTGCCCGCGACGCGAGAGCAATTCAACGCGAAAACACTCATCCCTTCCGGCCCCTGAGGGTGCATTGTCCTAAAACTGTCCCTCGGTTCAGGTGACTGAAACTCAACTCCCGCATAGTCTCACACGCATTGTCCAGCCCGACGCGCGGCTTGCCCAAGACGCGGCGTCGTTTAGCCCGATAGACGTTCTCGAAATTTAATTTGTAGTTCGGTCGGATGCCCGATGTGTGTCTACCGCCAGCCCGGAGCCTAGCTCCGGGGACCACCGAGCTCCTTAGGGGAGGAGACCACGTAATGTCCCAAGACTCAGGCAATGGTGTGCAACGTTCATGGAGATTTATCTGTCGCAACAAAGTGAGCCTGTCGATCGGCGCCCTGCTTCTGTTGTCTGGCACCGGCGCCGTCGTCGCGCAAAACCCTGCGAAAGATCCGGGTGTACGCGCGGGATCGGTGGACTCCGGTAAGGAATTAGCTTCGGTCATCGGTGCGGCGCCCGATGAATATTTTTTGGACGGCAAGAGCCGCTTTCAGGAAGTGGAGTCCGTACAGGGCGGAAACCACAACGGCCTGGGCCCGCGCTTTAACAGCAATAGTTGCGCGAGCTGTCATGCGCAACCCGCTATCGGCGGATCGAGCCCGAGTACGACGGCGTTTCCATTCATCGGGCCAAATCCCGAAACGTTAGTGACGTCGGAGAATCCGACGCAGAATCCGTTTCCATCGTTCATCACGATTGACGGACCGGCACGCGAGGCGCGATTCAAATTTTTCCTGAATCGTGACGGTTCGATGAATGCGAATAATCCCGACGGCGGAGTACACGATTTATGGGTGATTTCGGGCCGCCCGGATGCGGGCAGCTGTTCGATTTCACAGCCGAACTTCGCGCACAACCTCAAAATCGGCAACGTGATTTTCCGCATACCGACGCCGGTATTTGGCGCCGGCCTGATCGAAAACATTCCGGACGAAAACATTCTCGCGAACATGAACATGAACGCGCAGCTCAAAAACGCCATGGGAATCTCTGGCCATCCGAACCGGAGCGGCAACGATGGAACGATCACCCGCTTCGGCTGGAAGGCCCAGAACAAGTCGCTCGAAGTTTTCTCGGGCGAAGCCTACAACGTCGAGATGGGCATCACGAACGAATTGTTCCCGAACGAACGTGCGAGCCCGGACGAAGCGGGGCTGCCGGCGAATTGCCGGTTGAATCCGACGCCGGAAGATGCCACCAATATGACCGCGATCCAGACCACGGACGTGCCGAGTGATGCTGTCGAGTTCTCGATGTTCATGCGCTTGCTGGCCCCGCCGACTCCGTCAACGACGGAACCAGGCGGAGCTACCTCGATCGCGAATGGATCGCGGGTCTTCACGCAAATCGGCTGCGCGCTTTGTCACACGCAGACTTTGCAGACCGGACCCTCGGCATTCACACCGAGCTTGAACAACGCAAACGTCAACCTCTTCTCCGATCTGCTCGTGCACAACATGGGCAGCAACCTGGCCGACGGTGTGTCGCAAGGTGGAGCCGCAGGCGATGAGTTCCGCACAGCGCCGCTTTGGGGACTCGGCCAGCGGATCTTCTTCCTGCATGATGGGCGATCGAACGACTTGATCGACACCATCAATCAACACGCGGGTCGAGGATCGGAGGCGAACACGGTGATTCAGCTCTTCCAGCACAAGCTGACTCCGCAACAACAACAAGACCTGCTCAACTTTTTGCGCTCGTTGTAAGGCCAGAACACTTCCAAGGAGCGTCGCGCAAGCGGCGTCCGGTCCGAGAAGCTTCGGATCGGGCGCCGTTTTGTCGTNTTGGCGAGCGCAGTGAAATAAGGAGGGCGCATTGTCCTTTCTGCGGCTATCTAAATCGTCACCTATGTATCATAAACTGCGCTGTTTGCACTCATTCGATAGGAGACTCATATGCTGAAGCCCCGCAATCCCAAGCTGCGCGGCACATCCAGAAAGGTATTCGCATGTTTAGGGTTCTCTCACTGATTCTCTTGGGTTTGATGCTGCACTTCGGCGGACATCAGGACAACGATGCTGCTCCGAACCAGGAGTTGCAGCGCGAAGAGATCGTCAATTTGGAAACCGAAGCGGCGCGCGCCATTCAGACCAACGCGGGGACATTTTTTCGCCGCGTGTATGCCGACGATTTTGCGGGGACACTCTCTCACGGCCAGGTCGTCAATAAGACTTCGTTTATCAGCGCGGTGCAGAACGGTGAAGTGAAATACGACGCATTTACCGCTTCCGATGTGAGTGTGCGCCTGTTTCGAGACGCGGCAATCGCTACGTGTCTATGGTCGGCGCGCGGGGTATATCGAGAGCAGGGGTTTGCCAGCCAGATGCGCACGATACATGTGTACATCAACACGCCGCACGGGTGGCGCGTGGTTTCGGGGCAGATTACCCTTCTTCCTCCTGGCGCGCAGCAGCCGCTGTAGAATTTCAATCGCAAAAAACCTTAACCACGGTCCCAAATTCGCCGCGCCCGTTATCCAGCCTCCATTCACCGATCACCATTCCGCGGCCCCTAGCCGTTCGTCGCCAGAAATGCTACGCTCGCGCCTCGTTCATTTTCCGCAAACTGCATGCGCGCCGTCGACCTGATCCGAAAAAAACGCGATTCCGGTGAGCACACCCGTGAGGAGATCGACTTTCTGATCTCGAACTATACCCGGGGTGTGATTCCCGACTACCAGATGGCGTCTTGGCTGATGGCGTCGTGGCTGCGCGGGTTATCCCACGCGGAGACGGCGGCTCTGACGGAAGCGATGCTGCACTCCGGCGAGGTCCTCGATTTTTCATCGCTGCCTGGGAAAAAAGTAGACAAGCATTCGACGGGAGGCGTGGGCGACAATGCGTCGCTGATTCTAGCGCCGATCGTTGCGGCTGGTGGGCTGACGGTGCCGATGATCAGCGGGCGCGGGCTGGGGCATACTGGCGGCACGCTCGATAAGTTGGAATCGATTCCAGGATTCAACGTCAACTTATCGCTGGATCGGTTTCGCTCCGTGTTGCGCGAATGCGGCATGGGGCTGATCGGGCAGACAGCGGAGATTGCACCCGCGGATAAGAAAATCTATGCGCTGCGCGATGCTACGGGAACTGTCGAGAATGTCGGTTTGATCTGCGCGTCGATCATGAGTAAGAAGTTGGCGGAAGGGATCGACGTGCTCGTGCTCGATGTGAAGACCGGCTCGGGCGCGTTTATGAAGACGGAAAAGGCTTCGACGCAGTTGGCGGAATTGATGGTGGATACCGGCGAGCGAATGGGGAAAAAGGTGATCGCCCTTGTCACCGACATGGATCAGCCGCTGGGGAGATTCGCCGGGCATTCGGCGGAGATTATCGAGTGTATCGACGTGCTCAAGGGAAAAGGGCCGGCCGATTTGCGCGAGTTGAGCTGCGAACTCGCGGCGTGGATGTTTTATCTGGGTGAGCGGACGCAATCCGTCGATCAGGGGCGCGAGCTGGCGAACGAGTTGATTGAAAACGGGAAGGCAAAAGAGAAATTCCGGCAGGGAATCGCGTTGCAGGGCGGCGATTCGCGAGTCATTGATGAGCCGGAGCGGTTGCCGGCGGCGAACTCGCGCGTGGATGTTGTCGCGCCGACTGCCGGATTTGTCGAGAGCGTCGAGTGTGAACAATTGGGGCTGGCGCTGGCGATTTTGGGTGGCGGGCGCGAAACGAAAGAGAGCACCATCGACTATGGCGTTGCGCTCGAATTTCACCGGCGTATCGGCGATCGAGTTGCGCAAGGGGCGCCGCTCGTCACCGTTCACTACAATGACGGCGCGCGGCTGGAACAGGCGAAGTCGATGATCGCGGCGAGTTACCGCATCAAGCCGCATGAGCCTCAATTCAAGCCGATGTTGATTCGCTGTACGGTCGGTTGGCAGGACTGATTGTTGATTTTGCGCTAGGTTGCGTCGCGTGACGGAAAGAGGTTGAACGCATGGGACGACTGACTGGGGTCCTGGGCATCGCGGTGATTGTCGGCCTCGCCTATCTGTTCTCCACGAATCGGCGCGCGATCAAACTTAAAACTGTCGCTTGGGGGCTTGGGCTGCAGCTTGCGCTTGGGCTGTTCGTGCTCGATGTTAAGTCGGGGCAAGTGCTCTTCGGCACCCTGGGTTACTACGCGAAACATTTGCTCGATTTTTCGTACGTCGGATCGGAATTTCTGTTTGGCGAGCTGGGGAAGGCGAACTCTTCGCTGGGTTTGATTTTTGCGTTTCAGGTTTTGCCGACAATTATTTTCATCGCGGCATTTTTTGCGGTTTTGTATCACATCGGCGTCATGCAGGTCATTATTCGCGCCGCGGCATGGGTGATGACGCATGTGATGGGGGCGAGCGGCGCCGAGTCGCTCAACGTGGCGGCGAGTATTTTCATGGGGCAGACCGAAGCACCGCTGACAATTCGTCCGTTCCTGCCGAAGCTGACAAAGTCGGAATTGATGACCGTCATGACGAGCGGGATGGCCCACATTTCGGGCGGCATGATGGCGGCGTACATCCGTGTCGGAGGAGCCGACGCGAAGAGCTTGTTGACCGCAGTGATCATGACGGCGCCTGGCACGCTGCTGATGGCGAAGATGCTCGTGCCGGAAACCGAGCAGCCATTGACAGCGGGACGCGTGGAAATGCCCGCGACGGAGCGCGAATCGAATGTTCTCGGCGCGATCGCCCGCGGCACCGTCGACGGATTGCATCTCGCGCTTAACGTCGGCGCGATGCTGATTGTATTTTTGGCGCTGCTGGCGTTCGTGAATGCCTGTATGGGCTGGATTCATCTGCACGTTGGATGGTTCCCCTACAACCTGCAGCTGGTCCTCGGGTGGATGTTCTCTCCGGTGGCTTGGTTGATCGGCATCCCGTGGCACGACGCCGCCGCGATCGGAAACCTGCTCGGGACTCGCATGGTTCTGAACGAGTTCGTGGCCTTCGCGCAACTGGGCCAGATTAAGGCTACCCTCGACCCACGGAGTTTTACGATCGCAACGTTCGCGCTTTGCGGCTTCGCGAATTTCAGCTCGATCGGGATTCAGATTGGCGGCATCGGAGCGCTGGCGCCCGAGCAGCGCAGCCAGTTGGCGAAATTCGGCATCAGGGCGATGATGGCGGGGACGATGGCCAATCTGATTTCCGCCTCGATCGTCGGGATTTTTTCCTAGTTCGAACCGGACACACATGGCTGCGAAGACGAAATCCGGATCAGGCGAGTTTGAGCAAGCGACGCGCGCCGCGAAATTCATTCTGTCGAAGACGAAGCTTCGACCGAAAATTGCGCTTATCCTCGGGTCGGGCCTCGGCGCGTTCGCCGACGAATTCGCAAACGCCACGCGCATCCCATACAAGAAGATTCCACATTTCCCGCAATCAACCGCGATCGGACACGCCGGTCAGCTTGTCATTGGGAATTTAGGCGATGTCCCCGTCGTTGGTATGCAAGGGCGCGTGCATCTATATGAGGGATACACCGCAAAGCAGGTCGCGTTTCCTATTCGCGTGTTTCAACGCGCTGGAATCAAAGCCGCCATCATCACCAACGCCGCCGGCGGCATCAATCTGAGTTATTCGCGGGGCGCGTTGGTCGCGCTTCGCGACCACATCAACTATCAAGCCGCGAATCCGCTGATTGGCCCGAACGACGATCGCTTTGGCCCGAGGTTTCCCGACATGACGCACGCCTACGACAAGGACTTTCGAAAATTTGTCGCGGAGGAAGGCAAGCGTCTCAAGCTCAATTTGCACGAGGGCGTATATCTCGCGTTGCAAGGCCCGAACTACGAAACGCCGGCGGAAATTCACGCGTTTCGTGCCCTCGGCGCCGATCTGGTTGGAATGTCGACCGTCCCCGAAGTGCTGGCCGCCCGGCACAGTCAAGTGCGTGTACTGGGAATTTCATGTGTGACGAACATGGCTGCCGGCGTCACCGGAGAGGCACTGACCGCGGAGGAAGTGTTCGAAACGGGCGCGCGTGTAAAAAACGATTTCATCGCGCTGCTGAAAGCCGTGATTCCGCGCATCGCGCAAACCGTGTGACGTGTGTTTCGCGCCATGGTCGAGAGAACTCGGTAACACGCTCTTAAATTTTCTCGTCGTCATACTAAGTTTGCGAGAGAATCGCTCCATGTCTGACTTCGATCATCTGATTTGCGTCGCGAAACAATCGCGCGAAAACGCACACGCCGCCTATTCGAATTTTCGTGTCGGCGCCGCCCTTCGCGCCACGTCCGGACGAGTCTTCGGCGGATGCAACGTGGAAAACGCAACGTACGGCCTCACGGTTTGCGCCGAGCGCGTTGCCATTTTCAAGGCGATCAGCGAAGGCGAGCGCGGATTCGACGCAATCGCCGTCGTGACCGATTCCGATACGCTCACCCCCCCCTGCGGAGCTTGCCGTCAGTTGATTTGGGAATTTTGCGGCGACGTACCCGTCGTGCTGTCAAACTTGAAGGGGAAATCCGAAGTGCATCAAATGCGCGAGTTGTTTCCGAAGCCGTTCGACGCTTCGAATCTTTAATTCCGCTCTGACTCAATCACGGAGACTTGCGCCGAGACTCAAACCTTCGGCGTCTTAGGACATCAACTTTCGCAGCAGGTTCTTGCCTTCCGTATCCGTCAACACGCGATTCCTCATCAGTAGCGTGATCAGCTCATTCAGCACATTGCGTGGATCTTCGTTCATGCCGGTGCGTTCCGCCGCACCAGGTGGCTCGTGAACCAGCTCCGAACCCTTCGCCGCCGGCGCAACCCCCGTCCCCGAAGCGCCCGCATGTGAAGCGCCTGCGTGGGCATCGGATTGAGTCAACGGCGAAACTCCGCTGCCGCTCAGTTCGGCGACCCACACCTGCAAAACTTGNTGCTGCTCAGGGGCAACGCTGGTGAAGATCAGCCCCATTCCCATGCCGCCCGTCGAGTACAAAACTTTCGCATTCGCGGTCACCGATTGCTGATTTCGCGTAATGCGCACGTGCAACTCGTTCCCTACGGCGAACGGGCTCATCACTTCGAAATAGCATCCGCCGATACCAATATCGCTGATCCGGCCGGTAATCCGAGTATGCGTCTTAGCATCGGTTGCTTCGGCCATCGCCGCGACGGGGTAGCGAGGCTCCGCACGACGCTCTTTACCGCCACCCTGGGCGCGCAACTTAGGGCCGTTCTTCAGCGGACTTTTCTTCAAATCCAGCATCGACTGTTGACACCTGTAGCGGAATGCGGAAGGGAAGGCCTGACGGGCACGATCAAACCTTATCTTCGTGCGAAGTACGAGAAGTTCTTCGCGATCGAACTGAGTCCAGCGTAGCCTCCCCATCCGGTACCACGCAAGTGCCGGGCTGGCGGCCTTGCCCGAAGAAATAACTCTTCAGTTGGATGCCGGGAGGGCCGGAGCGGACTTGTACCGTGGCTTATCGAGCACCGAGGCTGCGGAGCTTTGGACTTGCAGGCTGGCCACAATCTTCTCCAGGTGCTCGAGTATCTTTCGCTCATCGAGCCTCCGTGAACCCGCTGATTCTTCGCTAGTTACACTCGACGCGGCGTCGGGGCCTGACCCAGCCGTCGAGACGTTCTGCAGCGGCAGCGTTTGTCCGGCAGTGGTCGTCGATTTCACGCCCACTCGAACAAAGAACTCATAGCAGGCATCGTTGGCGAATCCGGCGTAGTCCCGCTCGTAAAACTCAGTGCTGCCGTCACCCGCCTCGGTGTCGATCCACGCGAACGAGACCCCTTGCGCCGCAACCGTGCCGCTCGGTCCCTTGTCGTCTCCCATTCGCCCCAGCAGATTCGAACGGCACGTCCCCGCGGTCTGATACCGATTCATCGCAAATTGAACGGATCCGCCCGCAAATGAAGTATTTGGATACGCATCATCCGGCACAACGATCGTCGCCAGCAGCGCAGCGCCAGCGTCGTCTGCCCCAAGCTCCTCGGCGGTGCGAACACCGGCTCCAGCCTGTTTCGCCTGTTCCCACGAGATGACTCGGTCGGATTCCGTGTCCTCATCACCGTCGCTATCGCTCGACTCAAGCAGGACAAAATTACGTGGATAGCGAAGTGTGACCCCGTAGTCGGGATCGTAATATTTCGCGAAAGCTGAATCTCGCGGCGTGACCTTGACGAAGTGGTCCGGGGGCTTGGCCAAGTCAGCAACGATCGGCCGCGGTGCCGAAGCCGCCAGCGCACGCGCCTTCTCCTGACGCACAGAGGCAGCTTTACTAGAGCAGCCGATCACGGCGAGGCTGGAGACGATTACAGCCGCCGCTACAGCAGCGATTTCGACTCGTAGATGGGACATTGTTGCCTCCGGCGTGGGTTGAAACACCTCATAGCCTACGGCCTGCTTCGACGGGTAGCTTTGCAAGCCTTCGGCCTCTCGTATGTTTATGTAAATAAATGAGTTAAATTTTGGCTGGGATGGGCAGACGTGGTGTGCCACCCACACTCTGTGGTTAGCTTTCGAAGATATTCAACGCCTAAGCGGCAGGGCCTTTTCTTGCATCCCACTTTGCGTCAAGATCACTCGCCCGAAGCCTTCGGCTTAAAATCAACGCCTATGAGCCCCCACGATCCGACGAAGACCTTCCACCCAGCCAAGCCCGACCTTGACCAATGTCGCGCCATGCTCCGTATCGCCATCGACGAAGCCCGCCTCGGCCTGGAAGAAGGCGGCGTCCCCGTAGGCGCCGCGCTCTTTGACAGCACTGGCACTCTGCTCGCCCGAGGCCGCAACCGCCGCGTCCAGGAGTCCGACCCCAGCATCCATGGCGAAACCGACGCCTTTCGCAAAGCCGGCCGCCAGCGCACCTATCGCGACAAAACCATGGTGACAACTCTCGCCCCCTGCTGGTATTGCAGCGGCCTCGTCCGCCAGTTCCAAATCGGAACCGTCATCGTCGGCGAATCGGTTAGCTTCCGCGGCGGTCTCGACTGGCTCATCGAAAACGGCGTCCGCGTGATCGATCTGCACTCGCAAGAGTGCATCGACCTCCTCCAGAAATTCATCGCCGAAAAGTCCCACGTCTGGAACGAGGACATCGGCGAGGAAGACTAAACTCGCGCTTCTGCAAAATCGCGACCGCGCGGCGTACACTTTCTAAGGCGCAGCGAGTCCGCGCCAACCCGACTTCCGCGCCTTTAAACGCGCGAACCGCAAAGAGGCAGCGTGTCCGATCCGAAGTCCGAATATTCCAAGCGACTCGAGTCTTACCTTCAAATCGCCGCTGCGAAAAATCGCCTTCACATCCAAATCGGGAATCTCAAACTGGCGGTGGTTGCCTTCGGCCTGGTCCTTGCCTATCTTTCGCTGGGACGCCGCGCTTTCAGTTCGGAATGGCTGTGGGCTCCGATCGCGCTGTATTTAATCCTTAGCTGGATTCACCAGCGCATCATTCGCGCCCGCACTCGCGCCGAAACCGCCGTCGCATTGTACCGCCGCGGCATCGCCCGCATCGAGGATCGCTGGGCAGGCACCGGCCAAACCGGCGAAAGATTCCGCGACCCCAACCACGTCTACGCCGACGATCTCGATCTCTTCGGTCGCGGCTGCCTCTTCGAACTCCTCTCCACAGCCCGCTTGCCGATGGGCGAAAACCAGCTCGCCAACTGGCTGAAGACTCCAGCACCACGCACCGCGATTCTCGAGCGCCAACAATTAATCGCCGAACTTCGCGACAAGCTCGACCTGCAACGCGATCTCGCAGTAACGGGCGAAGAACTCCGCGCGCGTTTGAATCCCGAATCGCTCGTCGGCTGGGCCGAGGGCAAGCGCGAAATGCCCTCCAGCATCTGGCATTTCTTCGCTATTTTCCTGGCCCTCGCGTTCCTCGGTGCCTTCGCATGGTCGATCGCCGAACTCAACTCCTGGCCCGTCTTGTGCGTGCTCCTCATCGAAATCATCTTCCGGCGAGCGCTCCACCATCGCGCTCACCACGTAAATGAAGGAGTTTCCTGCAACGCGGAAGGCCTCGTATTGTTCGCCGATGTTTTGCAACGCCTCGAGCGCGAGAAATTCTCCTCCCCGCGATTGCAAGCGCTCATGGCGAACCTTCAGCGCAACGGCGCAGTCGCTTCGCGCTCGATTCGCCAACTCGCGCAAATCGAATACTGGATCGACGCGCACCACGGTTTGATCGGCCACATGCTCGAGCTTCCTCTCCTCTATTCGATCCAGGTCGCCTTCGTGGCCGAGTGGTGGCGCCGTCGCCACGGAGTCCGCATGCGTGCCAGCGTCGAAGTCGTCGGCGAAATCGAAGCGCTGATCTCGCTCGCAACATACTCCTACGAACATCCAGCCGACCCGTTTCCGCAGCTTGTCGACACCGTCGATTCCAATCCACGCGGATTCTTCGACGCAGTCCAACTAGGCCATCCACTGATTGCGGCCGCAAAATGCGTTCGAAATTCGGTCCACCTCGACGATGCGACACGCGTTCTGCTCGTCAGCGGTTCAAACATGTCCGGCAAGAGCACGCTTCTCCGCTCCGTGGGCATCAACACCGCGCTGGCCATGGCAGGAGCCCCAGTCCGCGCGAAATCACTGCGCCTGTCGCCGTTGCAAGTTGGCACGCGAATTCACAGTTCCGATTCGTTGCAGGAGGGTCGCTCGACGTTCTTCGCCGAAATCCTGCACATCCGAAGAGTCTTCGATCTTGCTGGCGTCAAGCATAGCGAGCCAGAGGCGCGGACTTTGCTCTTCCTGTTCGACGAACTCCTCGAAGGCACAAACTCCAACGATCGCCGCATCGGCTCCGAGCGCTTGATCCAAGGCCTGCTCGAACGCGGCGCGATCGGCATCGTAACGACCCACGACCTCGCGCTCACTGAAATCACTGCCGGAATCGGCAACGTCATTCGAAACGTTCACTTCGAAGATCAGGTTGAGCACAACGAGATGCACTTCGACTATCAACTCCGCGACGGCGTCGTCACCAAAAGCAATGCCATCGCCCTCATGCGCATCATCGGCTTGGACATGTAACTCCACGGGTCGATTTGCTTTTTATTGAATCAGCGATGCGATCGGTAAATCACGTAAGGCGGCGGCAGCGGTTGTTTGCGCCGACGGTCGCGATGCGCGGGCTGCTTCAGATCCAATTCCTCGCGCAGCCATTGAAACCACGCGTAGACCAAGAAAGCACAGCCCAGCAAAGCAAACGTCGATAAAACAATAGTCGCCATATCAATATGGGGGACGCGAGGCATTTCGCCGTCACGAGGCCATCACAGGGAGTGATGAATAGTGCTGGCGGCTCTGTAGGAGACCGCGTCCCCACTTGATTCATGTTGGATTAAGCGTGGTTGGGAAGTCCTGAGATCGTTGTTAGAAAAATATAAGCCTCGCGCGGCTTAAAAGCCTGCGCGTAGGCGTAGTCGGCNAGACGGCAAGTCGAGGCTCGAATGNAATCCCTGAAAAGGTCTGAAACATTTTCGCAGCAGCGGCGAACGCTTCGCCGGTCGTCTTTCGCCGCCACGGTAGTCGTCGCGATCGTCTGCGCGACTTCACCAAACACATCGTCTGCCCAAACGAAGAGGTCGCCTCACAAGACCGCTGCGGTGACCGCAGTGAAACCAGCGAAGGTGGACTGCGGTGGCGGCGTCGAACTGCGCGTCAGTTCCGCATCGCCGGCCCAGGGAACCCTGCTCGTCGCCGAAGTCCGCAGCGCGAAGACACTCTCCGATATCACCGGAAAATTCACCGATCGCGACATCTCCTTCTGGCAAGCGACCGGCGCGAACATTCCCAAAGGAATAAACGTAAGGCGCGCGCTCCTCGGCGTCGATCTCGAACAAGCCGCAGGCGACTACAAACTAAATGTCACCGGAAAGTCCGCCGACGGAGCTGCTCTCGCTTGTGAAGCTCCCATCGCCGTCCGCATCGGAAAATTTCCCACTGAACGCCTGAAGGTCGCCCCGAATTTCGTCGAACCAAATCCCGAACAAGCCGCTAAAGCCGCCGAAGACCAAAAGAAACTGCGCGCTCTCTACGCCACCGTAACACCCGAAAAATTTTGGACCGGCCCCTTCCGCATCCCGCTCGATGGCGTGAAGACTGGCGGCAACTTCGGCAAGCGCCGCGTCCTCAACGGCAAATCAAACTCGCCCCACTCCGGCGTCGATCTGCCTTCGCCGACCGGAACTCCGGTACACGCCGCGCAGAGCGGTCGCGTGGTCCTGGCCGAAGAGCTCTACTTCGCCGGCAACACCGTCATCATCGATCACGGCTTCGGCATATACACGCTCTACGGCCACTTCTCCGAAATCGACGCAAAGGTCGGCGACGAGGTAAAAGTCGGCGACATCATCGGCAAGGTCGGCGCCACAGGCCGCGTCACCGGCCCCCACTTGCACTGGGGGCTCGAAGTCGACCGCGCCCGCGTCAACGCGCTGGAAATCGTCGGCAAGCAGTAGCCTTCCGTCTCCGCGTCCTCTGCGAACTCTGTGGTGAAATCTGCCCCCACAGCGCTCACCGCGAAGCTGGCGTAGTCGTCTCCTGCTTGGTATCCACCGAGAACAACAAGAACTTTGAGAATTCGTGCGAGATGATCGTTCGCCGATAATCCGAGTCGTCATAACTTTCCGCGAACTGCGGCAGCCACACCTCCACATTCCGCGTTCGAAATTTCACCGGCCCGTAGTCGATCGAAAGAAACCAGCCCATAACGCCGACCGGCAAAACCGGGTGCATCAAGCCGATTTCGAGGTGTATGACTTCGCCGGTATCCTGCGCGATCCACGCGCGGCCCTTCAGGGGAGCCGGATAGACGTCTCCATTCGCTGCGCTGAACGTCGCTGTATGATCCGGCCGATCTTTGCGCTGTCGAAGGGTAACCAGCCACGCCGCCTGTCCCTGCCACAACACCGCGCCGCCGCAATGCATTTCGTAATTCGGTTGAAGCTCCGGAAGAAAAATCAGCGCCATCTCTGGCAGTCCGATATTTTTCGACGCGACCGGGAGCGGATGGCTGCCATTCTCGGCGACGCGCGTCTCCGAAACCTTGAATCCCTCCGTGTGTCGCACCAGCGCGGCGTTGTAATTGAAATCGCCAATGCCGCTGCCGAGCTGTTGCGCGCCGCCGCCCAGCACCCGGTAAACGACATGCTCTTGCGCCGTGAAATTCTGCAGATTGCTGACCAGCGCGTTCGCGCGCGTCGCCGCCTGCGCGAGGACCTCGTTGAGTTCACACTCGGATGCATCGACGCTGTCCTGTTTGCCGGGATCAAGATCAGGTGGATTCCAATAGAGCGCTTTGATTTTTGCGGGAGTAGCAGGAGCATATGTCGCTGCGGATTCATGCGTCGAAGGCGCCGCATTCGTCGGTACGGGAACGCCCGTGTCTCTAGCTTCCGCTTCGGCAATCGCGTCGGGCCCAGAATCGGAGTCGCTGTTATCGGCACTTGCCGGGTTCGGGTTCGACTGCGGTTGCGTCGCCGTCTCTGCTGACGCGGTCACACTCGCCGCGGACGCGCTTGGTGCGGGAGGTGTCGCCGTGGGCGTCGCTGGAGCAACGTCAACCATTTGAGGGGCCGCCTGCCGTGTCTCAATCGCTTTCGGCGCACTCGTCGCAACCGGTTCCGTCGCCTTCGTGTCCGCCATCATCGCCTTCAACTTTTCCGTCCTCGGCGCAAAGTATCCTCGCCGATTTTGAACCTGCACGTGATCGCGATCGACTTTCACCTTAAGCGCGTGATATTGCCCATCCGGCTTCGTGTCATCGAGCGAGAACTCGAGCAGGTACACATACTCAGGCGCAGCCGACAATCGCCGGAGCCCGCCTTCGATGTCGTTGCTGTTGTGAAAATACGAGCCCCCAGTCGCGTCGGCGAGTCCCGAAAGGACATCGTCGATGCTGGTCGCCGACTCGACTTGTTTTCGGATTCGCTGTCTTGTCTCTTTCTGATTTCCACCAAATTCTTCGTCTGCTTTCGGAGCGACCGTGTAGAGCCCGCGCGCGTCGAGCGTGCTGATCGTGACATTAGCCCGTGCCGCGGCCTCGATAACTTGCGACTGCAAAACGAGCGCTTCCGGCATCTCGGTGTAGAAGCCTGGCGACAGATAAACGACCGTCCGCTCACCCGGTAACTCGGCCATTCTCTTAACAAGTTCCCGCAGGTAGTGATACGTGAGACGAATGTCTTGCTCGCCAAGACTGAGGACGCGATCGTCGGCTGTATGGACCATCGCTTCTGCCTGCTGTCTCATGATCGGCTCAAGATGAGCGCACACGATCGTCTCGTCGATCGCGTTCTGCAATGTCCGATCGTCATGCCGGTTCTCGATGAGATCGGCGTGCATGACATCCATGTTGGGACACGCATGCGGATCAAGCCGATAGGGACTGCGAAAGGATTGGATCTTCGCGATCGCTTCCGTCAGGTGAGCTCGATCGGTGGTAACGCCGCTGTCGTCTCGCCCCATGATGCTCAGCACCGAAGCCGAGTCGCCGGCGCGCAGTGTCTCGGCGACGATCCGATTTGCCGCGTTTTTCATTGGCACAAGATCTTCCGGCGCCATGTGCAGGTCGTCGAACAGAAACACAATGAATCGGTGCGACGTCTTTGCTGCGACTTGGACCGGTGGTGGCGTGGTGACGGACGTTGAAGCTTCAAGTCCGGCATCCGGTGCGTTTGCCGCCCGCCGTTCCACGGTAAAACTCGTGATCGTAAGCGATCGATTTTTCTCGAACAGCTGAAAGTCCGACTGCTTCAAATCGCCAATGGCTCGCCCTTGCGAATCGCGAACGACAACCGGCACCAGCACGGAATTCACACTGACCTTGATGACCGGTTCCTGTTGGGCAGGAACTACACCGCACGCGAGTAAAGCTATGGCGAGGAAAGCGGCGGAAGCAAGAACTGGAGTGCGAACGACGTTACCCATGTTGCGACCCATATTACGTACGCGATTCTAATACTTCGCCGCGAGCCTCAGTTCGGAAATAATCCACAAAACCTGTACGTCCGAACAGGTAGCTTTGACACCGCTTTTCCGCTATTTTCCTAGCGAATCTTAATGTGTTCGGCCGACCGCGCGAATAACATTCGGGCATCCCAGTCCGATCGTCCACTTCATTTCATTTCTTGCAGAGCGGGGGCCTCGCATGAAAAGCATGCTTCAACCACTGATTATGCCGGGATCAACTCGGAGGATGCCGCGCCGCGTCGTCACCGGCGAGCATGTCTGGGTCTATTGGCGATGCGACGGCCGCGACGATGTAGCCCGCGTCCGCAATCTCAGCGTCGGCGGCATGTTCCTGGAGACAAAACAACCCAAGCGCATCGGCGCCTCCACCAACCTGCACTTCCTGGTGCAGGAAGGCACCATTCGCGCCGAAGCCACTGTCCTCCACGCCAAACAAGGCCAGGGAATGGGGCTCCGATTCACCGCTGTCCGCGAAGAGGACCGAACAAAGCTCATCTCGATGCTGGCTCGCCTGCGCGTCGTCTGACCTCGCGAAGCCGCGCCGTTCTTCGCCGCAAAATCGTCAGAACTGGTCTCGAAAACATATGATTTGCAGGCATTTTTGCATGAATTCGCACCAACTTGCCGTCCCCCGCCGGACGACTCACCGGTGTGCGCCGTACACTCTCGCCGCCAACAACCCCTTTAGAATCAAATTCTTCCACATTGCGCGCCTGCAACCTCCCTGGAATCACATTCTTACGCAAAACAGGGGGAGGGGTGGGGCCAGCTCTCAAATCCACCGTTCGCGAAATCGCGCCGCCGGCCGTGGTATCGGTACATCGGTACTCGCTTCCCTAGACCCCCTGAGTGGTACCGACATGCCATTGTTGCTCGCAAATCGCTCCTTCAATATGACCTGCACGCGGGAGTTGCGCGCAAGAGGCTTCGTCCTGGTAGCAGCTCCGAAAGTTGACTGAGGGGAACGANTTATGGCAATTCTTCACTTCCGCTGTAAAGAACGCCGCAGAACAGTTCGGGTAATGCTGCGCATCCCGCTGACGGTTCACGGAATCTCGACCGAAGGCGAAACGTTCGCCGTCGAAACCAAATCACACACCATCAGCATGCATGGCGCCTCGCTCGAACTGGAATTTCCAGTGCAGCTCAGCGACGTCCTGATGATCGAAAATGAGCTGACCCACGAACAGGTCGAAGGCCGCGTCGTCACGTTGAAGAAAACCCGCGAAGGCAAAATGCACGTCGGCATCGAGTTCACCGACAAAGAAGTAAATTTCTGGCACATGAATTTTCCCGCGCCGGGCGCCAAACCGATGCGCCGTCACATTCCCGAGCGCCAGCCCGTCGAAGCCCGCGGCTAACAATCACCTGACAAAATTCCGCGAGATTCTCGCAAGAGGGCGCTCTTCCCGAGCGCCCTCACTCTTTGTTTCTGGCTCTGCCTTGTAGGGGCGGGGCTTGCCGCCCGGCGTAAAGTCCCACTAAAAAACAAAACAAGGACCGAGATCAATGCCGTCTTTGTGTGCGCCGCGCTTCCTCATCGCGATATAGTTTGGGGATGAGCAAGACTCCAACGCGGATTGGACTGATCTCCGATACGCACGGCTTGCTGCGCGAAGAAGCGCTAACCGCCTTGCGCGGTTCCGAATTGATCGTCCACGCAGGCGACGTCGGCGACTCCGGCATCTTGCCGCGGCTGCGGAAAATCGCTCCCGTCGTCGCGGTGCGCGGCAACGTCGACACCGAGGCCTGGGCTCGCCGCGAACTTCCCGAAACCGCAGTCGCCGAAGCCGGCGATATCTCCATCTACCTCCTCCACGACGTACACGCGCTCGACCTTGACCCCGCCGCCGCCGGCTTCCAGATCGTCGTAAGCGGCCACTCCCACAAATACCTGCAATCCGAGAAGTCCGGCGTGCTCTACATCAACCCCGGCAGCGCCGGGCCCCGCCGCTTCACCCTGCCAATCACTGTGGCGCGCCTGAACTTGGCGGTGAAACCGTGGAAAGTCGAGTTCGTAGACCTGGAAAAGACGTAGATCCCCCGACACCTTCGGAGGGCCGCTCTCGGGTATAGATCTATTTGCACTTGAACAGGCTGGTGCTAGACTCCCCGCATGGCTAAGAAAAAAGCAGCTCCCAAGAAATCGAAGAAACAGAAGCCCGCGCCGAAAAAGGCGAAGGCCAAAGCCAAGTCTTCTGCGGTGAAGGCGAAGACCTCCGCGCCCGCCAAAGCAAAGGCCATCGCGAAAACCAAGTCTGCCCCGAAGGTGAAGAGCAAAATTGTCGCGAAGGCAACGGGGAAGATTGCCGCGAAGGCGAAGGCTGCGAAGGCGACGGTTGCGAAGGCGCGGACCGCGCCGCGTCGCGTCGCCGATGACCCCGACACGGATTTGCGCGCGAATCAGGAAGTAGAGATTGTGAGCACGAAGCCGCGGTCTCGCGTCGCGCGGGCTGGAGCAGGCTCCGGCGACTTGCAAGGAATCTCCACTGTCGAGGACGTCGACTCCGAGAGCGAGGATGAACTGCTTGAAGAAGGGCAATCGTTTGAGGCTGGAATTATTGGCGGCGTCGAGCGTGCCGGTGACGAAGAAGGGTCGGAAGTCGTGACACACGAAGTTCTGGAAGACGATGTCCCTCGCGAGTACGACGACGAAGACAAACCATAAGAGCTCGCGTCTGGCCGTGACCTACTTAGCTTGCAAGACTGCTTTAGCCTAAGGTTTCAGCACCCAGACATCTCCCACGAACACCCTATGGAGCCTGATGCTCCATTGCGGTGGAATTGTATTGTTGTCGTGGTTTGATGGGAGTTTTCGCGACGCTTTGCATTGTTTGAAGTGCTCGCGCTGTTTCGCAGCTCCGCGGGCCGAAATCTATGCGGCTGATCCGCATTTCTGAGTTGCATGAAGTGAGTTGAAGTCAGCCCTTCCTTCGCATTTTGCTGCAGCTCTAACGTTCCATTCATCTTGGTGTTGTGAAATGGAAGCGGAGTCGGCTCGCTGCGCGAGTCGCTTGCAACCTCCGATGCCCGCGAAGATCGAAACCCGCCAACGACCGCACCTGTTCCGAGAGGTTTTCATGGACAAGCCATTTGGTCTTTTGGTGATCGTGCTGGCGATGTTCGTCACAATCGGAGCGCTTGCGACGAGTTCGTTGACGCCAGGAGACTCGCGTCCCGACGAGCGCGGCTCGGCAAGCGCCGAACACGCTGATGCAAAGCAGCCTCCTGCCTCCTCACAGCAGAAAGCGACAAATCGGGAAGCGAGCGGCGCAACGAGTTCTGAGATCGAGCGCGGAAAATATTTGGTCGAGAATGTAGCGATGTGCGTGGAATGTCACACTCCGCGCGACTCACAAGGCGCATTGCGCAAAGACGCCTGGCTGGCCGGCGCGCCGGTTTGGATCCGCCCCGTGGCGCCGATCCAAAGCTGGGCCGACCACGCCCCGTCACTTGCTGGTTGGCCAAGCTTCACTGAAGAGCAGGGCGAACGCATTCTGGAAAAGGGAACTGGACCGGAGGGCGAAGAACTGCGCCCGCCGATGCACATCTACCACATGAAGCACGAAGACGCGAAAGCGATCATCGCTTACTTGAAGTCGCTTCCCCGCAGTTCACAAACCTACTAATTCGTGCGTTCCCACGGAATGATTTTACGCGCGAATAATTCAGCGCCGCGGCTTGCGGCGTTTTGCTTTGGGGATTTTCTTCTTCTTCGCAGGTCGCTTCGGTTTTGATTTTGTTGCGAGGTTAGCCTGTATCTTTTTCGGCAGTTTCGCGACGACCAGATCGTACGCTTCACGCAAGAGTTCACGGAGTTCGCTAGCAGGAATTGCCTCACGGGTTTCGAGTGCGACCCATTTTGCGCGGGCCAAATACGGCGCGGGAATCACATCCTGACGCTCGAGCAATTCGGCGAATTTCTCATCGGAAGTTTTGAAGGAAAGCCACACAGGCGCGACTTCCAGCACGGTGTGAGCGAACATCTTGTTTCCGACTTTAAATGTCAGATCGTTGCCCCAGATTTGATGTTCGGTCACACCGGGGAAACTCAGGCAATGTTTGCGGAGCTCTTCGGCATGCATGGTTGGGCTCGTCGGCTCGTGGGATGGTCGGGTGCCAAGATCAAATGAAAAGCAGATCCCTCGCTTCGCTCGGGATGACAATGTTTTGTGACGGGCTGATAGTCCGCGGTGCAATCAGCTTGCGGGGGCCCAATCCATTCCATCGACGCCGGGCGTCAAATCGATCGAGGGTTCGAGCTTCCAGTTCTTGAGATCGAGGACTTCGATCTTTCCGGCGGCAAGGAACGAAATGTAAGCGACTCCTCCGTCGGGACGAATCAACACTTTGCCGAGCGTAGTTGGAGCGTCGAAAGTCTTTGCCAGCTGGCGTGTGTGCAGATCGACCACAAAGATGTGGCCTTTCATTCCGGCGCAGATCAGCCAGTGATTATCCGGCGTAGCTTCCGAGGCATAAACGGTTTCAGGCATCGGGATAGACGTGGAGATTGCGTTGGAGAGCGGATCGATCACAACGATGCGCGGCGTCTCCTGATCGTGAGTGAAAACGTACAAACCGTCGGGCTCGATCGAAATGCGCTGCACGATTTTTGAGACTGGAATCGTCGTGACCAGCTTGCGGCTTGGGATGTCGAGAACGCTGACGTTGCCTGCGTGCACGTTCGCCGTGTACACCGTCGGGTTATCCGGCCCCGGACGGATGATGAACATGTGCGATTCGTCCTGGCCGGTGGGAATCTCGGCGATGATCTTGCGCGTCTTCGGATCGATCATGTCGATCGACTGCGAAAGCTCGGCGCTCACGTACAGATTGCCGTCCGGACCGAATTCGGGATTGTGAGGACGCAGCGGCTTGCCGAGATCGATCGAATAGGTGAGCTTACGGTTCGCGATATCGATGACGTCGATGGTGCTGCCGTCGGTCCCGGGCTTGCCGACGCCGGAGTTACCGTAGATCGGCACGTAGGCGAATTTGCCGTCGGGGCTGACCGCGACTTCATGCCCGTTGACGCCGATCGTAATCTTAGCGAGTTCCTTGCGCGCATCGGGATCGACGATCAGCGCGGTGTGCTCGAACTGATTGGCGACAACGAGCAAACCCTTCGACGATGCTGGCTTGGGCTGCGAATCAGCGATGGTCACGGTGAAAAAGAGAATGGCTGCGACGGCAATGAATGTAAAGAAGGGATATAGCTTGCGCATGGAGCACCTCGGCGCTTTCGCGGTGCGGGCACGTGGCATCCGCGAAAGTGGAGGGATTATAGCGACTGCGGACGCCCTGAACAATGATTGTGCCGACGGGCTAGTGGGTTCGCTTCCGATTTGCCAGTGGTAGCGGTCCTACTTCGGGCTCTTCGAGGGGAGATTGGGATAGGGTGCAACGTGCACGTTGCCGCTCGCTTGAATCTCACCGGTCTTCTCGTTGAAGTCTACCGAGTCAGCGTGCATGACCATCGCACCTCTGTCGCAGACGACGACACCTTCAGGGCTTGGGCCACAGGTTATCATTCTCACTTCAACGTCGCCCCTCAAGTGAAGAATCTTTGCACCGCTATCCGAGACATCGCGGTATGCGGTTGACGCTGTCACATTCAAGCGACCGGGGTTGGTATCCGGAAGGAACTCTGTGAGATGCAGTCTGTTCTCGTGACAGATTGCTCGGGGTGCGACGACGGCGAATTGACAGACGACCAATGCCAGCGTGAGAAGTTTCATGGAGTGGTACCTCCTCTAGCGAAAGGCATCATACTTCAGTTTGCATTTGTGACGCCTGGATTGGGCGGATTGGTTGTCTGGGGCCGATAGCTCCCGTCTGGCTCCTCTGATCGGAACCGTGCTGTTGATTCGGCGAGAGTAGCTTCAGCGAACGAGCTAGTGCGCAAAGCGGCGGAAGAAGGAGTCGGGCTTCCACTGGGGACGCGCTTCGGTATCGGCGATCGTGCTCAGGAGCTGGCGCAAAATTTCTTCGTAGGTTGCGGCGGCGGCTTTGTCTACCGGCTGCGATAGGTCGTCGGACGGTGCGTGGTAGCGCACTGTCAGCCACTGCTTGAAGACGGCTTCGTCGGGTGAGCCAGGATCGAAACCGAGATCCAGCTTCACCGCCGGCACGCCATGGCGTATAAAACTGTATTGGTCGCTGCGAATGAATGCGTTGCGCAGCGGCTGAGGGTCGGCTTGCACGCGAACACCGTAGGCGGCCGCGGCATCCTTGGCGAGATCGCCGAGATTCGATTCGGCGATGCCTTGGACCTTCAGCACTTTCAGCGGAACGATCGGCAAAAACATGTCGATGTTCACATCGGCGACGATCGATTTCTCTGGGACTGTCGGATGCGCCGCGAAATATTTCGAGCCGAGCAGTCCTTTCTCTTCCGCAGTCACTACGAGAAACAGCAGCGATCGCTTCGGGTGCGGCTGATCCTTCCACGAACCCGCAATTTCCATGACCGCAGCCGTGCCAGATGCGTTGTCCATCGCGCCGTTGTAGATTTTGTCGCCGTTGATCGGCTCGCCGATGCCGAGGTGATCGACGTGAGCGGACAGCACGACGTATTCATTCTTGAGCGTCTGATCGCTGCCGGGAAGTTTCGCAACCAGATTCGCGGACTCTACCGGATTTGTCTTTGTCGCTGCATGCGCCTTCAGCGAAACCGCGAGCGAAAAGCGTGGCAGCGGCTTTCGATCTTTAGCGAGCGCAGCGATTTCGGCAAAGGTGTGTCCCGATCCCGCGAAGAGCTTTTCGGCGTTCCCGGGATCGAAGATCAGCGCCAGCTTGAGTCCTTCGCTTTCGTCGAATTCTTTGCCGACCAGATCCATCGACGTTTGTGTGCGGCTCGAGCTCATGCGTGACCAGGGAACGTCCATCGATGCAGGATTCGGAATGGCAATTACTCCGATGGCTCCGGCGGCTTTCAGCGATTTCCATCGTTCGAGCGTGGTCTGATAGTGGGCCGACAAAGTTGTCGGTGTGTCCGCGGGAGAGCCTTGGATGTAGACGACGATTTTTCTCTTCAGGTCGAGCCCCGCGAGATCGTCGTAGTTTTGTTCCGGAATTTTGAGTCCGTAGCCGATAAAGACGAGCTTTGCGGTGATCGCGTCCGGAGTAAGATTCACGCGCGTGGAAAAGTAGGCATCGTCACCGAGCACGAGCGGCTCGGCTTTTCCGCCGGAAATCAACGCGGCCGACGATTCGCTTTCGACAATTTCGCGCGAGACGAATTTCACGGGCTGGTAGTAGCCGTCGGTGCCGGCAGGCTCGAGTCCGGCTTTCTTGAACTGCTCAACGACGTAAGCTTGGGCTTTGCGCAGGCCTTCGCTACCCGTTTGGCGTCCTTCGAGATTGTCGTCGGCCAGAAATTGGACATGCGCCCACCAGGCATCGCCCGAGAAATGTTTCGCGGTTGTCTGAGCGAATGTCGTTGCGGCCAGAAGCAGAAGCGCCGCGGAGATGGATGGGAACGCGAAGCGTCGGTGCGTCATTGAATCCTCAATTGGCGTAGTTGATCGCGCGCAGCATAGCAGGTTGAGTTGCGTTGGGCCAAGGGACGGACAAACGGGGGTATCGCCGATATGGCGAAAGCGATTCCGATAGTTGGGTAGACGAGACGGGCACGGCGGTGCCGTGCCCCTACGGCAGTTACGTTGGAACACAAAACGTTGGCAGTCCGGATACGGTTGTATTGACCAGCCCGACGGCACCACGTAGGATGCGGCCAAGCAATCAGCGGGAAAAGAAATCGGCTGTACGTTGCGACGGAATCACAGGGGGTGCGTGTGTACTGTTCGAAATGTGGGAGCAATCTGGCCGACGACGCAACATTTTGCAGCCGATGCGGGGCGCAGATCGTTGCGGTGAGTCCAGCCGCCATTCCGACGAGCGGCGCGGCGCCTTTGGCCGCTGCCGTCCCTGCCGGCGCAATCGCGGGTGGCTATGCGGTTGCCCAGCCCGTCTATGTGCAGCCACTTCCTCTCGTCACGTATGCGGGATTTTGGCTCCGCGTGCTCGCTTATCTCATCGACATGATTGTTCTTGGACTCTTCGCCGTGCCGATCCTGATCGGCGCCGCGATGGTGATGGGAATCGGAGGGATGATCGAGAGCATTCCTCATAATCAAGATCCGTTTATGAACGGGTTGCCGCCGGCTTTCATACTGTTTCTGATGTTTTGCGGTGGCCTTAGTCTTTTTGGGACGTGGCTCTACTTTGCGCTTCTGGAAAGCTCGGAATGGCAGGGAACGGCGGGGAAGAAGGCCCTCGGCCTGATCGTCACCGACATGGCGGGTCGCAGGGTTACGTTCCTGCGCGCTACCGCGCGCTATTTTGCAAAGTACGTGACCCACTTCACCTTTTTCATCGGCTACATCATGGCAGGGTTCACTGAAAAGCGTCAGGCGCTGCACGACATGATCGCCAGCTGCCTGGTTTTGCGACGAGGTTAGGCGCCCGTAAGACGCATTTGCACAGGCCCTTCTCAGCTCAGGGTAAACAAGAGCGCCTGTGCCACGACACCGGATTTCTAAGTTACGCTCCCGCAATCTCCTACGCTTTCGTTCTGCAACTTCCTACAGGCAAGTATGGATGGTGCAGTTTCCGCGCCGCGCTACCGTTAGCTCACCCCCTAGGCAATTCCTCGGAGTGGGCAACGGAGACGGTCATGCGCAACTGGAACTGGAATTGGAAAAGCCCCTGGATCAAGGCATCGTACGTGGCGGCTGTGACTACCCTTTTTACGTTTGTCGGGTGCTGGGCGGTGCTTGCGCACCAGGATTCGGCTCCGCCGGCGGCTTCGTCCGGTGCCAATGACACTACGTTCGCCAAGAAGGCGGCCGCGGGCGGCATCGCCGAGGTCAAGATGGGCCAGCTTGCACAGCAGAAGGGAACCGCCGCCTCAGTAAAGAAGTTTGGCGCGCGCATGGCCGAAGACCACAGCAAGGCAGGCGACGAATTGAAGCAGGCGGCCTCGCAATCGAACATCACGCTGCCGACCGATATGAGCGCGAAAGACAAGGCGACGTACGAGATGCTTTCGAAGTTGTCGGGGGCGGCGTTCGATCGCGCCTACGCTCGCGACATGGTGCGCGACCATGAAGAAGATATCGCCGAATTTAATAAGGAAGCGAACGGTGGGCATAACCCGGCGGTGAAGGATTTTGCGACGCAGACTCTGCCGACGCTGCAGGATCATTTGAAGGAAGCAAAAGAGATGCGGCAGAACGTCGCGCCGGGGAATCCGTCGGCGACCAAGAACGGCGCCGGGAATACCGGGAAGCGCTGACGTTTGATCGGAAAAAGATAACGCTGAGGCGCTGAGGGCGCGGCGCTTCGCCGAGAAAGAAAGAGAAGACGGCGATAAAGTTTGGCGACGATAGTTTGATCAGGGCTGGCCGGCGGGGCTAGCCCTTTTTCGTTTCCGCGCGCTGCTTTTGCAGTTTGAGCGCGGTTGTGCGGAGAGTTTCGGGCACGTTTTTGTTCGTGGTCAGGCGCTTCAGATCGATAGGATTCAGCATGGGAAGCATGTTCAAGCTGACGTCGAGCGGAGTCTTGGCGTTGTTGAGCAGATTCCGGACGACGACGTAGTTCTTCCGAAAAGTGCGATTCGTCGCGATGAGCCGCAGGATTTCGTCGGTCAACGATGACATTGAGGCGAAGGCCTCGACTTCCTGGTTGGTCAGGCGCGGCGATTGCAGCACGGCGCGCTGCACGACTTTATTCGCATCTTTAATCAGCGAACGGCGTGCTTCCGATCCGCCCTTGATGGCGAACTGGACGCGCTGCGAGACCGTCATTTTTCCGAGCTTTTGTATCAGCGTTTGACGTTTGGCGACGTCCGGCTCGGCTTCCGCGGCGGCTTCTGCTACCGCAGCTTCGCCGAGCGTTGCTTCGGCCATGACTTCGCGCAACAGGCTTTTTTGCACTTCGGTCGCCGCGGGATTTTTCATCAGTGCCAGCGCGAGCGCCGAGGAGTCAGTGATGCGGTCGAGATCGTCGAGCACTAATTTTAGAGATGATGCGGATAGTGTGGGCGCAATGCCTACGAGGTTTTCGGCGATGCAGTTTTTGTTGCCGACCATGGCGTCGGCGACGCCGGGCTTATCGGCGAGTTTGCGCGAAGCGTAGGTGAAGAGTGCGGGAGTTGCCGTCGAGCGTTTCAACGCTTCGATGAATGATTCGATGGACTGAGCGAGCGCCGCCTCTTCGGCGTGCTTTGCGACGGCGGCGTCGGGATCTGCCGCCAGGACGGCCAGCACTTCGGCGCGGTCTACGGGAGTGAGTTGGGCACCGCCGGTGCAGACGGCGAGCTTGTTTTCGCGGGTCGCGCGACCATTGCGAAGGTCTTCAACGAGTTCAACGCTGAGCGTTTCCACTGGGTGCCTGCCTTAAGTCTTTCTGGCTGAGCACCATTGTACCGGACGCCCCGACGGAGGTGAGCGGCGGCATTGCTTGCCCGTTCAACTCCAGCAACACCACGTCGGGGCGGGCGGCGGAGACGACGAATTGGGTTTTCGCGAAGAGGCGGCGCTTTTCGCCGGCGGGCAAGCGGCTGTCGAGAATGACGCGGCCGTCGGCGACGACGCGGACGCGGGTCTGGCCGGAGGTGGAGACGGCGAGGTCGAGGCGCTGTGGTTCCGCGGAATTCGCCGCTGGGTCTGCGTTCGGACTTGGTAGCTGTGGCGCCGCCAAAGCCACGTTCGGTCCGGCGGCGGGCACGGTTCCGGGCGATGGAACTTGCCCTGACGGAGTTGCGGCGGTTGCCGACGCGGCAAGCGCCGCTCGTTTCGCAGCGCGCCGTGCTGCATACCAGTGCCAGCCGTCAACAGAGCCCCAAACAACACCGACGAGCAGTAGCAAAATGGCAATGCCGGCGACCACGACGGCCCATTTTGGAGGCGACGGAATCGGATCTTCGGCGAGCGCCGACATCGCGGGGCGCTGTTCGCCGTAGGCGAGGTCGTACTCGGAGAGCAAGTTTTCTTCGTCGAGCCCGAGATAGCGTGCGATTGCGCGCACAAATCCGCGGTTGAAAACGCCGCCGGGCAGCTTTTCCCAGTCTTCGCGCTCGAACGCTTCCAGAAAACGCGGCGGGATGCGCGTCGCGACCGTCACTTCATTGAGGGTCACTTCGCGCAGCTCACGCTCGCGCTTTAGTAATTCGCCGAAACTTCCTTTGGTCATGCAGCCGAATCCCGTGTGCAGCAGAGCAACTTCGGTGCCACTGTGGGGCCAGTGTGGGTAGTGTTACGCCGGGGAGATCGCCAACACCCGAATCACCAAGGCCGGAGCGCGCCGCGCCGGCTCGATCCGAGACCGGAGCCGAATCCAGAAAGAAAAATCGCTCTCGGGGGCACTATAAAAGGGCGGGATGGGTGTGTCAAACAAACGAGCGGGATTGGCTTATCGTGGCGCGTCGATGGACGACTACATTGAACTCAATGGAGTTCGCCGAAAACGAATCCGTGAGCCTTGGCATTCGTGTGGCACGCAAAACAGGAAGCGCCCGCATCGGGGACGGCGTCTTTCGTTTGGTCGTTGGCCCAGAAGCGTTCGAACCGCCAGCCGCCCGTGCTCTTGTAGAGGCTCGAATCTTTGATCATCACGTCTACTCGTCGGCGGTCGCCTTCGAAGATGACTCCGCTCTTCTGTTGTGCCTCGCGTAATTCGTAGACGATGATCGAGCCGTCGGCGAATTCGCCGGAGGCGTAACCGTCGGCAGCTTTGGGATTCGCGAAGACGTGATGCATTCCTTGTTCGCTCTCGGGGAGCGTTCCGCCAGGCAGGATGACTCCGGTGCCGACGTGAACCCACCGCCGGAATCCGTCGGGGTATTGAACGGATTCGGTGGCGCACAAGAGGCTGACGGACAGCGCGACAAACACCAGGGAGGGCGGTGTCCAAGTTCGAATGCGGAGAAGAGTCGCGTGAGGATTGCGGGCGCGTTTTGTCATGGCCGCATCCTGCGGCGTGTCGTGATGCGCTGTATTGTAAAAGATTCAACTGTTCCCGGCGATGACAAGCTGCTCGCGGCTTGGATCGACAACCTGTCGGCTGTACTCGAGCGGCGTTACGCCGGCGAAAACGCGAAAATCGTGGATGAGATGCGCCTGGTCGAAATAACCGCAGTCCGCGGCGAGCCCCGCCCAATTCACGGGTAGTCTCTTTTCAATGGAACCCAGCAGGGCGTGGAATCGCCGCACGCGGCCGAATAGTTTCGGTGTGAGGCCGACCTGCTCTCGAAACAGCTGAATGAATCGGGTGTGGCTGAAGCCAGTGTCCAGCTGGATTTTGCGAATGCTTCGCAGCGCGCCCTCGCGCGACAGCTGTTCGATCGCATACGCGACTGCGGGGGGAATGGGAGCGGCACGCTCGAGCTTGCGACTCAGATATTTTTCCACCACCAGAAACTGCGCATCCTCGCTTGGCGCCGCGCATAGCGCGTTGAGCAGACGGTCTGCTTCGCCAGGAAAAAGATCACTCAGCGCAATGTCGTCATTGTGCAGCTCATGTGCCGCGACCGGGAAGAACATGCGACCCGTGCCCGGACGAAACAAAACGCCGATAACCTCCGTGGACTCCGACGGGTCCATGTGAAACGACATCGAGTAAGGGCCGGCCAGCAGCGGCACGCGAACGCTCAGCACCCTGTCGTCGAAGTAGTAGGAAGCGGTCGGCTTCTTCAGATGAATGACCAACGCCATCGCGCCATTCGGATAGACGCGCCGGCGCGACGAGGGCATTCCAGAGTTTGCCGCTCGCCAGATGTGTTCGACGTACCGCGAGAGTGGGAAGGGCGGTTTGTAGATGCGCTGTGCCATAGCCGTGCGCTATAGGGAGAGACGTATCCGCCAACCGGACGTCTCACGCTTGATAGGGAAGGAAGGTCGTAAGCCGGCTGTCGCGTAGGGGGCCGATTCATCAGGAACTGATGCTTCGACGCATTGATCGTGCTAGGCTCGGCCTCTCCCTGGCGAACTTCGGCCCTTTCGGCGGCACGAAAAAATCCAATAGCACTTGTTTCACACCGCGCATCTATTTTTGACGGAGGAAATCCATGAGCTCAAAGCCAGTCCTCACCCCAAGTCCGGCGAACGTCGACATGAAGTTCGAAATCGTCGTCATCCCGGTTTCTGATATCGATCGTGCGAAGGAGTTTTACCTCAAGCTTGGCTGGCGGCTGGACGCCGATTACGCCGCACCCGACAACTTTTTCCGCGTGATTCAGTTCACGCCGCCTGGCTCCGGCTGCTCAGTTATTTTCGGTAAAGGAGTTACGGCATCGAAGCCCGGTTCGTCGCAAGGCCTGTACCTGATCGTTTCCGATATCGAAGCTGCTCGCAAAGAACTGGCCGAGCGCGGTGTCGACGTCAGTGACGTATTCCACAGCGACGGCGTTTACACCGGCTCTGATGAACCCTACCTTTTTGGCCAGCATCGCGTGAGCGGTCCTGATCCTGGGAATGGCAGCTATCGCTCGTTTGCCTCGTTCCGCGATCCGGACGGTAATGGGTGGCTGTTCCAGCAAATCACGGCGCGATTGCCCGGCCGGATCGATTCTGCGGCAACGACCTTCGCGTCGGTGCAAGATCTCGCAAACGCGATGCGGCGCGCGTCAGCCGCGCACGGCGAACACGAAAAACGCATCAGTGCCGCCGATCCCAACTGGCCCGACTGGTACGCGGAGTACATGGTTCGCGAACAATCCGGCGAAAAGCTCCCGGAATAAAACGAAAGCAATCGCTGTCATTCAGGTGATAGAGGCGTCGTGAGAACACGCGGCGTCCTCCAAAGCCTCCAAGGGAGGAATCGATGAGCACTCCAGCAGTTGCACCTCAGTCTCAACGCGTACCGCAACTTCTTGGGCAGACTGTCGTCGTGATTGGCGGCAGCGCGGGGATCGGGCTCGAAACCGCGCGGCAAGCTCGTGCGGAAGGCGCGAAGCTGATCCTTGCCGGGCGAAATGCCGAGCGCCTGCAAAGCGCGGCAACCGAAGTCGAAGCGGAAAGCACGTCAGCTTTTGATGCCACGGATGCCGCCGCACTTGAGCGGTTCTTCCGCGATCTACCGACCCCCATCGACCACGTGATGGTGACCGCCGGCCGGCCTTTCTACGGACGCCTGCTCGACATGGACTTCGCGCAAGTGCGCTACACATTGGAATCGCATCTCGTGTTGGCAATCCAGGTGGCGCGCCACACCGTAAATAAAGTGAGGCCCGGCGGCGCGCTGCTTTTCATCGGCGGAACCGGCGCGCGGCGCCCGGGAATCGGTCTCGGGATTACGTCGGCGCTGACTGCGGCGTTTCCTGCCCTCATTGCCAACCTTGCGCTCGAGGCCGCGCCCGTTCGAGTCAATCTCATCGCCGCTGGGTTCGTCGATACGCCGCTGTCGGCTGAGCTGCTCGGCGAAGATCTCGAGAAACGCCGCCAGCAGCTGCGCGACACGAATCCGATTCGCCGCGTCGTCACGGCCGGCGATGTCGCAGCGCTCGCGGTACACATCATGACCAACACGGCTCTTACGGGCGCGACGTACGACATCGACGGCGGGCAGCAGTTGGTCGCACGCTGACGAACAACTCCGACATGCATTTGTAAAGGGGCTCGATGCAACTCAAAGCTGGAGGTCTGTCTTGATACGCATATTGCGCGCGGCGCTATTCATGGCTGTTGTCGCGTCATTCCAGTTGCCGGCGCACGCACAGGAGAAGGAGCGATCCGTGGAAAATCCGACGTCATATCGCACGGTACAAGTCGATGGACTTTCGATCTTTTATCGCGAAGCTGGCCCCAAAGACGCGCCGACGATTTTGCTGTTGCACGGGCTGCCGTCGTCGTCGCGGATGTTTGAGCCGCTTTTTGCACGCCTTTCCGATCGCTATCATCTCATCGCGCCCGACTATCCGGGTTTTGGCCACAGCGACTGGCCCGATCCGAAAAAATTCGCGTACACGTTCGATCACATCGCCGAAGTCATGAACCACTTTGTCGAAGCCGTCGGCCTAAAGAAGTACAACCTATATATGCAGGACTACGGCGCCCCGGTCGGCTTTCGCATGATCCTGGCGCATCCCGAGCGTGTCGAGGCGCTGATCGTCCAGGATGGAGTCGCACATAATAGCGGCCTCGGTAAAAACTGGGAAACGCGCCGCGCATTCTGGGCCGATCGCGCGAAGTATGAGACTGCGTTGCGAGAGAATCTGCTTTCGCTCGCCGCGACGAAGGCGCGCCACGTCGGCAACGATCCCAACGTCGAGCGCCACGACCCCGACCTCTACACCGACGAATATTATTTTCTCAATCGTCCCGGCCAAGGCGATATTCAAGTCGATCTCTTTTACGACTATCGCACCAACGTCGAAAACTATCCGAAGTGGCAAGCATGGATGCAGAAAAATCAGCCACGCCTGTTGGTGTTTTGGGGCAAGTACGAACTGTCTTTCGATCCGTCAGAGCCCGAGTCGTTTCGTCACGACGTGCCGAACGCCGAAGTGCACATCGTCGACGGCCCCCACTTCGCCCTCGACACCGCAGCTGACCCAATCGCCGACTACATCCGCGGCTTCATCAAAACCAGGTAAGCGGATTGCGCCTGAGCAGCTTCAACTATTGCGACAGAGACCGTTAGCTCCATTTATGTGGGAATGGAATACGGCAATGTGCCAGGACTCGGTCGCATCGAGCTCTAGCCAAGCTTCCGCCGCAACAATCGGTGTGCACGGTCCGAATGTGCAGACTCGAATCGCTCGCGTCTTTGCTTCGGCTCGCATCTGGTCCAAGACCGCGCGGAGAATCGAGCCACGGAACGGCGTGTAGAGATAGAAGACAGTTCCACTCGACAAGTCGGCGTCTCGCGCATCCGTCGCGAGAAACGTTGCGTTCGCTAGATTCAAATCGCGAGCGCATCGCGTCGCGCACTCGACATAGGAAGGTTCCAGCTCGATGCCGACGGCACGGGCTTTCGTGCAGGTGGCCACGAGTAGCGGCACGTGACCCAAGCCGGAGCCGAGATCGATGAAAACGTCTTCCGCCGTTAGTTTCGTGCGGCGGACCAACTCGAAAAGATGACGCGATGGCGTGGGCTGGTAGGCCACCATTTCCGAAGACAAATCGATCTTCGGTTCCTCTGGAACTACGAATCGAAAGACTCCGCTGACCAGTTCATCGAGGCTGTCATAGCTGTCGCCATTCTCCGACGCGTTCCTCTGTTCTAGTGTTTCGTCCGCAGCGTCGCAAGCGTATTGAACCAACGCATTACGGCCGGCGCCGCGTCGAATCGAGTCGCGGATGCTTTCGTAAAGCCGAGCATTTGCTTCTTCGAGCTCAGCCCGTAGCTCTCTCGCTCGCCGATACAACGCGACATGTTCAGGTCCGGCGCCACCAGTTGAAGCCTCTGAATCCAAATCGAAGCCATCCATCCGGTCTAAAGCCTCGGCGCGCTCGCGAAAGCGGTCGGAAGCCATCAAGTACCGGTCGGCGTCGAGCGCCTTCACCAGGTTTTGAACTGCAGCGAAGCCGTCCAATCTTCGAATTCCTTTCGCTATCGTTGATCCCAGTTCAGCATATCAACCCGTCCGGTCGTAGCAACCTCGCTACCCCTGTACCACGACTTTCTTGCTTCGCCTGCTACCGAGCGCGATACTGGCGACGATAGGCGTACTTGCGGCCGATTGCGTCCCCGCGGCTGAAGACCATGCCGACCAAGCTGGAATGACACTCAAGGGACAGGTCTAAACGAACGTGGAGGACGTGAAACAATTTCCCGCCGTCGAGCGACGCCGCAATCCGAGCGTTCCCTACGAGCAGCGCGAAGCAGGCGAAGTCGCGGTCTTCCAGGAACTTGGTAAGGCGCTCACCTCTTCGCTCCAGCTCGATCAAGTCCTCCGCACCATCATGGAAAAAATCGACGAGTTCCTGCGGCCCGACAATTGGTCGTTGCTGCTCCTCGACGAAAATACCAACGAACTCTACTTTGAATTGGCTGTCGGCAAAGCCTCGCAAGCTCTAAAAGACGTGCGCGTGAAGCTTGGACAGGGTATCGCCGGCTGGGTTGCCGCGAATGGCGAAGCCGTCGTTGTCCCCGACACCTCGAAAGACACTCGCTTTTTCGGCAAGGTCGACGAAAAAACCAAGATGGAGACGCAGTCGATCGTCGCCGTCCCAGTTAAGTTTCGCGACACGTGCCTCGGCGTCATCGAGCTGATCAATTGCATCGGTCCCGATGGTTTCGATGCGCGCGATTTGAAATTGCTCGAAGCATTATCGGACTTCGCGGCGATCGCTCTCGAGAATGCGCGCCACGTCAAGCGCATCCACGAACTCACCATCACCGACGATTGCACGTCGCTTTACAACGCGCGGCACATGCAGTTCATTCTAGAGACGGAAATCTATCGGTCGCAGCGCTACAACTACGAATTCTCGGTGGTTTTCATCGATCTCGACCATTTCAAGCAAGTCAACGACACGCACGGCCATCTCATCGGCTCGCGACTGCTCGCCGAAATCGGCAATGCGCTTAAGTCTCACTGCCGCTTGATTGATTTTGCGTTTCGTTACGGCGGCGACGAATTTGTGATTCTGCTGCCGCAAACGTCGAAAGAAAATGCGCTCAACGTCGCGCGCCGCTTGCACAAATTGATTCGCGAAGCCAAGTGGCTCGATCAATCCGGAGTGAGCGTGCGTGTCACTCCGAGCGTCGGCGTCGCTTCCTATCCCGTCGATTCACGCACTAAAGAAGGGTTGCTGCACCTAGCCGACGAAGCGATGTACCTCGTGAAAAACACCAATCGCGACAGCGTAGCCGCCGCCAACATCGGCATCCTGCCCGACACGGTAACCACCACCGCCGAATCCGCCGGTTGATTCGCTTCTCTACAAAAGTGTGACTTGTTCCTTCTTCGCCGCACCCTCGAGCTGTGTGTCGAGGGTCGCAAGCGGTATCCGATTTCGCATGGCGAGTTCGAGATAGACTCCATCGTAGACAGTTAGCGAATGCTTCTCGCTCAAACGAAGAACATCCTTTGCCAGCGATACGTTGAGCGGCTGTTCGACGGCAAATCGAAGCCTAGCGAGTTGATCCCAGAAGCCCTCAACTTGAGTCGAAGTCACGCGTTTTCGTCGCTGAGCTTGCAGGAAGGTGTTAGAGATTTCAACCGGCCAATGAGCCGGAACGAGTAGGCGATCATCGTTGGAGAGGCGAAAAAATAGATTCTTGACTCGCTCGGTGGTCTCGTCCTCGAAGCACCATGCCACACACACCGATGCATGGAAAACGTAGTCGGCCATCAGTATTTATGGCCTTCGTGGATCAGATCCTTGATATTTAGTCCGCCTAGAGTGACACCCTTTCTAAGCTCTTCCATGCGGGCGATCACATCCTTGACGTCGGCGGTGTTGGATTCGGACGGAGCTAGTTTCATGTCGGCTCCGTTCCCATTTCGCTGCTCGGCGAGTATTTGCTCGACATACACTTCGACCGACAAGCCCTTTTCGCGGGCTTGAGCCGCAAGTTCATCGTGTATATTAACGGTCACTTGCATAGCCCCATTTTACCATGCCAGAGGTAACGCCGACGCCCCACCCGCGCATCTGATACCCGGCGGCACCTCTACACCACAAGCCAAGATTTGCTTACACTAAATCATGCGCAGAAGTGAAGCGGCGCGGTACGCGCGCTGGTCGGCGGCGGTAGCCCTCGTTCTTGCGGGCATCACCACGGCCGTCTATCTGAAGCGCGGCTACACCCGCCACATCGAGCGCAAGCAAGCGCCTCCTGCGGCTCCCCAAGACGTCACCCGTCAATCCAACGGCATCAATTTCAAAAAGGTTGAGCAGAACCGCACGATCTTTCAGGTGCAAGCCTCCAAATCCACCGAATTCAAAGGCCAGGACGCGAGCCTGCTCGAAGAAGTCGTCGTCACAATTTTCGGCAAAGCCGGTGATCGCCACGACATCATCCGCACGCACAGTTGCCAATACGATCAGAAATCCGGCGACATCGCCTGCGGCGGCGACGTTCGCATCGACGCCATGAGCGCCTCCGACGCCGAACTCGCCGAGCGCAATCCTTCTCTCGCCGAAGCCCGTTCCACGCGCATCGAGACCCGCGGCGTTACCTTCAATCGCGAGAGCGGACTGGCAAGCACCAACGAGCGCGTCACCTTCGCCTTCCCCAGCGGCACCGGCGACGGCATCGGCCTCCAGTACAACTCCGACGAAGGCACGCTTCGCCTTCTGCATGACGTCCGTCTTCGTCTCACCCAGGCGCCCGCCACCGCCGCCAAAAAAACTGGAGTATCCGCAGCCGTCGATCCCAGAGCTGGCCAGGACGTGCGCGTCAAAGGCTCGTCACTCGATTTCTCGCGAGACTCTCGCGTCCTTCATCTTCTCGGCCCCACCGAAGCAGAAACCGCCGCCGAGCGCCTCACCGCAGGCGAACTCACGCTCATGCTCGACGACGATTTCCGCGCGCAAACTCTCATCGCCTCCACCACCGGCGACGATCGCCCGCGCGTCGTCTCCACCAAGCCAGGCGAAGAGATGAATCTCGAATCCGACACGCTCACCGCGCATTTCGTTCCCGAAGGCTGGATGACAAAGCTCGACGCCGCCGGCCACGTCACCGGCTTCCGCAAAAACGAAACCGACGAAGACGCCATGGCCGGCGACACCGGCACGCTTACCTTCTGGCCCCGCTTCAGCCAGCCGAAAGAACTCAACGTCAACGGAAACGCGGTCCTGCGAACGAAAGAAGAAAAAACCGGCGACACGCGCACGCTGCAAACCGCCGCGTTCCGCATGGAATTCAGAGGCGGCAACGAGCACGAATCCAGCAAGCCGCTCACCGCCGAAACGCTCGCCGCCGGCACGATGGAGTGGACCGACTCCGCAACGCAAGGCGGCACGATCGTTCCCGTCCGAACGCAGCTCCAGGCCGACAAACTTGCGATGACCTTCACCGACGCCGCCGGCAAGCCAAAAGAAGTGCACGCCAACGGCAACGTTCGCACCGAGCGCTGGCTCACCGGTCACCCCATCCAGACCGCGACGTCTGCGACGGGCACTGCGCTCATGGCGCAAGACGGCGGCTGGTCACAAATGGATTTGCAAGGTGACGTGAAACTGAAAGAAGCCGACCGCAACGCCCAGGGCGATCACGCCGTCTTCGACCGCGCCGCTCAAACCGCGACTCTCACCGGTAACGCCGCCGCCCGCGACGCCACGACGGAGACGCACGCGCGCTGCATCGTCTTCACGCAAAACACCGGCGACATCTTCGCCGACGGCGGCGTCCGCTCCACCGATTTCTCCGCCAAGAGCAGCGCAGTACAACTCGCGCCCGCTCCTGCGAACATCACTGCCGACCAACTCCAGGGAAACTCAAAAACTGGCCGGGCGCTCTATACCGGCAAAGCGCGCCTCTGGCAGGGCGATTCCGTTCTTGAGGCCAACTCGATCGAACTCCTGCGTGACACGCATATCCTCAACGCCGCCGGCAACGTGCGAGCCGTCTTCCCGCAATCGGCAG
>JGI12635J15846_10000220_pt1 | contig 44762 bp, 33 predicted proteins | sample BlaSpr_A8_OM2_M2_FD_15846 | JGI IMG/M metagenome (IMG submission 15846)
CCAGCCGCTCGTCACCATGACCACGACCGCAAGCGCGTTGATCCAGTGCGTGATGCGAACCCAGCCGGGCTGGGTGCTTGCATGAGTCGAAAGTTGAGTCGAAGATTGATTCAAGCTCGCCTCGTGATGGGATGGGTCGAACATGCTGCGACTGGATGAACGTGACTCGATGAACGCGGCGCACACAGGCATCGCCTGGAAGGCATCTTAGCTATCGCACGCTGATCTACGCATGACACGTTAATGACTTTTTTGTCATCATTTCCGCGGGTCAAACGCGGATGGATAGAATGACCTCATTGCTCACCTAAAAAAGCCAAGCGAGCGCAGCATGACCATCCTGGTTATAGAAGACGACCGCAAGACTGGCGACTATCTGAAGAAGGGACTCACCGAGTCCGGGTATCAGGTCGACCTGATTCGCAACGGCGCCGACGGTCTGCATCAGGCGCTGGCGCACCCGTACGAGTTGATCGTGCTGGATGTGATGCTGCCCGGCCTCGATGGCTGGCAGATCATGCAGGCGTTGCGAACGAAACGTGACCTGCCAGTCATCTTTCTGACCGCGCGCGATCATGTGAGGGACCGTATACACGGTCTCGAACTTGGAGCGGACGATTACCTCGTCAAGCCGTTCTCGTTTACAGAACTCGTGCTGCGCATCCGCACCTTGCTGCGACGCGGCGTAGTGCGCGAATCGGACGTGTTTCAAGTCGCCGATCTTCACGTCGACGTACTACGCCGCCGGGTCACGCGCCAAGGCATGGAAATAGCGCTGACGAACAAGGAGTTCGCGCTGCTGCATCTCTTTTGCAAGCGGCAAGGCGAAGCGTTGTCCCGGACCTTGATTGCATCGGAAGTGTGGGACATGAACTTCGATAGCGACACCAACGTAGTCGATGTCGCCATCAAACGGCTGCGCGCCAAACTCGATCAACCCTTCGATATCAAGCTGATCCACACCGTGCGCAGCATCGGTTATTCGTTCGGCGCATCCGGGGACTCGCATTGAACCCGGCGTGGCGTTCACGCTCGCTGGTCGTCCGGATCACGTGCCTGTTCGCGCTGATCGTGTGCGTGGTGGTGAGCATGGTCGGTGGCTCGCTGTATCACGCGACCAGCGCCACGCTGTCCACCCGCGCCGACTACCAATTGATCGGGCGGGTCGAACATTTTCGCTCGCTACTGCACGATCTCTACACGATCAAGGAAATCGAAGCGCGGCCCAAGCTGTTCGAGACCATGCTTGGCGACCGTCAGGACGTCATCATCTTTCGACGGCCGGGCGTGCCGCCGTTCATCAACGTGAATCCGGAGAATATGCCGTTGCCGCCGCTCGTTCCGGTGCCGGTGCAACGCGCGGTCAACCTCGACGCGCTCTATGAAGGCAAGCGTACGGACGGCGTGCGCATGCGTTGGGTGGCGGCGCAAGCGCAAGTAGGTGACAGCGGTGAAGTCATCGAGATCATCGCGGCGCACGTGATGACGCAGGAGGCGCATGTGTTGTCAGCCTATCTTGTGCGTGTCTGGATCACCGTGGTGAGCGCGGTGATCGTTACCGCACTGCTCGCATGGTGGGTATCGAGCCGCGGTCTCGCGCCGCTAAGAAAAATGGCCGACAGAGTCGCCGGGATCACGCCTGACACCTTGTCAGCAAGACTCGATATAAAGAACACCCCGACCGAATTGCAAAGCCTCGCGATGTCGTTCAACGCCATGCTCGACCGCTTGTCGAGCGGTTATGAACGGCTGTTGCAGTTCTCCGCGGATCTGGCGCACGAGGTGCGCACGCCTATCGGCGTACTGATCGGACAGACGCAGGTGACGCTCGCGCACACGCGTAGCGAGAGCGAATACAAGAGCGTGCTGGAATCGAATCTGGAGGAGTTGGAGCGGCTTGGGCGCATCGCGCAGAACATCCTGTTCCTCGCGCAAGCGGATCACGAGCGGCAGGACATAGAACGGACCACGCTGAACATTCGCGAACAACTGGAGACGATTGCGACGTACTTCGAAGGCATCGCCGACGAACGCAATCTCAGTTTCGAAGTGCATGCCGAAGGCGAGATGTCCGCCAACGCGATCATGTCCCGGCGCGCGATCAGCAACGTCGTGGTGAACGCGGTGCGCTACGCCGAACCCGGCACCACGATCCGGCTTACCGGCAGCGAGGACACGCACGGCGCGCTGATCGTGATTGGTAACCAGGGCAAGCCCGTAGCGCCCGACGAGCTCACGCGCCTGTTCGACCGTTTCTATCGCGGCGATGCGGCCCGCAGCGAATTCACGGAATCGAGCGGCCTGGGGTTGGCCATCGTGCAAGCGATCATGCGGCTGCACGGCGGGTCGGCATCGGCGAGTTGTTCGGCGGACGGCTGGATCGAATTCACGCTCCGGTTCGCCGCCGCGCCTGCGCCTACTCCACCGCCCCTGCCTTGAGCGCCAGTTCCTGGCGCTCGGCCAGCAGGCCGTGAATCTGCGATACAACCGCCGCCCCCTCGCCAACCGCCGCAGCCACCCGTTTCGTGGATGCCGAGCGCACATCGCCAATAGCGAACACACCCGGTACGCTCGTTTCCAGCGAGGTCGAACCATCCGCGTGGCCGCCATGGGCAGCAGGTCCCGTCAGCACGAAACCCTTGGCGTCGGTGTTCACATTGCAGTCACTCAGCCAGCCCGTGTTCGGGTCGGCGCCGGTGAAGAGGAACAGATGCCGCGCCTCAAGCGTGAGCGGGCCGTCGGGCGTCTTGCAGTGCACGGCGGCGAGCGTACGGCCATCGCCTTCCAGCGACTCGATCTGCGTGCGTGTATGCACCGTCACGTTCGACAATGCCGCGATCCGGTCGATCAGGTACTTGGACATGCTCGCTTCAAGCCCCGCCCCGCGGATTAGCAGATGCACATGCGCCGAGTGCGACGCGAGATACACCACCGCCTGGCCCGCTGAATTGCCGCCACCCACCAGCACGACTTCCGAGCCCTTGCAGAGCTTCGCCTCGACCGGCGAGGCCCAGTAATACGTGCCGTGCCCTTCGAACTTCTCCAGCCCGACGATATCCGGCCGCCTGTACGCCGCGCCCGTCGCTATCACGACCGTATGCGAGGTCACGCGCTGGCCGTTCATCAATTCGATCTGGATCGGCGTGCAATCACAGTGGAGCGACTTGATTTCGGTCGGAATGGCGATGTGCGCACCGAACTTCTGCGCCTGCACGAACGCGCGTCCCGCCAGCGCCTGACCGGAGATGCCGGTCGGAAAGCCGAGATAGTTTTCGATCCGCGAACTCGCGCCCGCTTGGCCGCCCGGCGCGCGGCAATCGAACACCGCCACCGACAACCCTTCGGACGCCGCATAAACAGCCGTCGCCAATCCCGCCGGCCCGGCGCCGACGACGGCGACATCGTAGATATGCGCGGGATCGAATTCCGGCAGCCAGCCGAGTTGCGACGCGAGCTGGTTTTCATCGGGCGCGCGCATGATCGTGCCGTCCGGACAGATCACGAGCGGAAAATCCGCCTTCGACGCCGAGATCCGTTCGAGCAACGCGATCGCATCGGGGTCCGTGCACGCGTCGATGACCGTGTGCGGATAACCGTTGCGGCGCAAGAAACCTTGCAGCGATACCAGCCGCCCATCATCCGACTGGCCGACCAGGATCGGCCCGCTGCCCTTTTCGATTAACCCAACCCGGCGCAGGATCAGCGACCGCATGATGCGCTCGCCGAGTTCCGCTTCTGCCACCAGCAGCGCGCGCAGCCGGTCCGGCACGATCAGGATGGCTTCGACGTCGTCTATCGCGTGGCCATCGACGAGTGCAGGTTTGCCCGACAACTGGCCGACTTCCGCCACGAAATGTCCCGGCTCCTGCTCGACCACCACATTCACATGCCCGAGCCCATCGCGGCGCGTGATCCTCACCCGGCCCTGCAGCAGCACGAACATGCCCGGCCCGGGCACACCGGTTTCGAACATCATCTCGCCCGCGCGCCAGTGCTTCACGGTGCCGAAGCGCCGCATGCGTTCGATCTCCTCAGCGCTAAGCAGCGGATGCATCTGGTGACCGCGGCTTTCCAGCGGCGAGAACGGCGCGTCGGCGGTGGCTTCCTGCTGGGCTGCCCCGGCCGCACCGGTCGCGATCGAGTTGAGGTCTTCCGGTGCGGACGGCGGCGGATTACCCCGCCGGTCGGCACGCCCGCCGTTCGTCCCATCGTGCGTGGTACTCATGCGTGACGATCTCCATGCAGGTAGACGGCGTCATGCAGCGCGCCTTTGCCGGCGGCCGGCGCTTTCACGGGCCACGGACACATGGCGGCCATTTCGCCCAGATCCTCGCGCGCGCCGCCGAAGTCGGTCAGCGGTTTCAGGTCGAGGCCGGCGAGACGCCAGGCATCCAGTCCGCCAGTCAGCGGCACGACGTCCTTGAAACCGGCGTTGCGGAGCGCCTTGGCCATCCACGCCGCCGATACTTCGTTCGGACACGAGCAATAAATGATGATCTTCTGATCTGGCTGATAACTTTCGACGATCTTCTGCAACTCGCGTTCATCGGCAAAAATGGAGCCTGGAATCACGAACGGATCGAGTACGCGTTTCTCGGCGGAGCGGATATCGAAGATGGCGGGCAGCGGCTCGTTCTCCATCAGCGTATACAGCTCGTCGACGGTAATGCGGGCCGTTTCCAACGTCTTCATCAGCATCTTCCGGCGCCAGTAGCGGTAGGCCACGTAAAACGCCAGCGCGACCGCCACGACCAGGAGCGCCTGCCGCCCAAGTTGCGCGATCATCGCGAACACCAGGTCGAGTTCGGCCGCGAAGATCACGCCCACGGTCAGCCCTACTGTGGCCCATAACGCCACGCCAACACCATCGTGCGCGATAAACGAGCGCGTGCGCACGCCCATGGCGCCGGCAAGCGGCACCGAAACCAGCGACAAACCCGGAATGAATTTCGCGACGAGCAACACGCGCACGCCCCAGCGGCCGAAAAAACGTTCGGTTTTCTTCACGCAGGTATCGCGCGACAGCGACAGTTTGCAGATTGTCTTGAGCGTGCGGTCGCCGTAACGCCGGCCGCCCTGGAACCAGACGAGATCGCCCAGCACGCCGCCGAGCACCGCGATGCCAAGCATCAGCGCGAGATGAGGCATCAAGGGCTGGCCGTGGAAGCCCATCATTGCCACCGATGCACCGACCACAATCAGCGTCGGCATTGCAGGAACGGGCAAGCCAAGGGCTGACCCCATCACGTTGATAAAGACGATTGCCGGGCCATACCGGTCAGCCAGTTCATGCAACAGCATGGGATTCTCCTGCAGGTTTGTGCAGCGCTGAATTCGGGTGCGGGAAGCCTGAACGACGCTTGGCGCATCGCGAGAAGCGCTTACTTTATACGGCTCGTTTGACGGCTTTGCGGTGAAGCGCGGTGGATTCCGGGAAGCGGTTGGAAGCTGCTCCGAGTGACTCCGCGTTTCCGTCATGCGCGTCGCCATGCGCCGCTGCATTAATGAGATGAGTGTAGCGCGGATTGGCGGGAATGCCGATGGTCCAGGTCGCTCCCAAGACGCGCTTTGATCGGCACGCGCCGTCTTCAGCGCGTGCCTAAATCCGCTTACTTCAATCCGAAGTCCACCCGGGTTGGCGCGCCCTTGTCCGTGATGCCATCGGCGTTGAGGTGCGGCGCGACGATGAAGATCCGCTTGCTGTCGATCTTGCCTTCGAAATATTGCTTCGCCGCCGTCGCCCGCCGCTGCGCAAGGTTGTTGAGCGAACCTTCGTCCACCGGTGCGTGTTCCGCGAGTGCGGCTTTCATGTCGGCGTCGGGCACGGACTTCGTCAAACCAATCAGGTTCCGCGGTTTCTTGAAGTCTGCGTTTTTATACGCTTTAGTTAAGAACTTGCTGTATTCATCGTCGGAAATCGGGATGCTTGACGGATCGATGTTCGGATTGTCTGCGCTTGAGTCCTGCATCTTCGCCCGCCGCACCTGCCGGTCGACGTACGCCGCGCGCAAACCGGGTCCATCCAGCGCCGGGTCCACCCGCGCCGATATCTCCAGCGTGACGGACGGCTTGTCGGCCAGCGCCTTCGCGATGGTGTCGAGTTTCTCCTTCGCGGCGTCGCTGAGCGTGGCCGAGCCCGGATCGAATTCCACGTAGCCGAGTTCCTCGGGGTTCTTGCCGCCGAACGCGTTTGCCAGCAGCGAGAACGGCGCGGTCACCGCGCGCTCGACAAGGTGAAGGATTGCTGTCCACACCAGCGCGCCGATCGAGAATTCAGGGTTCGAGAGCGAGCCGGAAATGGGGATGTTGACGTCGATCTCGCCGCGCGAATTCTTCAGCAGCGATATCGCGAGCCGCACCGGCAATTTGGTTGCGGTGGTGTTGTCGACGTGATTGCCGAACGTGAGCTGATCGATGAAAAGATGATTGTTCGCGGTGAGCTGGTCGTCGGCGAGCATGTAATGCAGATCGACGTTGAGTTTGCCCTTCGTGATCGGATAACCGGCATATTTCGTCGAATACGGCGAGATGTTCGGCAACTCCACATCGTGGGCGCTGGCGATCAGATCCAGCGACGGTTTCGCGATCAGCGGATTCACCACCCCCTTGATCGATACCGGTCCGTTCGCGGACAGTTTCGCGGCGACATCGACGGGTGCGGGCGTGGTCGAGTGCGTGCCGAATGCGCCGATAGTGCCCGTAATCGCGACCAGGTTCGCGGTGAAATTGGGCTTGATGAAGTTATCGGTGTAGGTCACGCGGCCGTTTTGCAGCACAAGCTGGCCAAAGCGCAGATTCGGCGATGACGACGCGGTTTTCGGGGCGGCGGGTGCCGCGGTTGGTGCGGACGCAGCCGTCGATGCGGCGGCTTGCTTTGTTGTCGGCGTCTTGTCCTGAACCACGATATCGCGGAGATTCAGCTTGCCTTGCGGGTCGAGCAGCACGCGGCCGTAGAAGTTCGCGAACGTCACGCGCGCGGCTTCCACATCGGCGCCTCTTTCGTCGTAGCGGGCGTTCAGTTTTGTCAGGCCGAGCAGGTTCCAGCCGGCCAGCGACTCCGAATTCACTTTATCGATCAGGCGCACGTTCGACAACGACACGTCGCCCTTGTACCCGGCTTTCAGCGTGCGTCCTTCGCCTGAGAACGACGCGTCGCCGTTCGCGGTCAGCAGCGCGCTCGAGACCGTCGCGTTCAGGTTGCCGCCGAAATACGGCTCGAACGCCGAGGCGTCGAGCGCGCTTGCGTCGACATGGAGCGCGAGGCTCAGCGGCTTCGCGGTCAGCGTACCGGCCACGGCCAGCGTGCCTTTGCCGTTCATCGTCAGCTTGCCTTCGATGGGCAGCGGTTTTGTCAGGTCGTCGGTGACGTGCTTGACGCCCAATTGCAATGGCGCGATGTGCAGCTTCACCGGACGCGCCGTGCTTTCGTCGGTGAAGTCGGCGATGCTGTCGATGAGCGAAACCTGCGCGATCTGATAACGCCATGCCGGACCCGCCGCGTTGGCCTTTTCAACCTTGCGCGTGGCGCTGGCTTCCGGCGCCGTTTCATGCGGACCGGCGAGCGCCGCGAGATCGATGCTGCCGTCCTTCAGGCGTTTTGCATCGATGGAAAGGCCGTTCAGCACGACGCTATCCAGCGCTGCGGTATGCCCAGCGACATCGATTTTCTGGATCTTCGCTTGTGCCGAACCCAGCGCGATAGGCGCGGTATTCGCGTTCGGTACGAGCTTCAGTGACTTGAGCGTGACATCGCCTGCGCCGACCTGGATGAACGGCTCGGGCTTCGACCAGTCCACCCGCAGCGGCAAATTTGCGCCGAGCGAGCCGTCGGTGATACGCGCGGCCACCGCATTCGCCACGTACGGTTGCAACGGCGCCAGCGGCAAATCGCTCAGCGCGAGTTTCGCGTCCGCATTCTTGCCCGGCAGCGTAAAACCACCCGATGCATCAAGCCCGCCGCCGTGATCGAAAGCCGTTTTCAGCGTGTAGCGCGCCGGGGGTTTGCCGAGCGTGGAGAAGTCGTCGAGCGTCACGTCCAGGTTCGTTAATCCGAGCGTGGCGGGTTGCGCCATCAGGCGGTCATCGAAGACGATATGACCCTGGTCGATTGCCAGATGCCTGATCGCAAGGTCGAGCGGTTGCGCTGCGGCGTCTGCGGGCGTGGCCGGCTTTGCATCGCTGGCGGGTGTGGGTGCGGGTGCCGGGGCCGGCGTTGCGGCGCTCAGTTTTTCGAAGTTGAATGCGCCGGTTTTATCGCGGGAAAGCTTCACGTCCGGCTGCGTCAACCGCACTTCGTCCAGCCGATACACATTGCGCAGCGGCTCCAGGTTCACCGCATTCACATGCAACGTTTGCGCGGCGAAAAGCGGTGTGTCCTGCTTGTCCGTCACGGCCAGATCCGCGAGATCCGCTGTGCCTTTGATGCGAACCACGGGAGTGTCGGCGGCGAGTGCGAAGCTCACATCCAGATTCGTCGACAGCCGCCCGCTCTTGACTGCGACCGGCAGCGAAGCCGGCGCGTATGAGAGCATTTGCGGCACGTCGAGGCCATCGAGCTGCACGGCAATTTCCGACTCGTGCGACTCCGCAAACGGCTTGGTGCGCCCGGTGATGGACAACGGCGAACCGTCGATACGCGCCTGCAGCGACGGCGTCACGAACAAATCCGTGGCGGACGGGAGATTGGCGATGAATGGAATACCGATCGACCAGCGATCGATCACATGCTGCGTTTTCAGCAACCGGTCGTCGAAGTCGATCCGGCCATTTTCCACGCGAATATTCGACACGGAGAATCGCGCGGGCTTACTCGACGGATTGGCTGATGGCTTCGAAAACTTTTCGACGAGATCGGAGAAGTTAAAGCGTTGCGCGTTAAAGCGCACGATATGAAAGCGTGGCGAATCGATCTTGAGTTCGTTGATGACTGGCGCGAGACGAAACAGTGACGACCATGAAGGGTGGACGATCAGCCGTTCTATATCGACGAAATCTCCGCTTTTTGTGCCTGCAGACAAATTCGCTGGCGCCTCGCCGATATGCACGCGGTCGGCTTCGAGACTGAGCGTATAGGGATTAAGCGCGATCCGTTCGATGCTGGCTGGACGGTCGAGTTGTGCGGAGAGCTGCTGTTCCGCGATATGGCGAATCAGTGGCGGGGCGGCGAAAAAGCCGAGCAGGCCAATTACGATGACGGCCAGCAGTAGTCCGATTACGACACGCCGGGTGCGTCGGGCTTGCGCTACCGAGTTCGCCCCTTTGATCAGGCTACGCCCGGCGGATGTCAGGGAAGTCTTGTTCAGGCTTGCCATGCGTGCCTCGTAGCGCGGCTGCGCACGCCGGCACGAGCCACGCGCAGCCTTTGGGAAACGGGAGGCCTGAGTATACGACGCGGCGGGGGCAATTTGAACCCATAAGGGGTCTTTCGTTCGCACTCGGGGTTTGGTTTTGGTCCACCGGCGCGAGCGAAAAAACCTGTGCGAATGAAAACCTACTGCCGCTCAATTGCCGGCGGTGCCCACGTCCCATCCGAAGTCTCAGGCTTCGGCGCATAAAGCCGGAACATCAGCTGAAAATCACCATCTGGCACCGGCAACCAATTCGACGTCTGCGCCTTCGCAGGCGCCGCAGCCGACACGGATATATCGATGGAACCATCGCGGTTCTTCCTCAACCGGTCCCGGTCACTCAGCGAAAGCCGCAACGTCTTGTCGTCGATCAACGCCCCATCCTTCGTGTACGCAGTCAGCGTCCAGAACCCGCGCACCGGCGGCAACTGGTTCGGCGCGAAATGCAGCACGTACTCATTCGCACCGTTAAGCGCGTGACCATCGCTGTCGGAGATCGCAACCGGCTTCACCTCGTCGTCCTTCGTGCCCGTACCCGGCTGACGCCGCGCGAGAAACGCCCGCAGCGTGTAGTCGGTGTCGTAGTTACCCGCACCATCGCCGAACCAGACCCAGCCGTTACGGCTGATCGCATTCGACGGCACCGTGTCCACTCGCGTGCGGCCATCGGCGAGACCGGTCGCGAGCAAACCGGCATCCGCCGGGCGGAACTGCACCGGCTCGCCCGCCTTCACGCCAAGATCGGCCAGCAAACTGACAGCGTGCGGATCGTTCGGAGCAGGCGGATTGTCCTGCATCGCTTTCGCGAGACGCGTGAAAAACGCGGTGGCATCGAGTGAATCGGGTTTATCGCCACCCGTCACGACCGTCGGCGTGCTGGCCGTGACGTTCGGCCAGGCGCTACCGGCCGTGGCGGCGCTGGTTTTATCGGCGGATGGTGCGTCGATGCTCATCGCCGTCTGCAACTTGCGGGCTTCACGCACGTCGCGCTGACCGTTCACACGCACACGAATCGAAAGCCACACGTAGCGAGTCGGAGTCTCAACGCGGGTCACGCCGTCGGGGAGCGTTCCCGTATAACCCGCCGGGACAAACGCAAGCACGTTGGCCTGCTCCGCCGCCAGTCGTGCCGCTCGCGCCGCCTTCGCATTGAGTTTTTTCGCCGGCGCGGGCCGGTCTGCCGCGTGGGGAACGCTGGAAAAGATCACGTTGGTCCAGGCATCGAAGGCGCGGGCATCGTAATACCGGCCGCGCGGCGCATTGGGAAGCGAAACCAGCACCGGTCCGCTCGATACATCCAGCCAAGCAGTCGATTCAAGCGTATCCACGCTCGGCCGCCCCGACGCGCCGACCGGCGGCAGCGCGGTGGCGTGCCGCAACGTGTTCACCGGCGCCTGGCCGGGCTTCGAGGCGTCGCCGCCCGTCGCTTTCTCCCGTGCAATATCCGAGGCTACCAGCGGATATCCGAACACATAAGCATCCGCGACCTGATCCTTGCGCCAGCCATCCCCGCTCGTGACAACGGGCGCTTGTGTTGCACACCCGCCAAGTATTGCCACACTACTCAAACCAGCGGCCATCCAGAGCGCCGCGTACAACGAAACTGCCCAGCGTCGATTATTTTTCATTCGATTTAAGGATCTGTTTAAGGCTTTCACTTCGTTCGTCGAGTGCGCGGCCGGTCCTCGTCCCCCGGTCTTCTGCGAATCTGCGTCGCGGCACTTAATCTATGTTGAAACCGGGTTTTATCTTATCCAATGAGGATAGGCAAGGAGCGCGTAACGCCGCCTGAACACGCCGGCCGTGCTTCCGGAAAAGTTTCCGCCTGCGGGTGCATCGCGTAACATGTTTTTTTGTCACCTTTTAGCCTCTTCTTTATAACCCACCCACGAGTCACCGATGTATCTGCCCTCCTACTTCGAAGAAAATCGCGCCGAGGCTTTACATCGGCTAATGGCCGAGCATCCGCTCGCAGCCCTTGTCACGCATGGCGCAAACGGCCTCGACGCGAATCACGTGCCATTCGAGTTCGACGCGAGCCAAGGCGAACATGGCATTCTGCGCGCGCATGTGGCGCGGGCGAATCCTATTTGTCTGGAGATTGAGAGCGGTTCTGACGCGCTGGTTATTTTCCAGGGACCGTCCGGGTATATATCGCCGACTTTTTATCCGAGCAAGCACGAAGCGCATCGGCAGGTGCCCACTTATAACTATCTGGTCGTGCACGCACATGGCCGGATCACCCTCCGCGACGACGAAGCATTCGTGCGCGGTGTCGTCGCGCGGCTCACGCGGAAAATGGAAGCCGGCGAAGCGGTGCCCTGGAAAATGGGCGATGCACCGGCAGATTTCATCCAGACAATGTTGCAAGCCATTGTCGGGATCGAAATCGAGGTCACGCGGCTGGTCGGCAAGGCGAAACTGAGCCAGAACAAGGCGGCAGCGGACCGGCTCGGCGCGGTGAACGGCGTGCGCGCGCGCGAGACGGACGCCGCGACGGCACTTGCCGACGCGATGTTCAACGCGCCCCCTCCTATTGAAAATACGCCTTGACCTTCCAATCATTGGAATGTCGATACTGGCTTCATCGAGCTGAATTTCACGGCTCGCACTGAACCAGGAAGCCCTCTTATGTCTACTACGTCTGTTCCTACTGCCAACCGCGCTGCTGCCGCGTCGACCAGCGCTGAATTTGCCATCGGCGGGATGACGTGCGCGTCGTGTGTGCGGCGCGTTGAAAAGGCGCTCGCGAAGGTGCCGGGCGTGGAACAGGTTTCGGTGAATCTTGCCACCGAGAAAGCGACCGTCCACGCCGAACCCTCCGTGTCGCGCGACCAGCTCCTCGCCGCCGTGACCAAGGCCGGCTACGAGGCGAAGTTCATCGAACCGGAAGCAGCGCCCGTCGCCGCGCCCGCGCATACGGGTGAACTCGTGGCGGTGATCGTGTCGGCGCTGCTGACGCTGCCGCTGGTTTTGCCCATGCTCGGCCTGGATCTTCATCTCGGCGTCTGGGTGTCGCTGGCGCTCGCGAGCATCGTGCAATTCGTTCTCGGCGCGCGCTTTTATGTCGGCGGCTTCAAGGCGGTGCGCGCGGGCGAAGGCAACATGGATCTGCTCGTGGCGCTCGGAACGTCGGCGGCGTGGGGCTTGAGCGTGTATGAACTGTTCGCGCATCCGGGCGAGTCGGCGCATCTTTATTTCGAGGCAGCGGCGGTGGTGATCACGCTCGTGCGCTTCGGCAAATGGCTTGAAGCGCGTGCCAAGCGGCAAACCACGGATGCGATCCGCGCACTCGACGCATTGCGTCCCGACCGTGCGCGGATTCGCGATGCGGCGACCGGTATCGAACGCGAGATCGCGCTGGCGGAGGTGCGCAACGGCGATATGGCAATCGTCCGGCCGGGTGAACGTTTGCCGGTGGACGGCTTGATTCGCGAAGGCCGCACGCACGTGGACGAATCGCTGATCACCGGCGAAAGCTTGCCGGTGGCGAAAGAAACCGGGGCGCGGGTGACGGCGGGGTCGATCAACGGGGAGGGCGCGATTGCCGTCGAAACGACCGCGACCGGCGCCGAGACCACGCTCGCACGGATTATCCGGCTGGTCGAATCGGCGCAGGCGGAGAAGGCGCCGATTCAGCGGTTGGTCGACCGGGTATCGGCGATATTCGTGCCAGTCATTCTTGTGATCGCGCTCGTGACGCTGGTCGGCTGGCTGTTGATGGGCGCGGGCGCGGAAACGGCCGTGCTTAACGCGGTCGCGGTGCTCGTGATCGCGTGCCCGTGCGCGCTCGGGCTGGCGACGCCTGCGGCGATCATGGCCGGAACGGGTGTCGCGGCACGGCACGGCGTACTGATCAAGGACCCGCAGGCGCTGGAAATGGCGCATCGGATCAGGATCGTCGCCTTCGATAAAACCGGCACGCTCACCGTCGGCAAGCCATCGATGAATGCGTTCGAGACAGTTGAAGGCGTGGATCGTAGCGAGGCTTTGGGGCTGGCGGCAGCCATCCAGCGGCTCAGCGATCATCCGTTAGCACGTGCCGTCGTTGCGGTCGCCGATGACGCGCGGATTCAGGTCATTGGCGCGAGCGACGCAAAAGCGGTTGCCGGGCGCGGAGTCGAGGCGCGAGTAGGCGAGCGTCATCTGGCGATAGCCAGCGACCGCTGGCTCGACGAATTGCGGCTGGTCGCACCGGCGAGGCTGGCAACGCGAGCGACAGAGTTGGAGCAGCTTGGGAATACGGTTTCGTGGCTGGTGGATTTGGGCGGTGCAGGCAAGGTCAGCAACGCAGATGACATAAGCGAAGCCGGCGTCGCGCTGCAAACGCCCGGCCGCCCGCGCGTCCTCGCCCTGCTCGCTTTCGGCGATTCGCTGAAACCCGGTGCGCGCGCTGCAATTGCGCGGCTGAGCGCGATGGGCATCAAGAGCGTCCTGCTCACCGGCGATAACGCCGGCAGCGCAGCCAGCGTCGCAAAATCGCTCGGCATAGCGCCCGACGCGGTGCACGCGCAGATGCTCCCCGCCGACAAGGCGCGCGTGATCACGGAGCTGAAGGCATCGGCACAAGGTGCGGTTGCGATGGCCGGAGACGGCATCAACGACGCGCCCGCGCTCGCCGCCGCCGATATCGGCATCGCGATGGCGACCGGTACCGACGTCGCAATGGAAGCCGCCGGCATCACGCTGATGCGTGGCGATCCGGCGCTGGTGGCAGATGCCATCGATATCGCGCGGCGCACGTATCGCAAGATCCAGCAGAACCTCTTCTGGGCCTTCGTGTACAACCTGATCGGCATTCCGCTCGCCGCATTCGGGTTGCTCAATCCGATGCTCGCCGGCGCAGCGATGGCGTTTTCAAGCGTGAGTGTGGTGACAAACGCGTTGCTGTTGCGGACGTGGCGCGCTCATGCCGGTTTGGTGCCGGCTGATGCTGAAGTAGACGCCATCGAAGCCCGTGGTCCCGACGGCAAACCGATCACGCGGCCTGCATAACGGGCTTCCTTCGGCGCGTCACGAAACATCGCTTCAATGCGGCCGGCGATGTCCGTATCGAAGGCGGCGGACTTGGCACCGTTGGTTGTATCGACGTGAAGCAGCATCTGTTCGCTCGCCGAGATGGGCTCGGTTCCCTCGCCCTCGAACATCTCCATGTACAAGTGGACGCGTTTGGCATCGAATGCGAGCACCGATGCCTCTACGCGAACTGCCACGCCTTCCTTGATCTCGTGCAGATAGTTGATGTGCGCCTCGAGCGTGAACAGCGAACGGCCTCGCGACGTGCGGGCTGCATCGTCGAGACCGATGCAGTCCATGAATGCATCGGTCGAGAGGCTGAAGATCAGCATGTAGAACGCGTCACGGAGATGGCCGTTGTAGTCGACCCATTCGGGCCTCACCGTGTCGCGGTAGATAGTGCGATTTTGCGTCACTCGTCGACCTTCTTCAATTCGCTATGCCGTGGCGGGATTTCGCTTCCGCTATGGCAGTCATCACGCTCGTGATGCAGTCGTCGCGGTAACGTTCCAGTTGCTTGATGGAATGCTCGCCTTGCTGGTCCGTCGTGCCTTCCACTACGCGGTCGATGAGTTCGTCCGTCAGCTTGGGCGCGACCAGTTTGGTCCACGGTAATTCTAGCGCCGGGCCGAACTGCTGCATGAAATGGCGCATGCCGGCATCGCCACCCGCCAGCGTATAGGTCAGGAACGTGCCCATGAACGACCAGCGAATGCCCGCGCCAAAACGAATGGCATCGTCGATTTCGCCGGTGGTTGCCACGCCTTCATTGACCAGATGCAGCGCTTCTCGCCAGAGCGCTTCCAGCAAGCGGTCCGCGATGAAACCCGGGACTTCCTTGCGAACTCTCAGCGGCCGCATTCCGATCGATTCATAAAACCTCGACGCTGCTTGCAGCGTTTCTTCCGAGGTCTTCTCGCCGCCCAGGACTTCTACCAGTGGCAGCAAATAGACCGGATTGAACGGATGACCCACGATGCAGCGCGACGCGTCTTTCGCATTCGCGTAAAAATCGGTCGGCAGCAAGCCCGATGTCGACGACGCTATGATCGCTTCCGGTTTTGCCGCCTTCGATACCCGCTCGTGAAGCGTCAGTTTCAAATCTTCGCGCTCAGGAGCGCTTTCCTGCACGAAGTCGGCGTCGGCTACGCATTCCTCTATCGTTGCGACGAAGCGCAGTCTTTCCTGCGATGCACCCTTCGCCAGGCCCACTCGTTCGAGTGCCGGCCATGCGTTGGCAACGTTCGCCCGCAGTTGCTGCTCGGCGCCCGACGCCGGGTCCCACGCTACCACGTCAAGTCCATGCGCTAACGCTCGCGATACCCAGCCACTTCCGATTACCCCTACGCCTAACGCAGCAAACGTCTTGACTTGCATATACTGGATTCCTTATTAATTTGGCTTTCTACTTGCTTGGTGCTTTGGTGCCTTGTTGCTCTAGCTTGCCTTGAACTTGACGTTCCCGCCTTCGCACGGCCTACGTCGGCGGGATTGCGTCTTTGTCTCTTTCCCGCTCTTACGCGAACTGCTCTATCTTGCGGCGGTCCAGCAAACGCTCGCCGCGTGCCGGCAGGTTCAGCTTCTTTCTGCCCTCGGCCGGCGTCAACGCGCGACCGCCCAGACGCTCGATGATTTCCACCGCCCGCTGTACCAGCGTCCCGTTGCTCGCATGCACGCCACGGTCCAGATACAAATTGTCTTCAAGACCTACCCGCACGTGTCCGCCCAACAACATCGCCTGGGCCACCATCGGCATCTGCATTCGGCCAATTCCGAACCCTGCCCACTGAGCGCCCGCCGGCATGTTGTCGACCATCGACTTGAACGTGCCCACATCCGCCGGTGCGCCCCAAGGGATACCCATGCATAGCTGGAACAGTGGCGCGTCGTCCAGCAGACCCTCTTTTTGCATTTGCTTCGCAAACCATAAATGGCCTGTATCGAAGATCTCGAATTCCGGCTTTACGCCCAGCTCTTGTATCCGCTTTGCGCCCGCTCGCAGTTGCGCGGGTGTCGATACATAGATCGTGTCGCCATCGCCGAAATTCAGCGTGCCGCAATCCAGCGTGCAGATCTCGGGCAACAACTCCTCAACGTGCGCCAGCCGGGTCAAGCCACCCACCAGGTCGGTGCCGGCGCCAAACTGCATCGGCACTTCGCCTGCGCCGATCTCCAGGTCGCCGCCCATGCCCGCCGTCAGATTGATGATCACATCCACATCCGATGAGCGGATGCGGTCCACCACCTCGCGGTACAACGCGGGATCGCGGCTGCCACGGCCCGTGCGGGGATCGCGGACGTGGCAATGCGCTACCGTTGCGCCCGCGCGCGCGGCCTCGATGGCGGCCTCCGCGATCTGCTTCGGTGTCACCGGGATTGCCGGATGTTTGCTCGTGGTGTCTCCTGCGCCTGTTACTGCACAGGTCACGATCACTTCATAGTTCATGTCGCGCCGTCCTTTCTCAAAGGCCTAGATATTGCTTAACCGCCGGCAAGCCGTCCTTGCCGTCCACCGTCTTTACGCCCACGAGCCACGCGTCCAGCACCTGCGGATTTTTCTTCAGATAAGCCTTTGCCGCATCCGCCGGACGCTCCTTGTTCATGACCGGAATCATCAGCTGGTTCTCCAGTTGCGTGGTGAACCGCAGGTTCGACACCAGCTTGCCGGCGTTCGGGCAGCGCGTGAGGAAGTCGGGGTTCGTCAGCGTGTAGACGCGTGCTTCGCCGTAGTTCGGGCCAAAGACCGCATCGCCGCCGGACAGGTAATTCATCTTGATCTGGATGTTCATCGGATGCGGTTCCCAGCCGAGAAACACGACCCACTTCTTGTCGCGGACGGCCCGGTCGACCGTCACCAGCATGCCGGCTTCACTCGATTGCACCAGCTTGAAACCGCCCAGGCCGAACTGGTTGGTATCGATCATCTTTTGGATTTGGGCGTTGGCGCTGCTGCCCGGTTCGATGCCGTAGATCTTGCCGTCGAGCTCGTCCTTGTGTTTCGCGATGTCCTGGAAGGTCTTCAGGCCAGCGTCGTATTCATAGCTCGGCACGGCGAGCGTTGCCTTGGCGCCCGATAGGTTCGGCGGGTCGAGTTTCTCGATCTGCTTGGCGTCGAGGAACGGCTGGACCGCTTTTTCCTGCACTGGCCACCAGTAACCGAGCGACACGTCGATCTGCTTGGTCTTCAGGCCTGCCAGTGAGATTGGCACTGAGGCCTGGGTGATCTTCGCGTCGTAGCCCAGACCCTGGAATACCACGGACGCGAGCGCGGTGGTCGAGGTGATGTCGGTCCAGCCGATATCGACGAATCGAACGGTGTGGCAGGTTGCGTCTTCCTTGCTTTGGGCGGATGCACCGAGCGAGGTCAAGGCGAGAAACAGACAGGCAAGCAGTTTTTTCGTTGCCGGGAGTGATGTCATGGCTTCCTGTTCCGGTAGTTTTCTGTGAGGGACAGACGCGTTCGGATACATCCGACCGTGGGTAAAAGTACCGCCGCATAATCACATGGAGGCGACCGGTTGCGACCGGGAGTTGACTATTAGCGACGGTTTTTCGTTCGCATTCGGGCGGGAGGCGAACGAGAAAGCCAGGCCTCAGGATTTGGCCCCATTGCGCCCACAATTTCAGCTTGCTAACTTGTTGGTCCGATTGCAAATCGCCCCAGCCTCGTAATGCCCGCCACCGAAGACTTCCACTTCCTGCTGCTGCCCGAGTTTTCGTCCATCGGCTTCATGTCGGCAATCGAACCGCTACGCGTCGCCAACCGCTTTCGCGGCGAACTCTACCGCTGGCACATCCTGAGCGTCGACGGCGGCCCGGTCTGCGCCAGCAACGGCATCTCGCTCAACGCAGAAAGCGCCCTGGCCGACGTCCACACAGCCACCAACGTAATCGTAGTCGCAGGCTTCAATCCGCTAAGCCGCTACACACGCGAAATCGGCGACTGGCTGCGGCGACTCGATCGCCACGGCGCAACGCTCGGCGGCATAGATACAGGAAGCTTCGTGCTGGCCGAAGCGGGCCTGCTGCAGCACGAGCGCGTAACGCTGCACTGGGAAGCGGCATCGGCATTCCAGGAGCGTTATCCATCGCTTGCGGTCAGCCAGGAATTATTCGAAATCGACGCGCGGCGCATCACCTGCGCCGGTGGCACAGCGTCCATCGACCTCATGCTCGATCTGATCGGACGCAGGCACGGCGCCGAACTCGCCGCCCAGGTGTCCGAGCAATTCGTGCTCGGCCGCATCCGGCAACGCTCGGACCATCAGCGCATGCAGATCGCGGCGCGCTACGGCATCCACAATCGCAAGCTGATTCAAGTGATCGGCGTGATGGAGCAACACATGGAGGAACCGCTCTCGCCAGATGCGCTGGCAGAGGAAATTGGCGTGACGCGGCGTCAGCTGGAACGCCTGTTCTGCTCGGCGATGAAAGACACGCCCACCCACTTTTATCTCGGACTGCGCCTTGCACGCGCCCGCGAGTTACTGCAGCAAACCGACATGTCCATCACCACCGTGTGCGTGGCATGCGGCTTCGAATCACCATCGCATTTTTCTCGTACCTACCGCACCCGCTTCGGTTCCAGCCCGCGCCAGGACCGCAGCTCGCCACGCGCGACGGCGCCCTTGCGGGAAACCGTCGCGGCAAGCTGATGCAAGTCCGTACAAGTTGATAACGCTTAGAACGAATGCCGGATGCCGATACGGACATCGCTTTGCGTGCTCGTCGTGGACGGCGTAAAGCTATAGCCGATCACCGCGTTCACACCACTCGATGCCTTCAGGTAGTCGCCCGACACATAGACATCGGTACGCTTGGACAAGAGGTAATGCAGCCCGAGGGAGCCCATGTTCCACTTGTGACCTTCGAATGCCGTGAACTGATAACCGCCGTACAGGATCAACGCCGGCGTGAAGTTATACGACGCGCCGCCTTCACCCACGTGCATGTGCGACGATTGTCCGAAGCCCTTGATCGTGGTGTACGTGTAGTTGCCCAGCAGCATCAGGTCGCCGAACGCATACGATGAACCGATACCGACGGTGGACTGGCTGTCGACGTTGAACGGTGTGCTGCTGAACAAGTCGGTCACAGCGCCCGTCGCGGGGTTCACGGTCGCAACGGTCTGGCCGAGGAACGTCTTCGTGCCGATCATCGCGTACGGGTCGAATGCGTAAATGCCGTTCGGGTTGTTCAGGCGCGTGTACGCCGTGCCGATCGTGAAGTCGCCGTGCGCATAGTGCGCGCCCAGGCTGTACGAGCTCTTCTCGTGGAAATTGCCCGCCGTGTTGCCGAACGAGAACATGCCGCCAAAGGTCAGGCCGCTGATATCGGGCGACATGTATTTGATCGAATTCGGCAAGCGGTCGCCGTTCATGCGGTCGAAGTCGCCCTGGTGGATCGCGTAGCCGCTGCCGAACGAGGAGATGTTGTATCCCTCCATGAACTCGTTCGTCATGTCCAGCTGGTTACCAGCCGATATCGTGCCCCACTGGTTCTGCAAGCCCACATACGCCTGCCGGCCGAACTCCGCACCGCCCTGGGCAAGCGTACCGTTGCCAAGGTGGAAGCCCGACTCGAGCACGAAGACTGCCTTCAATCCGCCGCCCAGATCTTCCACGCCCTTGAAGCCGAACCGGTTACCGTAAGAGACGCCGTCGTCGAATTTGACGACGTGCGACCCCCCCGTGTTGTTGACATAGGTAATGCCGGCGTCGAGGATACCGTACAGCGTCACGCTGCTTTGCGCGTGAACCACAGCAGGTGCGGAGACGGCGCCTGCGCTCAGCGCTAGGGCCGCCAGCTTTACGGCATTTCGCTTCTTCATCGTTGATTCTCCCTGATACCCGTTTTGCTCGTTTCGTTGGACAAAGCGAGGTCCGCGCTGCTCCGGCGATGGGTCAACATCGCGCAACGCTTCTCGCTCGAGTTTTTTATTGCAGAGACTGGCGTAATACCTTGATCTGAAGCTCGTGACGCTGATCCGCACATGGAAACTTAAGATGTGTTAATCAGCCTTGCAAAAGTAAGAGGCCATATTTGCAGCGGCTCGACGTTTTGCGACGCAAATCTGTCCAGTTGCGACGCACTGTTGTTATTTGGAACCAAGCGCCGTTTGCACTGCCTGCCACCCATTTCCGCCCGTGGCTGTGGTAACGCCGTCGAGCCAGCCCTTCACAAGATCCGGGTTGCGCTTGAGCGCCGCTGCAGCAGCGGTATCCACGTTGGTCTTGTTTTGAAGGACATCGGTGATGATGCCGTTCTCCAGGTCGACGTTGAATGTCATCTGCTTGAGAAGGCGCCCCACGTTCGGGCATTCGCCCACATAACCGGCCCGAGCGACCGTGTTGACCGTCGCGCCGCCGAAGTTCGGGCCGAAGTATTGGTCGCCGCCGTCGAGGTAGGTGAGATGGAACTTCGTGTTCATCAGATGCGGTTCCCAGGCAAGGAACACGATCCACTTCTTGTCGCGGACCGAGCGTTCGACTTGCGTCAGCATGCCCGTCTCGCTCGACTCCACCAGCTTCCAGCCGTTTAGTCCGAAGGCCTTCTCATCGATCATTTTCTTGATGTTCTGATTCGCCGGTGCGCCCGGTTCAATGCCGTAGATCTTGCCCTCGAACTTGTCCGCGTTCTTCTGCAAGTCAGCGAACGTATGCACGCCGGCCGCAGCCACGTAGTCCGGCACAGCGAGCGTGAACTTCGCGTTGGTCAGGTTGGGGTGCACCACGTCGATCGACTTCTCATCAACGAAGGATTTGACCAGGGGCCCTTGCGCGGGCATCCAGTTACCGAGGAACGCATCGACCTGCCCTTTCTTCAAGCCCTGGTACGTGATCGGCACGGAAAGGTTCGAAACGCTCTGCTTATAACCCAGCGCTTTCAGCACGACGCCGGCCATGGCGTTGGTGGCGTCGATATCGGTCCAGCCCGGGTCCGCCATCTTCACCTGCAGGCAGCTTTGGGGCTCGGCGGCGCTCACCGTGCCGATGCATGCGCCAAGTGCCGCAATGCAGAATAGCGCGTGTTTGAAGGTCTTTTTCATGTTGGCTTCCTGTGGGTGGTGTGGTTGGTTCAGCAACTTGGACTTAGCGTTTGACAGCGGGAAAACGCGCCATCGCTTCGAGCGTGTCGAGGTCGATGTGGTTGCGCATGTAGCGTTGGCTGGCGTCGACCGACGGCTGCCAGTCCCATGATTCGATCACGCCTTGCGTGGTCGCTTCGAAGTGGAATTGCCGGCGTCGCTGGCTTTGCACGACTTCTTCGCGCAGTGCTTCGAGGTCCCAACGCGCCGCGATTTCCTCGCGGAACGCAGCGACTTTCGCAGCGTGTTCCGGCAACGTGGCGAGGTTGGTGCGTTCGAGCGGATCGGCGGTAACGTTGAAGAGCTGGTCGGGGTCCGAGGGCGTATGGATGAACTTGAAGTCGCCCCGGCGCAGCATCACGATCGGTGCAATCGCACCCTCGGCAAGGTATTCGCCGATAGCCTCGTCATGCGCTTGGCGGTCGCCGCGCAGATGCGGCACCAGACTCCGGCCATCGAGCGTATCCGGCCATGCCGGTCGCGCTGCGCCACGACCCAGCTCCACGAGCGTCGGCAGCAAGTCGAGATGCGATACCGACGCGCTCACGTGAGCCGCCTTGAATTGGCCCGGCGCATTCACGATCAGCGGCACACGGCAGCCACCTTCAAAGAACGTCATCTTGTACCAGAGGCCACGTTCGCCGAGCATCTCGCCATGATCCGAAGTCACGATCACGATGGTGTCGTCGGCCATTCCCGCTTGATCGAGTGCTTCGAGGATCGCGCCGAATTGCGCATCGACGTAGGAAATCGCGCCGTAATACGCATGGCGTGCGTTGCGGATCTGCTGGTCCGTCGGTGGCGTCTTATCCGTTTCACACACATAGCGCAGGCGCTTCGAATGGGGATCGGCGGCATCCGGCGTGTCGCGATACGCGGGCATGTCAATGTCTTCGTCGCGGTACATGTCCCAGTATTTCTGCGGAATCGCGTAAGGATCGTGCGGGTGCGTAAGCGACGCCACCACGCAAAACGGCCGTTCGTCTTTTCCGGCTTGCCGCTCGCGCGCGATATCGAATAACTTCTGGCGCGTGGTGTAGGTCACTTCATCGTCGAAATCGAGCTGATTCGTACGCACGCACGGCCCCGCGTCGATCACGGAACTCATGTTGTGATACCAGCTCGGCCGCGTCTCGAAGTCGTCCCAGTTCGGCGTCCAGCCGAAATCCGCCGGATAGATGTCGGTGGTCAGACGCTCCTCAAAACCGTGCAGCTGATCGGGACCGCAAAAGTGCATCTTTCCCGAGAGAATCGTGCGGTATCCCTCCGCACGCAGGTAATGCGCGAACGTTAATGTTTGCGAGGGAAATTCGGCGGCGTTATCGTAGGCGCCTATCGCCGAGGGCAACTTGCCCGACAAGAACGAAAAACGCGACGGCGCGCAAAGGGGACTCGCGCAATACGCAGAATCGAAGACAACGCCCCGGGCCGCGAGCGCGTCCATGTTCGGTGTTTTCGTGACGTGATGGCCGTATGCCGATAACGCGAACGGCGTCATTTGATCGGCCATCAGAATAAGGATATTTTGTTTAGGTTTAAGCATCGGAGCGAGGCTCGAATAGAATCGGAGAAGTGGCGCGGTATTGCATCAAAATAGAACGCGGACCATCCGCATTGCGCACCACTATTGCCGTCCAATTCGCGGCTGTGAAGAGAGCAAAACGTTATGAGCTCATAAGGGGGACTTATGTCGAGACAGGATCGTTTGCCGCCAATGCAGGCGCTATCGATGTTCGAGTCCGCCGCGCGTCTCGCCAGCTTCACCGCCGCCGCCCGCGAGCTCGGCTCCACGCAGCCGGCCGTAAGCCAGCGCGTGGTGCAGCTCGAGGAAAACCTCGGCGCGCCGCTGTTCGAGCGTGGGCACCGCGGCGTAACGTTGACCGAGGACGGCGTACGCCTGTTCGAAGCCGTGCGCCAGAGCCTGGACACCATCCGCATTGCCACCAACGATATCCGCGCGCGTCACGCCGCGCCCGCGCAGCGCTCGCTCAATCTCCTGACCGACTTCGGCTTCGCGACGTACTGGCTGATGCCGCGCCTGTCGCAATTCAAGGCGCTGATGCCGGACGTCGATGTGAAGATCACCACGGCGCAAGACGTGCTCGCCGCCGATCACGATCATGCCGATATCGTGATCGGCTTCGGTCATGCGGCAACGGACTGGGCGGGACGCGGTACGGTCAAATTGTTTCCGGAACAAGTCACGCCCGTGTGCAGTCCGGCGTTTCTCGCGCGGCACGGCAAGCCCGGTCGTCCCTCGGACCTCATCAACCTGCCGCTGCTGCATCTGGAGCCGACGAACCCGGAGCGCTGGCTCTCGTGGCATGGCTGGTTCGCCGCGCACGGGCTGGCGGCACCGCCTGCGCATCGCGGCATCACGTTCAACAGCTACGGCTTCGTCGCGCATGCGGCGATCATGGGCCAGGGCGTGGCGCTTGGCTGGGCGCCTCTGGTGGACGAACTCGTCGCGAGCGGTCAACTGATCCAGTTGTTCGACACACCCGTCACAACGGACGGCGGATATCTTTTGAATGCGCCGCGCGCTCAAACTACGGCCGTGTGTGCGTTTCGCGAATGGCTGCTCGTTGAGTGTGGCGTCGCAGCCTGAACCCGCCTGAACCGCCTGACGCTCCGATACCAGCGTCACGGCGTTTAGCTTCTAGCCGCCACCCTGCGCAATTTGTTCTACTGCGATGTATACGCGCCGCCTTCGCGGCGCTGCCATTCGCATAGTGGAGAACCGCATGGCCGGCGATATCGTCATTGACACCCTTCCCCATCAACTCGTGCTGACGGTCGCATGTCCGAGCGCCGCGGGACAAGTCGCCGCCGTGGTCGGCTTCCTCGACCGGCACCAGTGTTATGTCGATGAACTCACTGTCTTCGACGACGACCTCAGCCAGCGTTTTTTCGTGCGCTGCGTATTCCATGGAGTGGATCATGATGAAACACTGCAGATCGCCGCGTTGCAGCAGGAATTCACGCCTATTGCCGAACGCTTCTCCATGACGTGGGCGATCCACAACGTGGCCGCGCGGCCGAAGGTGCTCATCATGGTGTCGAAGCTCGAGCACTGTCTCGCGGACCTGTTGTTCCGCTGGCGCATGGGCGAGCTGAAGATGGATATTGCCGGGATCGGGTCGAACCATCGCGATCTGGAACCGCTGGCCGTGCAGCATGGTTTGCCGTTTCATCACCTCCCCGTCACCGCCGATACCAAGCCGCAACAGGAAGCGCGCCTGCTCGATCTGTTCGAATCGTCCGGCGCGGAGTTGATGATTCTTGCGCGCTATATGCAGATTCTGTCGGGCGAGACGAGCCGGAAGCTAGCCGCGCGCGCGATCAACATCCATCATTCGTTCCTGCCCGGCTTCAAGGGTGCGAAGCCGTATCACCAGGCGCATACGCGTGGCGTAAAGTTGATAGGCGCAACGGCCCACTTTGTGACTGATGACCTCGACGAAGGTCCGATCATCGAACAAGTGGTCGAACGCGTGGATCACTCGTACAAGCCGGAGCGTTTGCTCGCGACGGGGCGCGACGTGGAATGCATCACGCTCGCACGCGCGGTGAAGGCGTTCATTGAACGGCGCGTGTTTATCAACGGCGACCGGACAGTCGTGCTTCAATAAGCCTTTGCAGGAATAACAAAAAACGCCGCTAAAAAGCGGCGTTTTTCGTTAAGGCTAATGCAGAGGGATGCTTACTTCGTCCAGCTCGCCACGCGGTCGCCGTGAGCGTTGATCCATGCATCGGCAGCGGCGGCCGGCTTGGCGCCGTTCGTCGTTGCCAGCATCACGCTGTCGATCTCACCCGGTTTCCATTGGAACTTCTTCAGGAAAGCGACCACGGTAGGCGCTTTCTTTTCGAGTTCCGGATTGACGATGTTGTCGACGTGCTCCGCTTCGCCAAACACCTTCTTCGGATCTTCCAGGAACTTCAGCTTGTATTTCGCGAACATCCAGTGCGGTTTCCAGCCCGTCACAATGATCGGCTTCTTCGCGTTTTCCGCCCGCGCCAATTCTGCCGTCATCGCGCTACCCGAGCTCGGCATCAACGTGTAGTCGAGGTTATAGGCCTTGATCGCCTCGCCTGCTTTCTGCATCACGCCGGCACCTGCGTCGATACCAACGATCCGGCCGCCGAACTCCGCCTTCTTCGCTTCAAGATCCGCCAGGCTCGTGACATCCACATCTTCCGGCACGATCAGGCCGATCTTCGCATCCGGAAAGTTGGTGCCGAGATCGACGACCTTCGACTTGAAGTTCTCCCAGTACGCACCGTGCGTGACCGGCAACCACGCGCACAGCGTCATATCGAGGTCGCCGCGCGCCACGCCTTGCCACATCACGCCGGCGGCAACCGGCACGAGTTGCACGGGATAACCCAGCTTCTTCTCGATGATTTGCGCCGCCACGTTGGTTGTCGCCACGCTGTCGTCCCAGCCTTCCACGTAGCCGATCTTGATGGTCGGTTTCGCATCGGCGGCGAATACAGCCGCGCTGGTTGCAGCCAGCGCAGCGCTTAAAGTGCTTAAAACAAGCAGTTTTTTGATCAGTCTCATTGTCGTACTCCCCTGTGCGGTTCAAACCATTGAGACTTTAGAATCACCGGCCAGAAATGCGCTGACTGGTTGTTTTTCGACACCCAGTTGTCTTGATGCGACCTCGTTTTATCCGGCGGCGGCGCCGGCCCTGATGAATACCCTACTTATCGACTACAAGATCCGTCAGCGGCTTGCTGCAACACAGCAGCACCATGCCCTGATCGATCTCGCGCTGGCGAATGCCGCCGTTATGTTTCATCTCGACTTCACCGGACAGCAGCTTGACCTTGCAGGTGCCGCACATGCCTTGCGTACACGATGCCGGCAAGCGCACGCCCGATTTCTTGGCCGCGTCCAGCACATGCTGCGCGCGGCCGCATTCGATCTCGCGATTGCTCTTGGCAAAGCTGACCTTGAACGTGGTCTCTACCGGTGCGAAAGCCGGCGCTGGATCAAAGCCGATCGCATGTTCGCGCGCCTCGCTGAACGTTTCGCCGGACTGCAGCGCATCGGCCACGTGAGCGGTCGTCAGTTGTGCCGCGACTTCCGCGATCGTCTCGAAGGAGAAGCTTTCTTCGTGATAGTGCGTCGCGTCGAAACCGCCTTCCGCGAGCAGATCGCGCACCGCTTTCATATAGGGCGCCGGACCGCAGGTAAAGATTTCCCGTTCGAGGAAATCCGGTGCGATCAGCTTGAGCAAAGGCAACGTAAGAAAGCCCGTTACACCCGGCCAGTTGGTGCGCTCGCCGACTCGTTCGCATACGAACGCCGTCCGGAAATTCGCCTGGTTCGACGCAATCAGATCGAGTTCGCGCGCGAAGATGATGTCGTCGGGAGTGCGTGCGCTGTGCACGAACACGATGTCGCGATCCTCGCCGAGCTCGTGGTGCGCACGGCTCATGGACATCAACGGCGTCACACCCGATCCCGCCGATAAAAACAGGAACTTGCGCGCCGGATGCCGGGCGCAGGTGAATTCGCCGGCCGGACCGAGCACGCGAACCTTGCCGCCTGTCTGGAGATTATCGTGCAGCCAGTTCGACACCTTGCCGCCCGGCACGCGCTTCACCGTGATGGAGATGGTGTGCGGACGCGTGGGCGGCGACGAGATGGTGTAGCAGCGGTTAATCGATTCGCCGTCTATCTCCAGTTCCAGCGTGATGAACTGGCCCGGCTCGAACGCAAAGGTCCGTTCAACCGGCGCACGAAAGAAAAAACTCTTTACGTCGTGCGTTTCCTGACGAACGTGGCAACAGACGAGCGTGTCGTCGGTGTCGCTATCCCAACGGGCGGGAAGCGTGCCCCAGAACTCGGGCTGGGTGACTCGGTTCGGGGCGGCCTCGAACGTCGCCTGATCGCGCATCATCTGTTTCTCCGCTGGTGCTTTGAGTGCGCCGTTGAAAGCTCGGTTGAATGTTAGCTACGCTTAACGCTTGAACGACACGACTTTTTCGCCGTGCGAGGTCACGCTTGCTTCATCCGGCGTGTTCGCGTAGTCCTCGAGACGCCCGATGTACCACTCGCAGAACTTCTCCACGAGGCCTTCCGTGAACGGCGAATACGGACCCGGTTCGTACGCGCTGCTCGTCACGCCGAGTTGCGAGAATTCAACCAATGCACGGTCCTGATCGTTGGTCGCGCGCCAGACGGCCGTGAGGTTATCGACGTTGTAGTCAATGCCTTCCTTCGCGTCCTTGTGCACGAGCCACTTGGTGCGCACGAGCGTTTCGCCGGCCGACAGCGGAATCACTGAGAAGCTCACAATGTGATCGCTCATGAAGTGATGCCACGAATTCGGCTGCGTCCAGAACGAGAGGCCGCCGAGATCGGCTTGTTGAAAGCCGCCAAGCAATTTCTTCGATGCCACCTTGGCGTCCATCGTCTGCGACTCGCCGCTGCGATCAAGCGGCAAACGCTGCGTGCGAAAACCGCTGACGAGATCCGCAAGCCGGTCGATTTCCTTCGACGGCAGGTTCATCGCTTCCCATTGCGCCGTGCGCTCTTCAACCGTCTTGTCGAAGGCGGCCATGGCTTCTTCGTTGTCGGCCGAACGCTGATAGCCAAAGCCATATTCATAGAGCGAGATGGTCAGTTCAGGATGGTTCGCGACGCAGTGATAACACTCGCGATTGTTCTCCATCGTGAGCTTCCAGTTGCCCTTTTCGATGATGTCAATGGACGCGGCCACCTTGCAGTCGGCAAGGCCATGCGGCAAAAGATACGGCTCCATTGAAGCACGCAACACGGCGAAATCAGCCGGCGGCGTGTCAGCGAGACAGATAAAAATCAGCCCCGCGAGATTCTCGAGGTGCACCTTCTTGAGGCTGTGCTTGCACTTGTCGAACTGCTCGCCCATGTGCTCGGCGAACATCAGGTCGCCGTTCAGGTTGTAGGTCCAGCTGTGATACGGGCACACGATATTGCCGAGCGAACCCTTCTCCGAGCTGCACAGACGTGCACCACGATGCCGGCAGACATTGTGGAATGCGCGGATCTGCATGTCGTCGTCGCGCACGATCAGGATGGAATCGTTGCCGAGTTCCACCGTCATGTAGTCGCCCGCTTCCGGCACGTCCGGCTCGACCGCGACCTGGATCCAGTGCTTGCGGAAGATCACGTCCATATCGAGCGCGTGGATTTCCTCGCTCGCGTAGAACGGCGCTTCGAGCGTGTGGCCCTTCTTGCGGCGTTCGATCATTGCGCGAACGTCTGCGGAAACTTTCATCGTGTACTCCGTGTTTTGGTGCCCCGCCCGACCTTGAACGCGCGGGAATTTTCGTGTCGCAAATCAGTAATCTACGAGTTGATGCTCGCGCAAATACGCCAGGATCACTTGTGCTTTTTCGACGGAAGTCCCTTCAATTACGACGCTGCCGCCCCGGCTTTCCGTAGTCGTGGCAGAGAGCATGCGTGCGTGGCCCGAACGCTTTTCCGCGGCGGCCAGACGGATGGGTTTCGCCGTCGCTGGTTTGGTCGACCAGGCGGCAGCGTCCGATGCGCTTGCGGCGCTTACGAGCACTTTTTCGATGGTCCCTTCGCGCAGCTTCGCGTAGGCATAGCGCGGCGTGGCGTTTGCCATCGGATGGACGGCAACCAGCGCGGGCAAGCTTGCCTGCACCCGGCGACGCAAGCCTTTCGGCAGGAATTGACGCACGGTCACTTGCGCCGCTTCAACGTCGATATCGACCGCCGATGCGAGCAGCGGAATGTTCATGGCGTCGGCGAGCTGGTACGGCAGCATGCCGCTGTCTTCCGTGCCTTCCGCACGCGTGCCGGTCAGGATGAGGTCGTAGCCCTTTAACCGGGCGCTCAACGCGGGCGCGATTTCATCGCCAGTTGCCACGGCCAGCACTTCTACTTTTGCCGCGCCCAATGCGAGGTATTCGCGCAGCGCTGGACTAGTCGGATCGCCTGCGTGCAATACGTCGAGCGTCGCGTGATGTTGGGCCGCGAGTTTCGTCGCCAGCGTCAGTGCGGCAGCGTCGTTGCGGCTGTAGCGTGCGGTGCCGCTTACCGGATGACGGCCGATCGAAACGAGCACCGCGATCTTGCTCAGGCGGCTAGTGGTCGATGCATTGCTCAATTGAAAGCTCCCCGAGCGTGCTTGATCGGATAGTTGCCCAGATTCATGCGAGCGCTCCTTCCAGCTTTGCCGTGCTCGAGGCGTTGCCTCCGGGCATTGCCATCGTGCCCGGATTGGCACGCGCGTTACGCGCGGCCGCGGCGGCGTCGGTCAACGCCGCGATCGTTTCCGCCGCGTCGCCGATGATCGTCAGGTTCGCGCGTTTCGCAATCGGCGCGCTGGCATCCAGGTTCACCGCGATCACATGGCGGCAATCCTTGATGCCCTGCAAGTGCTGCACCGCGCCCGAAATACCGAACGCAATATAGACGCTCGCATCGACCGTCTTGCCCGTTGCACCGATCTGCTTGTCGCGCGGGAACTTGCCGTCGTCGACGGCTACGCGGCTCGCGCCTATTGCCGCACCTACCGTGCTCGCAAGACGCTCGAACGCAGGCACGTCGGTGACGCCATTACCCGCCGATACGATGAAATCCGCTTCTTCGAGCGCGACTTGCGCGGCGTCGATTTCCTCAATGCCGAGGTCTTTGTACGGGCTTGTTGTCTGCGGATTTTCAACGATGAATTGCTCCGCCGCCACCCGCTCGCCTGCGCCAACGAACGGCAACCTTGCATCGACGGCATTCGCAGCCAGCAAGATCACATCGGGCAGCGAACGCACAGCGAACGCCTTGCGCGTCTGCGTGTAAACCGCGACGTGCGTGGCGTCGATCTCAACCACTTGCGTCGCCACCGATGCCTTTGCCTGCGCCGCGTAGCGGCGGCCCAGGTCGCCGTCACCGGTTGCATTGTCGGGGAGGAAAACATGCGCGGGCGAGTAGGCCGCGACACATGCGGCGAGCGCATCCAGAGCGGCATCTGGCACGAATGCGCGTCGATCGAACGCCGGCATCTCGATGATCTTGTCCGCGCCGAGTGCAGCGGCGTCGTCCTTCAATTCGCCCAGGACAAGCAGCACGACTTGCGTCGCCGTGTCCGCAAGCAATGCTGCAGCGGCAAGCGTCTGGCAAGCGTGGTCGTCGAGCGAACCGCGGTCGCTGTGAGCGGCCACGAGCAATGAACGTTGCGAGGCAGACGTCGTGCGGCGTGGCTTCGCCTGTTCACGATGGCCGCCGAGAGCGGCGCCGCTGGTTTCCCCCGCAACGCCTAAAGCACCCAGCGTAATGCGCTTGAGCCCTTCAGCCGTGACGGAAAACGGCCGCCGCGGATTGATTCGTTTGATGGTGTGCATCGCTTACTCCAGCGCCGCTGCAACGAGTTCAGCCACGTCCAGCACTTCCGGCCGCGCACCGACGACGCCTTCTAGCATCGCCGTGCAGTTCGGACATCCGACCGCTACGATTTCCGCGTTGATCGCGCGTGCATCGTTGATACGGATATCGGGAATACGCTGCTTGCCTGGGACATCGGTAAGCGGCGCACCGCCGCCACCACCGCAGCAGCGGCCCCGCATACCGTTGCGTTCCATCTCGACCACCTTGATGCCAATCGATTTCAGCAACTTGCGCGGCGCTTCCGTTTCGCCGTTATAGCGGCCGAGATAGCACGGATCGTGGTACGTGACGGTCTTGCCCGCGGCGAGCGCGCTTTCGGCGGCCGGCGTGAGCTTGCCACTTTCCACGAGTTCCGCGATCAACGCCGTGTGATGCTGCACTTCGTACAACCCGCCAAGCGCGCGATATTCGTTACGCAAGCTATGCATCACGTGCGGATCGGCGGTGACGATCTTCTTGAACGAATACTGCGAGAGTGTCGCGATGAGTTGCGTCGCGAGTTGCTGGAACGTGGCTTCGTCACCGAGACGGCGCGCTGTGTCGCCTGTATCCGTTTCCACGCCGCCGAGCACCGCGTAGTCCACGCCGGCTTTGTTCAGCACTTTGACCAGCGCGCGCAGTGAGCGTTGGTAGCGCATATCGAACGCACCTTCGCCTGCGATCAGCAGCACGTCCACCGGGCGCCCCGGCTGCGCGACCTGTACTTGCAGATCAACGGCCCAGTCATAACGCGCGCCGATATCGAAGCCGTTCGCGCTACCCGTCTCGCGCAAGTTGGCAAGCGTCTCGGGACCCTTGCCCGGAACAATGCCTTCAACGAGCGTCTGATTGCGCCGCATATCCACAATAGCGTCTACGTGTTCGATCAGCATCGGGCACTCTTGAACGCACGCGCGGCATGTCGTGCAGGACCAAAGCGTATCCGCTTCAATCAGGGTAGACACCAGCGGCTTTAACGGTGCTCCCGAATGTTTGCCGAGCGGAATGCCGGGCGTCGGGCTGCCGGCATACGCGGCGTCCGTGCCACCGACCATGCCGGTCACCAGATCCTGGATCAGCTTTTTCGGGTTCAGCGGCTGGCCTGCTGCGAACGCCGGACATGCGGCTTCACACTTGCCGCATTGCACGCAGGCATCGAAGCTCAGCAATTGATTCCAGCGGAACTCCACCGGCTTGCCAACGCCATATTCCTTCGCGTCAAGCACCGGCATCTTGAGCGCGGTCGGCGGCACTACGTCGTGCTCGTGACTGCGACCGGTGAAACGCTCCTGGCGCGGATGAAACGCAAGATGCAGCAACCCTGCGAGCGCATGTTTCATCGGACCGCCGCGCGCGGCGCCAAAGGTCATCGTGAAGGCACCCACAGCGATCAGCAACGCGACGATGATCGCCAATGCGCCGGACATCGCCGCTGCGGGCAATACGATGAACAGTACAAGCCCAAGCGCAAACGAACCGAGCAGCAACGGCAAGCTGTCCCACGGACCGCGCGACAGACGCGCCGGCACCGCCTTCGTTCCATGCCTGCGCCGCCAAACGAACACGGCGCCCACGAGCATGATCAACGCAGCAAGAAAGATCAGCTTGTCGAGCCACGGCGAATAGATCGCCAGCCCATAGTTGAGGAACACGAGTCCCATCGCAGCAATCGCGCCACCGGCGGTCGCCACGTGCGTCTTGGCTATATACGGATCGCGCGCGACCACATGATGCAGATCGACGAAATAGCGCTTGGGAATGGACAGCAAATTGCCCCAGCCATACGCACCCGCTGCCGTCGCGCGGCCTTCACGCCAGTACGCCGCGCGCTTGAACAAAGCGAATGCCAGACCCGCCACCGATAACCACAACAACGCGGTAATGACAAACACCGGGCTCATTATCAGAAATCCTTGACGAGGCGCAGCGCGTCATAAATCGCGCCGTGGATGTTGTGCATGGAGATGCAGTCGCCTACGCGGAACAGCAGGAAGCGGCCGTTGCCCAGTTCTTCGCTCAACGACGGTTGCGGCTCGGAAGCGAAGAGCTTGTGCACATCAATCTGTCCGTGATTCAACGACTCCGGCTTGAGCTTCCAGTAGAGCTCGTCGTTCGGCGTAATCCCGTTCTCGATCACCACCTGATCGACCGCGCGCTCTTCCTGCTCCTCCGTGTATTCGTTGCGAATCACGGCGATCTTCTTGCCGTCTTCCTCGTACACTTTGTCGAGCCAGTAGTTCGGCGTAGAGATCACACCTTGCGCGTACAGACGCCGATAGAAAATCGGGAAGGTCGTGCCGCCGACATCGTCCGAGACCTTGACGTCCGGCGTCACGATCTCGACATTAGATCCACGGCTCGCGATGAAGTCGGCCACGCCCGCGCCTGCGTGCATGCTCACGCCGTCATAGACCAGTACGTTCTTGCCTGGCTCAACTTTGCCCGAGAGAATGTCCCACGAACTAACAGCCAGGCCTTGCTCGACGCCCCACGCCGGCACTTGCTGCGTGAACGACGAACCGCCCGTAGCCAGCACGACAATGTCCGGCTTTTCCGCCATGATCATCTTGTCATCGGCGGCCACCCCCAGGCGGCGATCCACGCCGAGGCGCTTCGTTTCCATATCGAACCAGCGCACGATGCCAGCCATCTGCTCGCGTTGCGGCGCTTTAGCGGCCAGCATGATCTGCCCGCCAACGTAGTCGTTCTTCTCGAACAACACCACGTCATGGCCACGCGACTTCGCCACACGTGCCGCTTCCAAACCAGCAGGACCCGCACCGACGACCACGACTTTGCGCTTCGGCCCACGCGACTTTTCGATCACGTGCGGCATGGTCTCTTCACGCGATGTCGCCGCGTTCTGCACGCATAAAACATCGAGACCGTTGTACTGCCGGTCGATGCAATAGTTCGCGCCCACGCATTGCTTGATCTCGTCCTCGCGGCCATCGCGGATCTTGATGACCATATGTGGATCGGCGATCTGCGCACGCGTCATGCCGACCAGATCGATCATGCCGCTTTCGAGCAGACGTTCAGCTTGCCCCGCATCGCGAATACTTTGCGCATGCATCACCGGCAGCTTCACCACCGACTTGATGCCCGCTGCGAGATGCACGAACGGCTCGGGCGGCAGCGCCATCGGCGGCATGCAGTTCGCGAGGGTGTTATGCGTGTCCGCACCGGAACCAATCACGCCGATGTAATCGATCAGACCCGACTCCGACATCGACTGCGCAATCTCCTTCAACTGCGTGTGATCGAGACCGTCTTCGTGGAATTCGTCGCCGCACATGCGCAGGCCGACGCAGAAATCCGGACCCACTGCTTCACGCACGGCCTTGAGCACTTCGTTGCCGAAACGCAGGCGGTTCTCGAGCGAGCCACCCCATTCATCGGTACGAAAATTCGTGCGCGGACTCCAGAACTGATCGATCAAATGCTGGTGCGCCGCCGAAATTTCCACGCCATCCATACCCGCATCTTTTACACGCTTCGCAGCCGCCGCGAAGTCGGAAATAATGCGTTTGATTTCTTCTACTTCGATGATCTTCGCGTTCCCACGATGTACCGGCTCACGCACGCCTGATGGCGACATCAGGTGCGGCCAGTGTTCGCCGTGATACGCGGTGCGACGGCCCATGTGGGTCGCCTGGATCATGATCTTCGCGCCGTGCTTGTGCATGGCTTCGGCCAGGCGCGAGAGCGGATCGATGACTTTGTCCGTCGAAAGATTGACCGACTTCCACCAGCCTTGCGGACTGTCGATGGACACCGGGCTCGAGCCGCCGCACACGGCAAGGCCCACACCACCCTTGGCCTTTTCTTCGTAATAACGGATGTATCGATCGCCGGGCAGACCACCCGGTTCCGCATAGACCTCCGCGTGCGCAGTGCTGACAATGCGATTGCGCAGGGTCAGCTTGTTCAGCGTAAGAGGCTTGAAAAGGTTGGGGTAACGCATCGCGGTCGACCTCGGTATTGATCTGCTTTACTACTCGTTCACGCTGCCAGCGGTGACACTTCGAACACACAATGCGAATGACCTTCCGCCGCACATTGGGTCTCGACTGAAAATGACTTCGGGCCTTTCTTCGTGCCTTCCGGCGCGGTGTCGTTGACCCAGTCCATCGCGCCTGCGAACCAGCCGGCGAACATGTAGCAAAGCTTGCCTTCCTTGCCCGGTTGAGCAAGCACGAACGACGAGTTATGCAGATGCACGGTCGCCGTTGATGCAGCCGGATCGCTTTTCACAATCGAGAACAGACCCCAGCCACGCTGCGACAAGCGCTTCAGATAATGTTCGAACACCGCCATGCCGCTGATGCCGTGTTGTTTCGCTTCCTTATCGCACCAGTGATACGCCGACTTGTGACCCGCCGTATAAAGGCTTTTTGCATACACTTCGCGGCCGAGCGCTTCTTCCACGGCCAGATGGTTGTTCGTGAAGAAGTGACGCGGCACATAAAGCATGGGCAGCGAGTCAGTCGTCCAGACGCCGGTTTCCGGATCGACGTCGATAGGCAGTTGCGGTTGCATCGTATGGGTTCCTTTGTATGTGGTAGGTCGGCTCAGACGTTCCAGACGCTGTCGAACACGCGTACCCAGTTCTCGCCCATGATCTTCTTGATGCGCGACTCGCTCCAGCCGGCGCGTTCCATCGCGGCGGTCAGGTTCGGGAATTCACCGATCGTTCGGATACCTTCCGGATTCACGACCTTGCCGAAGTTCGTCAGTTGACGATAACGGCCCTTGTCGTGCGTGATCCAGTCGAAGAATTCCGTGCTGTAGCCTTGCGTGAAGTCCGTGCCAATACCGACGTTGTCTTCACCGATCAGATCGACCACGTATTCGATTGCTTCGAGGTAATCCTCCACCGTCGCATCCGGGCCGCGCCTCAGGAACGGCGCGAACATCGTTACGCCGACAAAACCGCCTGCATCAGCAATTTCCCTGAGCTGCTCATCGGTCTTGTTGCGCGGATGTTCTTTCAGGCCCGAAGGGCAGCAATGTGAATAACACACCGGCTTCTTGGAAGCAGCAATCGCTTCGGAGGACGTATTACCGCCCACGTGCGACAGATCGACCATGATGCCCACGCGATTCATTTCCTGAATCACTTCGCGGCCAAAACCGGAGAGCCCGCCGTCGCGCTCATAACAACCCGTGCCAACGAGGTTCTGCGTGTTGTAGCAAAGCTGCACGACGTTCACGCCGAGCTGCTTGAACGTCTCGATGTAACCCAGGTTGTCCTCGAACGCATGCGCGTTCTGGAAACCGAAAATGATGCCGGTCTTGTTCTCTTTTTTCGCGCGGCGGATGTCGTCGGTGGTACGCACAAGCGTGAGAATGTCACTGTGTTCGCGAATCTGCTGGCGCATTTCGGCAATGTTGTCGACGGTCTTCTGGAAGCTCTCCCAGACCGATACCGTGCAGTTCACCGCGGTCACGCCGCCCTTTCTCATGTCCTCGAACACCGAATGCTCGAACTTCGAAATGTTCAGGCCGTCGATGATGATGCTGTTGTCGTGCAGTGTGCTCATCTCATGCTCCAGAAAGGGAGGACGTAATCAATAAATGGGGAAGCGTTCGCACAGCGCGAAGATTTCGCGGCGCACGCGGTGTTCGGTCCCAGCGTGACCGTCCGGGTGGTCGCGCAGTGCGTCGAACACTTCCACGATCAGGCGGCCGATGTCACGGAACTCTGCCACCCGAAAACCGCGTGTGGTGCCGGCCGGCGTGCCGAGGCGCACGCCCGAGGTGACGGTGGGCTTTTCCGGGTCGAACGGAATGCCGTTCTTGTTGCAGGTGATGCCGGCGCGTTCCAGCGCGTGCTCGACCTGGTTGCCCTTCAGGCCCTTCGGACGCAGATCGACGAGCAGCAGATGGTTGTCCGTGCCGCCGGTGACGAGATCCACGCCACCCGCCTTCAGTACTTCGCCCAGCGCCTTCGCGTTGGCCAGCACGTTGTCGATGTACGTCTTGAAACCGGGCTGCAGCGCCTCGCCGAACGCCACGGCTTTACCAGCTATCACATGCATCAGCGGACCGCCCTGGAGGCCCGGGAACACCGCAGAATTGATCTTCTTCGCGATGTCTTCATCGTTGGTCAGCACAAAACCGCCACGCGGACCGCGCAACGTCTTGTGCGTGGTGGACGTCACCACATGCGCATGCTCGACCGGGTTCTGATGCCGCCCGGCTGCGATCACGCCGGCAATGTGCGCCATGTCGACCATCAGCTTTGAACCGGCTTTATCGGCGATGGCGCGCAGCCGTGCAAAGTCCAGCTCACGCGGATAGGCGGAGAAACCTGCGATCAGCAGCGTCGGCTTGTGCTGCATCGCGAGTTCTTCGATCTGCTCATAGTCGATCAACATCGTCTCGCGGTTCACGCCGTACTGGATCGCGTTGAACCACTTGCCGGACAGCGCCGGCTTCGCGCCATGCGTGAGGTGACCGCCTGCGTCGAGCGACATGCCGAGCACGGTGTCGCCCGGTTTCGTGAGGGCGAGCATCACGGCGCCGTTCGCCTGCGCGCCCGAGTGCGGCTGGACGTTCGCGAACTGCGCGTTAAAGAGTTGCTTTACGCGATCGATCGCGAGGGTTTCGATTTCATCGACGAATTCGCAACCGCCGTAATAACGCTTGCCCGGATAACCTTCCGCATACTTATTGGTCAACACCGAACCCTGCGCTTCAAGCACGGCACGCGAGACGATGTTTTCCGACGCGATCAATTCGATCTGCGACTGCTGGCGTTCCAGCTCTTTAAGGATGGCGCTGCGCACGGGCGCGTCGCGAGTGGCAAGCGGTTCTTCGAAGAACGGGGCGGCGGGGCGGTTCGAGGAATTTGACATTGAAGCATCCGTGGGTTCAGAGACAAGTCGTTTTTTGAAAAGCCGCCAGGCACTTTAAAACCGCGCTCAAACCGCTTTCCGATGCGTCTATTCTTGACTTTCACCCAACGCGCCAATTTATGAATTTAGACGTGTTCTTGGCCTTTTCCGACATGCGCGTCCGTTTTACACAAGTCGTCAGCAGGCGGTGCGGACCACTCATTCGATGCTGCACTGCGGCGGACGCTTCACGCTCCCGGGCGGTGCGCGGCGTGACTTCTATCCCCGTCGAGGTGCGCCGTTAAGCGCTTACGGGGCTGTAAGCTTCAGCGCCAATAGGGTTTAGCCTGATGGCATGCATGTTGCAAACATCTACAAAATGTCCGTAGTCGTGTCCCCACGACACAGCCACACCCTAGATTCGAAGGAATCATTCCTCAATGTCCCCCGACCGAACCGCGTCGCTCGCGCATTTCGCGTTCATGCCGCTGCCTAACTTCACGATGATCGCGTTCACCAACGCCATCGAAGTGCTGCGCATGGCGAACTACCTGACCGGGCAAACGCTGTATCGCTGGTCGATCGTGAGTCCGGACGGCGGCCCCGTGACGGCGAGCAACGGCCTCTCCGTCGATACCGGCCCGGTCGAGTGCGTGGGACAGCCAGACATTGTGTTTGTGGTTGGCGGTATCGACGTCCAGCGCGAAACCACGGCTGCCCATCTGTCAGCGCTGCGCCGTTTTGCGCGGCTCGGCAGCGTGCTCGGCAGTCTCTGCACCGGCACCTATGCGCTCGCGCGCGCCGGCCTGCTCGCCGGTTACGCCTGCGCGATCCATTGGGAAAACATGTCGGCGCTGAAAGAAGAATTCCCGGAAACGCGCTTTCTCAAAGAGCTTTTTGTGATCGACCGGGATCGTGTGACCTGTACCGGCGGCGTCGCGCCGCTCGACATGATGCTGAACCTGATCGCTCCGCGCGTGGGCACGGCGAAGGTCACGCAGATTGCGGAACAGTTCATCGTGGAGCATGTCCGCGATACCAGCGCGCAGCAACGCATGCCGCTGGTCGCGCGCTTGGGCTCGGCGAACAAGTCGCTGTTCGAAGTGATATCGCTGATGGAGAACAACATTGAGGAGCCGTTGTCGCGCGAAGAACTCGCGCGGCTGGCGGGGATGTCGCAGCGGCAATTGCAGCGGCTGTTCCGCGAGCATCTCGGCATGACGCCCACGCATTACTACCTCACGCTGCGACTGCGCCGTGCGCGTGAATTGCTGCTGCAAACCGACATGTCGATCATGCACATCACAATGGCTTGCGGTTTTCAGTCGGCGTGCCATTTCAGCAAGAGCTATCGCGATGCATTCGGCACGGCGCCCACGCGGGAACGCCGGCGCCAGTTGCCTTCACTCTCCGTCGTTCCTTCGATGGCGGTTGCTCAGAACGCCGCTTAAAGCTCAAGCGGCGTTCTGGACAGAGCCGTTAAGCCGCCTTCAACATCCCGTGCGGGTCGATCACGAACTTGCGTGGCGCACCGCCATCGAATTGCCGGTATCCATCCGGCGCCTGATCGAGCGTCACCACCGACACGTTCACGATGTCCGCAATCGGCAGGCGATCCCACAAGATTGCCTGCATCAGGTTCTGGTTGTACTTCATGACCGGCGTCTGCCCGGTGAAGAACGAATGCGACTTCGCCCAGCCCAGGCCGAAGCGAATGCTCAGGCTGCCTTTCTTGGCAGCGGCATCGGCGGCGCCCGGGTCGTCGGTTACGTAAAGACCTGGAATCCCGATCGCGCCCGCTGCACGCGTGATTTCCATCAGCGAGTTCAGTACGGTGGCTGGTGCTTCTTCATTGTGTCCGCTGCTGCCGTGACCATGCGCCTCGAAGCCCACGCAATCGACCGCGCAGTCCACTTCCGGCGTCCCCAGGATTGCCGCGATTTGCTCGCCGAGCGTCGCATCCTTCGATAAATCCACCGTCTCGAAGCCCATCTTGCGCGCGTGCGCAAGGCGCGCTTCATTCATGTCGCCGACGATCGTGCACGCCGCGCCCAACAAGCGAGCCGATGCCGCCGCGGCCATTCCGACCGGTCCCGCGCCTGCGATATACACCGTCGCGCCTGGTTTCACGCCCGCCATCACGGCGCCGTGATAGCCCGTCGGCAAGATGTCGGAGAGACAGGTGAGATCGCGGATCTTCGCCATCGCCTGGTCGCGATCGGGAAACTTCAGGAGATTGAAGTCGGCGTACGGAACCATCACGTATTCGGCCTGGCCGCCGATCCAGCCGCCCATGTCCACGTAACCATATGCGCCGCCTGCGCGCGACGGATTGACGTTCAGGCACACGCCCGTGTGCTGCGCCTTGCAGGTCGGGCAGCGTCCGCAAGCCACGTTGAACGGCACGGACACCAGATCGCCGATCCTGATTGTCTCGACGTCGCGCCCGATCTCGATCACCTCGCCAGTGATTTCGTGTCCGAGCACCAGGCCGACTTCGGCGGTCGTGCGGCCGCGCACCATATGCTGGTCTGACCCGCAAATATTCGTGGTGACAACTTTGAGAATGACGCCATGGCCGATCTGCCGGCCGCCTGGATCGACCATCTTCGGATAGTCGATCGATTGCACTTCAACCTTGCCCTGCCCCAGATACACGACGCCGCGATTACTGCTCATTGCCTGTCTCCTTAGTCTCGTGGACGATTTGCATGACAAACAGCGCCATGCACCGTCTAACGAGCGTAGTCCCGTCCTGCACCAGTGACGCGCCTCTAACGCGACATGGGTTTGGCTGAAACCGACATCGGCGGTTTTTATTGATTGACCGATCAATATAAAATAACTAGCATTCGGATGATGCTTTTGCTAACCGCTATATAGATAGACAAGGCCCATGCCCAAGCTTGGAATGCGCGAAATCCGCCGGGCGCAGCTGATCGACGCTACGCTGCTCACTATCGACCACGCCGGTCTCGCCGGCACGACGCTGGCCTCGGTTGCGCAGCGCGCGAGCATTTCCACGGGTATCGTCAGTCATTATTTCGGCGATAAGGACGGCCTGCTCGAAGCCACCATGCGCCACGTGCTGCGAGACTTGTGGAACGCCACATCACGCAGGCGGCGGGTCGCGAAGGACGAACCGCGAGCGCGCTTGCGTGCGGTGGTTGCGGCGAACTTCGATGCCGCGCAAGTCAGCAATCCGGTGATGAAGACGTGGCTCGCGTTCTGGTCGGAGAGCATGCACAAGCCGCAATTGCGGCGGCTGCAAAACGTCAACACGCGCCGCTTGTATTCCAATCTATGCGCCGATTTTTCGAAGGTGCTACCGCGTGTCGCCGCCCGTCGCGCGGCGAGCGGACTCGCTGCATTGATCGACGGCTTGTGGTTGCGCGGCGCGCTGTCAGGCGAACCGTTCGACACCAAGGCGGCCCTGCGCCTGGCCAACGATTACATCGACCTCGTGCTCGACACACGCGGCCGGACTCTCACCTAAAGGACTACGCGATGCCCGCATTCGAATTGCAGCGCCTGTACATCGGCGGCGCCTACGTCGACGCCACCAGCGGCGAAACCTTCGACACGCTCGATCCCGCGACCGGTGAAACGCTCGCGAGCGTGCAGCAGGCCAGCGCCGCGGATATCGATCGTGCGGTGCGCTCGGCGCGCGAAGGTCAGCGCGAATGGGCCGCCATGACCGCGATGCAACGCTCGCGCATCCTGCGCCGTGCAGTGGATCTCCTGCGTGAACGCAACGACGAACTCGCCGCGCTGGAGACACGCGATACGGGCAAGCCGATAGCGGAGACACGTGCCGTCGATATCGTCACCGGCGCCGATGTGATCGAGTACTACGCAGGGCTCGCAACGGCAATAGAAGGCCAGCAGATCCCGCTGCGCCCAACTTCGTTCGTCTATACGCGACGCGAACCGCTCGGCGTTTGCGCGGGCATCGGTGCATGGAATTATCCGATCCAGATCGCCTGCTGGAAGTCGGCGCCCGCGCTCGCCGCCGGCAACGCGATGATCTTCAAGCCCAGCGAAATCACGCCTTTAAGCACGCTGAAGCTGGCGGAAATCTTTACGGAAGCCGGCGTTCCCGCGGGCGTGTTCAACGTCGTGCAAGGTGATGGCCGCGTCGGCGCGTTGCTTGCCGCGCATCCGGACATCGCGAAGGTATCGTTTACCGGTGGGGTGGAGACGGGTAAGAAGGTGATGTCGATGGCAGGCGGATCGTCGCTGAAAGAAGTCACGATGGAACTGGGCGGCAAGTCACCGCTCGTGATTTTCGACGACGCCAATCTCGAACGCGCCGCCGACATCGCGATGAGCGCCAACTTCTTCAGCTCCGGCCAGGTCTGCACGAACGGCACGCGCGTGTTTGTCCAGCGCCCGGTGTACGAGCGTTTCGAAGCGCTCGTGCTTGAACGCGTGAAGCGTATTCGAGTGGGCTCGCCCACGGACGCAAACACCAACTTCGGCCCGCTCGTCAGCGCCGCGCAATTGCAGAAGGTTTTAGGTTTCATCGAAAGCGGTAAACAGGAAGGTGCGCGGCTGATCGCGGGTGGATCGCGGATCGAACACGGCGCGTTTGCTCAAGGGCAATACGTTGAACCGACCGTCTTCACCGATTGCCGCGACGACATGCGCATCGTGCGCGAAGAGATCTTCGGGCCGGTCATGAGCATCCTCGTCTTCGATGAGGAAACCGAAGTGATCGAGCGAGCGAATGCAACCTCGTATGGGCTTGCTGCTGGCGTGGTCACCGAAAACCTGGCGCGGGCGCATCGCGTCATTCATGCGCTGGAAGCCGGTATCTGCTGGATCAATACCTGGGGCGAATCGCCCGCTGAAATGCCCGTGGGCGGTTACAAGCAATCGGGCGTGGGCCGCGAGAACGGCATCACCACGCTTGAACATTACACGAGCATCAAGTCCGTGCAGGTCGAGATGGGTCCCTACCAACCCGTGTTCTAAGGAGCTAAGCGATGAGCGCGAAGGAGTTCGACTACATTGTCGTGGGCGCGGGTTCGGCGGGTAATGTGCTGGCGTCGCGCCTGACCGAAGACGCCGGCGTGAGCGTGCTGCTGCTCGAAGCAGGCGGCCCGGATTACCGTTTCGATTTCCGCACGCAAATGCCGGCTGCCTTGGCGTTTCCGCTGCAAGGCCGCCGCTACAACTGGGCCTACGAAACCGATCCTGAACCGCACATGAACAATCGCCGCATGGAATGCGGCCGTGGCAAGGGACTGGGCGGATCGTCGCTGATCAACGGCATGTGCTATATCCGCGGCAATGCGCTCGACTACGATGGCTGGGCCGAGCGAAAGGGCCTTGAAAACTGGACCTATTCCGATTGCCTGCCCTATTTTCGCAAGGCCGAGACGCGCGATGCCGGACCGAATGCGTATCACGGCGGTGACGGCCCAGTCCACGTGACGACATCGAAGCCCGGCAACAACCCGTTGTTCGCCGCGATGGTCGAAGCAGGCGTGCAAGCAGGTTATCCCCGTACCGACGACCTCAACGGTTATAGCCAGGAGGGCTTCGGCCCGATGGACCGGACCGTGACGCCGAATGGCCGCCGTTCGAGCACGGCGCGCGGATATCTCGATCGCGCGAAGGGCCGGCCGAATCTCACAATCGTCACACATGCGGTCACCGATCGCGTGTTGTTCTCGGGGAAAAAAGCCATAGGCGTAGCGTATCTTCATGGCGGCGAACGCGTCACCGCGCACGTGCGCCGCGAGGTGCTGGTGTGCAGTGGCGCAATTGCATCGCCGCAATTACTGCAGCGTTCGGGCGTCGGCCGATCGACGTGGCTACGTGAACTCGACGTGCCTTTGGTCCACGATCTGCCCGGCGTCGGTGAGAATCTTCAGGATCATCTGGAGATGTACATGCAGTACGAATGCCTTGAACCCGTGTCGCTGTATCCCGCGCTGCAGTGGTGGAACCAGCCGCAGATCGGGATCGAATGGATGTTCAAAGGTACGGGGATTGGCGCGAGCAATCAGTTCGAAGCAGGCGGTTTTATTCGTACCCGCGACGACGATCTCTGGCCGAACATTCAGTATCACTTCCTGCCCGTCGCGATCAATTACAACGGCTCGAATCCGATCAAGATGCATGGCTTCCAGGCGCACGTGGGTTCAATGCGATCGCCTAGCCGCGGCCGCGTGAAGCTGAAGTCACGCGATCCGAATGCGCACCCGAGCATCTTGTTCAACTACATGTCGGCCCCCCTCGACTGGCGCGAATTCCGCGATGCTATTCGTATCACGCGCGAGATCATGCATCAGCCGGCGCTTGAGAAATATCGTGGACGCGAATTGCATCCCGGTGCCGATCTCACGACGGACGATCAACTCGATGCGTTCGTGCGGCAGCGCGCGGAGACGGCTTACCATCCTTCGTGCTCGTGCAAGATGGGTTACGACGATATGGCCGTGGTCGATAACGAGGGCCGCGTTCACGGGCTCGAGTCGTTGCGCGTGGTAGATGCGTCGATCATGCCGCAGATCGTGACCGGCAATTTGAATGCGCCAACGATCATGCTGGCTGAAAAAATGGCCGATGTTATTCGAGGGCGTCAGCCGTTGGCTCGCGTCGATACACCGTATTTCGTCGCGCATGGAGCAAAGGCGCGAAAGGTGGAGACAGCAGCCACCGTCTGACTAGCAACGTTTGTTGCAATTTCAATTTTTGTCTTTGGGCATCCCGGCTTAGCGGCCGTGATGCCTTTTTTGTTTCTGCCAAAGAATCAATCTCCCGATACGTTTCATTTAATATAAGGGCGGTTTCAAAGCTGAAATGCAACAGCGGGTTAATGAAAGGAAGCTGAGGTTATCGAAGCGGTTGCGAGCATACGTTCGAAGACCTCGAATGGCGAATGAAATGCATGGGTAGCGCGAGGTCGGCTGTTGAGGCTGTCGGCGATGGCATCGAGTTCGTCCTGACTGTAGATCGAGAGGTCAGTACCCTTGGGCAGATACTGCCGCAGCAGCCCGTTGGTGTTCTCGCAGGTACCGCGTTGCCATGGACTGTGCGGATCGCAGAAGTACACGCGCACGCCGGTGGCGGCGCTG
>JGI12635J15846_10000221_pt1 | contig 44731 bp, 41 predicted proteins | sample BlaSpr_A8_OM2_M2_FD_15846 | JGI IMG/M metagenome (IMG submission 15846)
CCCTCGTGGCGGCCGCGCCGATCGTCTCGCGGCTCGTCGCACGAGCGTGAGCAGCGGCCGCACGAGTCGCGCCCCGGCCGGCATCTCACTGGACAACTGGCTGTCGGCGCCATATTCGCAGTGGTCCTTCCAGCACGTCGAAGACTTCGTGCCGACCGCGGTGATTTCACGCGGCACTGGGCCAGTCGCCGCGTTGCCCGCGGCCAGTGCTCCGATGGCCGAGATCCCGGTAACCAGCACTGACGGGGTGGCCACCAGCGTGGGTGCGGTGATGGCCAGCACCGCTACCGACGGGTGGGCCGTCGCCTACCGCGGTTCGCTGGTGACCGAGGAGTACCTCGACGGCATGGGTGCCCAGACCCGGCACCTGCTGTTCTCGGTGAGCAAGTCGCTGGTGGCCGCCGTGGTAGGCGCGCTGCACGGGGCCGGGGCGATCGAGCTTGACGCGCCGGTCACGACATACGTTCCCGCCCTGGCGAACTGCGGCTACGCCGGTGCGACGGTGCGCCACCTGCTGGACATGAGGTCGGGTATCGCCTTCTCGGACAATTACCTCCACCCGACCGCGGAGATACACGTGCTCGACCAGTCGATGGGGTGGGCACCACGGAGCAGTCCGGCGGGCCCCTCGACGCTGCGTGACTTCCTGCTGACGTTGGGGCAGAAGTCGGCTCACGGGGGCCCGTTCGAATATCGCTCGTGTGAAACCGACGTGCTTGGCTGGATCTGCGAGGTCGCCGGCGGCCAGCGGATGCCCGAACTGATGTCGGAACTGCTGTGGAGCCGCATCGGTGCCCAATGCGACGCGAACATCGGCGTAGACACGGACGGCACCGGACTGTTCGACGGCGGCATCAGCGCCTGTCTGACCGACATGGTCCGGTTCGGGTCGCTGTTCTTGCGCGACGGTGTCTCGTTGACCGGCCAGCAGGTGGTGCCGGCGGCGTGGATCGCCGACACTCTCGACGGCGGGCCCGACTCGCGGCAGGCGTTCGCCGCCAGCCCCGACGACACCCAAATGTCCGGTGGGATGTACCGCAACCAGGTGTGGTTCCCCTACCCGGGCAGCAACGTCATGTTGTGCCAGGGCATGTGTGGCCAGATGATCTACGTCGACCGCGCGGCGGAGATGGTCGCCGCCAAGTTATCCACCCAACCGGACTCTGAGGACCCGCACATGCTGTTGGACACGTTGCGCGCATTCGATGCGGTGGCACACGAACTGGCTGGAGTCGCTAGTTAGCCCGAGGTTCCGCTGACCGCCGTCCACCCAGCGGATTGACCGTTGTGAGGTTCATCGCCAAGGTGCCCATGCTCACCGGCCAGCACCACACTTGCTAAAGCGTAGTCCGTGCGCCCAGCGCATTAGGAGGTCTGGTTGGAAGCGACCAGGCGTTTGTCTTACCCGCGTTTGGCCCGCAGCCACTGGAGAGTGCCGAAGTTGTTGGTCCGCACGCTGGTGAACCCATGGTCTTCGAGGATGTCGCCGATTTCATCTTCGCCGAACAGGTGGGCCCCGACTTTTGGCAACAACCGCCAAAACCGGGCGGCCCACCCGGCGGTCGGAACCATCACGGCCAGCCGTCCGCCCGCTCGCAGCACCCGCGCCATCTCAGCAAGCGCCGCCGCCGGATCCGGGACCAGCTGCAGCACGGCAATCGAGACCACTGCGTCGACCGTTCCGTCGCGCAGCGGCAGCCGTTGTGCATCGGCCCGCAGAAAGCCGATCTGTGGTCCCGCTTCGGCACGCACCGCGCGGGCCAGCATCGCCTCGGAGATGTCGAGGCCCAGGGTCAGCGCGCCCGGGCCGGCGGCACGCGCCAGCGACGCGGTGACCGTACCGGGGCCGCAGCCGACGTCCAGCGCGATCCCGTCGGCCGGGATGTTCAACCACTCCGTGGGCTGTTGAAGGGCGCTAAACAGCCTCCGCATCCGGGCTTGCACGTTGTCGTAGATCGCTGACCCGATGGGCGAGGCAAACACCGCCTCAACACGAGGGGTCCCTGTCGGCAAACCGGCGTCCAGCAGATCGAGATAGCCGTTGCTGACCTCCGGTTTGGTCGGTGGATCGGCGAGCAGCTCCAACGCCCTGCGCAGCGCGGGCGGCAACGTGGAATTCCGATCGGTCATGCGATTCCTTTAGGCACATTCGAAACGGTACAGGCGGGCAACTACCCAGTCGGCCAACTGAACACAGCGGCCGCTCCGCGTTCAGTCCTGACGAGTCGCGGTCACCGCCCAGAACGGCATGTGCAGCAGGTGGTTTTTCAGCAGCGGGCCGATGACGCCGAGTTGCTCCTGCAGCGGCTTCACCCGCTCACCCCAGCCCGATGCGCAAGCACGAGCTAACCACTCGGCAAACCCTTCCTGAGTCATGTGGGCCCGATAGGCGGTGGGACCGAGGTAGTCGATGCGCCACCCCGCCGCCGGCAGCATCCGCTCGAAGTTCTCCGCGGGCAGACCGTGAGCCTGGATCCCGTTGACGTTGTGGCATGCGGCCTCAAACAGATACAGCCGTGCCCCCGGCCTGGTGGCCCGGTGTAGAGCTTGGGCGTACTGGCCCTGCACGTCCTCGTCGTGCACATGGTAAAACGCGCTGTCCACCACGGTGTCGAACCGATTCTCCAGCCCCTCGAGCTTGGTCGCGTCGGCCACCTGAAAGTTCACCCGCACCCCGGCACGCTGCGCGTTGCGCCTGGCCCGCTCGATCCCGACCGGCGAGCTGTCGATCCCGGTGGCCGCGTACCCCTTTTGCGCGAAGTAGATCGCATGATGGCCCGGGCCGGTGCCCGGGTCGAGCACCTCTCCCCTGACGCCGCCGAACGCCACCAGCTGCTGGACCACCGGCTGCGGTCCGCCGATGTCCCACGGCGTCATCGCCGGCAAGCCGTCTGCCATGCGCTCGTCACGGTAGAGGTCGTCGAAATCGTATCGCTCGGCTTCGTTAGACACGCTCAGCACTTTACGCCGAAAACCTTTGGCCGCCAAGGACTATGGCTTGCCCAACAGATTTCGTGCTGCCGACGACAAGCGACGATGATTGCTGTGATGCGTCGGATGATTCAGCCTGACACCGCGGTCATGGGACTTTTCGGCGCAGGCACCGCCACCCTGGTGCGCCTGCGTTACCCTGACGAGGCGAACGCTGCCGGCGCAGGTGTGTGGCTTATAGACCTCATGATGCGATCAAGGATGATATTGCAGATGTCGCCGTTGTCGGCGTGGCGGCTGAGGCCTCGACGGCGAAGGAAGCGGTCCAGACGTCGTTCGATCGGCCAATTCGCATACTCGTCGCCGCGGTAACCGGAGTTGACGAACTCCCAGGTGAGGGCATGGACGTCGGAGTCGGTCACCAACGGCGGATCGCCGCTGACAGAGGTCGTGCCTGGGCCCTCGGTCACGAATCCGGCCGCCCGTCTGCAGTCGCTAGTAGCGACGTCACATTGACTGATAAGTGCTCACCGATGGCGTGGGCTGCGGGCCAATCGCCGGCGCGAGCAGCTCGGGCAAGGTCTTCGACCAGCGGACTACGGGTCCCCAACTCCGCCAACCATGCAGATACCGTGGCAGCGATCTCGTCACCGGATACGTGAACCGTGCGTCCGTCGCCGAGCCGGTCGGTAACCTGATAAATCGTCACTGCCTGACGGGTCGTTCGCGTAATCCATTTGCGATGGCTTCTAGGTGAGGTCATGTCCCACTCCTCACACGGGGGTGCGTATAGCCGAGGTACCAATTCACTTTGTTAACGATGCTTTACAACAGTCACATTTACAACGCGGCCAGGTCACAGTACGCACCCTATGCGTGTCCTGCGGGGGCGCCGTGCGATGTGCATGTAGTGCGTAGGGCTTTGCTGTGAACTCGAAACTGGGAGTCGGTGCTTGTTTTGAATCTTGTTCTGTGCTCGCGAATTTGGGAATCATCGGCTGGTGATTCTGGTGATGGCCCGTAAGGGGGCCGGCCGCGTGCGAGCATGCAGTTCCTGGCGGTTGAGGTCAATGCCGTGGTGCTTGCAGTCTTTGCTCGGAGGTGTCGGTCGATGATTTCGTGGCCGCCTGAATTTGCTCGGCGAGGATGTCGGCGTGACCGGCGTGCCGGGCGACTTCGGCGATCATGCCCAGATAGATGAATCGCAGGCTCACGGTGCCGACGAGGTGGTGTTCGACAGTGTTGTCGAGGTTGTGGTTCGCGGCCAGTTCGTTAGACCGTTGACACGCCGCAACGTATTCGGTGATCACGTCGGCGAGGGTTTCGCCGTCGGCGACGTGGAAGCTACCGTCGCCGCCTGTGGCGTGGCCGTCGCATTCGTCGATGCTCATGCCCGCCAATGTTCGTTGGAACCAGATGCGTTCGGCCGCAGCGCAGTGCTTGATCAGTGAGATGGGCGTGGTCAGCGAGGGGACCAGTTTCTCGCGGGCTTGGGTGTCGGAGAGGTGTTCGACGGCTCGGACAAGCTCCGTCCGGTTCAGTTCGAGGGTGTTCTCCAGCAGCTCTCGTTCGCTGCCTGCGAACGGGCGACCAGGGTCGAGTGCGGCGGTCACGGCGAATTCCTTTGTGTAGCTGGTGCTTTAGATATTCGGTTGTGGGTTAGTTCGAGGCCTGTTGGCCCGGTTACTCGCGGGCGATGTATCGCTTTGAGTCGGCGGAGCATGTCAAACGGGTGTGAGGACGAATCAGAGCCGAATGACGCGCGATAGATAAAGGCAGGGCTGCCCTGGCGATGCCCCGCTTGGTGCAGGCCTGGCCGCATCCCGTGTGTCTTGCCACAGAGATCCTAAGGATACCGGGATAGGTGCTGTGCTCAATAGGCGGGCGAAGGGGCGCCACGCCTCTCGGTCTTAGTAACTAGGTCGGCCCCAGAGCGTTGCGGTCGCTAAAGCCAGCAGGACCAAGTTCAATACGATCATTCCCGGTTCACGACGACGCGCGTGTACCACTGCTGCACCTAGCATGACAACAACCAAGCCCGCTATCCCAGCCGGTAGCACCAACCGGGACGGCATGTTTATCACCGCGGGCAGGATAATCGCCGCACCGCCCATCATCTCTGTGAGTCCCACGAATCTCACTGTGCCCGAGCTGAAGTCTTCGATCCAACCCGCGCCCCGCACTAGGCGTTTTTTGGATAGGACCAACTTCATGGCGCCGGCGCCGGCGAACGCCAGGCCCATCCCAATGCTGACAAACCATAAAGCCACGTTCACTTCCACGTTCGTGGCGGCCGCGCCGTTCATTCTCGGACAAGGTGAGGTGCGGCACACCGATGCAACCGACGGGATGAAACCGGCATGAGTCCTGAGCCTTGTGCGCTCAACCCCCGAACTCGACTAGCGCGGATCCTTGCCAGCCTTGACCGATAGCTCACTGAACGGGCCTCTAGCGGTGCCGTCCCGAGGACCTTGGATGACGGCAACATCGCTGACGCCGGTTAGTGTTGTTCGAGTTGCCGGCTCGCCATATTTAGTCTGGTGACAAACTGCCGCGCCCGTGCGTCCGCGTTAAGGGTGTCCCCGACTCGCTTGCTGTGAACGATCGCGGTGTGCGGCCCTTCGACAATGACGTGAACGCGCCGATCGTCGCGGCCACGGCCAAGGTGGGCCTTTTTACCGGTGTCCTCAACTCGCGCACTAAGGCCTGCCAGAGAATGTCGCGTGGCGTTCTTCCAGTAGCCTTCGATCAGCTCGGTCCTGGTGAAGCGCAGCCCCTCAAAGTCAGCGATCACACCTTCGTCCCTGTTCTTGTTCGCCTCTTGGATGCCGTGCGCCACGGCGGTCCCGATTGATAGGACGACGAGGATGATGATCACCGCAAGCAGTGGGTCCATAGTTGCTCTCACTCTCTCTGGGAAGTGTAAGTCCAGGACGGGCCGCCCGAGGTCGAAAACAAAACACGGCCGTTGCCACGACGGTGGGATCGTTTGGACGTCGACTGAGGTTCGCTTAGCGACGAACACCGAGGCGTGCAAAAAAGAAGAGGTTGTCCGAGCTGGGTGCCTGACTTCGCTGTGGCGAGCGCCAGCGGAACCCAACGTGTCGCCGAGCTTGCCCGCGATGCGCGGCCAGTACTTGTTGCTCTCACCGAGTGCGGTGCGGGCAGCGGCGGTGACCGATATCGGAGACCAGCTCGGCGTCGCCGCCGGACGGCTGGTCGGTGGGGTGCCCGCCACGGCTGTGCTGGTGCGTCCCGATGGTCATGTGGCCTGGGCGTCGTCGCAGGCCCGGCCCGATCCGCACGAATTGCGCGAACGGCGTAGCGCGCTCACGCATTGGCTGGGGATCTACGTAGTGCCGGCGCTGGACTGGCTCGAAAGCGTCAGGGGACCATCCAAGACAGCAGGGGCGAGGATTGTAGGGCGGCCAGCACGCAGATAAAGAACAGGAAGACCAGGCTCCACATGATGACGCGGCGAAAGATATCGCCTTCTTTACCCTGCAGGCCGACCGCCGCGGCCGCGATGGCCAGATTCTGCGGGGAGATCATCTTGCCGAGCACCCCGCCCGAACTGTTCGAGGCGGCCGTCAACACTTGGGACAGCCCCGCCTTGTTGGCGGCAGTGACCTGCAGGGCGCCAAACAGCGAGTTGGACGAGGTGTCGGAGCCGGTGACCGCTACGCCGAGCCAGCCGAGGATGGGTGACAGCAGCGCGAAGGCTCCCCCCGCCCCCGCCATCCACATGCCAAGGGTGATCGTCTGCCCGGAGGCGTTCATCACGAACGCCAGTGCCAGCACCGCCATCACGGTGAGGATGGCCCAGCGCAACTGATCGAGTGTCGCCCCGTACGCCCTCAACGCCCGAGCGGGCGACACGCGCAGCGCGAGCATGCTGAGCAAGCCCGCGACGAGCATCTGGGTGCCCGGCGTGGTGAGCAGGTTGAGGGTGAACGTGGTGAGCGACAGCGGTTTGCCCTGCGCATTGAGCAGGTGAAGTCCCGGCCAAGCGAACGTGTGCGTTGCCCGGTCGAGCAGACTCTTCACCGCCGCGACCTGACAGATTACGAACACCACGATGATGATCGTGTATGGGGCGTACGCGCGTACGACGTCGGCGCGCGCGTCGGGTTCGGCGACGCGTTCGGGAAACCCAGAGGTCGGGCCGTCCGATGCGGCGCCGACGGGCATGTCGGGCTCGGTGTGCGGCCGCTGAGGGCGCCGGACTCGCACCAGCGCGATGAGGGCGGCGGCCGACAGCAGCGACGCGACCACGTCGGCCAGAGGCACAGAGACGAAGTTGGAGGTGGTGTACTGCGCGAGCGCAAAGACGAGCCCGCAGGACACAGCCAATCGCCACATGTCGCGGATGCCGCGCCACCCGTCCACGATGGCGACCAGCACCAGCGGTACAAACAATGCCAGGACCGGGGTCTGGCGCCCGACCATTGCGCCGAGTGTGTCACTCGATATGCCGGTCACCTTGCCCAGCGTGATGATGGGTACTGCCATGGCCCCGAACGCGACGGGCGCAGTGTTAGCGGTCAGCGCGAGCACAGCCGCCTTTAGCGGCTTGAAGCCGAGCCCCATCAACATGACCGAGGTCACCGCCACCGGAGTACCGAACCCGGCCAACCCTTCCAGCAACGCACCGAACGAGAACGCGATGATCATCGCCTGGATGCGTTGGTCGTCGCTAACCCGAGCGAACGAACGGCGGAGCACGTCGAAATGCCCTGTCTCGACAGTCATTTGGTAGACCCAGATCGCGTTGATGACGATCCACAGGATCGGGAACAAGCCAAACGCGGCACCTTCTGTCCCAGCCAGTAGCGCCTGTCCAACCGGCATGGTGTACACCGCGATTGCGATCACGAGGGCAAGGGCCAACGACACCAGCGACGCCACCCACGCGCTCACTCGCAGCACGCCGAGCAGCACGAACAGCACAAGGAGCGGTAGTGCTGCGACCAGGGAACTCCAGCCGAGAGAGTGAGCGACGGGATCCAGAACCTGGCGGTACACCGCGACCACGTCAGCGATCGTACTTCAGGGCCGGACGGGACCGGCGCGAAGATCTGGGAAACCCATCCGCTCGTGGGCTGCTACGCGGAGCGGTCGCCGTGCTGGCCGGCCCGGTAAGTGCCAGAGGCGAATGATGGCCTTAACTCATGAAGGCTTGCGTGCCGAGAACGACCGCGAGGGCTAGGCGCTCGGAATCCTCCGTGCCAGGTTCGGCGGTGTAGATCATGATCCGGAGATCGTCGGCGGCGACGATCAGCGTGTCGCAGTCAAGCGTGATTAGGCCGACGTCCGGATGGTCGACGACCTTGTGTCTCCCGTAGTCGTGGTGCGGTTCGAGGTCGCCGGACTTCCAGAGCTCGACGAAGCGTGGGCTGTGCGCAGAGAGTTCGCCGATGAGTCGCTTCAGCCGCTGATCGGCGGGATATCGGGCGGCGGTCAGCCGTAAGTCGGCGACCAGTCGGGCCTCGAATTCGGCTTGTTCGTCGGGGGTGTGGACGGCGCGCGTGCCAGGACCGATGAGGTTGCGCCACACGCTGTTCCGTTCGATTCCCCGCCAGCTCGTGGTCTGACCCATCAGCGCGTCGTACGGGGCGTTGGCGACGACCAGCGTCCAGGTGGCGTCGTAGACGGCGACAGGGGTGTTCGCCAGGCGGTCGAGCAGGTGTTGCACGCTCGGGGTGATGCGCGACGATACGACGTCGAGTCCAGGCGCAGCAAGCCCGGCTAGCCGGAACAGGAGGTCGCGCTCCGCGTCGGAGACGCGTAGCGCGCGGGCGAGGGCCTCCACCACCTGCGCCGAGGGTGAGGTTGCCCTCCCCTGCTCGAGCCGGGTCAGATAGTCGACCGAGATCCCGGCCAGCCCGGCGAGCTCCTCACGGCGCAGCCCCCTCGCGCGGCGGCGTCGGCCGACGGGAACGCCGACCGCGTCAGGCGCGACGCGGTCGCGCCAATGACGCACCGTCCGACCGAACTCCCACGATTCCACCACTCCACTGTGCCCGCCGCCGCAGCGGTTGTCCTGGCCCTGGCAGTCCTACGAAAACCGGACGACTGCCTGACCATCCATGTACATACGAACTCGTGCTCATCACTTGCGACGCTCGTCGCCGGGGCGAACCCGTCGAACAAGGAAGGAGCACGATGACCGCTATCACGTCCGGAACCGTGTTGATCACCGGGCCGACCGGAGGGCTCGGACGGGCGGCGACGCTGGCGATGGCCAATCGTCCCGCGCCGGTACGCCCCGACCTGCTGCTTGTCGGCCGGGGCGGTCGAGCGCTCACCGAGGTGGCCGAGGCCGCTCGGGCAGCGGGTGCGTCCGCGTATGAGATTGACTGCGATCTTGCCCAGCTGGCCGACGTGCGCGTCGCGGCGCAGAAGACCAAGGAGCTGCTCGCAAGCCACTCGGTGCGCCCGCTGCGCGGGGTGGTCGCGAACGCCGGCGTCTCGGTCGCCGACACGCGTAGCGCCTCTGCGGACGGCTACGAAATGACCTTCGCAGTGAACCACCTCGTACACGCGCAGCTCATCGGTGAGCTCCTCGGCTCGTTCGTGGCGCCCGCGCGCATCGTGCTGCTGGGTTCGAACACTTACCACCAGAACTTCTTTCGCCGAATGCTGCATGTCCCACCGGCGGACTGGCGCGACCCGATCGAACTGGCGCAGCCCACCGCACCGCACGTGCCCGTGACACTCACCGGCGCAGGTGTCGCCTACTCCAACTCCAAGCTCGCGATCCTCTACTACGCACACGAACTGCAACGCCGAGCCCCCAGGGGGATCAACGTCGTGGTGTTCGAGCCGGGATTCATGCCCGGCACCGGGCTGTCGAGAGGGCACAGGCCCCGGGATTCAGAGGATAGGGCGCCTCGTGCAGCGAATCCCCGGCATCTCGTCACCGACTAAGTCCGGTCCGGCGCTTGCTTCAATCGTCCTCGACGACCGCTGGTCGCATCTCCGAGACGGTGCATTCGTCGTCACAGACGAGGAACGCGACGTGAAGCCCTTTGCGAAGGATGCGGTTCGTGAAAGCAAGGCTGTGGGAAGCCACAGCCGAACTCCTAAGCACCGCTCAGTAGGAGGTGGTCAGCCGAGTGCGGTGACCGTGGTGCGCAGCTGTTCCTGCCGCACCGATTACTCGATTCGTTCGACCCACTGGGCGCGAGATGGCCCCGGCTCGAACGGGTCGCCAAAGTATTGCGTCTCGCGGACCACCTCGCCATCCTCGAATTCCATGATGCTCACTACGTAAAACGGTTGTCCGTCATAGGTGAGGACCAGTTCGCTGATCCAAAGATTCCCGCCACCCAGCATGCGTCGCACGGTGAATCGCTTCGCGTTGGGCTGCGCTTCGCGCGACGCCTGAATGTTCTGCCGCCCCCTGATGCGCTCGCCCGATTGCGGGTACTCAAGTACCGCGTCGGTTCGATAGATTTGGTGCTCCGTCGCAAAGTCGTTGGCATCAGAGGCTGCCCAGTGGCTACGGAGAGCGGTCCGCAAGTCGTCGTCACGCATGGCGGTCTTTCCTTCCGGTGGATAAATCGACGTCCCGCTTGCACCATATGCGACCACGTGATTCCGCTGTGCGCGACTAATTGGGCCGGATAGTATTCCGCGGCTGACATCGACCATGTCGGCTATGCGCATTGTCGCGGTCATTCGGTCGTCCGCAGGGCGCACCTTGTGGTGACGCGACTAGCGTTTGGCTTCGCGCCACCCTCGCTCGAACGGCAACCGCCAGGCATTGGGCGCGATCAATTGATGAATGGCGTTGGGCCCCCATGTACCGGGTTGGTACATCTTCGCGGGCGGTGGTTCGGCGAGCAGTTCCTCTGAACGCTCCCACAACGATTCGATGCCGTCGGCGGTGGTGAATAGGGTGTGATCGCCATGCATCGCATCGAGGATGAGCCGTTCATAGGCCTCCAGCACATCAACAACGGTGTCGATCTCCTTCGAGGAGAACTGCATGGACAACTTGTCGAGCTTCATACCGGGACCGGGCCGCTTGCCGTAGAAAGACAGTGAAACCTTCGACGTGTCCGCGAGGTCGAACGTGAGGTGATCAGGACCTTGGGCCCCTACCCCCGATCCCGCCGGGAACATGGTTCGGGGAGCCTCTTTGAATGCGATCGAAATGATGCGGATGCCGTCGGCCATCTTCTTGCCGGTGCGAAGATAGATCGGTACGCCGGCCCAGCGCCAGTTGTCTATGCCGACTCTGAGCGCGATGAAAGTCTCGGTGTCGGAATCTCTTGCCACTCCGGTCTCTTCGCGGTACCCGCCGTACTGGCCGCGCACCACATCCGAACACTTGACCGGCAGCATCGACCGGAACACTTTGTTCTTTTCTTCGCTGATGGCACGCGGCTCGAGCGCGGTCGGCGGCTCCATCACCACGAACGCCATCACTTGGAACAGGTGCGTCACGACCATGTCCTTGTAGGCGCCAGTGCTTTCGTAGAAGTTCGCCCGCGCATCCAGACCCAGGGTTTCGGGAATGTCGATCTGGATGTGGTCGATGAAGTTGCGGTTCCAGATCGGCTCGAATAGACCGTTGGCGAAGCGGAACGCCAGGATGTTCTGGGCTGCCTCCTTGCCCAAAAAGTGGTCGATACGGAAAATCTGGGATTCCTCGAATGTTTCGTGCACGAAGTCGTTGAGCGCCACTGCGCTGGCCAAGTCGGTACCGAACGGCTTCTCCATAACCACCCGGGAGCGCTCGACGAGGTTGGCCTCGCGCAGCATGGTAATGACGGCGCGCGCCGCTTTCGGAGGGACCGACAGGTAATGCAGTCGCCGCGCGTTCGGTCCCAGATCGGCTTCGGCTTCAGCGACTGCGGCGGCGAGTGCGTCGGGTCCGGCACCCTGCGGGACGTAGCTGATGATTTTTGCGAAGTTGGCCCACTGGTCGGGCGTGAGCTTGTGGGTGCCGAACGAGTCGATTGCGGTCTTGGCGAGTTCCCGGAACTCGTCGTCGGTGAAGTCTTCCAGCGACGTCGCGATGACTCGGATATCGGGCGCAAGCGCGGACTGGTCCAAGTAGGCCAGGCCGGGGATCAGCTTGCGTTTGGCGAGATCCCCCGTCGCACCGAACAGGACGATGACGTGGGGGTCGAGCGCGCCATTGTCGTGGCGGGGTGGACGTGCGCCTGGCGCCGGGTACGAGATCGTCTGCGGTTTCTGGGTGGCCACTCCCGTGATACTTCCACCGTCGCGCTGTGTTCGCAGCGCTGATGTCGCGTCGGTCACGTTGAAAAGCCACTTGTCGAGCTCCATTCAGTCGACCGGGGCCGCGATGACCACTTGCGTTAACCGCCCCGTTTCATCAAGTACGACAACTATTTCGCTCTCAGTGTTTTATGGTCGCAGTTTCAGAACCTCAGTCTGGGGATATTAAGAGAGTCATCTAAGTGTTGTCGCCATTGTCTTGAGCGATGCACAACGGTTCGACATCCACCGGGATAGCAGTGGGCTTGATGACGACAATGGGTCGCGCGGTCAAGGCCGATAAGTTCGGGCTACGCGCCCGGGGAGAACGTATGTGCTGCACCGAATCGCGCTGTTGGCGGTCGCTGCGCCGCGGCGCGTGATAGTAGTGGCGTCTCTGATGATGATCGGTGCCGCCGTATTCGGGGGCGTCCCGCGCGGCGCGGACGTTATCGAGCAGTACCTGCGATCTCAATGATCCTCTGCGCGAAGCGCTTACACGTTCGCTGCTTCAAACCCGCAACCGGCTACTGCTCAAAGTCTCATATCGAGCTGTAGACGATTGTCTCTCCGCCAGCGACGCCGTACGAGATGTAAACCGGGTGCTGGGCGTATGGCCAATACCCGGTGTTGCTCACGCCTGATGAAATAGGCTCCGGGCCGTTCCCGGCGCCCACCGTGTAAGTGGCGATCGGCGTCGTAGTGTTGTTCGGGGCGTAGTAGTTAACGACAGTCCCCGCTGGTAGACCGGCCCCGATTACGGATGACGGGAGGGTTCCGTACACACCACCGGAATCAACAGTGGCGGAAACAGTTTGCAAAGCCCCCCCGTTGCCGATTTGCACCTCAATGTTGCCGATCGGAGATCCGGAAATCGACCCGATCTCGGTTGCCCCAGTAGGAGGTGGACCGAACTGTAGATAGCCCCCTTGTTCGTTGATGAGCACACCCTGACTTTGGGCGCCCGGCAACGCGGTGTTGGGGATGCTGGGGCCCGGGCCCCCTGAATTCGGACCGATACCCCAAACGCCGCTTACGCCGTCCGGAGCAAAATAGGACTGCCAGGTGAGGCCGTTGGTGAGCGCGGCGTTAATCGACGTCGGGAAGGCAAAGATTTCGAGATTAACGGAGGTCGGCGCGGTGACGGCTCCATTCCCGAAATTCACCGGCACGCTAGTCGTGACATAGAAGTAGTCCAATCCCCCGCTGTAACCGCCGAAACCGATCCCGGTGGGAATGCCGAGGTGTTGCAGCCCGACGTCGGAAAGTGGGAGCACAAGACCGGTCGATCCGGTGTCCACCAGCACGGGCACACTTTTGCCGCCGTTTACCGAGATATTGACCACCGGCTCAGTGGTATTCACCATCGTCAGCGGGATGGATGTATTCGTCGCAGCACCAGCACCAGCGCTCCCAGAGGGGCCCAACGCCCAGCCGCCGAGGCCTCCGGCACCGCCGTTGTTATTAGGTCCACCGTTACCGCCGTTGCCGCCCAGACCGAACAGACCCGCAGTACCACCGGCTCCGCCGATTCCACCCTGAGTCCCTGAGAGAGCTCCTCCCTGGCCGCCGGTCCCGCCCACACCGATCAGCCACCCGGCGTGACCACCGGCCCCACCATTTGCGCCGGCGCCGCCGGTACCCCCGGTACCCCCAAAGCCGATCAAGCCCGCCGCGCCACCGGCCCCGCCGGCCACCCCCGTCGCCGTTTGCGAATAACCGTTGCCGCCGTTGCCGATCAACAGCCCACCAGCCTGGCCATTCGGACTCGCGGCCGTCCCGTTTACTCCATTGCCCAGCAACGGACGCCCCAACAACAGCTCGGTGGGCGCATTGATCACACCCAGCACATCGCCGAACACCGTCTGCAACGGTTGCAACGGCGACGTGCTCGCTGCCTCCGCGGCCAGATACGACCCGGCCCCCGAGCTCAACGTCAGCACAAACTGCTGTTGAAATGCACTGGCCTGCGCGTTTAGTGCCTGAAACTCCTGACCGAACCCGCCGAACAGCGCCGCCACAGTCGCCGATACCTCATCGGCGCCGGCCGCGGCAAGGCCGGTGGTTGGAACAGCAGCCGCCGCGTGCGCCGCATCCAGCGCCGAACCGATGCTCTTTATGTCGGCTGCGGCTGATTCCAGCAACCCCGGAGCCACGACCAGAAGTGACACGCCGACCCCCCTCCGCGTCAATCAGCGCTCCGTGTGCGCCCTAGCGTATCGGCGGCCGGTCTTCCGCGCCTCAGTTTGCCGATAAGTTCGAGTGGTGGGTCAATCCACACTGACGGTGGCCTTCCCGCCGTGCCCTGGTGCGCGAGGTGCTCGATGCCGAACGGTCCCGGCACCGGCCGCGCTGCCGCAGTCGGTGGTATGTCAGCATTTGGGGATGACTGCACGCAGCCTTGCTCGCATCGTTGGTGTCTTGGTGACGGCATGGGGGCTGCTGGGGGCGCCCATCAACAGTCCTGCCGCTTCTGCTGATCCATGCTCCGACGTCGCGGTGGTTTTCGCTCGCGGCACCCATCAGGGGCCTGGGCTTGCCGACGTCGGCCAGGCATTTGTCGACTCGCTTACCTCGCAGGTCGGCGGGCGATCCGTCGACGTGTATGCGGTCAACTACCCAGCCAACGACGACTACCACAACAGCGCGACAGCCGGTTCCGATGATGCTAGTGCCCATATCGAGGGCGTCGTCGCCGGCTGCCCGAACACCAAGATCGTCCTCGGTGGATATTCTCAGGGTTCGACCGTGATCGATTTGGCCAGCAACGCGATGCCACCTTCGGTAGCTGATCATGTCGCCGCTGTCGCCCTTTTCGGCGAGCCCACCAGTGGATTCTCGAGCATGTTGTGGGGTGGCCAGCCGCTGCCGGCCATCAACCCGCTGTACGGCCCCAAGACCATCAGCCTCTGCGCTCCCGACGATCCGATTTGCTCCGGAGGCGGGAACATCATGGCGCACGTTACTTACATTTCGTCCGGGATGGTGAATCAGGCCGCGACATTCGCGGCTGACCGGATCCACTAGGGGCCTCGACGCGCCCAGCAGTCCATGCGGGCGAGCTAGCCTGGCGGTATGACTGATCGTCAAGAGCGCGCAATGTCTTTCGGATCGATCGCCGAGGATTATGACGGCCTGCGGCCGCAGGCCCCGCAGGCGGCGGTGGACTGGTTGGTGCCATCCGGTTGCGAGGTGGCCGTCGACGTGGGCGCGGGCACCGGGCTGTTCACCCGCACGCTGGTGAGCAGAGCTGCACAGGTCATCGCGGTCGAACCCGATGCGCGGATGCGCAAGGTGCTGGCCGAGCGATCCCCGGAAGTCCGTGCTGTCGAGGGCCGTGGCGAGTCGATCCCGCTTCCCGACGCATCCGCGGACGCCGTGTTCGTCTCGTCGGCGTGGCACTGGATGGATCGTGAACGGACCGTTCCGGAGATCGGTCGCGTGCTGCGCGACGGCGGTCGGCTCGGCTTGATCTGGACGAGCCGAGACCGCGAGGTGGACTGGGTGCGTGACCTCGACCGGCTACCCGGCGGGGACAAGGTTGACGAAAAACAGGCCGACCGATTCCGGCGGCGTCTGGACTTCGATCTACCGGAACCGCAGCTCTTCCACGAGATTGCGCGTGAGACTTTCCGATTCGTGCGGACGATGCCAGTCGAGGACGTCGTCGCGATGTTGGGGACGTACAGCAGGGCCATCATCGCGTCAGCGGATGACCGCGCGCAGGCGCTTTCTGAAGCGCGCGCCGCGTTGGAGGCGCGTTTTCCCGCGGCCGACACGATCGACATCCCTATGCGGGCGTGGTGTTGGCGTGCGGATCGGATCGCCCGCGACGGCGGGCATTAGGCCGTAGCTGGACCGGTGATTGGCTCTTCGCGCTTTCCGGTCCCGTTGCAGAAACAATGCGCGACGTCGTCCTCGATTCTTACGACATGGGTGGACATGGTGTGTTGAGTCGTGTCGAACGGCGCGTGAAACGCGGCGAAATCGCTCCGGAACTGCAAACGCCTATCTCGAGGGCGTGCGCCGACGTTTAGTGCGTGCTTAGGTCGGGTTTGTGAAATCCCTGGTTACGTTATTCCGCGACACTCTCGCGGTTCGGCTGTTGGTTGCCTCGGTGCTCGGAGGTGCTGTCGCTCTCACGGTGGGTAACACCGTCGGCTGGCGATTCGCGCTTGTCGGCTGGGTCGTTGGCGCCGGAGTGTATGTGGGGTGGACGCGGCTCATCCTGGGCGGCATGGATGCAGAGCAGACCTGCAGATATGCGACCCGGGAAGACCCCACCCGGACGATCACCGAGGTGATCATCGTGTCGGCAAGCATCGCGAGCCTGGGCGGGGTCGGCTACGTGGTGGCCGCCGGGTCGCGGTCCGGCTCCGAAGCCATATCAGCTGCAATTGTCGGCATTCTGACCGTCGCGGCGTCCTGGTTTGCCCTGCACACGCTGTTCACCGTGCACTACGCGCGGCTGTATTACTCAGACGAACCGGGCGGCATCAACTTCCACGACCCGGAGCCGCCCTGTTTTCGGGACTTCGCGTATGTGGCCTACACCGTCGGCATGACCTACCAGGTGTCAGACACCGAGATCGGATTGACATCCATCAGGGCGACGGTATTGCGCCATGCGCTGCTGTCCTACCTCCTGGGCGCGGTTGTCCTGGCAGTCACGATCAATCTGATCGCGGGGCTGGGTTCTAAGTTTTAGTCGAACCGATCGTGGACTTGTCGCGCTGAAACCGCCCGCTGAATCAGCCCAACAACTCGACATTCGGCGCAAGGGACCACGCGCGCCACGGACGCTAGTGTGGCGGGTATGGCCATAGAGTCCACCATGCTTGCCCTCGGCACACCCGCGCCGCCGTTCACGCTGCCCGAGCCCGCCACCGGGGGCAGTGTCAGCCTCGACGAGCTCACCGGTCCCGCGCTTGTCGTCACCTTCATCTGTAACCACTGCCCGTATGTTCAGCACGTCGCCGGCGGGCTCGCAGCGCTTGGCCGCGACATGGCCGGCCAGGGCGTCGCGATGATCGGCATCTCCAGCAACGACGTCGCCACCTACCCCCAGGACGGGCCCGACCAAATGGTCGTTGAGGCTCGCCGCCAGGGCTGGACGTTTCCCTACCTCTACGACGAGACCCAGGACGTCGCCCGCGCCTACTCTGCGGCCTGCACACCCGACACGTTCGTGTTCGACGGCGACCGTCGTCTCGTCTACCGCGGCCAGCTCGACGACTCCCGACCCAAGAACGACGTGCCGGTGACGGGCGCTGACATCCGGGCCGCCGTCGACGCGGTGCTCGCCGGGCGGCCGGTCAACCCCGACCAGCGACCGTCGATCGGATGCGGCATCAAGTGGCGTTGAGCCGCGCCGTTCAAAGCATCACCCCGAGTTAGGTTGCGCCGATGAAGGTTGCGCTGGCCGGGTATGGAAGTCGCGGCGATGTCGAGCCTTGCGCCGCCGTCGCTCGGGAGCTGCTGCGCCGAGGCCACGACGTGTGTATGGCGGTCCCGCCTAACCTGCTTGGCTTCGTTGAGTCGGCGGGGCTTGCTGCGGTCGCCTTCGGGCCGGACGCGCCGGAGCCGCCTGCCGAGAAGATCCAGAATCCGGTCAACGCGATGCTCGGAGCTATGGAGCATTTAACCCAGGCTCTGACGCAATGGGGCACGACGCTGACAGCGCTGGCAGATGGGGCCGACCTGCTATTGACCGGCGAAGGCGAGCAGGGGCTGGCAGCCAATGTCGCAGAGTATTACGGCATTCCGCTGGCTACGCTGCACTTCTTCCCGGGAGAGCACTCGGGCCCCAGTGGCGTCATTGGGCACGTAACGAAGCAGGCCGAAGACGCCCAACGCCGTGCACTGGGCCTGCCGGATACAACCGGACCGTCGACCCCACCGATGGCGGAACGCGGTTCGCTGGAGATCCAGGCGTACCACGCGCTCTGCTTCCCCGAGCTGGCAGCCGAATGGGCGGAACAGGGCGGACTTCGACCGTTCAGGCCGTTCGTCGGCGCGCTGACGCTGGAGGTGCCGACCGAAGCCGACGACGAGGTCTTGTCCTGGATTGCCGAGGGCACGCCGCCCATCTACTTCGGCTTCGGCAGCAACGTGCGGCTCCCCTACCCCGCTGAGACGGTCGCCGTGATCAGCGCGGCCTGCGCGCAGTTAGGCGAGCGGGCGTTGTTTTGCTCTGGGGCGAGTGACTTCATCGGCGTACCGGATTTCGACAATGTGAAGGTGGTGAGCGCGGTGAACCACGCGGTCGTCTTTCCGGCTTGCCGCGCGGTCGTCCACCAAGGCGGCGCCGGCACCACGGCTGCGGGCATGCGTGCTGGTGTCCCCACGCTGATCCTCTGGCACCAGATCGATGATCAGCCGATCTGGGCTGCTGCCGTCAACCAGCTGAAAGTTGGTGCGGGGCGGGCTTTCTCGGCCAGCACCCTGGATTCACTGGTCGCGGATCTGCGTTCGATCCTCGCCCCGCAGTGCGTCACTCGAGCCCGTGAGGTCGCCGCCCAGCTGACCAAGCCCGCCGAGAGCGTTGCCAGCGTCGTCGATCTGCTGGAAGACGCTGTCCGCCTGGGGCGCGTGGACGCGTAGACATCACCGCGAGTTAGGTTTGCGCCGATGAAAGTTGTGGTGGTCGGACATGGGAGCCGCGGCGATGTCGAGCCTTGCGCCGCCGTCGGTCGGGAGCTGCTGCGCCGAGGTCACGACGTCCGCATGGCGGTCCCGCCTAACCTGCTCGGCTTCGTGGAGTCGGCGGGGCTTGCTGCGGTCGCTTACGGGCCGGACTCGCGGGAGGAGATGAACCCGGCGACGGGTGTGTTCCGCAGGGTTGCGACGAAGATGCACGATCCAGTCAGCATGCTGACCGAAGTCACTCAGCACGTCAGCCAGGTCAAGGCGGACAAGAGCATGACGCTGACGTCGTTGGCAGATGGGGCCGACCTGCTATTGGCGGGCTTCAACGAGCAGGGGCTGGCCGCCATCGTCGCGGAGTACTACGGCATCCCGATGGCTGCGCTGCACCCCTTCCCGACACAGGTCTATTCGTCTTGGTCGATGCATGCCTCTATAACCAAGGATGCTGAAGACGCTCAACGCCGTGCCCTCGGACTACCCGAGGCAGACGGATCCTCGATTCGACTGGAGATCCAGGCCTACGATGAGCTCTGCTTGCCCGAGCCGGCAGCCGAACGGGTCGAATCGGATGGGTTTCGACCCTTGAGGCCATTCGTCGGCGCGCTGACGCTGGAGTTGCCGACCGAGGCCGACGATGAGGTCTTGTCGTGGATTGCCGAGGGAACGCCGCCGATCTACTTCGGCTTCGGCAGCACGCCGCTCGCCTCTCCGGCTGAGACGGTCGCCGTGATCAGCGCGGCCTGCGCGCAGGTGGGCGAGCGGGCGTTGATCTGCTCTGGGGCGAGTGATTTCACCGATGTCCCACAATTCGACAACGTGAAGGCTGTCGGCGCGGTGAACCACGCGGCTATTTTTCCGGCCTGCCGCGCGGCCGTCCACCACGGGGGGGCCGGCGCCACGGCCGCAGGGATGCGGGCCGGAATCCCCACGTTGATCCTTTGGTTCTGGCTTGATCAGCCGGTCTGGGCAGACGGCGTTACACGACTGGAAGTCGGCTCTGGGCGGGCCTTCTCGGCCAGCACCCTGGATTCACTGGTCGCGGACCTNCGCAGCATCCTCACTCCGCAATGCANCACTCGAGCCCGTGAGGTCGCCGCCGAGATGACCCCAGCCGCNAAAAGCGTCGCCAGCGCNGCCGATCTGGCGGAACAGCTGGCGATAACCGTNTGACTTCTCNCCTGCTNGTTCCGCGTTTGCAGATATCCTCACAGCGGCGGATGGATGGAGACAAAATGTTGAACCAACAACAAGCTGGGTTNAACCAACAACAGGCTGACNAGATGAGGTCGGGCAAGGNCTTCATCGCCGCGCTCGATCAGAGNGGCGGGTCGACACCCAAGGCGCTGCTTCTCTACGGCATCAAGGAAAGCGCCTATTCCTCTGAGCAGCAGATGTTCGATCTCATCCACCAGATGCGTTCGCGGATCATCACCTCGCCGGCTTTCACAGGCGAACGGATACTGGCCGCGATCCTCTTCGAGCAGACCATGGATCGCGAAATCGAGGGTGAGCCGTCGGCGAGCTTCCTGTGGCAGCGCAAGGGCGTCGTCCCGTTCCTGAAGATCGACAAGGGTCTGACCGAGGTCGCCGACGGCGTTCAACTGATGAAACCGATACCGGGTCTCGACGACCTGCTGGCCCGCGCTGTACAGCACGGGATTTTCGGGACCAAAGAGCGCTCGGTGATCGGTGCCGCGAACCGCGAGGGCATCACGGCCATCGTTGACCAGCAGTTCGAGGTGGCAGGCCGAGTGCTCTCCAGCGGGCTGATCCCGATCCTGGAACCCGAGGTCACCATCTCGATACCTGACAAGGCAGAGGCGGAGGCCATCCTGCGCAATGTCATCACGGCGCACCTCGACGACATCCCGGACGGCACGCAGGTGATGCTCAAGCTTTCGCTGCCCACGATCGCCAATTACTACCGTCCATTGATGGAACATCCCAAGGTGATGCGGGTCGTGGCGCTCTCGGGTGGTTATTCACGCGCCGAAGCCGATGCGTTGCTGGCTAAGAACACCGGGTTGATCGCCAGCTTCAGCCGCGCCCTGACCGAGGGATTGTCGGCCGATCAATCCGACGCGGAGTTCAACGCCACACTCGACAGCGCGATCCAGTCGATTTATGAGGCATCGACAGCTGGTTGATGGATCCCACGCGCAGCTGAAATCAGCCGCATCGCAGGTCAAACCACTGTCATTGGTTGCCGATATTCTCCGCGGTATGCAGCTGGATCGAGCGGCCCGGCGCGGCCTGGTTTGGGTTGGGCTGTGGGGCGTCGTTTTCCTGGCGATGGTCATTAATGCGGCAGTCAACCATTACCGGCTCGGTGCATATGTTTTCGGTGGCGTCTTCGTGGTCAGCGTCTGCTGGTGGTACGGCAATTTAAGTGACCGCGCTCGCAAACGAGCACGCGAAGAAGCATTGCGGGCGTCGGGGTTCGATCAAATCGACATGATGACCGGTATTCAGTTCGAGGAATACTTCGCAACGGTGCTCAGGGGCCTCAGTTATCAGGTGACGATGACCAAGACCACCGGCGACTTTGGCGTTGACCTGATAGCGACAAAGGACGGGGAGCGCACAGCTGTCCAGTGCAAGCGAAAAAGAGGCGGCGCGGTCGGAGCTGCAGCCGTCCAACAGGTCGTCGCTGGGGCGGCGATGCACGGCTGCAGCGCGACAATGGTTGTGACGAACAATCTGTTCACCCGCGCGGCTCAGCAACTCGCGGTGGTGCACGATTGCCAGCTGGTTGATCGATGGCAGTTGCGGCAATTTGTGCTCGACGCAGTCAGCACGGCGGCCACCGATGCGCGTGGTAGCCACCTCACCTCGATCCAGGCCGATTCCGACGTATGCACGGGGCTCAATGGCTTGCAGAGCAGAGGTGAAGACTTCTACCAGACCTATCGAATTTTGCGGCGCGCCGACGGAAAGTCTGTCGTCAACGCGAAACTGCTCAGCAGTCAGCTTCGACACTTGGCGACGGTCGGGGCGCCACCGGGTCAGGGGGATGGGTCTGCCGCGATCAACGCAGCAAATCCTGGCGTGCGGTTGCCGCTGGAAAAGATGGTTCGCGACGCCGATAGGCTCGCACAGCGTTTCGCCGACATCGCGAATGGCTCACCGGCATTCGGCGCGGACCGGGAGCTGACTGCGTTTTTCAACTCATTCACAGACGCGTTGGTGGCTTGCGCAAGGGCCGGACATGCCCCGGCCTGGTTCAATCCGGACGACCTGGACTGAGGTTCAGCCCGCCGCGATCCCAGAAACAAGCCCGTCGGGGCCTACGCCGATCACGTCGGGCTCTACGCTGAATGGGTCAGTGCCACAGACGAACAAGACGGCGACGGGAGACCGCATGCCCCAGGTGGCGATACTCGACGACTACGCCGGCTTAGCTCTCGACCTCGCCGACTGGTCGCCAGTGCANAGCCGATCCGAAGTGACCGTTTTCGACCGGCACCTCTCCGAGGCTGAGGCCGNGGACGCACTACGGCCGTTCGATGTGGTGTGCACCGTGCGCGAGCGTATGGCGCTTCCGCGCACGCTTATCGAGCGGCTNCCGAACCTGAAACTGATCACCATCGTCGGCAAGAGCCTGCCGAACTTGGACATGGCTGCGGCCAGCGAGTGCGGCGTCCTGGTCGCCCACTCGAANTTCGCGAATCCCCGATTCAGCTCGGTCCGCGANGCCACTCCGGAANTCGCCTGGGGGTTGATGATCGCGACGGTGCGCAATCTGGCCGAAGAGCATCGGCGCATGCGTGACGGNGGGTGGCAGACCACGACGGGTCTGACGCTGTCCGGCAAAACACTGGGACTTCTNGGTCTCGGAAGGATCGGCAAACGCATGACCGAATACGCNAAAGTGTTTGGGATGGAGGTTATTGCGTGGAGCCAAAATCTCACCGAGGAGGCCGCCGCGGCGGCCGGCGCCCGCCGGGTCGAGAAAGCGACACTCTTCGAAGAATCCGATGTGGTCTCCATCCATTTGGTGCTCTCGGAGCGCACGCGAGGTCTGGTCGCTGAACCCGAGCTGGCCCTGATGAAGCCACACGCCTACTTGATCAACACTTCCAGGGGCCCGATCGTCGATGAGCCAGCTCTGATCGCCGCACTCGAGACCGGGCGTATCGCCGGAGCCGGGCTCGACGTCTATGACATCGAACCTCCTCCGCCGGACCACCCTTTGCGACGTCTTCCGACTGTGACGCTGTCGCCCCATCTCGGATACGTCACCCGTGAAACGCTAAGCGCCTTCTACTCGGACACCGTAGAAGCCGTGGTGGCCTGGCTGAACGGGACGCCCATTCGGATCGCCAACCCTGAGGCATTCAAGCATCGAACTTCACCTGACCCAGGGTCGGCGGACGGGAAGAAACCTCCCGCGCAATCCAGCGGCGGGCCAGAAATCAATTAGTCCGCGCAATAGGTCGATTCTGCGGCACTAACCATGGATGTGACGTCCGCGAACGTGATGCCTTTCGGGCCCAAGGTGGAGTGGATGTCCGAGGCAATCGTGTCTGGCGTTTTGCCAGCGTTGCGATCGGCGCAGATTTGGTGCCCCATCGAGACGATGTCGGAGTCATCCCCGGCCGGCCAAGTGAAGCCCAGATTGTGCATTTTCGCGATGTATGTGTCGTCGGCGGTGTCGGCGAGTGCAATCGCAGTGCCACTAATGAGGCCGGCGCTAACCATCACGGGGACGGTCAGTCTGGCCAGCCAGCGACGTGAAGACATTTGTGTGCCCTTCCTTCTTGTCGGCGTCGACGATGCCGTCAGCATGAGGGCTCGAAAGTCGCGGCGGCATACTAGACAGAAACGCTGGGAAAAAGCTTGCGGAGAGCTGAACATATCATTCGCGAGCCCAACAGTACGTCCCGGTCGCTGCGGCTGCAATCTGCTACTACGATGCGTACTCGGCTGTGAAACCCAGCTGCGGGACATTACGCCAGTACGATTGAACATCGCCTACTACCGCGAAACCGGCCCTACCATCGGGTCGGGATCTCGGGAACAAAGCGAACGGACCGCCGGGTCTCCGGCTTGGTGACCGGAGCGGAGCATTCATGACAATCGATCCAACGACCACACTTGGCGAGCAGCATTTCGTTTCGCTGACCACCTTCAAGCGCAACGGAGAGGGCGTGCCGGGGCCGATGTGGATCGGCCGCGACGGCGCTGACCTGTTCGTGTGGACACCGGCGGATAGTTGGAAGGTCAAGCGGGTCCGCAACAATCCACGCGTCCTGTTGGCACCCAGCAGCCGGTTCGGCAAGGTGCGCGACGGTGTTTCGCCCGTCGAAGGCACCGCGCAGGTGGTCACCGACCCGGTGACGGTGGACCGGCTCCAGGGTGAGATTCGCAGAAAATACGGCCTCCAGTACCGCTTGGTGACGCTGGTCGAAAGGATCGCGGCGCGTGGAAGCAAGCCGCGGGTCATCCTGCGGATTGCAGTGTCAGGCTGATGCGTTGCGGTTAGCGGCGTCGAACGTCGACTTATTTGTGCGGTTTCCGAAGGGGTCAGGTCGTGCGGATCCGTGCCTGCGGTCAATGTGGCAGCAGCAGTCGTTTCTGCTCAGTGAATTCCTCATCGGTAAGGATTCCCGAGTCGCGCAACGAGGCCAGTTCACGTAGCTCGGCGGCGATGCTCGTGATCGGGCCGCCCGTCGAAGTCTGCGGCGGTTGCGTCGGCTCACCCGGTTCCGTCGGCTTGCGCGTTGCCGCCCCGATCCGCTCCCGGCGCCCCGGGCCACCAGTACCGGCAGTGCCGGCCATGGCACGCCCGGCCATGCCCGCCAGCGCCATCTGGCTGAACAGACTTCCCGTGCTACCTGTGGAAACTTCTGCGGCGGCGCCGACGCTGGTGGCGGGCAACGCTACTGCGAGAGGGCGTATCTCCGGAGCCGCCGCGGTCCAGCCGGCCGGCACCGACAACCTCCCGATCGTGTTCGCCTCGCCCATGCCCGCCGAGACCGGCGAGCCCAGGTTCGTGATCACCGGGAAGGGAGTTGGGGGCACCGGCGCTGTCCCTGGCCAGCCCTCTGCGCCTGCCCAGCCACTAACGATGCCATCGGTGTGCAACGCAATGTAATAACTGGCAACGTCGGGGTAGTAGGACGCGAGCGTCAATGGTGTGTCCGCACCAAGGCCGGCCAGGTTGGCTGGTACGTCGAGAAGAATTGCAATCAGATCGCTCGACAGGTCCAGCAGGTCCAGCGGCGACAGGGCTGCGGCGCTGGTCGCAGCCGGGGTCGCAAGGCTGTTCAACGCGTTGGGTATCGCGGACAGGGCTTGTTGGGCCGACGAGACCGCGCTTTGCACGTTGCCGGCGGAGGTGCCGGTGGCTTGGCCCACCGCGGCGGCTTGGTTGGCCAGCCCGCCCGCGTTGGTGCTGGACGACGGAGAGGTGAACGGCGTCAGTGTGGTCGCAGCTGCCGACGAACCCGCGTAGCCATACATTGCCGCGGCGTCCTGGGCCCACATCTCGGCGTACTGGGTTTCGGTCGTCGCGATCGTCGGGGTGTTCTGCCCGAATATATTCGTCGCCACCAGGGCCGTCAGCAGGCTGCGATTGGCAGCAACCACTGGCGGCGGCACCGTTTCGGCGAAAGCCGTTTCGTAAGCGGTGGCCGCCGCTTTGGCCTGTTTGGCCGCTTGCTCGGCCTGTAACGCGGTGCTTCTCGTCCATGCCACATACGGGGCGGCCGCGGCAGCCATCGACATCGATGACGGGCCCATCCACTGGCCGGCGGTCAGTCCCGCGATCACCGACTGATACGAGCCTGCAGTCGAATGAAGGTCGGCAGCCAGCCCGTCCCAGGCCGCCGCAGCGGCCAGCATCGGTCCCGAGCCGGGCCCGACGTACATCCGGGCTGAATTGATCTCCGGCGGCAATAATGTGAAATCCATGCCGTTTCCTTCCCATCGAAGGGGCCGTCGGGCTGGCGGCTTCGGTTACGGCATATTAAGCGGCGGGTGCAGTTGGTCTCCCGCAAACCGCCCGGCGCGCGACGTTGTAACTGTCCCTCCGGCTGCGAGCGGTGGTGCGAAGCGGGCTGGGTCATGTAGAAGAGTCTGATGGAGGATTCGCCCCCCGGTTCGTTCGATCCGTCTACGCTGCGCGAAGCGATGGCCCGGCGGTTGTATCGCCGATCTATTGCCGCGGGCCAGATCACGGTGCCGGCGGTTCCGGCCATGATCGACGAGTACATCAAGATGTTTGACAACATCTCTGCCAGTGTGGGCGCACAGCAGACCGCCGAAGAAGGTGCTCAGCTCAAAATGATGTTGGAAACCGAGTTGGCCCGGGCCTATGCCGCCTCCCAACGTTCGAACATCGTTATCTCATACCACGCTCCGTTCGGCATCGGCGTGAACTATCGCGTCAAGGCCGAATGGTTGACGGTCGCGGGTGATTACGACACCTGGGTCGGCGCCCGCGAGGGGCCACTGTTCGGCACTGCAGCGGATGCGCGTGTGTGGGCGCTGGCCGGGGAAGCAGCTGATCCGAAGAGCTATCGCGTGCTCGATATCGGTGCAGGAACCGGGCGCAACACCCTTGCCCTGGCCCGACGCGGCCACCCGGTGGACGCGGTGGAGATGACCCCGAAGTTCGCCGAGATCATTCGTTCTGAGGCCGAGCGGGAATCACTTGACGTCCGCGTCATCGAGAGCGATGCATTCGAGACCATGGACGGTGTTCGCAACGACTATCAGCTGATCGTGGCCTCCGAGGTGGTGCCCGACTTCCGGACGACGCAGGAGCTACGCGGCGTGCTCGAACTCGCCGCCGATTGCCTGGCTCCCGGTGGATGCCTGGTGTTCAATACGTTCTTGGCGCGCCCGGGCTACATCCCCGACAACGCCGCGCTGGAGCTCGGGCAGCAATGCAACACCATGGTCTTCACCCGGGATGAGATGACGAGTGCCGTGGCNCAGCTACCTCTCGAGCTCGTTTCCGACGACTCTGCGATCGNGTACGAGAAAACCCATCTACCGCAAGACGCTTGGCCGCCCACGAACTGGTTCGCCGGNTGGGCCAATGGCCTCGACTTGTTCGACGTCGAAGCTGAGGAATCCCCGATCGAGTTGCGCTGGCTCGTCTACCAGAAGGCGNNCTNGGCCGATNGATCAGAAGCCGAGCCACCGGATCGGTTTCGTTGNCGACCGCGGATCGGTTTCAGAGCGCAAACTCCGGGCTACTTGAATGAACAACATTGTCGGCGCGGAGGCATGTGATGGGCGAACTGGAATCGAGCCGACGATCGCTGCTGATGACAGCGCCACTGTTGCTTGCGGCGGTCGCCGCCGGCGACAAGCCAGGCAATATCGGAGACATCACCTTGTCGCCGGCACCCAAAACTGGCCCTGATCCAGACGAAACGTTCACGCTGCCCTACGGAAACATGAACTTCGAACAATGGGGCAGCCTGCCGCCACACAGCGGCGAAATGGCCAAGCTCTATGGAGATTTCGACGAGCCGGGTCCATACCTGGTGATGATGAAGTGGAATCCGGGCTGGTTCAGCGCACCCCATACCTATGCGACCGACCGCATTCAGGTGGTGGTGTTCGGCACCTGGTTTGTCAACAGCGGGAATGATTTTCAGCCGCAGGACGCGGTTCCCGTCGGGCCGGGCGGTTATGTGAAACGGACCGCGCGTACCCCGCACTACGATGGTGTCCCGGCGAACCACCGCGACCCCGCCGTGATCGCGATTTTCGGGCTTGGCCCTGTCGATATACAGCTGGTTGACCCGACGCAGCCGTCATGGCGCCGGGTCTGACGAGCTAGGACACCGAGAACTCCTGGAGCGCGCACAGCGGGAGCTATTGGATTATTGCCTGAAGAAGTGGGCGCCCCGGACCAGCTAGATCTCTTTGTCAAGCATCACACCGTTATGGTGCCCAAACGTGGTCGTTGGCACGCGATGTAGCCGGCGCTGTCGTCGTGAACCGGTAGTCGCGCAGCGGGAACCGACGGCTGCGCCAATACACCTCGAGCGTGCTGGCCGGCCGCAGCGGCACGTCGCCGTTCTTGTCGAAGTAGTAGCTGTTGGCCAGCCTGCAGCTGTCCTGCCAGAAGATCTGCCGGTGCCGCTTTCGCATCATCTCGGCGAAATACCGGGCGTTGGCCTCCCGGCTCACCTCGATCCGGGTCGCGCTCCTGCGGCGGGCCCGCTTCAGACAGCGCACGATGTGGCGGGTCTGCGCCTCGATCAGTGCGAAATAGGACGACCCGACGAACCCGTACGGGCCGAACACCGTGAACAGGTTCGGAAAGCCAGGAACACTCACACCTTCGTAGGCTTGCAGCCGGTGTTCGTCCCAGAAACGGGCCAGCGACTGTCCGCCCACACCCATGACCGGATAGGTGGGAATGTTGTCGGTGTCCATCACCTTGAACCCGGTCGCCAGAATCAGGACGTCGGCGTCGTAGGACTCGCCGTCGGTGGTGGCTACTCCCGCGCCGGTGATCTTGTCGATGGGTTCGGTCACCAGCCGGACGTTCTCGCGGTTGAACGTCCGTAGGTAGGTGTTGTGGAAACCCGGCCGCTTACAGCCCACCGCGTAGCGCGGGGTGAGTTTGTCGCGCACCGCCGGGTCGTGAACCTGCTTGCGCAGAATGGCCTTCCCGACGTCGTCCATGTGCCGGGCCATGGGGTTCACCGTGAAATAGTGCGCGGCCAGCGGGAAGGTGAGTTCCACGTAGGCCTGGCTGATCAGTCGCTGGACCGTCTTGCCGCCCGGGACCCGCATCGCGTTGCGCGCCGCAGTCGACAGCGGCACGTCGGCTTTGGGGAAGCACCAGATCGGCGTGCGCTGAAAAACGGTGAGGTGCTCGACAATCTGCGCGATCTCGGGGATCAGTTGGACAGCGGAAGCGCCAGTGCCGATGATCGCCACCCGCTTACCGGCAAGGTCCTGACCATGATCCCACCGCGCCGTGTGCATGGTGATGCCGGCGAACGAGTCGACTCCGTCGATATCCGGCAGATTTGGGGTGGTTAACACACCGCAGGCGTTGATNAAAAANCGGGCGGTCACCGATTCGCCGGAATCGAGATCGATCCGCCACAAATCGTTGTCTTCGTCGAACACCGCGCCACGTACTTTGGTGTTGAACCGGATCCTGGACCGCAGGCCGTAATTCGAAACACAGCGCTCGGCGTAGGCCCGCAGTTCGTGGCCGGGTGCGTAGGTACGCGACCAATCCGAGCTCTGCTCGAAGGAAAACTGATAGGAAAACGACGGGATATCCACGGCGATCCCGGGATAGGTATTCCAGTACCAGGTGCCGCCGACGCCGTGGCCGGCTTCGACGATCAGGTAGTCGCTCATTCCGGCCGTGTCCAGCTTGATCGCAACGCCGATCCCGGAGAATCCGGCACCGACGATCAGGGTCTGGTGATCAGGCTTCAACCGGCCGTCCTTCCGTCCGCGGCGATGGCTTTCCCATTCGCACCCATTCGCACCCATCCGCACCCTATTCAGGCCGCAAAGTCAGCGTCGCCTCCAAGTCCTCAATTGGCAAGGGTATGGCTCGCCGCACTTCCTCCGACCAACACGGCGCGATGTCGAGACGGATCAAAGATGTACCGAGTTGCTCAGCGGTGCAGCCGTGTTCGGCTGACCGTGCGCATCGCCTGGTGGCGGGTCGACGCCAGCGTCATCTGGCCGTCGACGGGCTCGGCGCCGGCAGGTCTCGCAGTCGAGCAGTTATGCGCACTGCTTCGACAAAGTCTTGACTGATTCCAGAAAAGGGGCCATATTGGCAGGGTGTCATCGACGGCCGACTACGCAGAACAACTGCGGGTGGCCGATCTGCGTGTGACCCGGCCGAGAGTCGCCGTGCTGGAGGCCGTGCACGTCCATCCGCACGCCGACACAGAGACGATCTTCGCGGCGGTCCGGAACGGCCTGCCCGACGTGTCCCGTCAGGCCGTGTACGACGTACTCAATGCGCTGACTGCGGTGGGTCTGGTTCGGCGGATCCAGCCGTTGGGTTTGGTCGCCCGCTATGAGTCTCGGGTCGGCGATAACCACCACCACGTCGTATGCCGGTCGTGCGGGGTGATCGCCGACATCGACTGTGCGGTCGGCGACGCGCCGTGCTTGACCCCGTCGGACGACAACAACGTTCTGGATGGCTTCGTTCTCGACGAGGCCGAAGTCATCTACTGGGGTCTGTGCCCTGATTGCTCGACTCCTGTTTCTCGATCACAGTCGTGATCACAGCCCGATTCACCTACCCCCGAAAGGAATCCTGTGTCAACCGATACGTCCTCTAGCCGCAGCGAAAGCGAAAACCCGGTAATCCCCTCGCCCGAGCCGAAGGTGCACGGTGCCTTGAGGAACCAGGACTGGTGGCCCGAACAGATCGACGTTGCGAAGCTGCACCCGCACTCCCCGCAGTCCAACCCGCTCGGCGAGGACTTCGACTACGCCACGGAATTCGCCAAGCTGGATGTCGAGGCACTCAAGGCTGACGTGATCTCGATGCTGACCACCTCGCAGGACTGGTGGCCCGCCGACTACGGCCACTACGGCGGCCTGTTCATCCGGCTGAGCTGGCACGCCGCCGGCACCTATCGGATTTACGACGGTCGCGGCGGCGGCGGCCAGGGCCTGCAGCGCTTCGCGCCGCTCAACAGCTGGCCGGACAATGCGAACCTGGACAAGGGCCGGCGGCTGCTGTGGCCGGTCAAGCAGAAGTACGGCAACAAGATCTCCTGGGCGGACCTGCTGGTCTTCGTCGGCAACGTTGCTCTGGAGTCGATGGGGTTCAAGACCTTCGGCTTCGGCTTCGGCCGCGCCGACATCTGGGAGCCCGAAGAGACTCTGTTCGGCGAAGAGGACACCTGGCTGGGCACCGACAAGCGCTACTCGGGCAAGCGGGATCTCGCGGACCCCTACGGCGCGACCACCATGGGTCTGATCTACGTGAATCCCGAAGGCCCCGAAGGCAAGCCGGATCCGGTCGCCGCAGCGGTGGACATCCGTGAGACGTTCGGCCGGATGGCCATGAACGACGAGGAGACNGCCGCGCTCATCGTCGGTGGCCACAGCTTCGGCAAGACCCACGGCGCCGGCGACGCCGACCTGGTGGGTCTCGAGCCCGAGGGNGCCCCGATCGAACAGCAGCAGCTGGGCTGGAAGAGCTCCTACGGCAGCGGCAAGGGCAAGGACGCCATCACCAGTGGCCTCGAGGNGGTCTGGACTGCGACCCCGACCAAGTGGGGCAACGGGTTCCTGCAGAACCTGTACGGCTACGAGTGGGAGCTGACCAAGAGCCCCGCCGGGGCCTGGCAGTTCATCGCAAAGGACGGCGCCGGCGCGGGCACCATCCCCGATCCGTTCGGCGGACCTGGTCGCGCCCCGACAATGCTCGTCACCGACGTGGCATTACGGGAGGACCCGATCTATCGCGAGATCACCAGGCGTTGGCTGGACCACCCCGAGGAGTTGTCCGAGGCGTTCGCCAAGGCGTGGTACAAGTTGCTGCACCGCGATCTGGGGCCGATCTCGCGATACCTCGGGCCATGGATTGCCGAACCGCAGCTGTGGCAGGACCCGGTTCCGGCCGTCGACCATGAGCTGGTCGCCGACAAGGACGTTGCGGCGCTGAAGAGCAAAGTGCTGGAATCCGGGCTGTCCGTTGTCCAGCTGGTCAAAACGGCTTGGGCGGCGGCGGCGAGCTACCGCAACACCGACAAGCGCGGTGGTGCTAACGGTGCCCGGATTCGCCTTGAGCCGCAAAAGAACTGGGAGGTCAACGAGCCCTCCGAGCTGGCCAAGGTGTTGCCTGTTCTCGAGCAGATCCAGCAGGACTTCAACAGCTCAGCCTCCGGCGGCAAGAAGATCTCGCTGGCTGACCTGATCGTGCTGGCCGGGTCTGCGGCGGTAGAGAAGGCCGCGAAGGACGCCGGTTATGAGATTTCGGTGCATTTCGCTCCTGGGCGGACTGACGCCACGCAGGAGAGCACCGACGTGGAGTCGTTCGCGGTGCTTGAACCGCGAGCCGACGGGTTCCGCAACTACATCCGGCCCGGTGAGAAGGCCCGGCCGGAGCACCAGCTGTTGGAGCGGGCGTACTTGCTGGATGTGACCGGTCCAGAGTTGACGGTGCTGATCGGCGGCCTGCGTGCACTTGGCGCCAACCACGGCGGCAGCAAACACGGCGTGTTCACCGACCGTCCCGGGAAGTTGACCAACGATTTCTTCGTCAACCTGCTCGACATGAGCACCGAGTGGAAGCCTTCGGAGACCGCGGAGAACGTCTACGAGGGCCACGACCGGGCTTCGGGCGCTCTCAAGTGGACCGCGACCGCGAATGACCTCGTGTTCGGCTCGAACTCAGTGCTGCGCGCAGTTGTAGAGGTGTACGCACAGGACGACGCCGAAGGGAAGTTCGTCGAGGACTTCGTCGCGGCGTGGGTCAAGGTCGCGAACAACGACCGGTTCGATCTCAAGTAACACCCGACCTGACAGTCGGCACCATGCGACACCCCCCAAGAGCCGACGGCTCGCGGGGGGTGTCCGCATTAACATCACTGGTTCTCACCGACTCGCGCCCACCGCAGCGGCGGACACAACCAAAATCGACCGCCCGAGCCTGGCTTTGGCCGCGGGCCAAGCACTCGATAACCTGCTCGCCGCGATAACCAGGTGCCAGGCCGAGGGGATGATGAGCGGTCGAACACCGAGCCAGATTGCGATAGATGGCGAATTGCACAACGTCGGCACCGACCAAGACCCAGAAGACATGGTTGCGAACGCCCTGTCCGATTGGCTTCAGCTTCGCTGAACAGCGGCTGTCCGTGCGTGACCTCTATCTCGAGAAATGAGTGAGGCCAGCCACACTATTACCCGTCGGTAACCTACGAAGGCGTAAGTTACGTACCGTAGGCAAATGGTTGATGCCTCCAACTACCAAGGCTGGGTAAACGGTTGACATGAGCGAATTGACGTACCTCGAACTGCACGGCGACCGGATCGCCTACCGGGATGCCGGTCACGGCCACGCCCTGTTGCTGATCCACGGGATGGCCGGCAGTTCGGCCACCTGGCGTGCGATCATTCCCCAGCTGTCCAAGAAATACCGCGTCATCGCGCCGGACCTGCTCGGCCACGGCATGTCCGCGAAACCGCGTGGGGATTATTCGCTGGGAGCCTTCGCGGTCTTTCTGCGCGATCTGCTCGACGAACTCGGGGTAGACCGGGCGACGGTGATCGGGCAATCCCTCGGGGGTGGTATCGCGATGCAGTTCGTCCACCAGCATCGGGACTATTGTGAGCGGCTGGCTCTTATCGGCAGCGGTGGCCTCGGCCCCGATCTCAGTCCAGTGCTGCGGATGCTGTCGGCGCCCGGCGCCGAGTTCGTGCTGCCCGTCGTCGCACCGCAACCGGTACTGAACCTCGGGAACAAACTGGGTTCGTGGCTGACCTCGGCGGGGATTCAGGCGCCGCGTGCGGGTCAGATGTGGCACGCGTACTCCTCGCTGTCGGATGCACGGACCCGCCAGGCGTTCTTGCGAACGTTGCGCTCAGTGGTGGACTACCGCGGTCAGTCCGTCAGCGCGCTGAACAAGCTTCACCTCACGGCCGGGCTGCCAGCCGTGCTGATCTGGGGAGATCACGACCGAATCATTCCCGTCGCGCACGCCTACGCCGCCCATGACGCGCTGGAAGGCAGCCGGCTCGAGGTGCTCGAGGGCATCGGACACTTCCCACACGTGGAAGCGCCTGCGGCTGTGGCGGACATTCTGGAGAACTTCATCGCCACGACGGCAGCTCCGACCAACACCAACAGTCCAGTGCACCTGGGTATGTAGCGGACGTGGCTCCAGATCAGCGATCGAGATCCCACTGTCCGTAATCGGTCGCAAGGACCTCGTCCACATCCACGTTTATGCCGCCCAGGAGCGGACCCGGGTTCGACGCGGTGTTGACTACCGCCTGATAAAGCACCGCCGCTGGCTCGCGCTCTCCATGCGACCACGACTTCGTCTGCCATGCCCATTGGTGCCCTGCGGTGGTTGAGTTCCCTATTACGCCGTCTCTGATCGCCCACCCACAGGCCTGGGCATGCCCATAGATGCCTGTGCGCCCCACGCCCAGTATCGAGTTGATTCCTCGAAACCAGTCGACTGCCTGGCTATTCCACGTGTTCTGGTCGATATCGTCATCGACGCTGAAGAAGATCGGGGCCGAATTCCCGCCTCCGGCTGCAGCGTGCAGCTGTAGAGCTGTTTGGGCGTCTGCCACACCGCCGTCGTGCCCGCGGGTGAAATCCGAAGGCGTAGGCCAACCGGGCTTGCCGTACTGGAAGTTGCTGACGATGTGCAGACCCGCTGCGCGCAGCGCGTCCGCGTACTCGCGGGTGATGGGCTTTGCCTCGAAGTTCGCACCCGGCCGCGACTGGGAGACGTAGTTGACTACCCCGTCATAGCCTGCCGATTTGATTTCGTCCGGAGCGATCCTCCGCTCTGCAAAATCGATCAGCCTAATGTCGGCGGCTGATGCTTTCTGTGCGTCGGAAGTTTCGGCCAGTGTCCCCAGGCTCAGTACAGCCGGAGCAAGCGCATATTTGAGGACGCCCCGTCTTGAAACAGGTCGCTGTCCGCCGCGTCCACTTGGCGCAGCCGAATCGTGCATCGCGCGATGGTAGCAAAATCAGGTGGTCTGCTGCCGGCGACGACGCAGCCTCAGAACCGATGCGCGGCCTTGATGAACTGCGCGGCGCGCTCGCCGATCACCACGCAGGGGGCCATGGTGTTAGCGCTGGTGATGCGCGGCATGATCGATGCATCGGCGACGCGCAGATTCTCGACGCCATACACCCTCAGCTGTCCATCGACGACTGACATGGCGTCCTGGCCCATCTTCGCGGTTCCCGACTCGTGCCAGTAGGTGGTCACGGCATTGCGCAAATAGTCTTCGAGTTCGGCGCCCGACAGGTCGCCGGGCATCACCTCACGCGCGACGAACGGACGAAGTTCTGCGGAATTACCGATCTCGCGCAGGGTCTCGAGGCAGGCGATCGCGGCCTTGAGGTCGTCGGGGTGGGACAGTGCGTTCGCTTCGATCCGAATCGGGTCGGCCGGATCAGGGCCCGACAGCCGCAATTGACCCCGGCTTTTGGGGTGCGTCGGGGCGCCGAACAGAATCCAGCCGTTCTGTGGCAAACCATATTTCGCGACATTCTCGGGAGTGGACTTCGCAAATGGCCCCAAACACGCGAACAGGTCCGGCCCCTCGATGTCTGCCGCCCCGGAGTCCCAGAACAGCGTCGCCCCTACCTGAGTGCTGCCCTGTACGGTCTCGGGAAACTCCCACACGCAGTCGAACCCGAAGTGGTCCTGAAAGTTGCGTCCGACCCCCGGCAGATCCTCGCGGACCTCGACACCCACACGACGCAATTCGAGTTCGTCTCCGACGCCGGACTGCATCAGCACTTTGGGCGTGTGAATTGCTCCAAGTGACAACACGACCTCGGCGTCAGCAGCCACCCGATGCACCGCGCCACCGTGGAGGACCTCGACACCGGTGGCCCTCCTGCCCTGGAAGACCACCCGCGTCACCAGTGCATCTGGCAAAACCGTCAGGTTCGGCTTCTGCAGATATGGAGCGGTGTAGGTGCGAAACACCGACAGGCGTTTCCCCTCCTGCCAGCGCAGGTCGGTGATGGCTGCGCCGCGGGTGGCCTCCATCAGGCGACCGTTGGGGCTTTGGTAGCTCGGAATCCCCAATCTCCTGGCCGCCTCCACTGTCGCTATGGCGAGCGGATGCACGTCGGGCGCCGGCTGCACGAACACCGGTCCGCCCCTGCCTCGATGATCCGGTTCGCCTACGCCTTGCCAATCCTCGATGTGCCGGTATAGATCCAGGACAGGCTCGTATCCCCAAGCCGGTTCACCGGATTCGGATGCGAAGTGGTCCCAGTCGCTACGGTGTCCGCGCGCCCAGACCATCAGATTGATGCTTGACCCGCCGCCCAGCACTTTGCCCATCGAGAACGGGATCGAGCGCCCATGAAGCCGCGGGTCAGGCTGGGAGGCAAAACCCCAGTCGCGTTCGCCCCCGAGATTCAACGGCCACTGGCTCGCTTCAGTCACACCGGGGACTTCATCGGTGCCGCCGGCCTCCAGAAGTAAGACCTTCACGTCGGGGTTTTCCGCTACGCGGCGAGCGATCACCGACCCCGACGACCCTGCCCCACATACGACGACGTCGTAATGTCGCTCCAACATAGAATTCACGACGGCTCCTCCACGTGACTGGGTCTAGGGCTGTGCACCTAGCTACGTGTGGACAAGCCGAACGGTTCAACCGTCCAGCAGATTCCCAGACATTGTCAGGGTTATCCCCGGCGTGCCCCGGCCGGCGGCCTGTCCTGGCAGTGGAGCGAACTCAACCAACAAGCGCCTACGGCGATCCAGCAAACAAACGCTCTCCACGACCGCCCGATCGTCAGCCCATTGGCTCACAACATTTTCAATCGCCCGAAAGCCCCCGCGCGCCCCTCGAACAGTTATCAGCAGACCCCTCGGCCTGACCGATGCGGCGAAATCTAGTATTGAGGGGCACCGATGGCGCGTTGCGGCGGTTAGCTGATCGAACTATAGTCTGGACACATGTCCAGTTAGCTGTCACGGAGTTCGGGAATGCTTTGATCGCGATGGATTCGGCGCCCCTCCGCGTTCGTCAACCAGCAAAGAAGAGTTGAGTATGCGAATTGCCTTGCTGTCCTACCGTAGTAAGACTCATTGCGGCGGACAGGGCGTCTACGTGCGCCATCTCAGCCGAGGTCTGGTGGAACTTGGTCATGACGTAGAAGTCTTCTCCGGCCAGCCGTATCCGCAGCTGCTCGATCCGCGCGTGCGATTGACCAAAGTGCCAAGCCTGGATCTCTACCGCGAGCCCGACCCGTTCCGGGTGCCGTGGCCGAGCGAGATTCGTGACTCAATCGACCTGTTGGAACTTGCCACCATGTGGACCGCGGGCTTTCCCGAGCCACGGACCTTCACGCTGCGAGTGGCCCGGCTCCTGGCCGATCGGGCGGCCGATTTCGACGTCGTCCACGACAACCAGAGCCTGGGAACCGGCCTGCTCACGATCGCCGGCGCTGGGCTGCCGGTGGTGGCCACCGTGCACCACCCCATCACCCGTGATCGTGAGCTTGACCTCGCCGCCGCGCGATGGTGGCGAAAACCCTTGGTACACCGCTGGTATGGATTTTCCAAAATGCAGAAACTGGTGTCGCGCCAGATCCCGGACCTGCTGACCGTCTCCTCGGCATCAGCCGCGGACATCGTCGCCGACTTCGGTATCTCGCCGGATCAGCTTCACGTGGTGCCGTTGGGTGTGAACACCAACCTGTTCAATCCGGGATCGAGGCCACGCCAACCTGGCCGGGTCATCGCGATTGCCAGCGCCGACACCCCGCTGAAGGGTGTCAGTACCCTGCTCCACGCGGTTGCGCGGGTTCGGATGAACCATGATGTCGAGTTGCGGCTCGTCGCCAAGGTGGAACCGAACGGTCCTACCCACAAACTCATCGCTGAACTGGGGATCTCCGATATCGTGCATGTCACCAGCGGACTTTCCGACACGGAGCTGGCCGCCTTGTTTGCGTCGGCCGAGGTCGCCTGCATTCCCTCGCTCTACGAAGGGTTTTCGCTGCCCGCTGTCGAGGCCATGGCGAGCGGTACCCCGATCGTCGCCAGCCGGGTGGGCGCGCTGCCCGAGGTCCTTGGCACCGATGGTGCCTGCGCCGAGCTAGTGCCGGCCGCCGACGTCGAAGCATTGACTCGCGCGCTCGGCACGCTGCTCGACTCGCCGGAAAAGCGCCGCAGTTTGGGCAAGGCGGGTAGAGCACGGGCAATCAGCGTGTTCAGCTGGGAAGCCGTGGCCGCTCAAACCGTGCAAATCTATCAGCGGGCGATCACGCGAAGGGCCGGCACCGAGGGCGCAGCGCAATGCTGACAGTCGATTTCGATCGGCTGGGCATAGGGCCGTCGACCAAAGTCATCGACGTCGGTTGTGGGGCCGGCCGCCATGCTTTCGAAGCGTATCGCCGCGGTGCCGACGTTATCGCCTTCGATCGCGATGCATCGGAACTTCGTTCGGTGGAGACCATCCTGCGTGCGATGGCCGAGACCGGTGAGGCGCCCGCCGCGGCCTCAGCGAAGGCGGTGCTCGGCGACGCGCTGAGCCTGCCGTACGCCGACGCGACATTTGACTGCGTCATCGCGTCCGAAATCCTNGAACACGTGCCGGAAGACGACGCCGCCATCGCCGAACTGATCAGGGTACTCAAAGTCGGTGGCACACTGGCGGTCAGCGTGCCGCGATGGCTCCCCGAGCGAGTTTGCTGGCTACTTTCTGAGGAGTACCACAGCAATGAGGGCGGCCACGTGCGCATCTATCGCGCCAGCAAATTGGGGGACAAGATCAGTGGTAGCGGAATGGAATTGACTCATACCCATCACGCGCATGCACTGCATTCGCCGTTTTGGTGGCTGAAATGCGTTGTGGGCGTCTCGAATCCCGACCATCCTGCGGTGACGGCGTACCACAAACTCTTGGTGTGGGATCTAATGCAGCGGCCGAGGATAACCCGGGCGGCAGAGTCTCTGCTCAATCCGCTGGTGGGCAAAAGCGTGGCGATGTATTTCACCAAGCGCCAGGCCTTAAAAAGCACAGAAAGCGAAGCGACGCTGGGACATTCAGTTGCATCGGGTTAAGCCACCGGCAGTTCCGGGCGTCCTTACTCCCGAGCAATGCCGCCAGACCGCGCTTTCTATCGCCGCCGCGCAGGAGTCATCGGGCGCTATTCCATGGTTTGAGGGGGGTCACACCGATCCATGGGATCACCTGGAATGCGCGATGGCGCTCACCACAGCCGGGCTGCTGGAGCCGGCACGGGCCGCGTTCGACTGGAGCCGTCGCACGCAGCGGCCTGACGGGTCGTGGCCCATCCAGATCCGGGCGGGGACCGTTGAAGACGCCAACAGCGACAGCAACTTCTGCGCCTATATCGCCACCGCTGTTTGGCACCATATGCTGGTCACCGGCGACGAGTCATTCGCTGTGGCGATGTGGCCGGTGGTGTGCAAAGCAGCCGATTTCGTCATCGACTTGCAGGTCGGCTATGGCGAAATTTCTTGGGCACGAAGCGAAACCGGACCTGTCCCAGAAGCACTACTGACCGGGTGCGCCAGCGTGTTCCACAGCATCCGGTGTGCGCTGGCGCTCGCAGGTCTTGTTGCAGAACCACGGCCGGAGTGGGAACTGGCGCTGGGCCGACTGGGCCATGCGCTCGCCGCCCATCCGGAAGCGTTCACCGAGAAGGACCGCTACTCGATGGACTGGTACTACCCCGTCCTTGGTGGTGCGCTTCGGGGCTCGGCGGCCGTCACGCGAATAAAGCAGCGCTGGGATGATTTTGTGGTCAGCAATCTTGGCATTCGCTGTGTGGATGACCGGCCCTGGGTGACCGGCGCCGAAACGTGCGAACTTGTGATGGCGCTAGATGCCATCGGCCACCGGTCAGCCGCGCACCGGCAATTCGCTGCGATGCAGCACCTGCGCGAAGACGACGGCTCGTACTGGACGGGTTTGGTATTCGCGGATGGGAAACGCTGGCCCGAGGAGCGCACCACCTGGACCGGGGCGGCGATGATCCTGGCGGCTGACGCACTGTCGGACACCACTGCCGGCGCGGGGATCTTCCGCGGCGACGGGCTGCCGATGGGTCTAGAGACCGACTTCGATTGCGAATGTGTTGTCAGCGGCCAGGGCCGCTGACTTGAATATGCTAGATCTGCTCGCCCGGCTGGCCGCTGAGGCGTTCGAGCACCCGTAGCGACCCGGTGGCAGAAACCTCGCGGAATTGACCGGAATCGATGGCGCGGCAATAAATGTGGTATGGCGGCCGGCCGCCGTCCCTGGGGTCGGGGAACACATCGTGTATGAGGAGCGCTCCGCCACCGGTCACCCACTTCGCCCACCCGTCGAAGTCCTGTGTTGCGGCGGTTTCGGAGTGGCCGCCGTCGATGAACAACATCTGCACGGGTGACTGCCACCCCCGAGCCACAATCGGCGACTTGCCGACAACGGCGACGACGTGGTCGTCCAGCCCGGCGGCGTCGAGCGTGCGACGAAACGTCTGCAGCGTGTCGAACCGTCCAGTGACCTCGTCGACCAACGAGACGTCGTGATATTCCCAGCCGGGCTGGTGTTCCTCGGAGCCGTGATGGTGATCGATCGTGTAGAGCACGCTGGCCGTTTGTTGTGCCGCAGCGCCGAGCAACAGGGTGGATTTACCGCAATAGGTACCGATCTCCACAGCGAGGCCACCGTGGAGGTAGTGCAGCGCGGCATCGTAGAGCGCGCGTCCCTCGGCGTCCGGCATGAAACCCTGCGCCTGCTCGGCCAGCGCGAACAAGTGCTCGGTTGAACTGGCATCGGCGCGGCTCATGAGCTGAACTTATCGGTCTGCTCGGTAGCTCCGGCATCGTGGTCTTGCAAGAACAGGTCGTCCTGGAATGCGCAGTTGCGGCGTAAGACCGGCTCTAATCTTTGACCCTGTCCAGCGGCCGGAGCGCGATCCCCTTAACATCGTGCTTGTGCGCCTTTCACCTGCCCGGATATCAATTGATGTTGGATTAGCGGCGATCGCGATCGCGGCCGCACTGATGTTGACCGCTGCAATTCTGCCGTTCGGCACACCTGGGGCCGCGCCGTCGGCCGCCGCGGCGAATTGTCCGCAGGTGCAGGTCGTCTTCGCCCGCGGCCGGTATGAATCACCGGGGACGGGCGTACTCGGCAATGCGTTCATCAACGCGCTCGAATCCAAGGTTTCTAAGAACGTCGGCACATACGCCGTGAAGTACCCCGCCGACACGGAGGTCGACGTCGGCGCCAACGACATGAGTCAGCACGTCCAGAACATGGTCAGCAACTGCCCGGACACCCGGCTGGTGCTGGGTGGTTACTCGCTTGGCGCTGCGGTCACTGATGTCGTCCTCGCGGTGCCCTTCAGCGCGTTGGGCTTCAACAACCCCCTGCCGGATGGCACCGATCAGCACATCGCCGCCGTTGCGTTGTTCGGCAACGGAACCCAGTGGGTGGGTCCGATCACAAACTTCAACCCGCTCTACAACGACAGGACCATCGACTTGTGCCACGGTTCCGATCCTGTCTGCAACCCGGCTGATCCGAACACCTGGAAAGATAACTGGCCACAACACCTCGCCAGCGCCTACATAGACGCAGGCATGGCCAATCAGGCCGCCGACTTCGTCGCGGGCAAGCTCTAGTCGAGCACGCGCCCGACGTGCAGCGACACCAGGGACAGATCAGGCCTCGTAGGTGACGTGGTACCAGTGGCGGACCGGCTTATGGGTCTTGTCAGCTTGACCCGTGTCGGTAGCGCTCACCACGTTTACGTCGGTTAGCCCGGCATTGTGGGCCTCGATGTAGCGCTCCAACTCATTCAGGAGTGCCTTATGCGGTTGAGCTGGGTTGGCGAGCGCTTTGGCTGTACGTGTTTGCGGCACGCAGCCAATTATGGCCGAGCTCTGCGGGGCCAGCGCGTCTAGAGCGCCTTCCCCACGAACCGCGCCGGGTATACCGTGCGCTCATGCCCGATCGAAACCGCCGCTTCCTCCTCCGTGAACGCCCCGCCGGTCATATCGGGCCGGACACCTTCGAGCTCAGCGAGGAGGTGGTCCCCGAGATCGGCGACGGCGAGGCGCTGGTCCGTGTCGACTGGATCTCGCTCGACCCAACGAACCGCGCATGGATCAATGACACACCGACGTACTTGCCGCCGGTCGGCATCGGTGAGGTCATGCGCGCGGGCGGGCTCGGCGAGGTCGTCGCGTCGAAGAATTCGAATTACCCGGTCGGCCAGACCGTGCAGGGTCTCGTTGGTTGGCAGGAGTATGCGGTCGCCTCGGACGCGATGTTTTTGTTGCCGGTCAACGTCGCCGAAGGCGTCTCGCCGAGCGCCTACCTGGGCGCGCTCGGGACTACCGGGCTCACCGCCTGGCTCGGGATCCGCGATATCGGCAAGCCGCAGCCGGGCGAGACGGTCGTCGTGTCGGCCGCGGCCGGCGCGGTCGGTTCCGTCGCCGGCCAGCTCGCCAAGCTCAGCGGCGCCCGCGTCGTCGGGATCGCCGGCGGCCCCGAGAAGTGCACGTTACTGACCGACCAGCTCGGCTTCGACGCGGCCGTCGACCACCGCGCCGACGACTGGGCCGCTCAGCTCGCCGCGGCGACGCCGAACGGCATCGACGTCGACTTCGAGAACGTCGGCGGCGTCATCATGGACGCGATCTTCGCCCGCCTCAACATCGGGGCGCGCGTTGCGCTCTGCGGCCTGATCTCCGGCTACAACTCGGTTCATCCGCCGCCCGGACCGCGTGCGTTCGGGAACCTGCTGGTTCAGCGCGCGACGCTGCAGGGCTTCATTGTCCTGGACCACTTCGACCGCGCGCCGGAGGCGATCGGTGAGATCTCCGGACTGATCGCCGAGGGCAAGCTCACCGCGCTCGAGACTGTTGTCGAGGGCTTCGAGCAGCTACCGACGGCGATCAACATGCTCTTCGAAGGCAAGAACGTCGGCAAGCTGGTCGTCAAGACGTCCGGCTAAGGCTGATCTCAACGCGTAAGCAGGGCAACCGCGCTCCAGGGCCTGCTGCCCGGGTGGCGTAGGTCGGGCTGGGGTAGCCAGGCAACCGGACGCATGAGCATCGGCAAGCGATGGAACCGATGGGCGGCCACGAATGTCGATTCCGCTTCGACGGTGCGCCAGCCGAGGTCTTCGAAGTAGGCCAACCCGTTCTGGGGCGCGAATTGGAACGGCGCATTTTGCAGCATGCCGGCCATCTTCTTGTTCATCATCTCCTTCAGGCCTGGAAAGGCGAAGTCGAGCATCCACCAGGCGACCTCGGGTCGCTTGATCGCTTCCGAAAGCGCGGCGACGTCACGGTCTTCCAAATACATCAACAGGCCCTCGGTCAGCACCAGCGCTTTCGTAGCGCCGTCCAGCGCGTCGTTCAAGAAGGCGTCGCGGGCGCGCGGATCGGCCAGGTCGACGGCGGTCCGAGTCAACCGGCATCGCGGTTCCTGGTCGGCAAGTAGCTGCGTCTTTTCGGCGAGCAGCCTGGGCAGATCTGCCTCCACCCAAGTGAAATCAGCCGGAAGATCCAAACGATACGGCCGAGTGTCCAAACCGGCGGCCAGGTTCAACACCCGGTCGCAGCCATCGGCGATCGCTTCTGCAATGGCGTCGTCGATGATCTTGGTACGCGCCACCAGCCACCACCCGTTACGAGTCGTCCGTGGAACCCTGGCGACGATGGCGCGGCCGCCTTCACCAGCGAGGTGTTCAGCGAGCGGATCGCTGAACAGCGCATCGGGGCGTGCCGATTCGGTTGCCCGATGCAACGCCGTCCACCGGGCCGTATCGGAAACGTGGGTGATCTGCCCAGTGCCTGACATACGTTGCGTTATAGCATCCACCGCCCGCGCTGCGGCACGCACATTAGATTGTCCATCGCCCCGGGAGACGGGGACCGCTAAACCCGATACCTGCGGACGGTGTTCACGCGGGTGTGTCGGCGCTGGGGTGCAACCTCAGGCTGGGGAAGATGACCGCCACGTCGCCGGCAGCGCGCTGCCGGGATGAAGGATGGCGGCGCATGGATTCGTTGCGCTGACGTGCGCGCTGCTGAGCCGCAACCCAAGTTGGATGCGAGTGAAGGAAAATCACCGTCGCCCCTGTTGCATTTGCCACGATTGCCACTCCTCTCGAGCAACCCAACTCAAGCTGTAAGGCCCAAAAAAGCGGTTATCGGCCTGTGATCTAAGCATGCCCAGCCAAACTGAGACCAAACCAAGTGTCACGGTAAGAATTTGCCGTCAATTTGGGGTAATCCCGGGCGCCATCGCTTTACCGGGACCCATCGGTCCAATAAGGAGGATCGAATATGGGTGGTTGAAGAACGATGATAACCGCATAATGGCATGTCAAGAGCCTAGCGGTGGCCTCTGACAGAATTCGTCGTGCAACCCGGCACAGCGCGGGCTGCTATCGTCCCTTGCTTATGCCCGACTTGAATCGTCGTCGCATGATGTTGATGACAGGAATCAGCGTGGCGGCAGCTGCGCTCCCCGTCCCTGAGGCGCAGGCGTACCCATCCCGACCTGATATGCCGGCAGATCGGGTGCCACCGCCGAGTGCGCCCAGCGGCCAAAGCGGGGCATACATTTTCCAGGATGAGTTTGATGGGTCGGCCGGCTCAGCCCCCGATCCGTCGAAGTGGACGGTGGCCACAGCCCGCGAGGTAATCAAGGATCCGACTTATTGGGAGCGACCCGAGAACATCGGGCAGTACCGCGACGATCGCCGGAACGTCTTCCTCGACGGCAATTCCAACCTCGTGCTCCGTGCGGCAAAAGACGGCAACACGTACTTCAGCGGCAAGGTTCAAAGCAATTGGCGGGGCGGTGTCGGTCACACCTGGGAAGCCCGGATCAAACTCAATTGCCTGACCGCCGGGGCCTGGCCCGCCTACTGGCTGGGCAATCAGGATCAGGGCGAAATCGACGTAATGGAGTGGTACGGCAACGGCAGCTGGCCCGCCGCAACCACCGTCCACGCCAAAGCAAACGGCGGCGAGTGGAAGACGCACAATATCGCGCTGGACAGCGGTTGGCATACCTGGCGAACTCAGTGGGATGAGGCCGGAATCCGTTTCTGGAAGGACTACAGTGACGGCGCGTCGCCCTACTTCGATGTACCGGCCAGCTCACTGCCGGATTGGCCGTTCAACGGTCCCGGCTACACCGCGTATCCGGTGTTCAACCTCGCGGTAGCCGGTTCCGGTGGCGGCGATCC
>JGI12635J15846_10000222_pt1 | contig 44491 bp, 50 predicted proteins | sample BlaSpr_A8_OM2_M2_FD_15846 | JGI IMG/M metagenome (IMG submission 15846)
CGAGGATCTTTTTCATGTCCGCGTGTCGGCATCCTGATCGGACAGGGTGGTCTTGCCCGCGCCCGCCATGCCTTCGATCAGATACAACCCGCCCTTGACCAGGCCGCCGCCGAGTATGTCGTCAAGGCCGGGCACGCCGGTCGTTACGGTGGTCGGATCGGAATCGGTCTGGCTGGATGGCGTTGCTTGATCAGTCATTGCCGTCATGGAGATCTCGAGTGCCGTCGCCCGGCTGCTGCGTCGCGTAAGAACGGACTATCGCCGAGACGACCAGTGATGTCGGTGTTTGCAAATTTTTATGAAGTCGTCGATTAAATCAATCGGGAACGGGATTTGAGCGCTTGGTTTGAAGCTGGATTCGAGAGCTTGATTCGAGCCTGCGCCGCATGAACCCTGCCTTAACCTGATCGCATTCGCACTTTTCGCGCCCGGTCGCGTTTTGTCGGCACGCGAGGCGCGCGACACTACGCGTGGCATCGTCTGGCTTCATCGTTTTCGCCCGTCAAACGTCACGTCATACTGCGCGCCCTTGCTACCTTGCTGTTGTTCCAGTGCTTCGGAGAAGGCCTCTCGATGGGCTTGCATATACCCGTCCCAGGGCCTGTCATCGGATTGTTACTGCTGTTCGGCTTTCTGCTGATGAGGCCGTCGGTTTTGCGCTGGATCAACTGACCCGCGAAGGATTGAAACAATCGAGGCGATCTAGGAGAAATTAGGAACCCGCTCATGGTTCGGGTGGCGTGGAGATGGTCTCATCTTGGATTGTCGCGGGCGTTGTCATCAGACGCACGCGAGTTCTTCTTCTGGTTCACGCCTGTCACGAGTACGCGGTTCAACGGTCGTTCGCGCGCAGGCATTTTTTGCGGCGAGTCTCCCTCATGTCCTTGCATACCCGTTTGTCTTTTATGACCGCCAGCCTGATTGCGCTGGGCGGCTTGTTCCAGGTTTCTTCCAGCATGGCCGCTACGTCCATCGATCCGGGCATTTACTCGGGCGCTCCGTTCGTTTTCAAGGCAGATCGTGGAATCTTCTCCGCAGTACCTACACAGCAAGTCGATTCACGCATCTTCTCGCCCATCAGCGAACCTGGCGATACACATGTCTCGAAGTTCGCTCAGGATCGCGAGCGCTTGCGTCACGACCTATAGAACCTGGCGGGAATTGCTCAATGAATCACTGCAGGAATCGCTTCACAAATCGTTTAAAACCGTGGAGTGTTTCAGGTGATGATCGGGCCGGAAAAAGCATCTTCACGCATTTTCCGCTTTGGCTTTTCTATCTGCCATAATTCCGGTGCTTTCGCATTCTTAATTGCGTTCAACCCGGAAATTCCATGAACTCCAACAATACAACGAGAGGCGGGGCACTAAAGTTTTCCGATTGTTCACGTTTTTGCGCTGTTTCAAAAATCACTCAAAAGTGTTTCACTAATTAGGAATTATCCAGTAAGGAATGCTTGTTTTCGCATGGCTAATATGCCGCGCGATTTCGGATTCCAGATCATTTTCAAGATCCGGATCGAAGGCTTGAGGCGAATAAGGTGGCTGCGAAAATCGGGTAACTGTCTGATGGCCCATCCAGTACGCATTTGTCTCGATATCTCAGTCACACGTTAATTTCAGAATGGTAAATAGCATTGGCGGAATAAGGCAGGTCCATATCACTTCTTGCACAGCGCTCTTGGAGCCTAGCCAGCACTAGGTACGAACGCATTAAAGCCTTTATTTACGGGGGTTCTCGAGATTAGACGTCTTTAATATTTTGAGCTTCTGCTCGGCCTTCATCGCCGCAACGTTATCCATTTAAATCCGTTTAAATCCGTCTGCATCCGCCAGATGTGCGGGTAAATTGCGGGTAAATTCAGGATAAAATTCATACTGTTTAGACATCAAGGTGCAGTAATGAAACTTACGCAAGCGTTCCTTTTGAATGCCAAGCCAGGGGCCAAGCCCTATAAGCTGCGCGATGACAAAGCGACGAATCTTTACTTGCACGTTTCGACGGCGGGAGGCAAACGGTGGAAGTTTGACTACAGGCTGGGTGGCACAGACGGCACCTACACGCTCGGCTCCTTCCCTCAGGTGACGCTGATCGCTGCTCGCAAGCTTCGCAACGAAGCGGCCGAATTAGTGGAGAAGGGGATTCATCCCAAGGCACAGGACAAGCAGGTGCAGACCGGCAACATCGAGCATTTTAAGAACACGCTCTGGCTCAATTGCGCGGCGTGGTTAGAGGACAAAAAAAGCAAGTGGTCCGAGTACTACGGCGTTCAGGCGGAGCGACTTCTAACACGCTACGTGAAGGAAACGGAACTTGGCGGCATGCCCATCAAGAGCGTGACGCCGGGCCATATCTACCGGCTCCTGCAATCTATCGCGAAGCGTAAGAAGAGGGAGAACGAGGAACGCAAGGCAGGCGGCGCTCCCTATATTGCGGTTCGTATCCGTCTCCATCTGGATGGAGTTTTTCGTCGTGCAGTCATCAACGGCACCGCTAACATCAATCCGGTTTCAGTCCGGTGTCAGCATTGAAATTATCCGACGCGGTACGCCTTCCAGAGGTACGCCATAACCGGGCGCTGGAGGCCCCCGCACTGAAGATGGTACTTTGTGCGATGACAATGAACGGACGGCCACTTACTCGGTTAGCCATGCGTCTCTTGATGCTCACGTCCGTGCGGACCGCAGAACTGCGCGGTGCGACGTGGAAGGAGTTCGATCTGGAAAAAAGAGAATGGACCATCGCTGGGCAGCGCATGAAGATGAAACGCCCCCATCTGATTCCGCTTAGTGTTCAAGCGGTGGAAGTCCTGCGTAAAGTGGAGGCTCTGAATCCCAAACATAAGTCGGATGATTTTTTATTCCCGCACACGAAAGATGCCACTAAAACTATGTCGGCAGGGACGATCAACGCCGTCTTCAAATGAGCGGGATTCAACAAGGATCAATCATTCCGGGCGCACGGTGCGAGAGGCACCTTTAGTACGTGGGCACACGAGAATGGCTTCAACCCCCTAGCGATCGAGCGCCAGTTATCCCACGTCGAGAAGAACGTGGTGAAGCGGGCGTATAACCAAGCTGAATTCTTGTCAGAGCGTCAGAAGCTAATGCAAGTGTGGGCTGATTATCTCGACTCGATATATCAATGACGCGACTTTGTATAAGCGTCCGTCTAGGTCCGTTTAGGCTGGTCCCATCTGCTACGGTCTTGCTATGCAATGGAGGCGGTTTGCGAGCCGATACTATTCGATCTCGGCAGATCGCACAGAACAAGCTCGCCCAATCAGGACAAATCCTGCGAAACATCGAACTATCGTAGGTCCGGTCTTTGGTGGAACTCTACGGAACTTCTCGGAAGCCGGGGTGGGAATCGAAAAAATCTCCCTATCGCTTTACTGGAGGCGGTCTGAGGATTTTTAGTTGGAGACATACCACCAAAAGTACCACCAGACAAAGCGTGCTACCTGATGACTCCCGAGGCGCCTAATACACTGTCCAGTAGAACCGCGTCGCATCTTCCGATTTGGTGCGTCGTCATATATCGGCGAGCGTGATCCAGAAGGACCTGCCTGTCATCCGGGCGGATAAATTCGCTAGTTCTACAATTTACAACGAAGTGCGATGCTCTCGCCGGCGTCGCCGCTACCGATGGGTCGAGATACACTGGCGAGGAAGGTGGTCTCGCTTCCACTCAGCACGCGATGCCACGACGATGTGTCTACGTCAGATGTCTCTATTCTGCGGTAACCAGTACGCGACCTTCCCCGCGAGATTTTGGCGCCGCGCGCACGACAATTTCCACGTCTTGTCCGAGTCGCGTGAGGCATTCGATCAGTTTGCTTTCGGAAACCCCCCGAAACTGACCACGTAGCAAACCGGAAAGCTTAGGTTGCGAGAGTCCAAGAAGACTCGCCGCAGCGGTTTGTGTCAGTCCTTGGTCTCTCAGAAGATGGGCAATCCGCATCACAAGATCCGCTTTGACGCGCATCTCGTCAGCATTGGGTAAGTCAAGATCAGCGTAGACATTCCCCGAGCCACGTTCGATTTGTTCGGTAGTCATCGTCATTCTCCGGCATCTCGTTGGGCCAACTTTAAGCGTCGCTGGATCAAGTCCAGATCGGGCTTTGGTGTCGCAATTCCACTTTTGGACTTCTTTTGGAAGCAATGCAGAACATAGACGGCGGCCGCGAACTTCACGGTATACACCGCACGATACGTGTCGCCCTGAAGGTTCTCAATGACTTCCAGCACGCCTGCACCGCCGAAGCCCTTTAATACCTTTGCATCTTTATGCTTCTCGCCCAGTTGTGCGAGATGAAGCGCGTAGCCCACCGCGTCGATCACTTCATCAGGCATCGCCAGCAAGTCCTTTTTCGACGTGCCGACCCAGCGCAGGGACTTGGGAGATTGCGTCATGTCAATTGATTATACCTAAATGGGAATAATTGTCACTGCCGACGCGTTCGAAAACCCGCGACGGTTTCTTGGAACCGCATGAACCGGTTGCCCGGTTGCGGCAAGCAGCTAACCCGCCTGCGATGAGGTTCGTTTGACGTCCATGCGACGGTGTTGTTACCAGGAAGGTTCTTCGACAGCCACCGAGAACGACGTCACGAGGTTTCCTCGCCTGCCCTGAGCGCTCTCGTTCGGCTCTAGCCGCACCAGAAAGTCGATGTCCTTTTGCGCGAGCCGAGCAAACTGCTCTTCGACCGCGGCGAATTTCAACAGGCACTGGACCTGCCAGTTCATCCCGACGACGAGCCATCTGGACAGGCCGTTCCACTCGCTCAGAAGGATGGCTCCGGCGCTGCAATACTCCTCCGCGAATTTTTCGATGCGCTTCTCGACGATACGCATATCGTCGGGCGACATGGTGCCCGAAATGCGAATCGAGACTGAGTGCGCAACATCGTCGTGGGCCAGGTAGACCGTCGCGATGCCGCCAAGATGACGGGACACCCGGTCTATTTGTTCCGCGTCCAGATCGTCCTGTACGGGTAACGCTCCTGACAGGACATATTCTCCCTTCTCCATGAGATTTCTCCGCTACCTCTGCGCCGCAGGTAAGGGTGCGGCAGCACGCCCCGGCACCGGACACGCTGCCAATGATCGCGGGTGATGCGATCACGCAGGCTGTTCAAGTCTCGCCAGAATCCACGCCCGTCGCGCATGCACCGCACGGATTTGCTGGTCCAGATCATCCAGTTCGGTGAGCAGTTCGACATGACGTTCAAGTCCCATCGCCACGAATGACAGAGCACCATAAAGGTTCCTGCTGAAAACCGCGCCGGCACGCGCCCACTTGTCCGAAAAGCGAGTGAGAGCGTCCTCGACCTCGGACTGTTCTGTCTCGGACAGGCGGCCACTTACGCGGAGGACCAAGGTATGCGTGATTGCGTCGGTCGCAAAATAGACGTGAGCGGGGTTGGCGAGCCCCTCAACCAAGCGCACCGCATGGGCATGCCGGAACTGGGGGTGTACGGGCAAGGCGCCGCAGATTTCGTACTTTCCATGCATGAGCGTCTCCAGAGGCGACAGGGCGCAGCTATCCCAACAGGCGAGACGGAGCCTGTACCTAAGACAGGTGCGGTACCATCGAGGTGAACCATATGATATGAGCACATTAGTACGCGTTTGTACTGTAGTCAATAACCAAAATGTGACAAATGGATGATTTTTCAGCGCGTCTGAAGCAGGAGCGGCAACGCCTGGACTTGAACCAGGCTGAATTCTCTGCACTGGGCGGGGTCCAGAAGCAGGCGCAGTTCCATTACGAGCGAGGAACGCGACGCCCCAACTCTGACTACCTTGCGAAGATTGCGTCTGCCGGCGTGGATGTTCACTATCTGCTTACCGGCCGCACTGCCACGCTCGCATTAGACGGTGACGAGCAGGCAGTACTTACTGGATACAGAGCGCTTGATGCGCGCAAGCGAACTGCGATTCGGGCGCTAATCGAGGCGATGGATACCCTACCCGGAAGTACTCAGCAGAATGACGAGTCGTCACAATCTCCTCCATCCGGACGAAGCCGGTCGACGGGCACACGAAATGACGACCGGGGTTGACGATAGTTAGCCTTTTAAACTGATCCGTCGACATGCCCTAGCGTTTCAGCCTTCGCGTCTTGGACGCGGCGGTTGTTCCCACGCAGCAGTCACGCTTGGCCTCGATGACTGACTCTGGGAGAATCAGGCGCTGACGACAAGAATGGGATTACCAACCGCTACGGGGAGTCCCTGGCGGGCGCATCCAGTGATCCTAGCGGGTTTTTCGGTCTGTCGGTTTGCGCGGAACCGAACCGGCCAGACATTAATAATGGGGCACTACACCTGCTCCAATTTGCCGCCGCGGGCTGGTCGTGAACGACAGGCCATGGGCGGCATTGACGTGTTGGCAGTGGTCCCCATCTTGCGGTGCAATTCTCACCCACCGAGTTTCATGCCTCGTTCATCCCGTACCCAGCCAGGAAAGCCGAAGCGCACGCCGCTGAGCCGGGACATGCTGCTGCCTTTGCGCTACTCGTTGAATTACCTTGTCGAACTTAACGCCCACACGCCACGCAGCGATTTGCTTCGGCGTATGCCAGAGTGAGCGACGAGTTAGCACTCGATGGGCATCGCGAGTCGCTGGATGCCTGTGGCACAGTGTCCGACTTCCATCGACGACAATAGGACGGCCCGCTGATTGCGTGTTGCTCTTGAATCGAGTTTTGCCACAACAGAGCTGTCGCGGGCGGAAAGTCTCGTTACCAAATTCACGGATCCGAGCCAATGGCGCCCAAAACCGGCGACAGCCTATCCTGCCATCACTTTTTTAATGTTCTGTTTTGGTCGCGAATTTCCGCATTTTCTGCGAGGTTGATCTGCTGAGTTTGCGAGGTCGACTGTCGGCTTCCGTTGGCTCTGTGCCAAAAGTCTGTCAGCGCGCCGGGGAGATTGGGATCACAGCGTCGATCGGGTCGGCGGAGTGGACAACGTGAGTATGTCGACTGGGATCGCGAAGTTCCCGAGGGCATGCGCGCCAATTTGAACATGCCTATCCTGTTGGTCGCACCGGGGTTTAGCCTCAGTCTGACGGATTCTCGCGCTGTGTCGGATATCTCACGTTCGCCGGTTTGCGATGTCTGCGCAAGAAGTGCGCAAAGCTATCCGATCGAATCTGCCGGTATGGTTGATTGAGTTTTGCTGGCGCGCCGCGCGAAATTGCTCACTACAGGATGCCGGTTGGCAGATGTAGCGCGTATAGCCATATAGCACTGCGCACTATTTTGTCAGCTCGTTGTCTCTAGTCTGCGATATGCCCTCCTGAAAGCTGATGGCCCAGGCGGAGGTGCTAAAAATATCGGTACCTGTTAGCATTGAGTGGATCCCGTCGGGCAGAGCATGACGGTACCTACGACGGTATCGCTGTCCCGAAATGTCTTGTAGTGCCCGTTTTTCGCGGTGATCTAGAAAAAAGGGGCATTGTTTTTCCATTGTGGTCGCCCGAAAGCCGCGAAGTGCTGGCAGGATTTTTCGGCATCGCTGGCGGTATCGTTGAGACGGGAGCTGGCCGAACGACCGTCGCATAAAGGCTCCGGGCCGCCGGTTGACAATCGAGTGGGAGTAGAATTCCCGCTAGGAAACATCATTCGCTAGTTGATTGACTATTAAAGCCCTGTTTTTTTACAGGGCTTTATATTTTGTTTTGAGCACCATTTTTGGAATTTCCCCATGGAAATTAAAGTCAACTTTCTCGATAAGCTACGTCTTGAAGCCAAGTTCGATGACTTCACGGTAGTGGCCGACCAGCCTATCCGTTATAAGGGCGATGGCTCGGCGCCTGGTCCCTTCGATTATTTTCTGGCCTCATCGGCCTTGTGTGCAGCTTACTTTGTGAAGTTGTACTGCGTAACTCGCAATATTCCTACCGAAAATATCCGCCTGTCGCAGAATAATATTGTTGATCCGGAAAACCGGTACCAACAGATTTTCAAGATTCAGGTTGAGTTGCCGCAGGATATCCTGGAAGCAGACCGCCGAGGTATTTTGCGCTCTATTGAGCGTTGTACGGTGAAAAAAGTGGTGCAAGCCGGACCCGAGTTTGTAATTGAAGAGGTAGAGAACCTGGATGCCGATGCTCAGTCGTTGCTGACGTTGAAGCCGGCTTCTGACGTCAGCACCTATATTGCGGGCAAGGATCTGCCGTTGGAGCAAACCATCGCCAATATGTCGGGCAGTTTGGCGGGCTTGGGCATGAAGATTGAAATCGCTTCGTGGCGCAATATCGTTCCCAATGTGTGGTCGCTGCATATCCGCGATGCGCACTCGCCGATGTGTTTTACCAATGGCAAGGGAGCGACCAAAGAAAGCGCCTTGGCGTCGGCGTTGGGAGAGTTTATCGAGCGCCTGAATTGCAACCATTTCTATGGCGGTGCGTTTTGGGGCGAAGACATCGCTAATGCGGCGTTTGTACATTACCCGAACGAGCGCTGGTTCAAGCCTGGTCGTAAGGATGCGCTGCCGGCTGAAATTCTGGATGCTTACTGCCTGGAAATTTATAATCCCGATGGCGAGTTGCATGGCTCGCATCTGTACGACACCAACTCCGGCAATGTGCAGCGCGGTATCTGTTCGCTGCCGTTTGTGCGGCAGTCGGACGGCGAAGTGGTGTATTTTCCGTCCAACCTGATCGAAAACCTGTTCGTCAGCAATGGCATGAGTGCCGGTAACACGCTGGCCGAAGCGCAGGTGCAATGTCTGTCCGAAATTTTCGAACGTGCGGTAAAGCGTGAAATTCTCGAAGGTGAAATCGCATTGCCTGATGTGCCGCACGAAGTGCTGGCGAAATATCCTGGCATTCGGGCTGGGATTCAGGGGTTGGAAGAGCAGGGCTTTCCGGTGCTGGTAAAGGATGCGTCGCTGGGTGGGACCTACCCGGTGATGTGCGTCACATTGATGAACCCGCGGACAGGCGGCGTCTTTGCCTCGTTCGGCGCGCATCCAAGCTTCGAGGTGGCGCTGGAACGGAGTCTTACCGAGTTGCTACAGGGGCGCAGTTTTGAAGGCCTGAACGATTTACCTCAGCCTACCTTTGTCAGTAACGCCGTGACTGAGCCCAATAACTTCGTTGAGCACTTCATTGATTCGAGCGGCGTGGTGTCGTGGCGCTTTTTCAGCGCCAAAGCGAATTTCGAGTTTGTTGAGTGGGATTTTTCTGGCCGGGGTGAAAACTCCAATGCCGAGGAAGCCGCAACATTGTTCGGAATTCTCGAAGACATGGGCAAAGAGGTGTACATGGCGGTGTATGACCAGCTGGGCGCCATGGCCTGCCGGATTTTGGTGCCCGGGTATTCGGAAGTTTACCCGGTAGAGGATTTGATCTGGGATAACACAAACAAGGCGCTGTTGTTCCGCGCCGATATTTTGAACTTGCATCGCCTGGACGATGCCGGCCTGGCAGCATTGCTCGAGCGGTTGGATAACAATGAACTGGATGAGCACTCCGATATTGCCACTTTGATCGGCATCGAATTTGACGAGAATACGGACTGGGGGCAGCTAACCGTTCTCGAGTTGAAGCTGCTGATTCATCTCGCCTTGCAGCAATTTGAGGCGGCACAAGAGCTGGTGGGAGCCTTCCTGCAGTACAACGACAACACGGTCGAACGCGGATTGTTTTACCAGGCCTTGAATGTGGTGCTGGAGGTGCTGCTCGATGACGACCTGGAACTGGACGACTACGCGGTCAACTTCCGTCGCATGTTCGGCGACGCTCGGATGGACGCGGCAATGGGGTCGGTGGACGGCAGCGTGCGGTTCTATGGGTTAACGCCAACAAGTATGAAACTGGAGGGTCTCGATAGGCACCACCGCCTGATCGACAGTTACAAAAAATTGCATAAGGCGCGGGCCAATGTGGCGGCTACAGCGAGTTAGGGTTACGAGTCATGGCTGGATGCGATGATGCCGTTCATCCCCCAGCACAAACGCATGTTCGATACCCGAGCGACCATCTGTGCCGGCGTGCATCAGTGTTGATGCCGCCGGCGTTGATGGTCAGATAGGAAGGACAGATCGAGGGCCCTCAATATGAATCCCATCTTTGGATCATGTCGCCGGCCGGAAGGTCAACCGGAATTGATGGTGCATGTGATGGTATACGAGCTACTGTGCCTGACAAATCCTTTTTAAATTCAGGCAGCTGAAAGCGTAATTGATAATCGAGTGGGAATGGCCGAGTTGCCAGGGACTGTCGCGTGGAGAAGGCGAAAAGGCGTCTTGAGCGGGATTGATATTGCCTTCCGTTGCGCCGACGGAAAGTTGCATCATTGCCACATCATCGGTGGGTTTTCGTGAAAATCCGATGGAACGAGGCGCGGCTAGGCGGGAACGTATTCTAGCGAAGATTTCTTAGGTGACATCGTGAAGCCCGATATTGTTTATATAACCACAGTATCGAAGGTTTCGGGTGGCTGGAGTAGGGATGGTACCGGGAACGAAAAAAATCCCGCCATGTGAGGGGCGGGGCCGCTGTGGTCCCTGAGAGGACGTGTGCGAAGGACCGCTTATTCTACCGCGGTGCATGATGAATTTCGACCAGCTAAACGACTACAAACTTTGACGAAGGCGAAACAATCTCTCTGGGCAGCCATGGGTCTCCGTGTTCTACTAGCAACTCTGCGCGGGGATCCATCGCACGGTCCATGCGTGCCGTTGTAAAGCAGGTAAATCTTCGGTGCGGGTAAGTGGCGGGTAAATCTTCGTTCTTCTCTCTGACGCACGCTTGAAGAGTCTTATCAGATAAGGCTTTAGACATTTTTATCANGAGTCAGAATGGTATCAACAGGATGTCTAATAAATTAATCGCTGCAGGTTTGTTGTCAATCGGTGTGCTCGCTGGCTGCTCGACAGCTTCGGGCCCGACTTTTAACGCCAATCAGATCCAGACGGCCACTGCGCGCAGGTTTATCGCGTGGAATGTCATGGTTTGTTCGAAGGTGTCGCGGCATGCGTAAAGCAGGCTCAGAAAATTTGTGGCGACAAGCCCGCGTACAAGCTTGAGACCATGGAGCGCCTGCGTTCCCCGTCCGAAGACGCTGCCGATCCGCGTATCCTGACGTTCCAGTGCGGCGCACCGGCTCAACCGGAACCCGCTGCGGCTGAAGCTCCGGCTCCCGCGCCGCAGCCCGCTCCCGAAATGCCCCGTCAAATCGATCTGAGCGGCGACGCGAATTTCGCTACTGACAGCGCCACGCTGACGCATAAAGCGGCTGGCACGCTCGACGAGTTCGTGGCGGCTGCTCAGGGCGTGACGTTGCGGCAAGTCGCAGTGGCGGGCTACACCGATTCAACCGGTTCCGCTTCGCATAACCGACAGTTGTCGCAACGCCGTGCGGAATCGGTGATGCAGTATTTGAAGGACCACGGTCTGCGTTCGCAAAACTACACGGCGCAAGGTTTCGGTGCCGCGAATCCGGTCGCGCCGAACTCGACGAACGCTGGCCGTGCGAAGAATCGCCGCGTGGAAATTCGCGTCAGCACGCAGTAATCGAGTCAACGAGCTTGAACGCTTCGGTCGTTGTTTCGAAGCGTCCAGAAGCGTGAAAGCCCCGCAAGCGCGTAGCGCGTTTGCGGGGCTTTTTATACTCTCGCGCGCAGAGTCGGCTGCGCTCCAGAACATTCAGAACAGCGTGAGCTGCGCGCGTCCCGGGCCGCCTTCAAGCGTCAGCAAATGTTGCTTGCGTTCCACGCCGCCTGCATAACCGGTCAGTTCTCCGTCCGCGCCTATCACGCGATGACACGGCACGATGATCCCCACCGGATTGCGCCCGTTCGCTCCGCCCACGGCTCGCGATGCCCCCGGGGCCACACCCATCCGGCGCGCGAGATCGCCGTAGGTCCAGGATGTGCCGAACGGGATCTCTTGCAACGCTGCCCACACACGTTGCTGGAACTCGGTGCCATTGAGCCGCAACGGCACGGAAAACACCGTGCGCTCGCCGGCGAAATACTCGGCAATCTGTTCCTTCGCCTCGATAATCGCTCGCGACTTCGGCGGTCCCGTATCGATGAGACCGGCCGGAAAGTGCTTCTGCCCGACGAAGAACAATCCTGTCAGGAAATCGTCTTCCGCGCGATACGCGAGGTGGCCCAGCGGACTCGGTGCAACGTGGCATTCGATCAAAGGTCGTCTCCGGCCAATTTTTAACGCTCAGATGAACGGATTATCCGTCTTGCCCGCTGGCTTCGGCGGTTCGTCGGGGAGTTTCGTGGGCAAGCTTGCGTCGTTTTGCAGGGCATCGACGATTGCGTTCACCGCCTTTTGCAGCGCGAGAGCCGTCGTCAAGCCCGTTTTATCGCGTGCGATCGTCAGGTCGCCGGAAATGGAGAGGCGCGCGGTGTCGTTGGCGATCACGAGCGCGTCGCCGTTGATGTTGAGCGTATCGGTATCGTTGGAAAATGGCTTAAACACCTTTCAGTCCTCCAATGCGTTGGTCTTTCAGCGCGTCCGGAATGCCTGGAAATTGGAGCCCGCTCATGGCTTCCAGTTCGCGAACCGTCTTGACCGTGTATTCGTTCGTCGGCGTGTTGTCCACCACCACGGCGAACGCCAGCTCACGCTTTGGCAGATACACGACCTTATACAACTGCGTGGGCACAAGCACACGCGACTCGCCGATAGTCTGCAACTGCCGTCCGGAAAACAGCGGTCCGGTGACGACATAAGCATCGCCGGATTGTTCCACGAGCCGCCGCACCGCCTGTTCGATCCGCGACCAGATGCGCCGGTTATTCGACGGATCTTGCGGCACGACGTTCGCCAGCGAAAACGATTCCGCCATGCCCTTCTTGTCCCACCGGTCGCCGGCCGGACTCATATGGCCGCGATCGTAGCCGCTTTTCTTGTAGTCCGAGAGCGTGGCGCTGTCGCCGGGCGGCAGTTTCTTATCGACAAAAAAGCGGTTCGTGCGCGTGTTGTCGCGAGCATCGTCAATGTGTTGCGCCGTCAGGTGCTCCGCCGACCACAGCGGCCCGTGCGTGACGCCGGAATGCAGGACGGCGAAGTCGGAATAGCAAAGTTGCTGCGTCGATACGCGCATCTTCGCATTCGCGACGATGGGCGCCCGGCCACCCGGGCTGAACTGCGGACAGTCGCTGGCCGCGAGGACGTTGAGGGAGACGGTGGCGCCGAGCGCCGCCAGGAACGATGCGAAATGCGTGAAGCGGATTTTCATGCGGAAGGCGAGGTCGGGGTTTCGTCGAGGCCGGAGTATAAGGCGCTGAGGTGCGTTGTGTGGCAGTGAGTATCGGTGACCGTCGGTGACCATCGGCGGCGAAAACGCACACGCGATAAAATTCCCCCGCCGTCGCAGGGCGCATGCGCGCAGTGTGCGGCCGTGATGGTCCTTTCCGTCTCTGGTTTCCTACTTGCGAGCTTCCGCGCCCATGACTTCGATCAGCCGCATGTTTTGCGCTGTCATTGCTTTAGCCGTATCGATTGCATTGCCCGTTTTCGCCGATGAAGCGGCGTCCTCCCCCACGGTCGCCTCGTCTCCAGCGTCATCCGACAACGACGGTCCCGCGTACGGCCCTGAACTCCAGGGCTTCGACTACCCGTATCCGGTTGGCCGGTTCGCGATTTCATCGCAGCGGCAAATCGTGCGCATGGCGTACATGGATGTTGCGCCGAAACGGCCTAACGGGCGAACCGTGGTCCTCCTGCACGGCAAGAACTTTTGCGCGGCGACGTGGAAGGAAAGCATCGATGTGCTCACCGACGCGGGGTATCGCGTGATCGCGCCGGATCAGATCGGCTTTTGCAAATCGACTAAACCGGTGCGTTATCAGTACACGTTCCAGCAACTCGCGCGCAATACGCACGCGTTGCTCGCGGCGATTGGCGTGAAAAAAGCGACGCTCGTCGCACATTCCACGGGCGGCATGATCGCCGTGCGTTACGCGCTGATGTATCCGCAGGAGACCGAGCAGCTCGTGTTGGTGAATCCAATCGGGCTGGAGGACTGGAAGGCGAAGGGCGTCCCATCGATATCGATCGATGACTGGTACACGCGCGAGTTGAAGACGAGCGCCGACGGCATTCGCAACTACGAGCGGTCCACGTATTACGCGGGTCACTGGGACGCGCGTTACGAGCCGTGGGTGCAGATGCTGGCGGGGATGTATCGCGGCGCGGGCAAGGAGGTTGTCGCGTGGAATTCGGCGTTGCTGTACGACATGATCTACACGCAACCGGTCGTGTATGAGTTCGGGCAGATCAGGACGCCGACGTTGTTGCTTATCGGCGATAAGGACACGACTGCGATCGGCAAGGATCTCGCGCCGCCGGAGGTTCGGCCGACGCTTGGGCGTTATCCGGAGTTGGCAAAACGCGCAGTAGAGGCGATCCCGGGAGCCAAGCTGGTTGAGTTTGCGGAGTTGGGGCATGCGCCCCAGATGCAGGACCCGCACGCGTTCCATCAGGCATTGCTCGGGGGGCTGGCAGCGCTCGGCGAGAAGAGCAACTGAGGGGTTTTGTTGGTGCGGGCGGAGTGTTTGGCCGCTGGCGGAACCGGGCCTGTCAATCTCTCGTGCGAACGAATCACCACCGCCAATTATGAAGACTTTCCTTCTCTACGTTGTAACCGCCATCGCCGAGATAGTGGGCTGCTATTTTCCCTATCGATGGCTAAAGGAAGACGGCTCGCCCTGGCTCCTCATCCCCGGTGCGCTGGCGCTCGCACTCTTCGCGTGGTTGCTGACGCTGCACGCTAGCGCCGCCGGCCGCGTTTACGCGGCGTACGGCGGCGTGTATATCGGCGTGGCAATCATGTGGTTGTGGATCGTCGAGCGGATTCGCCCGACAACCTGGGATCTGGCCGGCGTGGCGATCGCACTGGCCGGCATGAGCGTGATCGCGTTTCAGCCGCGCGGGTGAAGCCAGCGGGTCGTTGCGCGCCTTAAGCCTTAAGCCTCCAGCGCCAGCAGCGCGAACGTCGCGAGCCAGTGCTCGCCCATGTAGTCACCCGCCACGTGCGCGAGGCCGGCCGCGAGATGGTCGTTCGCCGTGGCATCGAGCAAGCTTATCCGCACGTCGCCTGCGGGCAGCGAGCGGGCCAGTGAACGCTGGCACCACGCGCGGCTGAGATTCAGGCCATCGAGGTGCGCAAGCTTGCCGTCGCTGCGATCCGTGACGGTGGCGGGCGTGAACAACGTGGCGGGTTCACGCGCACCCAACCGGGGGAGAAAGCGGTCGAACCAGCCGTCGAATTCAGCCGCGGGCAACACCCGCCTCATCAACTCGGCTTCCATCAGCGATGACGATAAAAACTCGTCACCACCCGGTTCCCAAGCCTGACAACCGGCATCGTTCAGATACCAGCGGCGCGCGGTATCGACGATCAGCGTTTCAAACGCCGAATCACCCACCTGTCGCGCATAACCGATAGCCAGCGTCAACGCGAACGCCGTATTGAAATGCGTGCCCACGCGCAGCGGATACGTCGACTTCGGCAGGAATTCCGTGAAACGCTCGACAAACGCGTGCGCAAGCGGCGCCAGCGCGGCGGCCCAGCGTTGGCCGTCAGTTGAGCGCATCGACTGAAGCTGGCCGGCGAGCGCGAGCAGCCACGCCCAGCCGTATGGACGTTCGAAACCACGCGCCTCCGGACGCTGCAAATACGCGACTTCGGCGGCGACGTTGGTATCGGTGAAATGAGCGTCGATCAATGCACGGATTGCGGGGGCCTCGGGCAACTCGGGGAAGCGGTCGACAAATCGCGCGATCAACCAGTATCCGTGAACGCACGAGTGCCAGTCGAAGCTGCCGTAGAAGATTGGATGGAGGGCGCGCGGGCCTTGCGCGTCGGCGGCGCTTCCCATCACGTGGTCGAGCTTGTTCGGGTATTCGCGTGTCAGGTGGCCGAGCGCGAGCCTGGCGAATTTCGACGCGAGGGCGGCGTCGAGCGGTGGTGTCGATGACTGCGGGTTCATGCGGTTCTCCAGAAAACCAGGCGTCCGCAATTATGGCAAGACTTCGGCTCATGGAACGAGTGAATCGAGAGTCAATCGATGTCACGCAATGGGGCGTTTAGGGGTTATTTTTTAGCGACTCAGGGTAATTACTAAGTACTTTCAATATACATGACTGTAAGTTTTCGTTCGCGCCGTTCCTCACGCTTACCTGGATTGCTACAGACCGTTGATCTACCGGTAATCCGCTTCTAAAAAAGGCTTTGTGCAAACTTGCCAAATTCTTTTTATAACAAAAACCTTTCTTCATAAACGATGACGTAAGCTGAAATTTGGTTGATTGTCATAACGCGCCAACCTCCTGTTCGTCGTATAAACTTGCGCCCGACCGTCCTCAGGGCGTGACCGTCGCCGGCATCCGACCGGCTCAAGAGCGGCCACAAGCCGCCGTTTTCAATACGCGACAGGAGTTTCAACAGCATGGCCGACATCGCCCTCTCAACTTCAGCAGACACCCGGCGACGCGTCTTCGCGATCGTCGGCGCTTCATCGGGGAATCTCGTCGAGTGGTTCGACTTCTATATCTACTCGTTCCTTGCGCTCTACTTCGCGCCCGCGTTCTTCCCAAGCGGGAACACGACCACGCAGTTGCTCAACACCGCCGGCGTGTTCGCCGCGGGTTTCCTGATGCGGCCGATCGGCGGCTGGATGTTCGGCCGTATCGCCGACAAGCACGGCCGCCGCACCTCGATGATGATCTCCGTGCTGATGATGTGCGCCGGCTCGCTGGTGATCTGCTTCCTGCCGACCTACGCAAGCATCGGTGCATGGGCGCCGTTTTTCCTGCTGCTCGCGCGGCTGTTCCAGGGCTTGTCGGTGGGTGGCGAATACGGTACGAGCGCGACCTACATGAGCGAGGTGGCGCTGCAGGGGCGGCGCGGTTTCTTCGCGTCGTTCCAGTATGTGACGCTGATCGGCGGACAGCTCGCCGCGTTGCTGGTGCTGGTCGTGCTGCAGCAAGTATTGACCACGGAAGAACTGCGGGCGTGGGGCTGGCGCATTCCGTTCGGGATTGGCGCGCTCGCAGCGGTGGTGTCGCTGTATCTGCGGAAATCACTCGATGAAACCACCACGGCCGAAAGCCGCAAGCTGAAGGAAGCCGGCACGCTGCGCGGTCTCATGCAGCATAAGGCTGCGTTCATGACCGTGCTGGGTTTCACGGCAGGCGGATCGCTGATTTTCTACACGTTCACCACCTACATGCAAAAGTACCTGGTGAACACGGCCGGCATGCATGCCAAGACGGCCAGCAACGTGATGACGGCCGCGCTGTTTGTCTACATGATCATGCAACCGGCGTTCGGCGCGTTGTCGGACCGGATCGGCCGGCGCAAGTCGATGATCTGGTTCGGCTGCCTCGCTACCCTCTGCACGGTGCCGATCCTGCATGCGCTGAAGGACGTCACGAGCCCGGTGATGGCGTTCGTGCTGGTGGTGATTGCGTTGGCTATCGTAAGTCTCTACACGTCGATCAGCGGACTGATCAAGGCTGAAATGTTCCCCGCGGAAGTGCGTGCGCTGGGCGTGGGGTTGTCGTATGCGGTGGCAAACGCGGTGTTCGGCGGCTCGGCGGAATACGTCGCGCTGTTCTTGAAGTCGATCGGCAGCGAGTCGACGTTCTACTGGTATGTGACGGCGCTGTGCGCGATTGCCGGAATTGTCTCGTTCCGGATGCGCGATTCCGCCAAGGAAGGGTATTTGCGCGACGTCCCGTGATGATTTGAATGATTTGACTGATTTGACTGATTTGACGCAAGGCAGGGTTTTGTCAGGAGTCGCCCGCGGCGCATTGTATTGAAGCTGATGCTAATGCGCCGCGGGATTCAATTCGGTTCTCACTCTCAAGCAAGTGCTTTGGCGGGCATCGCGTTGAGTGCGGAGACTGTCTTGCGCAGCCCCTCGAAGATACGGTCGGAGACCCTGGCCGGAAACCCCTCGGGCAACTCACCCGACACGCGCTCGATAACATCGGGCGTCTGTGCAATCAGCCGCTGGATGATCGGTTCTGCATCCTGTCCGTATGAGCACCGCGGCGCCATCGCGTTGAAGTGCCGGCGCTGGATGTCACGGAAAGCGTAGTGACGGTTCTTGCCCGACACGGCCATCGCGAGCTTGGCCTTGAACCACGACCACTGGTTCGCTCCCTTCCCCTCGACCGGCCAGATGGACATGACGTCATAAAGCGGCGTCAGCCGGTAATGTCCGCCCGGAAGCAGCCGGATGCTGAAGTTCTTCGCGTGCCCGTCCGGGGCAGCTAACAGCCAGAAGAGTATCTGCGCGGTCAGCAGCGTTTCTATGTCGTCGCTCGCTGTCTCGGACTGCTGGAGCACCTGCGCCAGGTCGATCACGCCGGGCCCGCCTTCGTTCTCATACTTCTTGTGCGAGGGCAGCCCCATCACCTGGCAAAAGTCCTCTTGCGGCAGCCGCACAATCCACTTGCCGCTCGAGTGCATCTGGCGGTCAAAGCGCTGCACGCTCAGCACGCGTTGCCGGCCAAAGGTCTTGATGTCTGTCTGGGCGACCGGTAGGCCGTAAGCCCGCAGGAGATGCATGCATAGCCACTCGTTTTCGACCGACGTGGTGAGGTCTGCGCGCCGATTACCTACCAGACCGAGCGGAAGCTTCAGGATATGGGTGGTAGGCGTGGCGCCGTGGGGTTTCATCCACTGGCCTTCGTGCCAGAGGAGCGCCGTCTTTTCCTGCGCACCGGCCAGCGAAATCCGGAAGTCGTCTTCGTCGTCTTGAGGGCCAAAAGTGCCACCGCCCGCAGTCTGCTTCAGGAGCGTCTCGATTTCTCCGTCATTGAGCGGGGTGCCATCGATTTGCTCGACACCTGCCGGCTCCTCGTCGACGCCCAGGAGCTGAACCGCGCCCACGCAATCCCGGCCGATGGCCTGCAAAAGATCGAACGCATCCAGCGTGTCCGTCCGGAATCGCTGGCCAATCCGCTTTCGGATGGCTTCGCTGTCCGGTAGCAGATTGTCGAAATAGTTGAGTACCCTGTCACCTTTGAGCGGAGCGTTATCGAGCGGGATGGGCAGCGACAGGGAAAGCGGACGGCCGACCTCGGAGGCGGCCCACGCGGGGTCGTAGGCGAGTTCCATCGGGCCGCGAGTGGGAATGCGCCAGACGCCCATGCGTACGCCATTGACCCATACCGAGAGCGCCCGGGAATGTGGCTTGCGTCCCGCCATTACCACTCCAGCGCGGACGCGGTTGGCGCTGCGACAGACGAACCCCTGTCCTGAACCTGGAGCTGCAGCCCGTACGCGCCAAGAAGCGTCAGCAACTGGCTGAGCGTAAGCGCGCCGGAATCCGCCTCGAGAGTCGATATACGACTTTGGCTCACACCGAGCCTTGCGGCTGCTTCGGTTTGGGTGAGGCTCGCGCGCCGGCGGCCGGCCGCGAGAATCTGACCCATCTGGTAGGGCGTAGCGATAGTCTGTTGCATGACATTTATCTCTCACACGAATAAATGCAGTTTATGTCTGTGGCAGATATTTGTCAAATATTCGTGTAGCAGATATTTGTATATTATCTCTCTTGCGAATAATTGGCGTTTATTCGCGCTGTAGATTTTTTTGACCCGAAAATCCCCGACATCGAACGATGACCGGGTTTCGAGCGAACTAACCGCCGCCGTTTTACCCTCACCCCACGCTTTTGTGGCGCGGGTCGCCCTTAAACCACGTGATTTCTGTCGATTCTGCGGGTTTTCACCGCCTGCTCAGACAAAACGCGCATTATTGAGATGACGGTAAGATTGCGGTCAGATGCCCACTTAGGCGACGCCCCCGATCACGATCCGGCTCGTCGCTGCAATAACGGGCTCGCCAGGACCTAAGCGTCAAGCGCACGTAAACCGGCTGCGTGGCGTTTGCGAGTCCGTCTGCTTGGAGACTAGCCCATGGAAGATTTCGACGAAACGCTGTACCTCGTGTGGCGAGCCAACCTGAATGTGCTCGCGGGATCGCCGGCTGGCGGCGCGAGGATTGCCCGCATGATGAGCTTTTCCCCGTCGTACATGAAACTGATCTTGGCCGGAAGGCGCGATTTCAGTGAGGAGTTCGTGCGCGGGGTGGAAACCGTGACCGGCTTGCCGCCGCGCTGGCTGGACGAGCGCCGCGACCGGCGCGACATTCCGCCCGAGACTCAGCGCTTGATGGACGAGGAAACGCCTGCCGCCGTGTTTCGCGGCAACGCGCACCCCGCGCCGAAGCGGCCCGTCTTGCGTGGGCCGGAGCCGTTGCTGTCGCAGACGGAAGCGACCCGTCGCATCGCCGATCAGGCGCTGCAGCAGGTGGAAACGCATCGGCGGGACCAGATGTTCCGCCGCAACCGCGACCTGTTGCTCGCCGACCTGCGCCGCGTGGAGCGGCAGCTTTCGATGGTTCAGCTCGACGGCATCAATGCGAAAGCAGAGGATTTGCGCGCGTCGGGCAAACTGGACGACCCGGTGAAAGCCGATCTTGCCGGCCGTATCGAGCAGATCGATAAACACCGCGCGATGCTGATGCAGCACGTGGAGAAGCTGGCCATGCTGCTGACCGGTCTCGACGAGTAGCGGCTAACGCGTCCGTTTGCCGTGATGTTGCGGTTCGGGAGCGGGTTCGTGATCGACCGTGATCGCGACCGGATCGCTTGCGGGAAAGCTCTCGTCCAGCGCTTCGTCGAGGGCTGCTTCGAGATCGTGTGTGGCCACCGGCGCTTTCTTCGGCTCGTGGTGCGGCTTTGCTTTCGGTTGCGACATGGCGGCGCTCCTTCAGTGAACCAGCAGATTTCACTATAGCAGCGGGGTGGCGTGCGTGCAGTCACGCATTGGCACGCATGCCGCGATACGCCGCCGGCCGCACGCCCGTCCACTTCCTGAATGCACGATGAAACGCGCTTGGTTCCGCGAAGCCGAGCGCGTGCGCGATCTCCGCGATCGTCTGCGTCGTGTCGGCAAGCCGTGCGATGGCGAGATCGCGCCGCAGGGCATCGCGGATGGATTGATAGGTCGCGCCTTCTTGTTTCAGGCGGCGTCGCAGCGTGGCTTCGGCCATGTTCAGGGCGGCGGCGATGTCTTCGCTGTCCGGCCAGTCGACCGGCGGCGACTGCCTTAATTTGCGGCGAATCCGTGCAGCCAGCGAATCCGGATTGCGATACTTCACGATGAAATTCGCCGGCGCCTCGCGCAGAAAAACCTTCACCGTGGCGGCCGTCTGCACGACCGGCAACGTGACGCAATCCGGTGCGAGATCGACATACGACGCGGGTTGATCGAAGAACATTGCATCGCAGAACATCAGCCGGTATTCGACGGATGCCGCGGGTTCGGGGCAGCGCAGATGCGCGGCCAGCACCGGGATGCGCCGGCCGACGAGCCAGCACAACAGGCCGTAGATCATGATGAATGCAGTCGCGTACGCGAACATCGGGCGTGGCGCGGCGGCGTCTGCGTCGGCGAGGCGAATTCTCACGCGCGCTGTGTCGGTGTCGATCTCGCATTGCAAGTCGTCCAGCACGAGCCGCAGGAAACCCGCGATGCGGGTCAGCGCCTGGCCGCCGTCGCGCGAACCCAGCGCGGCATGACAGAGCAGCGCGAAGCTGCCACGGCGCATCGGATGGCTGTCCTGGCCGAAGAATTCATCGTCGAGCGCATCTGCGACGGCGCTCCACAAGCGGCCGTATTGCGCCGCCGACACGCGGGCGAGCGGCGCCGCGAGCGTGGCGGGTTTGATGCCCGCAAGCGCAAGCATCTCGATACGCGCGACGCCGCGACGCTCGGCGCAACGCAGCGCTTCTTCGACGAGAACTCCCGCGATGGTCCCGCGTTCGTTGCCCTGGCCGCGTGGCGTTTTGGGAGCGGTTGGCGTTGGCGTCACGTCCGGCCGTGGCCGCCCCTCTGTTTGCCGTTCCTGGCCACGCGCGTTCTTCGATGTTGGGGTAGTCACTAGGTGGCGGAATCGCTCAGGAAGCTTGATCGTTTCAGGCATCGGCGGATGGGTTAAGAGAGCCTAGAATCTGGCGTGATGCTATTTGCCATCCGCGTCATCGCTTAAGTGCAGCAGTGTAAGCCCAGCGCGTTTTCAAGTATTTCACACGAGCCAGACCGCCATGATCGACAGCTTCCTGACCGACGACCAACGCATGATCCGCGACGCCGCGCGCGACTTCGCCACCGAAGTGCTCGCACCGCACGCGGGCCAATGGGACCGCGATGCCCGCCTGCCCGACGAAGTCGTGCGGCAACTCGGCGAGCTCGGTTTGCTCGGCATGATCGTGCCCGCGGAATGGGGCGGCACGTACAGCGACTACGTTGCGTATGCGCTGGCTATCGAAGAAATTGCGGCCGGCTGCGCCTCGTGCTCGACGCTGATGGCCGTGCACAATTCCGTCGGTTGCGGACCGATTCTCGCCTTTGGCACAGAAGCGCAGAAGGCCGAATATCTGCCGAAACTGGCGACGGGGGAAATGATCGGTGCGTTCTGTCTGACGGAGCCGCAAGCGGGATCGGAGGCCAACAACTTGAAGACGCGTGCCATCGAACGGGACGGCCAGTGGGTGCTTTCCGGTGCCAAGCAGTTCACGACGAACGGCGCGCGCGCGGGCATGGCCATTGTGTTCGCCGTCACGGATCCCGAGCTTGGGAAGAAGGGTTTGTCGGCGTTCATCGTGCCGACGAATACGCCGGGTTTCAACGTTGGGCGGCCCGAGCACAAGATGGGTATTCGCGCCTCCGATACCTGTCCGATTTCACTCGAGGACTGCACGATTCCGGCCGGCAATTTGCTGGGCGCGCGCGGCGAAGGGTTGAAGATCGCGCTGGCGAATCTGGAGGGCGGGCGTATTGGTATCGCGGCGCAGGCAGTAGGCATCGCGCGGGCGGCGTTCGATGCAGCGCGTGCTTACTCGCATGAACGCGTGCAGTTCGGCAAGCCGATCAAGGAGCATCAATCGGTAGCCAACCTCCTCGCCGATATGCAGACCAGCCTGAACGCGGCGCGTTTGCTTGTGTTGCACGCAGCGCGGATGCGCACGGAAGGTTTGCCCTGCCTGAGCGAAGCATCGCAGGCGAAGCTGTTTGCATCGGAGATGGCGGAGCGGGTGTGCTCCCAGGCTATCCAGATTCATGGCGGTTATGGGTATCTGGAAGACTATCCGGTCGAGCGTCATTATCGCGACGCCCGCATCACGCAGATCTACGAAGGCACGAGCGAAGTGCAGCGGATGGTGATTGCGCGCCAGCTTTAGGCCGCTCGAAGACCGCGTGATGTTGTCTTGAATTGAAGCCGATCGATGCGTTCGCTTCAAACTTTTTAGAAGCGGCGAAGCCTTGGCGAGCTTCGCCGCTTTTTTGTGGCTCCCGGATACGCTCACTTTCAGCTCCCGTGAAGGCTCACCGTGAGCGCGAGTCAGACTCCCGAATAGACTCACCGCTTGCATCCCGCAGGTTCTCACCGATCGTAGCGCTTTGATCCACCAAAGGAAAACGCCGCGTCAGGACTGACGTGGCGTTGATGTCACATCGCTGCCGTGCTTGCTTTACAACGCTTCACACCATCATTGACCGCTGGCGTTGACCCCTGCCGACGTGCCGCTGACCGACGAGCCATAGCTGCTTTGAGCCACGCCATTTTCCGCGGCGACACGGCGCTCGGCGGCTTGAATGTTCAGCGGGTAGTCGGTCTGGTCGCCAGTCGGGTTGTAGCCGGCACGCTCCAGTTGAGCTAGCTCGGCGCGCACTTGGGCGCGCGTCACAGGACCATTGTCCTGAGCAAAAGCAAAGCTCGGTGCGGCCAGTGCAGAAGCAATGACGATTGCGGGAATAAGTGCCTTGAACATGATGAAACCTCCGTATGGTTTATCGACTACGAAGCTTGCGCTGAGGGTATTCCGGTGCGGCTGGAAGACTTGCGGGCATCGCTTGTTTCGATATTTGATTCNATGTTATTCGGAGTAAGGGCCAGTAAAAATACCTATTTGGGTAAGAAACTGTTGTTAATCCGGCGGGTAAAGCGGCACCTCGGTTTTTAGCCGCGTGGTGCACGCGCCGATGACACGCCTGCGTTCAGACCCGGACGATAGCCTGAGCGAGATGATGGTCGAGTACTACCGCCAGCGCACATCTGAAGGATTACTAATGATCACCGAGTCGTCACATATGATGAAAAGCGGGCGCGGTAGCGGACAGCGGCAAGGTCGAGGTCAGCCAAAGTTCTAGGTGTATACCCTAGATCTCTTGCACTCTCATTATCGATATACCGATAATATTGTCATGGATGTGAAAACTGCAGTGCGCGTCTTCGACGTAATCAACCTCTTTGCCGAAGTCCGGCAACCGATGATCTACAGCGAGATTGCGCGTCGAACCGAAATCCCTTTGTCGAGTTGTCATGCGCTTTTGCAGACGATGGTGGCGAAGGGTTATCTCTACGCGCCGGGCGTAAAGGCGGGTTATTACCCGACGCAGCGCCTGTTGCATGTCGCTCGCGACATCTGCAGCGAGGACCCGCTGACGCTGCTGTTCCAGCCGCTGCTGAGCGCATTGCGCGACGCGACGGGTGAAACGGCCGCGCTCGCGACGCTCGCGGGAACGCGGGTCGTTTATCTGGACGTCATGGAATCGCGCCAGAAGATTCGCTACAGCGACGAACCCGGCGGTTTCATGTACGTCCACGCCAGCGCGGCGGGCAAGGCGCTGCTGGGTGCGCTCCCTGTCGACGCACGCCGGTGCCTGCTCGACAGTTGCGAGCCGTTGACGGCGTCGACGGATGGTTCGGTAATTGATCGCGCGTCGCTCGAAGTGGAAGTGGAGCAGGGCGTGACGCTCGGCTGGCATCGCTCGACTGGAGAAAACGTCGAGGATGTTGCGGGGCTAGCCAAGGGATTCTCGATCCACGGCGAGGCGTTCGCGCTTGTTATCGGCGGTCCGAAAGCGCGCTTGCTGAAGAACGAGGAGCGCGCGGTCGAAGCGCTGCTCGATATTTTCGAACGGATTCCGCAGACGTTGATCGGCTAGCGGCGAGGCTGCGGTGATCATGCTTACGTCATGGTCGACCTGACGGGCTCAAGACATCGTGCAAGGAGAAGAAGATGCAGGATCAGAGGCGCTGGAAGAACAGGCCTGACGGTTCGAACTGGGGCGATTTCGGTCCTGACGATCAACTCGGACGACCCAATCTGATCACCTCGGAACAGGTACTGAAGGGCGCGCGCGAGATTCGCGCGGGCTTGAGTTTTTGCCTGTCCCTGCCGCTGGATTATCCCGGCGACAGCAAGCTGAACGTGCGCCGTCATCCGCCGGTTTTGCGGCCCACGACGAAGGACGGATTGCCCTACGTGAACTTCCCGTTTGCGCGCATGGAGGAGCAGGCGACCGACGTGGTCAGCGACGATCAAGTCCTGATGAGCCTGCAATATTCCACCCAATGGGACTCGCTCGCGCATGTGGGCGCGCTCTTCGACGCCGACGGCGACGGCGTGGCGGAAAGCGTCTATTACAACGGCTACAAGGCGAATACGGACGTGGTCGGGCCGATGGAATACCGTCGCGACGACGCGTTCGCGCCGCACGCCTGCGGTAACGAACATAGCCACGCGGACGCGCTCGGCATTGAAAATCTCGCGGTAAAGGGCATGCAGGGGCGCGGCGTGCTTGTCGATCTCGTGGCGCATTACGGGCGTGAGCATCGCACCGTGGGTTACGACGACCTGATGTTCGCCATCAATGCCGACCACGTGCAGATAGATCGCGGCGACATGCTGCTGCTTCGGACCGGCTTCGCGGAACTGGTGCTGGAAATGAACCGTCATCCCGACGAAGCCGTGCTCAACAGCCAGTGTTGCGCGCTCGATGGCCGCGATCAGCGGCTGTTGCAATGGTTGACCGATTCGGGCATTGCGGCGCTGGTCGCGGATAACTACGCGGTCGAGCGTTATCCCGCGCGTCCGGCGGAAGGCCGCTATCCGCTGATGCCGCTGCATCACCACTGTTTGTTCAAGCTCGGCTTGCCGCTCGGTGAGCTTTGGTATTTGCGCGATCTCGCGGCATGGCTGCGCGCTAACGGACGGTCGCACTTCATGTTGACAGCGCCGCCGCTGCGTTTGCCGGGCGCAATGGGTTCGCCCGTGACGCCGATCGCAACCGTCTGATTTCATAAAGTACATACACGACATGACACGAGAACGAGTTTTGATTACCGGTGGTGCGGCCGGAATCGGTGCAGCTTGCGCCGAGCGCTGTGAAGCGGACGGCTTCGAAGCCGTGGTGATCGACCGTGTGGGCAGTGGTCTTATTGCCGATCTTTCGGATACCGAAGCAACGGCGAGAGCACTCGATCAAGCGCTCGCGGGCGGTCCGATCACACGGCTGATCAATAACGTCGGCGTGGTCGTACCGGCTGGCGCGGCTGAGCAAAGCATCGAGGAACTCGAACTCGCGTGGTCGCTGAATGTGCGTTGCGCGATGCAGTGCATGCAGGCGCTGCTGCCGGGCATGCAGGCGGCGGGTTTCGGCCGTATCGTCAACATGTCTTCACGCGCGGCGCTGGGTAAGGAATTACGTACCGCGTATTCGGCGACCAAGGCCGCATTGATCGGCATGACGCGTGTATGGGCGCTCGAACTCGGCCGTCACGGCATCACGGCGAACGCGATCGGACCGGGTCCGATCCGCACTGAACTCTTCGATCGCGCGAATCCGCCGGACAGTCCGCGTACGCGAGCAATTGTGGAGAGCGTGCCGGTGAAACGCGTGGGCACGCCGGAGGATATCGCGCATGCTGTGTCCTATTTCCTCGATGCCCGCAGTGGTTTCGTCACTGGCCAGGTGCTTTATGTGTGTGGCGGCATGACGGTCGGCGTAGCAGGAGTCTGAGATGAGCATGCCTGAAATCCGGCGCGTGGCCATCGTGGGGGCGGGAAGTATTGGCGTTGCGTTCGCCGTGGTGTTTGCACGCGCAGGCTGGCCTGTACGCCTGTTCGATCCAGATGGGGCACGTCGTGATGCCGCGCCGCAAGAGATCACACAGCGCCTGAACGAACTGGCGCGCTTCGGCTTGCTCGATGAAGCCGCGGATGCCGTGGCGGCACGCGTCCAGATGACAACGTCGGTGGAAACCGCGGTTGCCGGCGCCGATCTCGTGCAGGAATGCGCGCCCGAGCGAGTGGACGTCAAGCGCGCGTTGTTCGCGCAGTTCGATGCGGCGGCTCCCGCGACGGCGACCTTCGCGAGCGCTTCATCAGCGTTGACGGCATCGACCTTCGTCGGCGATCTGCCGGGGCGGCATCGTTGTCTGATCGCGCATCCGGGCAATCCGCCGTATTTGATTCCCGTCATAGAGATCGTGCCCGCGCCTTTCACCGCGCCGGACGTCACCGAGCGCTCGCTGCAACTTTTCCGCGATGCCGGCCTGCAACCCGTGCTTGTATCGAAAGAGGTCGAGGGATTTGTCTTCAACCGGCTGCAGGGTGCGGTGCTGCGCGAAGCGTACTGCCTCGTGCGCGACGGCGTGGCGACGATCGAGGACATAGACACTGTCATGCGTGACGGACTCGGCTTGCGGTGGTCCGTGATCGGTCCGTTCGAAACGGTGGATTTGAATACCCGCGGCGGCATAACCTCGCACGCGCAGAAGATGGGGCCGGCATACGAACGGATGGGAGCCGAACGCGGCCAACACGATCCGTGGACACCGGAGCTCGTCGGGAAAGTGGCTAAGGCACGACGTGCGGTAGTACCGCTCGAACAATGGGAAGAACGCGTGGCATGGCGCGATCGCGCTTTGATGGCGCTGGCCCGCCACCGGAAGTCAGCGGCTTCAGACAGCGATTCCTGACGGTCGAGCCGACAAAACAGTTTGCTTAACTAAATAAAATCTAAGAGACATTGGCATGCAGAAAATAACGGGATTCTTCACCGAACTGATGCGCAAATATTTGCCCGATCCGTTCGTATTTGCCATCGGGCTGACGCTTCTCACCATGGTCCTTGCCGTACTTGTACAGGGTCAGGGCATCGTGGCGCTTACAACCAGCTGGGGCAAGGGATTTTGGACGCTGCTCGCGTTCACCACGCAAATGGCCGTGATCCTCGCGATGGGTTACGTGCTCGCCACCGCGCCGCTGACCGAGCGGTTTCTCGACCGCATCGTCATGCGGGTGCACGATCCGCGCACGGCGATCATCGTCGCGACGCTGGTGGGCGGCATCGGCAGTTATCTCAACTGGGGTTTCGGGCTGGTGATCGGCGGCATTGTTGCGCGCAAGCTGGCGCTGAGCGTGAAGGGCGTGCATTACCCGCTGATCATCGCGTCGGCGTATAGCGGCTTTACGCTCTACGGGCTCGGTTTGTCGGCGAGCATTCCCGTGCTCATCTCCACCAAAGGCCACCCGATGGAAGCGCAGATGGGCGTGATTCCGCTCTCTGAAACCATCTTCTCGCCGACCATGCTAATTACCAGCCTGGTCGTGCTGATCACGTTGCCGCTGCTCAATGCATGGCTGCATCCGAAGCCGGGCCAACCGGTAACCGAGATCGACCGTACGCTTGAAGAGAACTCGCGAGCAGCTAAACCGGCGCTTCCCGCCGACGCCGCCGATGACCGCACACTAGCCAGCCGTCTCAACAACAGCCGCGTGCTGAGCGGTTTGATCGGATTGATCGGCGTGGTCTACGTGGTGCTGTATTTCCACGGCGGCGGCTCGATGGATCTGAACCTGATCAACTTCATCATCGTGTTTCTCGGCATCATTTTGCTGGGCACGCCGATCCGTTATGTGGAGAAACTCAACGAAGGCATCCGCACAATCAGCGGCATCATCCTGCAGTATCCGTTTTATGCGGGCATCATGGCGATCATGGCATCGTCGGGACTGGTCAAGACGTTCTCCGAGTTTTTTGTCAGGATCGCGACGCCGCATACGTTGCCGTTCTGGGGTCTCATTAGTTCGTTTTTCATCAACTTCTTCGCGCCGTCCGGCGGCGGCCACTGGGTCATTCAGGGACCGTTCATGATCGAGGCGGCAAAGGCGATTGGCGCGTCCGTGGGTCATACAGCGACGGCGGTCATGCTCGGCAATGCCTGGAACGACCTGATCCAGCCGTTCTGGATCTTGCCGGCGCTCGCGCTGTCGAAGCTCAAACTGAAGGACATCATGGGCTATACCGTCATCATGATGTTCTGGATCGGAATTGTTTATACGGTCGCGATCCTTGCATGGGGCTAAACGGCCCACTTATCTTCCGGAGGTTCGATCATGTTGTTCCTGGTTCATATGGTGGTGCAGATCCCGCTCGACGCCGACACTGAGCTCACCAATCGCCTGAAGGCGGACGAGAAAGCGTTCTCGCAAAAACTGCAGCGTGAAGGGAAATGGCGCCATTTGTGGCGAGTGGCCGGGCAGTACGCGAACTACAGTGTCCTGGACGTCGAATCCAACGACGAACTGCACGCGTTGCTCAGCTCGCTGCCGCTCTTTCCCTACATGGCGATCCAGGTCACGCCGCTTGCCCAGCACCCGTCGGCGATCGCACAGAACTGATCGCGATAACCGGAGGCGCGATGCCGTTCATTATCGAAACGTGGGATAAACCCGGTCACGCGCCGATGCGCACCCGGGAGCGCGACGTGCATCTGGCGTATCTCGAAGCCAACAAGTCGCTACTGCTTGCGTGCGGCGCGAAACTCGAGGACGACGGCAGCAACGCGGGCGGTGGCCTGTATGTTGTCGATCTCGACACGCGCGAGGAAGCCGAGCGTTTCATCGTGAACGACCCGTTTGCGCTTGCCGGTTTGTTCGAGCGCGTGACGATTACCCGCTGGCGTAAGGCTTATGTAGACGGCAAGGGTTATTTGTAGGCCGTACTGCCTTGATTTCGTGCGGCTCGTCATGCTTCGGTGGGAGGGTAGTCATACCTCCAACCCGATACAACGAGCCGCGTGACGCTTGGCAAGCGGAAGATTCTTTCAACGCCATTTCTATAAGCTGACCGTTCTACGAGCGGTCTTAGCGCTGCCGCTTACTTCCCGTTTTCTTCTCCTTGGCCCCGAGCGCGTTGCTTCAGCGCAGAACCGTGGTGAACAGCACACGTTTGAAGCCTTCTACCGGAGCCGGATTACGTTGCGCCTTTGCCAGCAAAATGGCCCCTTGCAACGACGACACAACGAACTGCGCGAGTTCATCGCAATTCGTTTTCGGCGGCAACTCGCCCGCTTCTACCGCCGCGCCGAGACAATAAGCGACGCACTTCTGCACTTCCGCGAATATCTCGACCACCCGGGTACGAAGCACCTCGCTGTGATCGCTTGCTTCAACCGCGAAGTTTCCGAACAGGCAGCCATTCCTGCTGTGGTTCCGGGTGAGATTCGCGATGTTGGCGTCGATGTAATCCTCAAGTCGCCGTAGTGGCGCAAGCAGGTCGTTGCATAGCGTTTCGCGGATCACTTCGCGGCTGTTGGCGAAATAAAGATCCATGACCTCCAACCCGAACGCTTCCTTCGACGCAAAGTGATTCGTGAACGAGCCTTGCGGCACGCCGGCGGCCTGAACGATGTCCCGCACGCTCGCTCCGCCGAAGCCTCGTTCGTGGACGACCTTGAGGCCTTCGGTCAGGATCTTCGTGCGATGTGATGGTCTTGGCATAGTGGAAATATTGTACGGTCGTACATATTGGGGGTCAAGGTTTCCGCCGGCCGGCGCGGCAACCAACACTTGACATCAGAAGTGTAGGCGACTTTAATACGGACAGACGTATTAATTTTGAATGATGCAACCGCTCATCGATTCGCGTTCACGCGCGCCAAGGGAACACACGAATGGACCGTCTGCAAGCGATGAAGGTCTTTACCCGCGTCGTCGAGACCAATAGTTTCTCGCGCGCCGCCGATACGCTCGACTTACCGCGCGCCTCCGTGACGGTGATCGTCCAGCAACTCGAAGCCCATCTGAAAACAAGGCTCCTCCAACGCACTACGCGCCGGCTGAACCTTACGCCGGACGGCGCCGCTTATTACGAACGCTGCGTGCGGATTCTTGCGGATATCGAAGAAACCGAGAACTCGTTTGCGGGCGCGAACCGAGGGCCGCGCGGCAAGCTGAGGGTCGACATGCCGGGCGCAATCGGCAGGTTGATCGTCATGCCGCGACTCGATGCGTTTCACGCGCGGTATCCGGATGTCGAGCTGATGCTCGGTTTCGGCGATAAACCCGTCGACCTGATTCAGGACGGCGTGGATTGCGTCATTCGCGTTGGTACGCTGCAGGATTCGAGTCTGGTCGCGCGGCGTATCGGCGTGTATCAGGGCGTGACTGTTGCGACTCCTGACTACCTCGAGCGCCACGGTACGCCGAAGACGATCGAAGACCTGGAGCAGCACGTCGCTGTGAATTATTTCCGGAGTAGTACAGGCCGCTTGATGGACATGACGTTTGTGGTGGATGGCGAGCCGGTCGAGGTCAAGATGCGTGGGAGTATTGCGGTCAACGACGCCGAGGCGTATGTGGCCACCGGCTTGAAAGGCGTCGGGCTGATCCAGGCCCCACGTTTCATGGCGCTTCCGTATCTTCAGTCCGGCGAGTTGGTTGAAGTGTTATCGCAATGGAAGCCGTTGCCTTTGCCGATCTCGGCGGTCTATCCGCACAGCCGCCACTTGTCTCCGGCCGTGCGCGCGTTTGTCGACTGGGTGGCGGAGTTGTTCGAGCGTTGTCCTCTGCTATCCGGGCAGCAGGATGCCGAAGACCGGTATGAGCGCGCCAGCATGCCGGTGGCAACGCGCCGTGCTGTTGCGGAAGAACCGGATGTGGCGGAGCTGGTGAGTTGAAGCTCCGATGCGTCTCGCATCACACGAACAAGCGCGCATATGCGCGGGCCCACGGCAAACAAATGCGCTTTCCGATACGCTGCAGTATTCGTATGTAACGACTATTCAACAACGCTTGAGTCCGTTCACCCTTGCTTCAAGGAGCACGAAGCCATGCAGACCAAAACAGTCAAGATTCCCGGACCTGATCACCCCATCACGATCGAGCCTAACCCGGCGCGCATCACCGTTTCTATCGGAGGGCGGGTTATTGCAGACACGCGNGAGGCGCTGACGTTGCGTGAAGCGTCGTACCCCGCGGTTCATTACATTCCGCGCAAGGACGTCGACATGTCGCTGCTGCAGCGCACGGACCACGCGACTTATTGCCCGTACAAAGGCGACTGCGCCTACTACAGCATCCTGCTGGGTGGCGAACGTTCCGTGAACGCGGTGTGGACTTACGAGGACACTTATCCCGCGGTCGCGCAGATCAAGGATCATCTGGCGTTCTACACCGATCGCGTGGATGCGTTCGACGTGCACGCAGCCGGTTGATACTGATAAGCAGCGTTGGCCAACGCGTTCGAAGGCATTGGCTAACGCTGCATGCTTACCAAAGACTGACGACTAATCAGGCCGTTTTTGCGTCGATTGCCGTTTGTGCACGCTTTCGCCATTCGACGTATTTTATCGATGACGCTGCGTCCACGAACGAAGCGTTTGCCTCGCCGTCGGGGCGCTTTTATCAACGCTAAAACGGAGCTTTATGACCACGCAACGTCGCCTGCGGCTCGGCGCTTTCATGCGCCCGGCCACCATTCACACCGGGGCCTGGCGTTACCCCGGCGCGTTCCCCGACGCGAACTTCAATTTCGCGCATCTCAAGCGTTTTGCACAGACGTTGGAGCGTGGCCGGTTCGACGCCTTCTTCATGGCAGATCATCTTGCCGTGCTCAACATGCCCACCCAGGCGTTGAGGCGAAGTCACACGGCCACGTCGTTTGAGCCACTCACATTGTTGTCGGCGCTCGCAGCGGTGACCGAGCGTATCGGCCTGATCGCGACGGCATCCACTACTTTCGAAGAGCCCTATCATGTCGCTCGCCGCTTTGCCTCGCTCGACCACCTGAGCGGCGGGCGCGCGGGCTGGAATCTGGTCACCACGGCCAACCCGGATGCCGCGCTCAACTTCGGTCTGGACGAACACGTGGAGCACGGCGAGCGTTATAAACGAGGCCGGGAGTTCTTCGACGTCGTTACCGGTCTCTGGGATAGCTGGGCCGACGACGCCTTCATTCGCGACGTTGAAAGCGGGACCTTCTTCGATCCCGCCAGGATGCATGTGCTGAACCACAAGGGCGAGCACCTGTCGGTGCGCGGGCCGCTCAATATCGCGCGGCCGGTGCAGGGCTGGCCGGTCATCGTGCAGGCGGGGTCCTCGGAAGCGGGGCGTCAGATTGCGGCCGAGACGGCGGAAGCGGTGTTCACCGCGCAGACCACACTAGCCGATGGTCAACGGTTTTACGCCGATGTCAAAGGCCGCATGGCGAAGCTCGGCCGCAATCCGGAACACCTCAAGATTTTGCCGGCGGCGTTCGTCGTAGTTGGCGACTCGCTGGACGAAGCGCGGGAAAAGCGCGCGCGTCTCGACAGCCTCGTGCATTACGACAGCGGTATCGGCTCGCTTTCCATCCTGCTTGGCCACGACGTATCCGTCTTCGATCCCGACGGTCCGCTGCCCGAGATCCCTGAAACCAACGCGAGCAAAAGTAGCCGTGAGCGCGTGATTGAATGGGCCACGCGCGACAAGCTCACGATCCGCCAGCTCGCGCAGCGGGTCGGCGGTTATTCGGGACTTGAAATGATCGGTACTCCCGCGATGATCGCGGACCAGATGGAGCAATGGCTCGTGGAGGAGGGGNCGGACGGCTTTAACGTAATGTTCCCCTACCTTCCGGGCGGCCTCGACGATTTCGTCGAGAAGGTCGTGCCCGAATTGCAGGCAAGAGGAATTTTTCGACGTGAGTATGAGGGTGTCACCCTTCGGGAGAATCTTGGGTTGCCGAGACCGGAGAACCGATTTTTCAAGAGTTGAGGAGTGGATGGCGCCTTGTGTCTGAGGCGCCATGTCGAATCAAGATGACCTTTCTCGATTATTATTTGGTATGCCTAATTTATGTTCAGGCGTGGTGTCGAACCGGCGGGCGACCGGACCATCTCGGTTCTGCATTAAGATTGATGTCCGGGGTGCTCGTAGCCGCCCCATCACAGGACAAACGCAGGTCATGGGACATTCACAGGCAGAGAAGGCAGCAACGCATCAGCGGATCGTCGACGTGGCAGCGCGGCGCTTTCGGGAACTTGGACTGGACGGCATTGGCGTCGCCGATGTCATGAAGGAAGCCGGCATGACAGTCGGCGGCTTCTACAAGCATTTTGAATCGCGCGATGATCTCGTGACCGAGGCACTCGGCGCTGCGTTCAAGAGCCTTGACGTATGGGAAGCACGCGCAGAAAACCTCGCGCAGGCAGTGCGGGATTACCTGAGCGAAGCGCATCGTGATGCCCCTGGCAAGGGCTGTGCATTGGGCGCGTTGCTCGGCGATGTCGGGCGCAGCAACGAAGCCACGCGCGACGTGTTCACGGAGCGTGTCAAACACAATCTCGCGTTCTCCGAGGGTTTGCTCAATATCAAGGATCCGGCTGAACGCCGCGCCCGCGCAATGCTGCAACTGAGCGCCTGTCTTGGAGCGATCGGGTTGGCGCGAGCGGTGTCGGACCCGGTTTTATCGAAGGAGATTCTGGATGGCGTCGCTGGGCAACTGATTCCCTTGTTGCCGGGGCCACCGGCCTGAAACGTGGCATCGACGTCAGCGGTGCCGTAGCGAGGCGCGCGCGGCGTTGGTAGAAACAAGTCTTGAAGCGGTGCGGTCAATCTATTACATTCGACGCGTTGTCTGCGCGTCGATGTCGGCTATCGGGCAAGAGTCTGGTGGCCGGTAGTCGAATACGAAATCGTGCTCTTTGGAGACTGTCGATGAAAGTACTTAACCTGATTTGCGTATCCGCAATCCTGCTTGGCGCGTCCGGCATGGCCGCTGCCGAGGGCGGCGGCAACGGCAACGGTGGCGCGGGTGGTGGCAACGCGCATGGTGCAGCAACGGCCGGTCCGACCATGGGCGGCGACAATGTATCCACGCCCGGCAGTTCAAAGGGCAAGCTCCACTTCAAGCACAAAAAGAAGCCGCCAGTAGCCCCCGCGCAATGACGCTTGACGTTAGAATCCAGCCGCCGATTACGTCGGCTANGTTAGTCAGCTAGGCTACGTCGATTAACCGGCGGCGAACACAAAAGGCTGTTGCGGTTCGGTCAACCGGCCGCGACGGCTTTTTTTTGACCTTTCCACTCGTACCGAACGCGTAGCGCCTGGAAATGTTCATGTGCGCCGGTTGGACGGACATCTCGCGAGACCTGACCAAAGTACGACTTTTCAGCAAATGCTCCGAAGCTGCCCGCCGCACCAAACGGCGCCGGCCGGCGAGAGTTTGTCCGTTTTTGATCTCGTTGAGCTTCAATCGCCGTGCGCGTGTGTTATTTCAGCGGGTTAGTATCGATCGTGCCGTTGCGGGCGCATTTATCGGGTTTGCGAAGATTCCGAAATCAATTTTTCGGGCGAAGTTTGAACTCCACGGAGCGGCGTTGCTCGAACGTGGGCAAACAGTGCGCAGCGCCATGATCTGGCATCATGAAAGCGCGCCGGATTAGCGGAGCCCGCGTGGCTGCTTCTGTGTTATTGAGCGGTAAGAAACGGTAGCATTCAGTCAGCGCAAGCCGCTGCATCGGAATTCCCCGAAGCCGGATAGCGAGCCTGCCGCCGCGCATTGTTTAATGAATCAAGATTCCGGTGGATGTCTGCCGGAACAGTCCGAAATACTAACGTCAGGTCGAATGAGAATGGCTACAGAACCCCAGCAGCAAAGTCAGAGCGACGTGCTGAACGCCGCTCGCAAAGAGCGCAAGCGTGTCGCAATTTTCCTCGTGAACGGGGTACGGCTGGTTGGCCACATCGAATCGTTCGATCAGTATCTGGTCATGCTGAGCTCGGCCGCCGGCATCCAGGCGGTCTACAAGCATTCGATTTCGACCATCCAGGAAGACACCGGCAAAGCTTTCACCGCCGGAACGGCACGCACCGGCGCGGGCGCCCCACGGGACGGAGACTCAAAGCGTCCTGTTGCGATATCCCACAAGCGGCGCTTGCCGACGAACATTGGCGGCGAGTAAAGCCGCCTTGAATAGCGCGTCGGGTAGACCGGCGCGTGAACCTCGGCTGGTGAGGGAAAAATCGGCCTTGGGTCGTGGTGGATCGGCGAAAGGCCAGGCGTGCGGCGCAATTAGACCGGACACTCGAAATCTGGTTCTTTGCCCAATGGCCAACGAAATAATGGGTTAGGCGGATGGCTTAAGCGGCGCGAGTCTGGCATCTTTCCGGGCCGGAAAGACCCCTGCAGCACAGCGAACGCCGACCCGTTCTGCCTAAAGCACATAAAAAAGGCGAAGCCCGATTCGGGCCTCGCCTTTTTGTTGTCGCGTAATTTTGTCACCGTCCCGTCACAAACTCACGCATGCCCCCGCTTAAACGTTTTCATCGTCCAGAGGATGTTTTCTTGCGCATCACCAGCACTGCGCGCCGGCCAGCGTGCACGATGTCTTCACGATGTTTCTCCTCAGGAACCGGGCGCGTGGCCAGATTGAGTGCGTTGACGACCGATTCGAGCCGCGTATCAGCCGCAACGTCCGCGCCGTCGACCTTGACCTCGGCATCTGCGGCCAGCGCATGCCGCACGTCCACGGTGCGGCACCGGACGTCGAAACCGACCGCGCGGATGATTGTCTCGCGCGTCTTCCAGAAGGCTTCGGCCGAGCGGGTCATCGGTCGCATGGCGACGTATTCGATAATCACCGGATAACCGCGCACCTGTGGATAAGCTGCAAGCAATTGGCCGGAACGGACGTACTGCGTGTAACGATCGATCTTTTTGGTCAGCAGCGCAAAATGCGTGGCTTCGTCGTCCCAGTCGAGGTCGTCGAAAATGCCGACGTACACGCGCTTGAACAAAATGTTCACGCCGACGTAATCGATTGTGTCCACGTCGAGAAGAGACATGGTATTTCCCCAGCGCCCGATGCCGGGCAAAGATTGCAGGCGCGTATTGTAATGGACTGCGTCATCCTAAATAAGTACGCGGGGCATGATTGCAACAGTGTACGACCATCAAGCTTCGCATCGTCCGACAAGCTTTGAAATTGATTGTTTTGGTGCACATCTTAAACCGATGTCTTGAAATAGGAGGATACCTAAAAATAAGCCGGATCAATTGACAGGTCTCATCTCGAAAAACAAACTGGGTTCACGTTATTAAACAGTTTGTGCGATTGGATCGGACGGCGCATGAGCAGATCCTCTTTTGTCCGGCAGGAGCAATACAATGAAATCGAAGTCAAGAAAACTCGTCAAGTCTTTCAAGTCCGCTCTTATTGCGGCCGCATCGTCGATGGTGATGACGGGCGCATTCGCCGCGTCTATCGACGGCACCACGTCGGTGCGTGTCGGCGGGAAGGTGCAGTCGGTGGATGTGGCCGCGCATCAGGTTACGGTCGTTAACGCAAAAGGCGCGACGGAAGCGTTCCAGGTAGGCAGCAACGTGGCTAACCTCGACCAACTGAAAGCCGGCACGAATGTGGTCGGCATGACCCAGCGCGCGGTCAGGCTGACTGTGCTCGATTCGTCGTCGTTGGCGGCGGTCCCGTCGCCGGACGGTGATCAGACCGTGGCCAGCGTAACGCGCGTTGACCGCGAGCGCGGCGTGATGACGCTCAAGGACACGCAAGGCGCCGAACTGACGGTCCAGGCAAATTCGCCAAAGGCAGCAGCCACGGTCGTCCCGGGTACGCGTGTGCTGGTCGATGTCGTCAGCGCGACTCCGCTGGCGTCAGGCCAGGCACTCCGGTAAAGCAGTCGGATTCGTCCGATAGCCGCTGACCTGTCGAAACTTCATGATGCGTGCTTCGTTGGTGATCCGGATCCCCGCTGGATGACGAACGGCAAATCATCCGGGTAAAACCGGCTGGTTTCGAGCTTCTCCGGAAGTGCGCTGACGTTGCAATCAAGGTACCTCTGCGACCAGGCGTCATCGCTTAAAAAATCCATTCGGCGCAAGCCGGATGGATTTTTTTTATGCGTCGCGCATAGCCGTCCGATTGGCTCGGCCGTAATTTTGAATTCTTTGGTGCGCCGGTCGGCGTAATTTTCGTCACCGATCGCAGTATGGAGCAGGGATCGTGGCTCGAATCCACACCGCAAAAATGGCGGTTTACTGCTTTGGATCTTACGGATGTGCTACACGTTTTTACAAAGAGTTGGTTAAGATACCCACGCGTGCCCGCTGGCTCACAAACAAGGTCTTAGGCGCGAGACCTTCTGGCGCGTAACGAAGCATGCAGGTCCAGCACGACAAACGCGGTGGACGCCGAGGGCGCTGCCGCTCCAAAAAGAACCGCTTTTCGTGGAGAATCTCGTTATGTACCGTATCCGCATGGCTGCAATGGCTCTTGTCGTATCAGTTTCGATCGCTGGGCTTACTGCCCCTGCCGCGATGGCGCAAACCGCCGCTTCTGACATGGGTGCTTCCACAACGAAGCAGGAGCAGAAGGCGCAACGCAAGGCTGCCCGCAAGGCTGCCCGTGCCAAGAAGAACGCAGAACTGAAGGAACTGGAAAAGAACGGCTACCAGCCGGGCGGTGACCAGACCAACTATCCGCAAAACATTCAGAATGCGCAGAAGAAGGCGGCGGAAGCCAAGGCCAAGGCGGCTTCCGCGCCCTGAACGAGGACTCTGAACGTAGTCTGATCGCATGAAAATAACCCGCTGAAAGCGGGTTATTTTTTGCTAGGCCGGGCGACCGCGCGAGTGATCGGCTAGCTGATTTTTCCGGTTTCAAGCAGAGTTGCCTGGTCACACTTGCCGTCGCCTTCACGAAGTGCGAGGCTTGACGAATCCTTTGATGAATCCTTTATGGCATGCGCGTTTCAAGCCTTATTGACTCCGGTCCACGCACCGGCAGGCTTTTTGGCGAACCGGTAGAATCGGATGCCGTTTCAGACCACGTTTGTCTTCAGACGTATCCGGTCGCCAGCTTCAATCTCGGTCTGACTACACCGGCTTCACCTTCTACCAGGCGGTCTATGCGACGTTCCGCGTTTTTCATCCGCGTAATCGGCATCGGGATTCTGTTTCACGTGTATATCGGCGTGCGCCTGATTCCGGCTGCACCCGTCGGTGCGCCACTGCGATGGCTCGCAGTGCTCGCACTGGTGGCTTCCTGCTTGCTGATTCCCCTCGGCATGGCCGCGCGCAATATCAGCCAGCAGCCGCTGTCCGATCGCCTTGCGTGGATCGGCCTGCTCACCATGGGCTTTTTCTCCTCGCTGCTGGTGCTGACGTTTCTCCGCGAAATCGTGCTGCTCGTCCTGCACCTGATCAGCAGCGTGCAAAAGGACACCGGCGGCTGGCCTGCCTTCATTGCCTGGAGCGCGCTTGGCGTGCCGCTGCTTGCGGTGCTGGTCACGCTACTCGGTATTTACAGCGCCCGGCGCCGTGCCGGGGTGAAAAACGTCGACGTGCCTATCGACAACCTGCCTGCCGCGTTGCACGGTTTCACCATCGTGCAGATCAGCGATATTCACGTCGGCCCGACCATCAAGCGTCATTACGTCGAAAAGATCGTGGCCGCGGTCAACGCGTTGACGCCGGACCTGATCGCTGTGACGGGCGATGTCGTCGATGGCTCCGTGCCGCATCTTGCCGCTCACACGCGACCGCTGTCGGATCTGAAAGCGCGGCACGGCGCATTTCTGGTCACCGGCAATCACGAGTATTACGCCGGTGCGGACAAGTGGATTGCGGAATTCCGCCGGCTTGGGCTGAAGGTCCTGATCAACGAACATGTGGTCGTGAATCACGACGGCGCGCGTGCGGTCGTGGCCGGCGTGACCGACTACGGCGCAGGCAGTTTCGACCCGGCGCACAAGAGCGATCCGGCCAAAGCCATGCTCGGCGCACCTTCCGACATTGCGTTTCGCCTGCTGCTGGCCCATCAGCCGCGTAGCGCGCAGGCTGCATCGAAAGCGGGTTTTACGCTGCAATTGTCCGGTCATACGCATGGTGGCCAGTTCCTGCCGTGGAATTTCTTCGTCCGGTTACAGCAGCCGTTCGTAGCGGGACTCGAGAAGCTCAACAACTTATGGGTTTATACAAGCCGCGGCACCGGCTACTGGGGACCGCCGATACGGATCGGCGCACCGTCTGAAATCACGCGTTTGCGTCTGGTGAACGTGAACGGCGCGCATCCGGCCTGAGCGCCAGGGTCAAAGGTCGAACTATTGGAGGTTCGGCCGGCATTCTCGAAAGGGATGTCGGCCTCGCGTCGAGTTTGTGTTGAATCGAGGTGGTTATTATAAAAATAGAATAAATCCGGTTTTTGAATATTCTCGCCGATTGCTTGATAATCAGTAATTAATGCGGTTTCGTGGACAACGCTCTGGTGTGCGCTGTATAAATAGCGCTCGCACCTTAATGCGCTGGCGCTTCTGAATTGAATTAATCTTCAATTCTGTGCGCGATTTAATTCCAATTCGCCCGGAGAAACTGCATGAACGCAAAATGGACTGTGGCTTTATCGCTCGCCTTATTAACGGTGACAGCGCATGTCGGCGCGCAAACCGATCAGCAACTCTCCAGTGCCGCCATACAATCCGTGCTGAGTGCGCCTCCGAAGCAGGTTCAGGCGCAGATTACCGGCATCGATCCTGGTACGCGGACCCTGACACTCAAAGGCACCAAAGGCCGGGTGATACGGGTAGTGGTAGGCAAGGAAGTGACGAACTTCGACACCTTGAAAATCGGCGATCGCGTGGATGTTCAGATCAGGGACGCGATACTGGTCAAGGCGGTGAAAGCGTCAGCGAAGGATGATGGACTGCGAAAACGGGTCGATACCGAGGTTTATGCGCCCGCATCCGGTTCCGAGGGGTTTGGCGCGGTACACGAAGTCGAGGTTATCGCAACGGTGCAGAGTATTAACCAAAAGAAGAAAACAATTACTCTGCGTGGCCCGTGGCATACGGAGACATTCGATTTAAGCTCTGAGATCGCGGCTTATAAACTAAAAGCGGGCGATACCGTTCATGCCGTAATGATTTCAGCAACGGCAGTGCAGGTCACGCCCACGGCGAAATGATCCACGGGTGTGATGAGCGNCGGAAAACTGCCGCTTAAATGCGGATCAAAACCGCGCCGGCCGTGACGAGCACACACGCCAGCACGCGCCGTGCGGTCAGCTTTTCGCGCATGAACAGCCAGCCGATCAGGATGGCGAAGATCGAACTGAGTTCGCGCAACGCCGACACCATCGCAATGGGCAAATAGCGAAACGCGATGATCACGATGGTGTACGCGACCATCGCGATCGCGCCGCCACCCAAGCCTTGCAGCGAGCGTCGCGGGTCGTCGAGGAACAGGCGGCGCGGGCTGCCGTATCGGTGAAAGGCGACTACGGCCAGCGGCACGTTGAAGAGTATGTACGCCCATGCGATATACCCGAAGCCGCTGCCGGCGAGGCGTACGCCGATGCCATCCACGATCGTATAGGCCGAGATAAACGCGCCGGTCACGAGCGCCGCCGGCACGCTCGCGGTCGCGAAACGGCGCTTGCGGAACGCCAGCGAAATAATGCCTGCCGACACCAGCGTCACGCCTGCCAGCGCGAGCGGCCGGAGGTGTTCTCCCGCGAAGACGAACGCGCCCGCGAACACGAGCAGGGGCGAAAGACCGCGGGCAATCGGATAGATCTGCCCGAAGTCACCGGCCTTGTAGGCCTTCGCAAGCGCCACGCAATAACCAAGTTGCAAAGCTGCCGATGCCCCGATGTACGGCCAACTCTCACGCGCCGGCGCGGGAACGAACAGCAACACGATCGCCGAGCACACGAGGTAGGGAAAAGACATCATGCCGAACTGCCAGACACGGTCGCCGCTGGTGTGCAGGAAGGCGTTCCAGGTGGCGTGCAGCAGCGCTGAAAACAGGACGAGCAGGACGATGAAAGGCTGCATCAGGACCGCGGGAAGGGTGACGGCGTGCGTGGCAAGGTAAGGCGTTTGATGGCAAAAAGTGGCAATCAGCGAGAAGCCATTATGGCAGAGAACGGGAGGTGCCGTTGGCCGGACGAGGGCGCTGGCAAAACCAGGACCATGCACGCCGTCTCCGGCATGATTCAGCCGGCTTCAGGCGAGATCGCCGTGGGCGCGTCCGTGTTGAGACGCGTCGGCAGATCCTGAGCGCGCCATCGAGCAGTTCGCTGCAGCGGCGCTGAACGTGGCGGACTACGGGTATGTGCTCGAGAACGGACGCGTGGCGGCGCACGGTCCGGCAGAGCAGTTGAAGAATGATCCGTCGGTGAAGGCGGTGTATCTGGGTGCGAGCTCGTAGGCTCCGGGACTTGCGGCAAGCACGATCTTCAGTTCCACCGCGTTTTACATCGGAACCGCCGCGACGTCCCTCACGCATTCTGCGTGGCTGTTGCCGCGAATGTAGTGTTCCAGCTGGTGAATCGTGAATTGTTGCTCGGCGATCAGGTTCTTGACGAGGTCGCCAATCGACACCATGCCGATCAGCAATCCGCCGTCGATAACCGGAAGATGACGTATCCGGTTTTCCGTCATAAGCGTCATGCATTCGTCCGTCGTTTGATTCAGGCGAACGTAGCGGATGGCTTTCGACATGACCTCACCGACCAGCGTTTCTTTTGAAGACCGGTCGTGCAACACGATCTTGCGGGCATAGTCACGCTCGGTCACGATGCCGGTGATGTGCTCTCCGGACGTGACCACGAGCGCGCCGATTTGTTTATAGGCCATCAGCTTGATGGCATCGAAGACACTTGCGGACGCCTCGATCGTATGAAATGTCTGATCTGGTTTCGAACTCAGCAATTGCGCGACTGTTGCCATCATGTGCCTCAATCAAGAAATAGGTTTGAGCGGCTGCTCGTGGTGCATTTGCATCTGCTGCACTTGTCATTCGTTAGTCAAAGTCGAACAGGTCGCCGAGAAGCGACTTCTTCTTTTTGTACGGATAACGCCGGTCGCGATACTCGTCGTCGCTGTAACCGTGGCGACGATCATGGTCGTTGTAGTGCCGCCTTTCATCATGGCGATGCTCGGCCGTCGCACTCGCCACCGTTGCTACCGGTTGCGGGGCAGATCCGCCAGCCGCGCGCTCGATTAGTTTGTCGAGTTCACCACGATCCAGCCATACGCCGCGACAGGCGGCGCAATAGTCGATCTCGATGCCCTGGCGATCCGCTATCAGCAGATCCGGCGTCTTGCACACTGGACATTTCATTGCCTTGCCTCCTTCTTGAACACCGTAGCGAAGCCTCAATGTATCGGATGTAGGCTTAATGTAAAATTCGTATTTTAGGCGTCGATACTTCGAGAAAACCGATGGTTTCATCATTGCGGCGAGGGTATGAATGAACTTCAAGCACTTGTATTATTTCTGGGCCGCGGCACATGCGGGCGGCATTGCGCGCGCCGGCACGCAGTTGCACATCACGCCTCAAACCCTGAGCGGTCAGATCAAACTGCTTGAAGACGCGCTCGATAAAAAGCTCTTCAAGAAGAGCGGCCGCAATCTCGAACTGACGGATGCGGGCCGGCTCGCGCTTGACTACGCCGACGAAATTTTTTCGCTAGGCGCCGAACTGGAAAGCGCGGTCAGGCAGGAGAAGGAAGCCGCGAGGACGCAACTGCGCGTGGGGGTGGCGGATTCGGTTCCGAAGACGGTGGCTTATCGGCTGCTCGAGCCGGCATTGAACCTCTCGGATTCACTGCGGCTGATCTGTCACGAGGGCAAACTGCATGCGCTGCTGTCGCAACTGGCTGTGCATCGGCTGGATCTGATTATTGCCGATGCGCCGATCCCGCCCGACGTGAACGTCAAGGCGTTCAATCATTCGCTTGGCCGCTCGACGCTCAGTTGCTTTGCACCGAAAGCGCTGGCGGCACGCGCCGCCAAGGCTTTTCCTGCGTCGCTGAGCGACATGCCGGTGCTGTTGCCCGGCACAGAATCAGCAGTCCGAAGGAAGCTCGATCACTGGCTGAAGTCACGCACGATCTCGCCGCGCATTGTCGGAGAATTCGATGACAGCGCGCTGACCCTCGCGTTCGGCCGCGAAGGGCGGGGCGTGCTTTTCGCGCCAACGGTTCTGGCAGCGCAACTCAAACGTGAGCACGGTTTGATCGAGGTCGGGCACATCGATACCATCGTTGAAGAGTTCTTCGCCATCTCCATCGAACGGCGGATCAGCCATCCCGCCATCTCGTCGATCATGAGCACGGCGCGGAGCAAGCTGTTCAATGTCTAACGCCAGAACAGCAGACGTTCGATTCTCCACGGCGAAGGGGATGGCAGCCTTGCTCGTGTCGCTCAGCAGCGTGATTACCGCGGCGACCGGCAACTGGCACGCGGTGTTCATGCTGGCGTCGGGCATGGCCGCGGCGTCGGCACTGCTCGCGCTATTCGTGCTCAAGCCGATGCGGCAGGCTCACAGGCAGAAGCACGCATCGGCG
>JGI12635J15846_10000223_pt1 | contig 44376 bp, 25 predicted proteins | sample BlaSpr_A8_OM2_M2_FD_15846 | JGI IMG/M metagenome (IMG submission 15846)
GTGCACAGGGGAGGATTCGAACCTCCGTACCTCCTGAGAGGGACAGATTTACAGTCTGTTGGCTTTAACCACTCACCCACCTGTGCAAATCCGAAAACACCGCTGTGCGCAAACCACAACACCGACACGGTACAGCAAACTCTCAGCTCGGGAAACTGAATGCGAGAACTCCCGCCTGACACCTACACTCGCCGGAAAATAAACTGAAGGAGTGCTTTCAAAGTGCGCCGCCAGCGCGCGTTGCCGCCTAAACCTCGCTGTTTCCGGAATCTTGTTTATCTGGAGCTGGCGAAGGGAATCGAACCCCCGACCCTCTGATTACAAATCAGATGCTCTACCGACTGAGCTACGCCAGCAGGTGGAAGCGAATCCTTTCGGACACAACACTTCCCCGATCCCATCCTGATGTCCGGGACAATTATTTAAGTTATCACAAGGGCAAATGACGTGCAACCGGAAGTGGATCGGATCGTCGTCTGACCGCAAACCCGCGCGGAACTCTGGCATGCGAGCGGGTGCTATCATTATTTCGCTCACCGTGTGACCACAGCGGATGAGCCGAAGTTCCCCGAAATTCGATGCGCATTCGACGCCGCCTCCCCATCTTTGTTGTCCTCCTGTTGGTGGTTGCGGCTGTCGCTCTGATTATCACACTGCGCAAGCATGCTCCGCCGGAGGCGGCACGCCTGTTGCCGGGAGCCGATGGCTTTTTCTACGTCAATCTTAAATGGATTCGGACCTTCAACGCCGCCGGCCATCTGCCGCCGGTTTCGCACGAGCCCGAATATCAAAATTTCGTCGAAGAGACGGGCTTTCAGTGGGAGCGCGATCTGGAGCAAGCTGCGTTTGCGATTCACTATCCCCAGAGTGGGGCGAAAGTGGGGTCAGGGACACCGTCGGAGCTGCGCTTCTCGGAGGTCTTCGTCGGCAAGTTCGACTCTGCTCGGCTGACAGCGTATCTGAAAAAGCTGGCTTCTTCCGTCGACGATTATCGCGGCTTCGAGATCTACAATATTCCGCTCGAAGGGCGCACGGTGCGGGTTGTCATTCTGAACTACGACAGCGTCGCGGTGTCGAATCATCCAAATCCAGACGTGATTCGTGGCATCCTCGACCGTTCGCGTAAGTTGGCGTCGCCGTTTGGCGGGCCGTGGTTGCTCCGAAAGTTCTACAAGGAAGTTCCGCTCGCGAGCCTGTCGTTTGCCGTGATGCGGGTGACGCCGGAGATGGGTTCGCTGGAGGGATTAGGCAGTTGGAGTTTTCTCTTCCCGAAGCCTGCGGTGGCCGTGATTTCCGCGCGCTATATACGCGCTTTGCACTTGCGCGCGGTGGCCTTTACCGACAACGACTCCGACGCGCAGGCCATCACCGAGAAGACGGCAACTTTTCTGAGCCTCTTTCACGCCGCCGAAGGTAGCGTCGGGGCGCACGGCACCGATCCGGATGTAAAGACCTTCTTCGATAGTCTCAAAGTGCAGCAGTCGGGCGATCGCGCCATTCTTACCGCGGTCGTGCCCGCCGGATTTTTTCAGAAAGTGTTGAGCGAAGCGCCGCCCGAAACGCTTGCGCCGACCTCGCCGCCTCCGGCGATTGCGCCACGAAAAGGGACGCCCGCCAAAAAGCCGCGAGGTTCGACCTCAACCAAGTAAATCTCTCGCGTAAATTTGCGCGCTCGGATTGGTGCAGAGAGAGATTCGATAGATGCGTCTAGGAGACGCAAATAAGAAAGGCGCACCCGAGATTCGAGTGCGCCTTGGTTGAAGTTACGAGGGTTTAGAAGCTGAAGCGCGCCCCCAGCGTTAGAACACGGGCGGCAAGAGCGCTAGAAATCGTGCCGAAGTTCGAGCTAGCAATGTTGTTCGAGATGCTACCCGGGCTCAGGTTCAAATTGTTGAAGACGTTGAAGGCATCCATTCGCAGCTCAAACCTGGCGTTTTCTCCCAGTACCGGCATCTTCGGCAGGCCAAAGCCCTTGGAGATCGTCAAATCCACGTCCTTATATCCTGGAACCGTGAGCGAGTTACGGTAAACGCCGGGATTTTGGGGAAGCGCGGTCCCGGCGCATGTGCCGCAGTTGTAGGCGGTATAAGTCGGCGTCGAGAAATAGGCCGCGCCGCCGTTGGGAAAGTTCGAGTTACTGCCCACATTCGGAGGAGCCGCCTGTTCGAAAGCGTCATTGCTTGTGCTGTGGCCAGCGCCACCCAGATAACCCGCAGGAAACAAGCTGGAATAACCGCAATTCCCGCAATACAGGTTTCCCCCCTGGACGCTTACCATAGGACTCCATGGAAATCCGGAGTGCCAGTTGAAGATACCACTCAGCGACCATCCGCCTGCGATTTTGTCGACCCAACTGTTGCCGCCGCGGAAAAACGTCGGTTGCCACATGCCAAACACTTTGAATGCATTGGTGACGTTATAGTCGGAGCGTCCGTAGCTGAGGGTGGGATCGTACGGATAGGGCTGCTCCGAATAGGGCGCGGAGCTGGTGTCCATGCTCCTCGACCATGCGTATTGAACATCGGCCATGAACTGGCGCGAGAACTGATGCTTCAATTCTGCGAGCATACCGTTGTAGTTGCCGCGGCCGTTCGAGTTATATAGATTGTTCCCGTCGAGCTGCGGATTTTGGGGGTAGCCCAAGGTGGCTGGAACGGCAAGCGGGTTTTCATTGAAGAAGGTGTCACGCGATACGCTTCCCTGATATCCAAGTGACATTACGTACTGGTGACCCAGATCGTATTGCATGTCAAACGAGTAATGATGGGTCCGCATCGTGGGGAGGTTGGTGGGGAAGAGGGCAATGCCGACTGAGCCGGTGGCCGGCAGCCCGTTCGGACCTAAAGGGGACTGCACATGCGGGTTCGCTGGATAGCCGTAAAGGTTGGTCGGACTGTTGGAAAGGGTGTAGTAAATTCCAGGATTGATCGCGGACGGCGACGGAGAGGTAAAGCCCGGAAATACCACCAGCCCCGGATTTTGGTCGATATTGGCCGAGATCGCAATCTCTTCCTGGTTATAGTTCAGACCGTAACCGCCGCGGAACACGAGCCGGCTGTTAAATTTACTCGGACTCCATGCAAAACCGATTTCAGGACCGAAGTTATCTTTCTGCGCGTTCCAAGAGTCTCCCTTGCTGACGGTTAAGCCGGTCAGATAGTCCGACCCGGCACCCGGTGTGGCCCGGTACATGTTGTTCTGCTTGGAAGAGAGTGGGCCAAAGTAAGACCAACGCAATCCGAGATTGATGGTGAGGTTTGGTCGCAGCTTAATGTCATCCTGGCCAAAGAAACCTATGAGGTTTTCGCGGTCGTCCTGGCGCAACGTGGTGGGCACACCAGTATTGGGATCGAAACCCCCGCCCTCGCTGTGCGGCGCATCATTCAGGAAGTCCCACATATTGTAGAAGCTATAGTTGGGCACGCCGTTATAAGTCTGCTCTTGCAGGTAAAACAGACGGGTAGCCTCGCCGCCAAACTTTATGGTATGGCGTCCGAAAATTTTGGTAGCCACGTCTTTGTAGCTGTAAGTCCACTGATTGTCGATGTTGCCAACACTCGGTCCGAACTGTTCCGGCGTGATGCTGCCGATTTGACCGATGTCGTCCACGGGAAATCCAACCGGCGACTGCGGGTTGTCTGCGACCTCGTTATAGCGCCACCCGGCAGCATTGGCGCGAAGTTCATTGAGCAAGGTCGGCGAGAACGTGTGGTTCCAGATGACGGAAAACGCATCGTTGGTCTGGGTGTGATGGAGGACGTCGTAGGCACGATTGCCGTTGAGTCTACTGGACGTCAGTGGAACCCAGTAGATGGCAAATCCAATGCGGTCTCTTGCGGTGACATCCGCATCAAGGCGGCCGTTGTACTGCGCTGCATTGAAGGTGGTCGGATCCGACGTGATGTAGTCCGCAATATCTGGCGTTGTACCCAGGGGGCTACCCGCCGTTCCGCAGCCTGTGCCCGCGCCGCCGCAGCCCGGATTGCCAGGCTCCGTCCAGCCCAGATCCTGCGTACCCACACCCGTGGTTAATGGCGTGCCGAGATTGAGACCGCCCGCTAGGGTTGCACAGTTTACACCTTCGAGCAGGCCGGCGGTTCCACAGCTCGTGTTCGGGACGAGGCCGAGATTGACCACGCCATTCCCAGGGAAGGCGAGATATTGCGCTGCAATCGGCCCCCCGGCGGTCGCCAGGGCATCAAACTGCGGAGTATCGTACCAGCCGCTGCCGATAACATCGGCATTCGGCTCGCGCACGGTCTCATAGTTGAAGAAGGCGAAGATCTTATTCTTCCAAATTGGGCCGCCGACGCTGCCGCCGAACTGGTTGAACTTGCTGTTGTCCCTGACTGAGCGAGTGCCTACGCCGAAATACGGCTGATAAGCATTCAAGTTCGGCTGGTGAGTGGTGAAGAAGAGGCTGCCGTGGTAGTCGTTGGTGCCGCTTTTGGAAGTGATCTGAACTTGTGCGCCTGTGAAGCGGCCGTCCTCGGCATCATAGCTGTTGGTGACAACTTTTACGTCGCTGACTGAATCTTCTGACGGGGTGATGACCGTTGCCCCTCCCCAGACGGCGCTGGTAGTGCTGATGCCGTCAATCGAAACGCCGGTGTTCTGAGCCTGGTTGCCGTTGGAATAACCCTGAACAAGATTTTCGGTCGCGAAGATCCCAGTCGATCCACCCGAAGACGTGGGTTGACTCTGTGTGCCGGGAAGAGTGTAGTTCCCGCCACCGCCGGCTTGCGAACCATCGTTGAACATGCCGGGTGCGAGTTGCGTAAGTTTGGTGACGTCGCGGCCAAAGGACGGCATGTGCTGGATCTGGTTATCGGTGACGACGCCGTTGAGCGAGGCGCTTTCGGTATCGAGTGCGGGCAAAGACGAGGCGTCAACGTTTACGGTGGTCGATGCGGAGCCGATCTCGAGCACCACGTTGAGAGCGTTAGCCTGATCGGGATTCAGGTCGATATGGTCGAGGAATTTCTTCTGGAAGCCGTTTTTTTCAACATCCAGCTGGAAGGTTGCCGCGGCAGCCAGGGCATTGAAGTTGAACACGCCGGCTGCATCGCTCGCCCTGACCTGCTTTTCGCCGGTCGAGGGATTGATCAGCGTAAGAGTGGCGCCGGAGACTACCGCGCCCGTGCTATCCGTCACCACACCTTGAATGGAAGTTCGATACTGCGCCTGGACTAGAGCGCTCGAAGCAACGATGCCGACGATCAGCAGCGCAACACGGACTGCCAAAGTGGAACGCCTCATGGAGTTCTCCTCAAATCAAAAAGTGCGTTTGGTGAATTTCAGTTGATCCATTAAAACGACGGCGCTAGTTTTGCGAGAAGCTGAGTTACGCAATCCAACACCCTAGTTATCCAAAGGTGGGTCAGTCTGTTCAAAATTGAACACTGTTTCCCCTAAATGCTTTGGCGGACTGCCAACTCGATGCTGCTGAATTTGGTTTTCGCCAATGCCGTCGTGAGACGTCTGCAAACCGCGTACCAATTCTCCGCTAAATCCCTAAAAAAGCGATTTAGTGACGATGGGCTGCATGCTTATGGCGCGGTTGAATTTAGGCGGTCTCGCATATTTTGGGAACGCGGTTCTGTGGTGCGGTTCTATGAAACTTCAATCTAGTCTATGGAAATCTGGAGATCGCTATGAGAAGCGATAGGTTAGCTAAGGCCGCCATTTCGCAGTCACTAGCGTCCCGGTAGCCACGGGATAGGTGGTTTCCCGTATTACCAGTTCGGGCTCCACAATGTGTTGATCGCGAAGTTCGGAGCCGGGACGATTGATGCGCTTGAGCAGAATTTCGGCGGCTGCCCTGCCCATCTCGCGCAAGGGTTGGCGGACGGTGGTTAATCCAGGATTTTGAAAGGCGGCACTTTGAATGTCATCAAATCCGATTACGGATACATCTTCTGGAATGTGCTTGCCTGCTTCGCGTAGGGCACGAATCGCGCCCATGGCAGAAATATCGTTAAATGCGAAAAGAGCGGAGAACGGGCTGCGCGACGCCAAAAGAACCTTGGTGGCGATGTAGCCAAGCTGCGGGGACGGCGAATCGCCCTGGAGTTGGGTGACCAGCCGGGGGTCGATCTTCAAGCCGATTTGCTGAGCGGCGCGCTCAATGTTCGCCCAGCGGACCTCTGTGTCGGAGCTGAACTCCTGGCCCTTCATGAAGGCTACGCGGCGGTGACCAAGATGAAAAAGGTGCTTTAATGCTAGCTCCGCGGCACGCTGGTGGTTGAGGACGATATTGGTCACGCCTTTCACTTCGTTATGCCCGGAAACAGTGACTACCGGAACGGAAAGGTTGAGATGCCAAGGAGTATCGACGGCAATGAGGCCATCCACGGAGCGTTCGAGAAACATGCGCGGGTATTCGTCGATGAGATCGGCGCGGTGGCGGTGGCTGGCGACGAAGTAGAAATAACCTTCCTGAAGGAGGTAGTCTTCGACACCGCTCATCACGGAAGCAGAATAACCGTCGCTCACCTCGGGAACGATGACGCCAATGGTGAAGCTACGCTGGGTGCGGAGGGAGCGGGCGAAGAAATTGGCGCGGTATTTGAATTTACGCGCCGCGGCGAAGATGCGGTCCTTAGTCTCTTGCGGGATAGAGTCGGCGACGCTGGAGCGATTGATGACGAGCGAGACCGTAGCCGGAGAAAGGTCGAGGTGCTCGGCCAGCTTCTTGAGGCTCATAGGCCGGCGGCTAGCGTGCGCGGAGGTTTCGCTGGCCGGTTTCGGCTTCGACTTCTTTATTGGCACCGGCGCAGTCTCGCACAATGAAATCGTCGGGGCAAGCAGAGATCTCGATGCGCCTTGGGCGCGATTTCTTTCAGCACTATTGACAGCGGTGACAAGAACGTAGTTTGATACAGACCGTCGTAGTTGAACTAATGCGATTTAGTTGCGTGCAAAATCGAATTTGTTCGAGGTGCGGAAGAATGGAGCTTGCTGGACAAAGGGCGGCGGCCGCGAGTTTCTGGCCGGGAGGGTGGGAGCGACAAGCGCGATCGCTGCTTTTGGCGGTGCTGTGCCTCTGCTGTCCGGGACCGACGGCGCAAGCGCAGCCGCCGGACTTTGCAGGCCGCGACACCGCGATCGCAACCGGGGTAGCCGACTCGAACCTGGATGCGCGCGTTGGGTCCATCCTCCGCAGCATGACGTTAGACGAAAAGATTGGGCAACTGGTGCAATATTCCGCCGGGCAACCGACCGGGCCGGGAACAGGGCGCAGCGATTACAAAGAGATGATTGCGCGAGGGCAGATCGGCGCCCTGCTCAATGTAATTGAGACTCCGTTGGTTAATGAATATCAGCGGATCGCGGTCGAGAAGTCGCGATTGCATATTCCGCTGCTCTTCGGCCTCGATGTGCTTCACGGATTCAGGACGGACTTCCCGATTCCATTGGGAATGGCTTCGACGTGGGATCCGGATCTAGTAGAGAAGGCGGCTCGCGTGGCGGCGGCGGAGGCTTCAGCGATCGGTATCCGCTGGACTTTTTCTCCGATGGTCGACATTGCACGCGACGCACGCTGGGGGCGCATTGCGGAAGGCGCCGGAGAAGATCCTTATCTCGGATCGGCAATGGCCGCGGCGTATGTGCGCGGCTACCAGAGCCAACATTTGGATGCGCCGGACACGATGGCGGCCTGCGTAAAACACTATGTGGGCTATGGCGCGGTGGAGGCGGGTCGGGATTACAACTCGACCGAGATTTCCGAGCACACCTTGCGCGAATTTTATCTGCCGCCGTTTCATGCGGCGATCGATGCCGGGGCGGCGACGGTGATGAGCGCGTTCAACTCGCTCAACGGCGTGCCGGCGTCGGCGAATCCGTTTACTCTCACAGAAGTTTTGCGGAAGGAGTGGGGGTTCAAGGGGATGGTGGTCAGCGACTGGTCTTCGATCGGCGAACTGGTAGCGCACGGGATTGCCATTGATGATGCTGCTGCGGCGCGCAAGGCTTTACTGGCCGGAGTTGACATGGATATGGCGAGCAGCCTGTATCACGATCAACTGGCGCAACTCGTGCATTCCGGCGCGGTGCCGGTGGCGAATGTTGATGAGAGTGTACGCCGGGTTTTGCGCGTAAAGCTGGCGCTCGGTCTTTTCGAGCATCCGTATGTTGATGAAAGTCGCGCGCAGCGGGCTTTCTTTTTGCCCGAAAATCTACAATTAGCACAGACCATTGCCGAGCGTTCTTTCGTCTTGCTGAAGAATACGCCGGTCGCGGGCAAGCCGTTGCTTCCCCTCTCGAAGGATGTGAAGACGGTGGCGGTCATCGGGCCGCTCGCTGATGATCCTTCCGATCCGGACAAAACGCCTGGAGCTCCGAAGGCCGGAGTATTGTCTTTTCCGGCCGAACTAGCGCGGCGCCTCGGCGAGAGCAACGTGTTTCGCGCCAAGGGCGGCGGAATTCTTAAAGCTAGCGACGAGGAGATTGCGGCAGCGGTTGCCATCGTAAAGCGCGCAGACGTGGCGATCCTAACTTTGGGCGAGTCTCCCGCGATGAGCGGGGAAGCCGCCTCGCGTGCGCATCTTGGCCTGCCAGGACGGCAGCAGGAATTGCTCGAAGCTGTCGTCAATACCGGTAAGCCGGTCGTGCTCATTCTCTTCAGCGGACGTCCCCTTACGTTGCCATGGGCCTTTCAGCAGGTGGCGACCGTGCTGGCCGCATGGTTTCCAGGAACCGAAGCCGGTCCGGCGCTAGCTCGAACGCTTTTCGGCGAATCGAATCCCAATGGTAGATTGGTTGTAAGTTGGCCACGTAGCGTGGGCCAGGAACCACTCTATTACAACGCACTGAGTACGGGGAGGCCGCCGGGCAACGTTGACCTCGCCCAACCTCCTACTGACGTAGAGTCGAAATATGTTTCTCGTTACATCGATGAGCAGAACTCTCCGCAGTTTCCCTTCGGCTACGGGCTCTCTTACACTAGCTTCGGTTATGGACCGACCAAGATCGATAACACGCGACTTAGAGTGGGGGATTTAACCGCGAATTTGAGTGCGCGATCTGGGGCAAACCATGCCCTTACAGTCATGGCTACTGTATCTAATACCGGCTCACACGCCGGTGAAGAGTTAGTTCAACTGTATGTCCGGCTGCAAGGTACGAGCACTGCTCAACCAGTGCGCGCACTCAAAGGATTTCAGCGGGTTGCGCTAGCCGCGGGAGAAACCAAGCAAGTTACATTTCGCCTGCCTCCAGATGCTTTTGCAATATGGAATGACCGAAACCAATATGTGATCGAGCCTGCTAAGGTGACGGTTTGGATCAGTCCAGATTCCGCAACTGGGTCGGCTGCTCAGTTAGAAATCTTACCGTAGAGAATCCCATATGAATCGTTTTCGCCTCTTCCGTGGTGTTCTTGTGATGGTGACGTTTTTTGTTACCTTCTGTCTGGCGCAGGCTCAGCCCGAGAAAGTAGTGATCGACGCTCACGCGCCAGGGAGGCCGTTTCCTCATTTCTGGGAACAGGCGTTTGGATCTGGCCGCGCAATCCTCACTTTACGAGAGAGTTATCGCAATGACCTTCGCGAAGTCAAGAAGGTAACTGAGTTTAGTTACGTCCGCTTTCACAACATCTTGCACGATGAAGATGGAGTCTATGACGAGGACGCACAGGGCCATCCTATCTATAACTTCGCTTACGTCGATCAGATTTACGATGGTTTGTTGCAGAATGGCGTGCGGCCATTTGTCGAAATCAGTTTCATGCCGAAGAAACTGGCGCTGCGGCAGGATGTGCATCCCTTTTGGTATAAACAGATCGTCTCGCCTCCAAAGGACTATAAGAAATGGGACGATCTTATACGTACGCTAGCGCAGCATCTCGTGGATCGTTACGGCCTCGACGAGGTCAGCAAGTGGTATTTCGAAGTGTGGAACGAACCTAACATCGATTTCTGGTCAGGCGATCCCAAGCAGGCCACTTACTTCGAGTTATATGATCACACGGCGCGAGCTTTGAAGGCAGTAAGTCCGCGTCTGCGCGTTGGCGGACCGGCGACCTCGTCGGCCCACTGGGTCGACGCGTTTATTCAGCACGCTGCTGCCAACAATGTGCCTACTGATTTCATTTCCAGCCATGGCTACGCCGACGATACTGTGCAAGATCTCTTCGGAACGAATGAAGATCTCTCCATGGATCAGCGCGTCTGTCGCGCAATTAAGAAAGTGCACGACCAGATTGCAGCATCGCGGCGCCCTGACTTGCCGTTGATGTGGACGGAGTGGAATGTACCGTCGTTTGGAATGCTCCATGCCAGAGACACCACTTATGTCGGCGCCGCATTGGCAGACGACATACGGCAATGCGATGGGCTCGTCGAGATAATGTCATTCTGGACGTTCAGCGACGTGTTTGAAGAAAACGGCCCGAAACACGAACCTTTCGACGGCGGTTTCGGTTTGGTCGCGCTCGGCGGCATCAAGAAGCCAAGTTACACAGCCTTCGCGCTGTTGCATAAGTTGGGATCGGAACGGATCGTAGAGGGATCGGACCCGGGCAACATTCTAGTTACTCGGGAGCGCGATGGTTCCCTGGCTATCGCCGCCTGGAATCTGGTTGATCCGGACAAGAAGGGACCGGAGCGCCGGCTCGAGTTCGAGATTAATGGCGTGCCGCCAAACAGCCGGGTTCGCCTGAGCCGCGCCGACTCTGAGCATGGCAATACGCTGGCGGCATATAAGAAGATGGGCAGTCCTGAGTATCCGAGCCAAGCGCAGGTCCGGGAACTGAATCGTGTGGCGGAAGAGACTTCGGTTGAAGATATGCGGCTATCGAAAGGATCGATCGAGTTACAAGTGCCGGTAAACGGCGTCTTACTGCTTGAAATACCCAAGACGTAGATCGGAGTAAGTGGGACTCTGAGATTGCTGGCAAGCCGGTCGCTGCGCGCTGACTATACTCCCATGTTAGTCGATCTGATTATTTGGTTTCGAGAGACGCTGGCGCAGTGCGCGATAGAAGCCAGAGATGTTGGCCTCGAATTCAGACAGGCTCATATTGGCAGTGATGTGGGTGCGCGGAAGCGCAAGGCGATAATTCGTAGCACCGAAGCCCCCTCCCCCCTGCTCTTGGTGCTGTTTATGAACGGAATAATCGAATCATCAAATTGACTTATCGGAATAAGATCCCAGCCCGCGGCTCGGGGTTTCTGAGAGCGCGTGCGATGTGTCAGTCCGTGGGCTAATCGCAGAGTCGATCGTCCGGATAGGGGACGCGTCCGAAATTCGCGCCAAGGTCGCAGCCACGCGCTGTAGATTGGAGCATTTCCCGCCAGCCGGAAGCCCAGTCGAGGAACAATCAGCCGGGTGGGGGCGCGCCGGCGATGACGAAAGAAGCGGGAGCCTCTCCATCAAATGACGGAATAATCGTAGGCCTGTTCCGGGAACCGAGGGGTCGGCGGCCCAGTCCATCATCGTTGCGGTGCGAACAGTGGAGGCATTTGGCAGATGAAAGGTTACCGGGCAAATTCCGCGATGGGCCACGATCTGGCCATTCCTTTCGAGCAGGTAGCTGCGATTGCCTTCGCCTTCGGGCTGCGGGCGCAGGTACTTCCACTCCAGCAAATCGAGGTCGGCGTGATGATCTGACGCGTCGAACTTGTCGATGCGGATAAGGAATTGCGCGAGGCCGCCAGATCCTTGGCTTCGGTCGCTCGGATGTCTGCGGTCATTGCTTCGGAGATTGCTTCGGATTAATCATTGCGTCGGACTATGCGCCGGACTAGATGTCGGTTCGCTGTTCGGCATGGCGGCTGAGATACCAGCAGGTAGGATTGCCGGCGTGCGGGAAGAGTGCATGAACGCAAGTCTGCTGCACGGGCGGATCAAAAATAAGCTCCGCTTTGCCATCTTTATGCTCCACCGCGTCGTAATGTTGGACGGTTATGCTGCCAAAAGGCTGGCGATTAGAAGCGACCCGATAGCGAAAGACGCAATAATCTGCGATGTAGGCGACCAATAAGATGGCGATCATGGCCAGCAACGACGGCCAGATGAGCGATTGCCAGACGAACGATCGCCCGACGAAAGATCGCCGAGTGGCCCGCGGGAACTCGGGTCCGGTTTTGGTGGCGGATTGGTTGCCATCGGCGGCAGTCACGGGCTGAATTATACGCGGGCGAGGTTCGGACGAAGCCGAAGTTGTTGACAATTCTTCACAAAAAAGTTGACCCGATTTTCCTCTCTCGCACGTCAAATCTGTGTTGGAATATAAGTGTTAAGATGCAGCAGAAGGTCCGGGAGAGGGACGGGGCGTACCGTACCGCTGCCTCTTTCCTCGGAACGTTTGTCTCAGCATCGCCTTACGGGCGCAGCCCAACTTCAAAATCAGCAAAGGAACTCTCCCTTATCGATGAGGAGTGCGATTGACAGAACAACGAGTGATAGAGCGACGACCGGCGGAACAACCACCCGACCTAGTTGAGCCCGAGTTTGAGCGTGACGGGACTTCAACCAGTCCCAAATCGCGCTGGTGGATATGGCTGCTTGTTGCCGTGGTTCTACTGATCGTGGTGGCGTGGTGGACCCATCGTGGGACGGACCCTGCAGCGAAAGGCATGATGGACATGGCCTCTCGGCCAGTGCTGGTGTCGACGGCAGTAGCGCACCAAGGCGACATTGGAATCAACTTGAACGCGCTAGGCGCGGTTACTCCGGTCTATACGGTGACAGTGACGAGTCGCGTGCAAGGCGAGATTACGCAGGTTTACTACCGTGAAGGGCAAATGGTGCAGAAGGGCGATCCGCTCGTTGAGATCGACCCGCGCCCTTATCAGGCGGCATTGACGCAAGTCGAGGGACAACTGGCGCACGATCAGGCGGTGTTGAACGAAGCCAAGATCGATTTGCAACGCTACAAAGAGGCTCTCAATCGCAACGCCATCGCCAAACAGCAATATGACGATCAAGAGCAGGTCGTCTTTCAGGATGAAGGCACCGTAAAGAACGACGAAGGCCAGCTGGCGAATGCCAAAGTCAATCTCGTGTACACGCATATCACGGCGCCGATCGCGGGACGGGTCGGTCTGAGGCTGGTTGATCCGGGAAATATCGTGCAGGCAAATAGCACTACTGCGCTGGTGGTGATCACGCAACTGCAGCCGATCACGGTGATTTTCAGCATTGCCGAAGATCAGCTTTCCCAGATTCAGCAGCAACTGCGGAAGGGGAAACGGTTGACAGCAGAGGCTTACGACCGTGACGAAAGAATAAAACTGGCTACGGGTGTTTTACTCACTCTGGATAACGTCATTGACCCAACCACTGGAACTTTGAAGCTCAAGGCTGTGTTTGACAACAAGGACAACGCTCTTTTCCCGAGCCAATTCGTGAACATCAAGCTGCTGGTCGATACGCAACACAACGTCACGTTGATTCCCAGCCCGGCGATTCAGCGCAACGCTCAAGGAGCGTTTGTTTACGTGATCAAGGATGGGCAAACTGCTTCGCTGCGATCGATAACTCCCGGCACTACGGACGGGACGAGTTCTGCCGTGGAAGGGGTTGAGCCGCAGGAAGTCGTTGCGGTTAACGGATTCGACAGGCTGCTGGATGGGGCCAAGGTTATGGTTCGTCCGCCCACCGGTGGTGGCAACCGTTCGGCGGGACAGGGTCAGCAACAGCCCAAGAGTTCAGAGAATCAATCGGCTACGCCGGCGACACAGGGGGGAGGCGCCTCCGGAGGCAACCAGGGAGGGTCTAGGTGAGTCCGTCTCGCCCGTTTATTTTACGGCCGGTAGCGACGTCACTTTTGATGGCGGCGATATTGCTCGCGGGCTTCGTAGCCTATCTGCAATTGCCCGTATCCGCGCTGCCTGAGGTCGATTACCCCACGATTCAGGTAGTCACGTTTTATCCTGGCGCCAGTCCGGATGTCATGGCTTCGGCGGTGACGGCTCCTCTTGAACGCCAGTTCGGGCAGGTGCCTGGCCTGAATCAGATGACTTCCACGAGTTCCGATGGGAGCTCGATCATTGTTTTGCAGTTTGCGCTTGAACTCAATATCGATGTCGCCGAGCAGGAAGTGCAAGCGGCCATCAACGCGGCGCAAACCTATCTGCCCTCCGATTTGCCGGTCCCGCCGATTTATAGCAAGACGAATCCGGCGGACACACCGATTCTCACACTAGCGCTTTCCTCCAAGACCATGCCGCTGTCGCAGGTCGAGGACCTGGCAGACACACGCTTCTCGCAAAAGATATCGCAGCTTCCCGGCGTAGGGTTGGTCAGCATCAGCGGCGGGCAGAAGCCGGCCGTTCGCGTGCGCGTGAATCCGACCGCTCTCTCGTCTTACGGCATCAACCTTGAGGATGTGCGCACGGCTTTGCAGCAGACCAGCCTTGACCAGGCGATTGGAAACTTTGATGGCCCGCAACAGGATTACCAGATTCAATCGAACGACCAGCTACTCACAGCCTCGGATTTTGAAAAGGTTGTCATCGCCTACCACAACGGGTCACCCGTCAAACTTTCGGATGTAGCCACTGTCGACAATGACGTGGAAAATGTTCGCCAGGCGGCGTGGATGAACGAAACGCCCGCAGTCATCGTGAATATTCAGCGCCAGCCTGGGGCGAACATTATTCAGGTGGTCGATCGCATCAAAAAGCTGCTGCCGCTGCTGAAAAGTAATCTACCCGCCGCCATTCAAATCGACGAGCTTACGGACCGAACGACTACGATCCGAGCGTCGGTTAAAGACGTCGAGTTTGAACTCATGCTCACCGTGGCGCTGGTGGTCATGGTCATTTTTCTTTTCCTGCGCAACGTTTCCGCGACGATTATTCCCAGCGTTGCCGTTCCGCTTTCGATCGTCGGTACCTTCGGTGTGATGTATCTCGCCGGCTTCAGCTTGAACAATCTCACGCTGATGGCTCTGACCATTTCGACGGGTTTTGTGGTTGACGATGCCATCGTCATGATCGAGAACATCATTCGCTTCATCGAAGAAGGAGACCCACCGCTCGAAGCGGCGCTCAAGGGATCGGAGCAAATCGGCTTCACCATCGTGTCGCTGACCATTTCGTTGATCGCCGTTCTGATCCCGCTGCTCTTTATGGGCGATATCGTGGGACGGCTCTTCCGCGAGTTTGCCATCACGTTGAGCGTGACCATTCTCGTCTCGGCGGTGGTTTCCCTAACTCTTACGCCGATGATGTGCTCGCGTCTTTTGAAAAGCACGCATGGCCAAAAGCAGACCCGTTTCTACGAGGTTTCGGAGAATGCTTTCGAGCGGATTATTGCTTTTTACGGCAGGACATTGAAGTGGGTGCTGCAGCGCCAGACCGCAACCCTGCTTGTAGCCGCCGCTACGCTGGTGTTGACGGTGGTTCTGTATGTCATCGTGCCGAAGGGCTTTTTCCCGGTGCAAGACACCGGCATTATTCAAGGCATTTCCGAGGCCACGCAGTCCATTTCTTTTCCAGCCATGTCGGAGAAGCAGCAGCAGCTCGCTCATTTGATTTTGCAGGACCCTGCGGTAGAGAGCATTTCTTCGTTTATTGGGATAGATGGGACGAACACGACGTTGAACAGTGGTCGCATCCAGATCAACTTGAAGCCGCTTGAAGATCGCCACATCAATGCCTCGAATGTGATCCGGCGCTTGCAGCCGCAGCTTGAAAAGGTCGATGGCATCACGCTCTACATGCAACCGGTGCAAGACCTCACGGTGGAAGATCGGGTGAGCCGCACGCAATATCAGTACACGCTGGAGGATCCGGATCAGCACGAGCTGAATTTTTGGACTGCCAAACTGATGGCCAAGCTGCAAACCATTCCGGAATTGCGCGATCTCGCCACTGATCAGCAAACTTCAGGACTCGCTGCCTCGCTGACCATCGATCGGGTCACCGCCTCGCGCATGGGCATCACGCCGCAAGCGATCGACCAGTTGCTTTATGACGCGTATGGGCAGCGGCAGGTTTCAACTCTCTACACGCAGCTGAACCAATACCACATCGTACTGGAGACTCTGCCCGAGTATCAGAAGAATCCTACGAAATTGAATGATATTTACGTTCGCTCCGCATTGGCGCCGACGGCGCTTACTACCAGCTCCGGTACGGGCACGATAACTGCGACGACCGCTTCCGGTAATTCCGCTTCGTCGGCTGCGCCGAGTCCTTCCGCTGCGCCGAATACTGCAACCAGTTCGGGTTCGGCGAATCCGAGCGCGGTGGCGTCGGTCAATGGCGGCGGGATTCCATTGAGTGCCATCACGCGGTTTGACTTGAAGAGCAGCCCGCTCTCGGTCAATCATCAGGGACAATTTCCGGTGGTGACCATCTCGTTCAATCTAGCGCCGGGCGCGTCGCTCGGAGGAGCGACTAAAGCCATCGACAAGGCGCAGCAGGAAATTGGCATGCCGCTCAGCGTGCAGAGCGCGTTTCAAGGAACTGCCGCTTCGTTTCAAGCTTCGCTCTCGAATGAGCCGCTCCTGATTTTGGCGGCGCTGATCACGGTTTACATCGTGCTCGGCGTTCTCTATGAAAGCTACATACATCCCATCACCATTTTGTCGACCCTGCCATCGGCGGGAGTGGGTGCGATTCTTGCCTTGCTAATTTGCGGACAGGAACTCAGCGTGGTGGCTCTTATCGGCATCATCCTTCTTATCGGCATCGTCAAGAAAAACGGAATTATGATGATCGACTTTGCGCTGGAGGCGGAGCGCAAGGAGGGCAAGAGGCCGGAAGACGCAATTTATGAAGCGTGCCTGCTGCGTTTCCGTCCGATCATGATGACCACCATGGCTGCGCTGCTGGGCGGGTTGCCGCTCGCGCTCGGCACCGGCATCGGTTCGGAACTGCGGCGTCCCTTGGGCATCTCGATGGTTGGCGGCTTGCTCTTGAGTCAGGTGCTTACGCTGTATACGACGCCAGTGATTTACATTTTCTTCGACCGGCTGGCGCATCGTTATTCTTCGCGCCACGCACGGGATAGTGGTCCGGAGGCCGTGCCCGCTGATTAGTGCGGATTAATTTAGATGAGTCTTTCTTCTCCATTTATTCGGCGGCCGGTGGCGACCACGCTTCTGACGGCGGCGATTGCGCTGGCAGGAGCGGTGGCGTTTCGGGAGTTGCCGGTTTCGCCGCTCCCGCAGATCGATTTTCCTACAATTTCGGTGGGCGCCAGTTTGCCGGGCGCCAGTCCGGAAATTATGGCCTCCTCGATCGCTACGCCGCTGGAGCGCCAGTTCGGAAGAATTGCCGGGATCACGGAGATGACTTCTTCGAGCTTTCTCGGGACCACCAGTGTCACGCTGCAGTTTGATTTGAACCGCAATATCGACGGTGCCGCCCGCGACGTGCAAGCGGCGATCAACGCGGCGCGCAGTTACTTGCCCACGAATCTCCCCGGCAATCCCACGTATCGCAAGGTTAATCCCGCTGACGCGCCCATCATGATTGTTGGTCTGACCTCTTCGGTGTACGACCGGGGCACGCTGTATGACGCGGCCTCCACCATCATGCAACAGCGGCTTTCGCAAATTGATGGAGTCGGGCAAGTGACGGTTGGCGGCAGTTCGCTGCCAGGAGTGCGTGTAGATGTGAATCCGACGCAGCTCAATAGCTACGGTCTCGGCCTCCAGGATGTCGCGTCGATGCTGAGCAATCAGAACGCCAACAGCCCGAAGGGTCAGATGGTAGACGACACGACAAGCGCGGACGTCACTACCAACGACCAACTCTTGAAGGCAGTCGACTACATGCCGCTGGTGGTCGGCTATCACAATGGCGCTGCCGTTAAATTGTCAGATATCGCAAATGTCACCGACTCTACAGAAAACATACGCGCTGCCGGCTTCGTCAACGGCAAGACGGCGGTGCTCATCATCATATTTCGCCAGCCGGGCGCCAACATCATTGACACCGTGGATCGTATCCGCGCCGCGCTTCCGTCGCTGAAGGCGTCGATTCCTACCGCCATTGACACGGAAATCGTGCTCGACCGCACGCTCACGATTCGCGCTTCCGTTCGCGACGTCGAGCGCACTCTGATGATCTCGATTTCGCTGGTCATTCTGGTGGTATTTCTCTTCCTGCGCAACGTTCGCGCGACCTTGATTCCGAGCGTCGCCGTTCCGGTCTCGCTGATCGGGACGTTTGGCGTGATGTATCTGTGTCACTACAGCATCGACAATTTATCGCTGATGGCGCTCACGATTTCGACCGGCTTCGTGGTGGACGATGCGATTGTGGTGATCGAAAACATCACACGCTATCTCGAGCACGGCATGACGCCGATGCAGGCGGCGCTCAAGGGCGCCAGCGAAATTGGATTTACCGTGCTGTCGATCAGCATCTCGCTCGTCGCCGTGTTCATCCCGATTCTAATGATGGGCGGTATCGTCGGGCGGTTGTTCCGCGAATTTGCCGTGACTCTGTCGGTTGCGATCCTGGTGTCGCTGGCAATTTCTCTCACTACCACGCCCATGATGTGTTCGCGCCTGTTGCGGCACCTTCGGGATGAAGATCACGGCAAAGCGTACCGCGCCAGCGAGCGCGCCTTCAATTCGCTGCTCGGCGCCTACGAGCGCAGTCTGGGCTGGGTGCTCGAACACTCCCGGCTGACGCTGGGGGTTCTCGGCATCACCATCGCGATCAATATCTACCTCTTTATGATCGTGCCCAAAGGGTTTTTCCCGCAGCAGGATAACGGCACCGTCTTCGGTGGTCTCCAGGGCTCGCAGGATGTTTCTTTCCAGGCAATGCAAAAAGCGACCGCGCGCATTATCAATATTGTTAAAGCCGATCCCGCGGTGGCCAATGCTATGGCATTTACGGGCGGCGGTGGGCCCACCAATGGCGGTTTTATATACATGGGCTTGAAGCCGCTCGATCAACGCGACGCCAACGCCAACCAGGTGATCGACCGTCTGCGCCCCAAACTCTCGGCGACGGGCGCGAATACTTTCCTGCAGGCGGGGCAAGACCTTCGTATCGGCGGGCGTTCGAGCAGCGCCCAATATCAGTACACCATTCAGAGCGATAACATTCAGGATCTGGTGGATTGGGGGCCTGTGCTCTTGAAGCAGATGCGAAAAATATCGATCCTCACCGACGTCAACACCGATCAGCAGAACAGCGGTCTTCAGGCTCGATTGGCGTATGACCGGGCCACTGCATCGCGGATGGGCATAACGCCGCAGATGATCGACAATTCGCTCTATGAAGCCTTCGGACAGGCGCAGGTTTCGACCATGTATACGGCGATCAATCAATACCACGTGGTCTTGGAGGTCGCTCCGCAGTTCTGGGAGTCGCCAGTGGATTTGAAGGACGTGTACATACGGGCGGCGCAGGGAAAGGTCGTTCCACTCAGCGCCATCGCGCATTACGAGCCCGCCACAGCACCGTTAGCGGTCAATCACCAGGGGCAATATCCCTCCGTCACCATCTCTTTTAATCTTGCGCCCGGAGTCGCACTGAGCCAGGCCTCCATAGCGATCATTAATATGGAACAGAAAATCGGCATGCCCAATACCATCACGGGAATGTTTTCGGGCACGCTGCAAGCTTTTCAGTCTTCGCTGGCGACGCAACCTTTTCTTATCATCACGGCTCTAATGGCTGTCTATATCGTGCTCGGCATTCTTTACGAGAGCTATATTCATCCCATTACTATTCTTTCTACGCTTCCGTCGGCAGGGGTGGGAGCGGTGCTGGCGCTGATGATCTTTCACAAGGATCTCAGCATCATTGCTTTGATCGGCATCATTCTGTTGATCGGTATCGTTAAGAAAAACGCTATCATGATGATCGATTTTGCGCTGGCGGCGGAACGCAGCGAGGGCAAGAGCCCGCGGGACGCCATTTTTCAAGCTTGCATTCTGCGCTTCCGGCCGATTCTTATGACCACCATGGCTGCGCTCTTCGGAGCGTTGCCGCTGGCGCTTGGCCGAGGCACGGGCTCGGAGCTTCGCAATCCTCTGGGCATTACGATCATCGGCGGCCTGATTTTGAGCCAGATGCTTACGCTCTACACTACGCCGGTGGTTTATCTTTCACTCGACCGCCTGCGAGTGAAATGGTTGCGGGCGCATGGAAAGTTGCAGGGACACCGAGAGATCGAGTCCTTCGGATGACGATCTCGATGCGCGGCGCGAACTGAACGAGCAATGGGGCGGCGTAGCATAACGCCGAACTGTCGTAGCATAACGTCGTAGCATAACTAAGGAGTTTCACCCAGCGATGAAGGCATCGAACAAAATTCGGGCAGCGGCAGCGCTTCTCTGCGGCACGCTTTTTCTCTCGGGCTGTGTCGTTGGTCCGCACTATCATCGTGCGTCGGTCGACACGCCCGGGACATTCAAAGAGGTTACACCCGACGATCTCAAGAAAATGGACGGTTGGAAGGTCGCGCAACCGCAGGACAGCGCTCTGCACGGCAAGTGGTGGGAAATCTTTGGCGATCCCCAATTAAACGCGCTGGAAGAGCAAGTCGATATTTCCAACCAGAACGTCGCCTCTGCCTTTGCCAGTTTCATGGCGGCGCGCGCGATCGTGCGCGAGGCGCGCGCCCAATATTTCCCGACCCTTAGTGTGGACGCGAGCGCCACCCGACAGCGTACGGCGATCGCAACCACCAACGGCCAGACCACGGGGACGACCTTCAACGATTTCACGCTACCCTTCGATGCTTCATGGACGCCCGACTTGTTTGGCCGCGTGCGCAACCAGGTTCGCGCCAATGTCGCGAGTGCGCAAGCCAGCGCGGCCGACCTGGAGAACACGCGCTTGACGGCGCAAGCGGAACTGGCCGTCGACTACTTCCAACTGCGCGGACAGGATGCCCTCAAAGAGTTGTTGGATGCGACGGTGAAGGCTTATGCGGAGTCGCTCAATCTGACCAAAGCGCTGTACGAAACCGGCATCGACTCCGACGAATCGGTGGCGCAGGCCGAGACGCAGCTCGAAGCAACCGAAGCGCTCGATACGAATCTCGGCATTCTGCGGGCGCAGTACGAGCACGCGATTGCGCTCTTGGTCGGCAAACCTGCTTCTTCTTTTGCAGTCGCGGTCGAGCCTTTGAAAACCCCGCCGCCAGCCGTTCCGATTGGTGTTCCCTCGCAACTGTTGGAGCGCCGGCCAGATGTGGCTGCTAACGAGCGCCTGATGGCTCAAGCCAATGCATTGATCGGCGTCCAAATAGCTGCCTATTATCCAACCGTGACGCTGAGCGCTTCGGCTGGGTTTGAAAGCCCGAAGGCCGGCGACTGGCTGAGCTGGTCAAACCGCTTCTGGTCTGTCGGCCCATCCGTGTCGGAGTTGATCTATGATGGCGGTTTGCGGCGCGCCACGGTTGAACAATATCGCGCGCAATATGATGCGGCGGTTGCCAATTATCGCAACACCGTGCTCACCGCATTTCAACAAGTCGAAGACAATCTTGCCGGTCTGCGGGTTCTCTCGCAGGAGATTCAGCAACAGGATGTCGCGATCCAGTCCGCGCAGCGCGCTTTGAATTTAGCCACGGATCGCTACCGCCTCGGCATCGATCCCTACCTGAACGTCATCACCGCGCAGACCACACTCTTCAGCAATCAACAGACGGCGGTAAATTTGCGAATCACACAGATCGTGGACAGCGTGCAATTGGTCGAAGCGCTCGGCGGAGGCTGGGATGCCTCCACGCTTCCAAGTTCGCAGCAGATTATTTCGCGGGGCACGCCATTGACAACGACGACTACGGCCGAATCTCCAGCGACCCAACCGCCAGCAGCGACAAATCCGTAATCGGATAAAGATCGTCAGCTCGCTGCCCCGAATCACTAGCCGCCCTTCGCGGCCCCACGAGTTCTGCATCCAGATAGCCCGCACGGCATTCGTATCACTGTGAGACGAATCGACAGGTTACTAAAGTCCACCTGTCAGTTGGTCGTACGTTACATTGTCTAGGTTATTGATTTTGCAGTATTAGTTATGCCACTCCGGCTTTGATATTGATCTCACACTGAGACGGTTAGGCTAAAAGAATGAAGCAAATTTACTACTTTGCCGCTTGGACCGACAGCGATTGTCTGCTCGGCTGCGACCACCAACACCAAACCGTTACGTCGGCAACAGCCTGCATCAACGTGGCCGGCGGCTATGTTATGGCCGTTGAAACTTCACTACGCGAACTAACGGGGCGAGAAGAAGCTGAGTTTCAATTGGCCAAGTATGGTATCGGCGGTGATCCGCCGCCTGACGCAGGCCGAATTCGACCCTTGGGTTGGCTCCCTGCCAAGAGATACAGCTGATCCCGATATCTTCCGAATGGCGCTGGTCGGCGCGCTCCAAGATTTGATTCGAAAGGGAGAAGACTGGCTTTGCTCCTCCATCGGTTTGTGCTGCGAAAATGTGGGGAACATGATTAGCGCTCAGGCATCTTGCAGCTCTTTCCTTGCAACTAAAAGATTAGTTACTTTTTGCTGCGCGCCGCGTCTAAGGGAAAGGGAGACATCTAGTGCCCCCGAAACAATCAGGAACGTTGACCGAAGCAGAGCTGAGGATTATGAACGTGCTCTGGCTAAAGGGCTCGGGCACGGTTCAGCAAGTCCTTGATAACATTATGGAAAAACCTACTTTGGCCTATAACTCTGTTCTCACTACCATCCGCGTATTGGAAAGAAAAGGGTATCTCAAGCATCTAAAGGATGGGCGGGCGCACGTGTATACGCCGAGGGTTGGGCAGCAAGAAGCTACGCGGTCCGAGATTAGGCACCTGGTAAGCCGTTTTTTTAAGAATTCCGAAGAGCAACTAGTTCTGAACCTGCTCGAAGACCAGGGCCTCGAGGCCGAGGAGATTGGGCGGTTGCGAGAGATGCTGACCCAGAAAGACACGACTCAGAAGGGCGCGATTCGGAGCGAGGCGAAATGAACTGGGTTCCCCTGCAAGCAGCGGCGCAGTTTTCGGTTGAGCACATTCTTAATGTGCTGCCAGAAGGATTGTTGATCGCGTTTTTTGCCTGGGGGTTGCTGCGAGTCTTGCGCGGACAAAATTCGGGAACACGGTTTGCCGTCTGGTTTCTGGCATTGCTGGCCATTGCGGCGTTGCCTTTGCTGGGCGGGATCGGCAATGAACACACGATATTCGGGGCGGGGATGGCATCGGGGCCATGGGGAAGCATGCATCTCGCAATCAACCTCCCCGCCCGATGGGCACTTTTTGTTTTTCTATTCTGGGCTTTCGGAGCAGGCCTGGCGCTGGCAAGTTTAGCGTCGGGACTCTGGCGCCTCGGACGGCTGCGCCGGAGTTGCACGGCGATCGACGCGGCGGATTTCGATCCAGCCCTGAGCAAAACTCTGAAGGCAATCAGCGCAGCGGGGACGGCGGTCACCAGCTCCGAGCGCGTGCGTGTGCCGGCCGCGATCGGTTTCTGGAAGCGGATGATCGTCCTGCCGGCGTGGACGCTTCGCGAAATGCCGGCCGAAGACCTGAATGTAATCCTGCTGCATGAATTCGCGCATCTGCGGCGCGGCGATGACTGGACCAATCTGATTCAGAAAGTCGTGCGCGCTCTGTTCTTTTTTCACCCCGCAGTATGGTGGATTGAGAGCCGGCTCTCGGTGGAACGCGAAATGGCTTGCGACGACGCGGTGCTCGCCGAGACGTCGAACCCACGCGGCTACGCCAGTTGTCTGGTTTCGCTGCTGGAGAAGAGCCTGGCACATCGGCCGGCGAATGGCCAGTTGTCAATGGTGCAGGCGGCTGTCCATCGCGCGCGCGAGGCGTCGCTGCGGTTGGCTCGCATTCTCGATACGAAACGGCCAGCGGCCACAGGCGTTTGGAAGCCGGCGCTGGGCATGGTCGTAGTTTTTTTCGTCGGCTGCCTTGCGGTTTTGCCGCATGCGCCGCAGTTCGTGTCCATTGATCCCGGGGTGCGCGACAGTGGCAGTTCGAGCAGCACGGTTGGTCGCGCCTATACCGCAGCGGTCGGCACGCCACCTCTGCCGATGGCAGCGGTAATTCCCACCTCGTTGCGTAGCGATAGCGCGGCGCCGGTTACGCCGCGGGCAGCAATGGCTCGTACGGTTGTTCCGACGCATCTGCGCTCGAAGGATGCTGTGGCCGGTCAGCTCGCCGGACCGCAGGCCATCGCTGCGCGATTGAATTTGAATGATGAAACGAGACGCGAAGGATTACTTGCGATCCGCGCGGTTGGGGGTCAAGAAAGCGCGCCGGAGTTCAGGACGCTGGTTTTTATCGAAACCTCGCAGTACACGACTGCCGACGCCACGGTCTGGAGCGTGCAGGTTTGGCAGGTGACGCTGCGTAGTGTTGCCGGTTCGCGATGGGCGCGCGTGCCGGTGGCCAACAAGACTTAGAGGCAAAAATTTTTTGCAATTAACAACTAGATAATTAGTTGTAAAGGATTAACGAGAACTAGCAATTGGTTACATAAGGAGAAAAGAAAATGAAGAAGTGGCTAGTAAGTTGTAAAACAACGATGACTCGGCGTCTGTTCGTGGGCGCATTGGCGATTGCTGTAGTTGGGTCGGTGGCGACGCTCAATTTTGTGAAGTCAGCGACTGCGGCAGCAGCTCCGGTGCCGGCTCCGGCAGCCGCGGCGCTTGATGACAACAGTGTGGGAGCGTTGCTTACGCTCGACCATGCCATGGAAACACTCGCGGCGCGGGTTACTCCGGCGGTGGTGAACGTCACGGTTGTGTCGAAAACTAACGAGCAGCAGAGCAGCATGGAAGGCACGCCGGACATGCAACAATTTTTCGGACAGGGTAATCCCTTCGGCCGTCACTTTAATTTCCCGCAGCCGCCGCAGAACCGCATTGAGCATGGTCTGGGCAGCGGCGTGATCATCTCTCCCGACGGATACATTGTCACCAACAATCACGTGATCGACGGAGCGGTGGATATTCGCGTCACCATGCGCAACCGCGAAGTCTATCCCGCGAAGCTGGTGGGCGCCGATCCGTTGACCGATCTCGCGGTCATTAAGATTAAGGGAAACAATTTTCCGAGCGTTCCCTGGGGCAACTCTGCCGGCCTTCATCCCGGGCAGACCGTGCTTGCTTTCGGCAATCCATATGGCTTTCAATTCACGGTGACCCGCGGCATCATCAGCGCGCTGAACCGTCCGAATCCTGACGCGAGCGATCGTCGCAAACCCGGTGAATTCATCCAGACCGACGCTGCCATTAATCCGGGAAATTCCGGCGGCGCGTTGGTGAACGCTCACGGCGAACTCATCGGCATCAACACCTTCTTGATCTCCGGCTCGGGATCATTCTCGGGCATGGGCTTCGCCATCCCCACGCAGATTGTGGAACCGACGGTGGAGACGCTGATTCGCGATGGCAAAGTGACGCATGCGTTCATCGGAGTTTCGATTTCCGACGTCACCCCCGACAACGCGAAATTCTTTCAGATGAATAAAGCCGAGGGAGCCTTGGTCTCCGACGTTACACCGGACGCGCCGGGAGCGAAAGCTGGCCTGCGCACCGGAGACGTGATCACCGAACTCGATGGCAAGCCGGTAACCGACGCAGGACAACTGCAAATGTTGGTTGGACAAAAGCGGCCCGGCGAAACGATCCATCTGCTGGTGGTGCGTGATAGCAAGCCGATGAGCGTTGCGGTAACAGTCGAAGCGCTCGGCGGCGACAAAGGCACAGAGGTCGCGAGTGGCGAACGCAAGGGCCGCTGGGGACTGCAACTGGCCGACCTGACGCCGGATGTACGGAACGAACTGCAGTCGCAGGATGCGCAGTTGCAAAAATCGGTGCATGGCGCGGTCGTGGAGGATGTTGTTCCGGGCAGCCCGGCTGATAATGCGGGCTTGCAGCAGGGGGACGTCATCATGGAAGTGAACCGGCATTCGACGAAATCCGCGAGTGACGTGGCGCAGGCGTTATCTAGCGTCCCGAATGGGCAGGATGCACTCGTACTGGTGTGGTCGAATGGAGGCAGCACGTTCCGCGTGTTGCATCCGACGCAAGGCTAACCACAAGCCGAGTCGTTTTTGCTCGCGCTGCGTTCCACTCGCCTCCTGGCGGGTGGGACGCACTGCGTATTTCTCCGCGCGGAGAGCGAGTCCGGCCTGAGCACACCGTTACTCTGATAAGGGTGGGAGGGAGTTGCGCGGGCTGATGGGCCCGATCAACAATTCGAATTGGACTCGGCATCGAGCGAAATATTAGAGTTCTATTAGACTTAGGTAAAGTTTCGTGCAACTTAGAAGCAAATTTGACCATCCTGAGGTACACCGTGGTAATCATTCATCTTTCGCCTCTGTAAGCACTTTCCGTTTTTTAACCGATAGAATGACTTAGCATGGGGATTCACATACTTTATGGTTGACCCTTACCAATTGTTGGTTGCCGGTTCTCGGCCCGCGGGCCTTTTCGGACAACTAACAACTGAAATGGAGAAAAGATTTGGATCGACCGGATGAGCTAGTTCAGGATCAAGATCACGCTGCCTGCTCTCTCGACGCCAGCTATGTGTTGACGGGCGAGGAAATCGGCAATCTTGTGGCGGAGCCGGGCAAACCGGCCGAGACCCTGATGAACGTCGTGGCATTGATTGCACGACGCTTTGGCACCGACGTTTGCTCGGCCTATCTGTTAGAGCCCGACCGCGCCAATCTCGTTCTGGCCGCGACCCTCGGATTGCGTCCCGAGTGCGTTGGCAAGCTGCGCATGGCGGTCAGTGAAGGGCTCGCGGGCTTGGTCGCTGAGCAGGTCCGCCCGGTGGCGGTCGAGCAGGCAAAGAATCATCCGCGCTTCAAGTATTTCATAGAAGCGGGCGAGGATTCGTACAGTTCGTTCCTGGGAGTTCCGCTGATTGATCGCGGTGTGCTGCAAGGGGTTCTGGTAGTTCAGACCATAGAAGCGCGAGCCTTCCCGGAAAATGAAATTCGCCAGCTCACCGAAGCGGCAACCCGAGTGGCGCACGTGGTCAGCGAGGCTCGTACCCTCGACCGCTTCATCGCGCCCGTTCAGGAGCGGCTGTGGGCCCTGGCTCGCAATATGTGGTGGAGCTGGGATCATGATGCTTCCAGCTTGTTCCGCGACATCGATCCGCTGCGCTGGCGGCAGCTCAATCACAGTCCAGTCGCGCTGCTGAACGAATATCCTCTGGAAAAACTCGAAGAGCGCGCCAACGAACTCGCCCTGCACAGCCGTATTAACTATGCTTATCGCCGCCTGCGCGAGTATGAAGAAACGGAGCACACGTGGGGTGCGCGTCGAGCCGGTGTGCTGCGGGCTCGTCCCGTGGCTTATTTCTCCGCCGAATTTGGCGTGCACGAATCACTGCCCATCTATTCGGGTGGCCTCGGCGTGTTGGCGGGCGATCATATCAAGAGCGCCTCCGATCTGGGAATTCCGCTGGTAGGCGTGGGTCTGTTTTATGGCCAGGGATATTTTCGCCAGCGCCTGGACCGCGACGGCTGGCAGCGCGAGGAGTATCTCGAGACCGATGTCAATCAACTGCCTATGGAAACCGCGATTGGCAAAAACGGGCGGCCGGTCGAAGTGCAGGTTGACACTCGGCATGGGCCGATCTATGCGAAAGTGTGGCGCGTGAGCGTCGGCCGCTGCGATTTATTTTTGCTCGACTCGGATGTCGAAGGCAATACTCCCGAAGATCGTGAGATGACATCACGTTTATACGGCGGCGACGGCCGCGTGCGCGTGCATCAGGAATCGCTTCTCGGCATCGGCGGCCTGCGCGCCTTGCGAGCGATGGGCATTACACCGGGAGTGCTGCACCTGAACGAAGGCCATAGCGGATTCGCCGTTCTGGAAGCGATTCGCCAACGCATGGACGATGAAGGCATCAGCTTTGATAAAGCCGTGCCCCGGGTTGCCCGTGAAGTGGTGTTTACCACCCATACGCCGGTGCCCGCCGGGCATGATCGCTTCGACGCCGATCTGATCGAAGAGCATCTCGGGCCGTTGCGCGAGGCGCTGGGGCTTTCGAAAGATAGATTCATGGGCCTGGGACGCGAGAATCCCGACAGCGACGAACGTTTCTGCATGACCGTGCTCGGCCTGCGCCTTTCGCGGCGCGCTAACGCGGTTTCTTCGCTGCACGGTGAAGTCTCACGCGCCATGTGGACGGGGCTAACTCCGGGCAAATCCGAAGATGCGGTTCCTATCGGACACATCACCAACGGCGTGCACGCCCCAACCTGGCTGGCGCCGCAGATGTTTCGCCTCTACGATCGTCATCTCGGCACTGGGTGGCATCTGCGCGGGAGCGAATCCAAAACCTGGGATGGTATCGAGGATGTGGACGACGGCGAGCTCTGGGAGACACATTTCAACCTGAAGTCGCGGATGATCGAATTTGTGCGCCGCCGCGCCGTCAAGCAAGCCGCGCGCCGCGATGAACCCCGCGCCGTGCTGCAACAATTGGAACGCGCTCTGACTCCTGACGCGCTTACCATTGGTTTTGCGCGCCGCTTTGCCACCTATAAACGTGCCAATCTGATTCTGGCCGATATCGAAAAATTGGCCAGCCTGATCAATGACCCGAAACGGCCGGTGCAGTTCGTGTTTGCCGGGAAGGCGCATCCTCTGGACGAACCGGGCAAGCGCGTCCTGCAACAGATTGCGCAGCTGATGCGCGATCCACAGTTCGCCGAAAAATTTATTTTTGTCGAAGACTATGACATCAACGTCGGGCGTCATTTGACGCAGGGTGTCGATGTCTGGCTCAACAATCCGCGGCGGCCGCTCGAAGCTTCAGGCACCAGCGGACAGAAGGTCGTTCTCAATGGCGGCTTGAACCTTTCTGTTTTGGATGGCTGGTGGGCGGAAGCTTACGATGGCATGAACGGCTTCGCCATCGGAAACGGCAGAACGCACTCCGACATGAACGTTCACGATGCTCGCGATGGCGAAGATCTTATGCGCGTGTTGCGCGAAGAAGTGATTCCACTCTACTATCAGCGCGATCGCGATGGTCTGCCTCGCGGCTGGATCAAGCGCATGAAGCGTACCATCCGGACTCTTGGCTGGCGTTTCAATGCCGATCGCATGGTGATGGATTACACGCTGAATTGTTACGTCCCCGCCGCCGGAGGCACCTCCAGCGATCTGCGCCTCCAGATGTGACCTCGGCTTGGGACATCGGTGACTCCTTCGTACGGCCGAGCGCGGTCGTCCTACGGGAACGTCCGCGGTTGGCTCTCGCATATCCGTCGCAGCTCCGATCGGCACTCGCCCAAGTACCTGAAGATTACCCAGCCACGCTTTCGACTTGACAGTTCCGCCAGACCATTTAATATGGATGAATATTTATGCATGACAATGGATAAATATGCCTAGATACGAATATCGAGCACGAAGATGAGAAAAGGAACGATCACCGCACGCTTGCGATTTGATGCCAGCTACGCTTAAAACCGCAGTTCTTGGAGCGACCGGTTATTCCGGACTCGAACTGGCGCGCATTCTTAGCCGCCATCCGCGAACCGCTGCGCCGTTGCTTTTGCGGCGCACGACGGAGACAGACGAACGCGCTGAGGTCGGGAAGAAATCCACGAAAGCCTCCGCGGCGTGGCCGCATCCTTCCGGGAACGGCCATTCGCATGTCGAGCAATTTTCCTGGCCCACCCTTAAGGATCACGGGGTGGAACTCTTGTTCCTGGCCACGCCGCACGCGGTCTCACGCGAACTGGTTCCGGAGGCGATCGCCCGTGGGCTGTGCGTCGTCGACTTAAGTGGCGCGTGGCGGCTAAAGCAGGAGGAACATCGCGCTATCTACCGCTTTAAAGATGCTGACGCGAAGACTGCGGCCGAGCTCACCGAACGCGCCGTGTATGGCTTGCCGGAACTGAATGCGGGTCAGATCAAGTCTTCGACGCTGGTGGCCAATCCCGGTTGTTATGCGACATCGGTCATTCTGGCGCTTGCGCCCGTACTGTTTGCCGGCTTGGTCGATGCGGATCGCGGCATCATCTCCGATTCGAAGTCGGGCGTCTCCGGCGCCGGCAAGGAACCGACGGCGCGCACACACTTCGTTTCGGTCGCCGATAATTTTTCCGCCTACTCGGTCTTCGGGCACCGTCACACCGGCGAGATTCTTGAGCAACTGGCGCTCGATTCGACACAGCTGATTTTTACTCCACATCTTCTGCCCATACCGCGGGGGATTCTTTCTACGATTTACGTGTATTTGAAACACAAAATGACGGCCGCCGAGATTCAAAGCTGTCTTCAGGATTTCTACGCTGGAAAGAAGTGGGTGCGGGTTTTCCCGGCATCGACATTGCCGGAGATTCAATTCTCCGTACACACCAATTACTGCGACCTCGGATTCTCCCTGGCGGAGGACGGCCGCCGGCTGATTCTGGTTTCTTGTCTCGACAATCTGCTTAAGGGCGCCGCCGGCCAGGCCGTGCAGAACATGAACCTCATGTATGGCTGGGATGAGGCCGAGGGTTTGCAATGAAAATTGTGGTCAAAATCGGCGGCAAGGCGCTAGAGGATAAAACAACTCTGCAAAAATGCGCCAAGGCTGTCGTCGAGCTCTCCCAAGATGGGCACCAGGTGGCGGTTGTTCACGGCGGCGGAAGCGCGTTGACGCGGACGCTCGAACTTCTGGGGAAGAAAAGTGACTTCGTGCATGGGCTGCGCGTGACCGACGCCGAAACGCGCGATGTCGCACTCATGGTGCTGGCAGGGATCGTGAACAAGAGTCTGGTCGCGGCGATCGCTGCTGCCGGCCAGCCGGCGATTGGGCTTTGTGGCGGAGACGGCGGCGTCTTTCGCGCGCGCAAGAAACAGGACGCGGAAATTGACTTGGGATATGTCGGCGAAATTTGTTTTTCCGAACCGCGCTGGCTCAAAGCGATTTGGGCAGAAGGCGGTATTCCGGTGCTTTCATCGCTGGCACTGGGAGGCGACGGCCAGTATTACAACGTCAATGCCGACCAGATGGCGGCGGCTTGCGCTATTGCTTGCGAGGCCGACGCGCTGATTTTTCTTACCGATGTGGCGGGAGTAAAACAGGCCGACGGTTCGGTAATGGCGCGTTTGGATACCAAACAAGCGGCTGGGCTGATCGTTGAATCTGTGGTGAGCGGGGGCATGATGCCGAAACTCGAAGCCTGTACGCAGGCGCTCAAATCGGGCGTGGGACGCGTGCGCATCCTTCCGGCGGCGCAGGTCGAAATGCTGCCGCTGTTTTATTTCACCAAACTCGACTGCGGCACAGAGGTATTGAGAGCATGAGCCTGGCAACTGTTTCTCGCATGGAAGCGAAGCTCCTGCTTCCGACATATGAGCGCCAGCCAATTCTTTTTGTGCGCGGGCGCGGCGTCTATCTCTGGGATTCTGAGGGCAAGCGCTATCTCGATTTTCTCAGTGGGATCGGGGTGAATGCGCTCGGTCATAATCATCCTGCCATACAGACCGCGATCAAGCGGCAGGCGGGGCGGCTGATTCATGTTTCGAATCTTTTCTACCACGAGTATCAAGCGGAACTCGCGAAGCTGCTGACGGAAATCTCGGGACTCGATCGCGCTTTCTTTTGTAATAGCGGCACGGAGGCGTGGGAGGGAGCGCTGAAACTGGCGCGCGCTTTCGCGCAGATGAATCAGGCGCCTGGCGCTGCGTCTAATAGCAAGACGCAAATCCTCGCCATGGATAACTCTTTTCATGGACGCACGTTTGGCGCGCTCGCCACTACCGGTCAGCTAAAGTATCGCGCTCCGTTTACTCCGCTCGTGCCGGGAGTGACTTTCGTGAAGTTCAACGACCTCGACGATCTCCAGCGCAAGTTTGAGCCAAGCGTGTGCGCCGTCTGCATCGAGACGATTCAGGGCGAGGGTGGGGTTTGTCCGGTGAGTGCTGAATTTCTTGGGCTGGCCTCGCGCCTTACCAGACAGTCGGGGGCGCTGCTTGTGCTTGACGAGATTCAATGCGGGCTCGGCCGCACGGGGCGCCATTTTGGTTACCAGCACTATGGCGTCTTGCCAGATATTGTCACCGTGGCCAAGCCGCTCGCGGGCGGTTTGCCGCTCGGCGCGATCCTCACGACGGAACGGGTTGCGACGTGCATGCATCCCGGCCTGCACGGCACGACTTTTGGGGGAGGTCCGCTGGCCTGCGCGGCGGCTATCGCCTTCCTGCGAGAGGAGAAAAAATTGCTCAAGCACGTGGGCGCGATAGGCGCCTATTTTCAGGCGGCGCTCATAGCGCTTGATCGGAAGCACAAATCGATTCAGGATGTTCGCGGCGTTGGCTTGATGCAGGCTGTGGAATTGGATTCGTCCGACTTGGCCAAGGCGGTTGCTGCTCAACTGCTGAAGGAAGGAATCATCATCAATCGCACGCACGAAACCGTGTTGCGATTTCTGCCGCCTTACCTCATTCAAAAGAAGCACATCGATCAGTTGATCAAGGCCCTGGACCAGGCGTTGCGCAAACATGAAGAATCCGACCCAAGGAAAACGAAGTCCGCCACGACGCGGCGCGAAAAAGAGGCTCATGCGCACGCGTGAAGCGGTTCTTCCCGACGCCGAGCAGATTCACGCGCTCGTCGCGGCGTACTCCGGCGACGGCACGCTGCTGCCGCGTTCGCTCGCCGAGATCTGCGAGAACGTCCGCGACTTTATCGTGCTCGAGCAAGACGGGCGCATCATTGGATGCGGCGCGCTTCATCTTTATGGCGTGCACCTGGCCGAAATTCGTTCCATCACCGTCGATCCCGCGAGCCAGAGCGGCGGCGGCGGACGCCGACTGGTCAAGGCTTTGCTGGCGCAAGCGGAGAAACATAACGTCAGTTGCGTGTGCCTGTTCACGCGTATTCCTGAATTCTTCGGGCGCATGGGCTTCACACTCGCCAATCATCAGGATCTTCCGGATAAGATTCACAAGGATTGTTATAAGTGCCCTCGCCTTTATCGCTGCGACGAGGTTGCGATGATCCGCGGGCAGGCGCCCGCCTTCGCGATTCTGCCGCCGCCGAAAAACTGGCTGAAGATACAGGCATGAAGATACCGGCATGATCTCGCTGCGCCGCTCTCCTGAGAAAGTTCGTCTGCCCCAGGGATTTTCTTTTTCGGCCGTCGCTGCCGGCATCAAGGTCAGCGGTCGGCTGGACCTTGCGCTGGCGGCGGCTCAGGATGGGGCGACCGCCGTCGCATTGTTCACGCAGAATCGCGTTGTTGCCGCTCCCGTCGAAGTTGGCCGCCATGCGCTCGTTTCGACCGGCGGGTGCGTTCGCGCCGTCGTTGTAAATTCTGGAAACGCCAACTGCGCCACGGGACGCCGCGGCATTCAGGCTTGCGGAAAAGTCTGTCGCGAAGCGGGAAGTTTGTTAGCTGTTTCCACTGGCGAAATCTTTCCTTCATCGACTGGAATCATCGGAGTTCAGTTGCCGGCGGGGAAGATTTGTGCCGCGTTGCCTGAGCTTATTGCGGCGCGATCAGCTGGCGAAGGCGGCGTGCTAGCTTTTGCTGAGGCCATCATGACCACCGATACGCGGCGGAAGATTGCGTCGGCGCGCTTTCGGATTGGTTCAAAAGATGTCACCTTACTGGGCGTCGCCAAAGGCGCGGGCATGATTCATCCACAACTGGCGACGATGCTGGTGTACTTGTTCACCGATCTAAGGGCCAACGCGCGCGAGCTGCAACCCTTGCTGCGCGCGGCTTGCGACAGCTCTTTGAATTGCATGTCCATTGACGGCGACACGTCGACGAATGACACGGTGCTGCTGTTGGCCGGCGGCTCTAGCGGCGTCGGGCTGAAAGACAAAGGCGCTCGAAAAAAGTTTTCTGCCGCACTCACTGCTGTATGTCGATCGCTGGCTGAGCAGATCGTCAGTGATGGTGAGGGCGTGCAGCATGTGATTCGTTTATTCGTTGAGCAGGCGCGCAGCCGCGAAGAGGCGTTGCTGGTCGCGCGGACCATCGCTCATTCCATGCTGGTGAAGACGGCGTGGGCGGGGGCTGATCCGAATTGGGGACGCATGCTGGCGGCGGTGGGGCGATGCGGAGCACCGATCGACCCGTCAGGCGTTCAGATTTTTATTGGCAGTCAGAGGGTGTGTCGCAACGGAATGGTTTGCGCGTTTGATGTGGGGCGTGCGCATCATACGCTGGCGCAGCCGGCCTGCGATGTTCGGGTGTTACTGGGGCGAGGACGGGACGGCGTGAGATTTCTTACGACGGACTTGACCGCGGAGTATGTGCGGATTAATGCCGATTATTCTACCTAGAAGCATGCCGTTAGAAGCTGAAGGATGCTTGCAATTCTATTTTTCTATTGGCCGCAGAGCTAGAGAATGCTCCACCCGCTAGAGAGGTTGACTGTTCGAAATTGGGTGAGGTAATGACTCCGATGGGCGTCGCCGGATTCACCCTGTTTAGAACGTTGCGCGCATTGACGCTGAACGACAGACTGTAGCGTCGATTGGTTGCGGGTCCGACGTTAAAGGGATTGCCGCCGCCGGCGCGTCCGAATCCACCGCCACCGCCGGGGCCACCGCCTCCTCCGCGGGGACCACCCCCGCCGCCGCCTCCGCCTGCTTGCGCTCCACTTTTTCCGCCCACCTCTGGGCCGAAGCCGAAGGTTTTCGACAGACGCAGGTTCAGCGTGAATTGCGATGGACCAGTCAGGTAGTTGATGGGAATGGGAGTGTAAGCTGCGCTCGGGTTCGAGCTCGGAAGCACGTAGCGGTTGCAAGCGGCGGCTGTCGGAAAGGGACATGAACCCGACGAATAGCTGCCGAATTCGGGCCGGTCGTTGAGAAGGGTATCGTTGCTCAGGTCATCGCCGACCGTGACGTTGTAGGGCGAGCCAGTATTGAAAATCATGAACGGACTCAGGCGAAGGCCGCGCGGCAGTCCGATCGTGCCTCCGACAAACAACCGATCCCGGATAGCGAAGGAGGCTCGTCCGTAATCCAGGTGCACGTTGTATTGATCCGATGGAAAGCTGGTTGAAAACGCTCCTGAACTCACGCTGCCGATGGGATCGCTGTTGGCATAATTCAGCGAATAGTATCCGAAGAGAGAGAGCTTGGCTCCGGCGCGAATGTTGAAACTGGCGATGAACTGGTTCTGCCAGAAAACGCCGTCCGAGACGTATTGGTAGAGTGGGCCCACCGACGGATCTGCGGGCGAGCCTGGGGTGCCCGGCAATGGCGCGGTGACGTTCAGGGACATCAATTGATGGACGCCGCGCGAATTCAGATAGGTAAGCGTAGCATTGGCAACCTTTGTGACCTGGCGCTCCATGCTGAAGGCGCTTTGAATGATGTAGGGCGCGTGCAGAGTGGGGTTGATCTGGTAGGTCGTCGGCGGCGCAGCCGGCGGCGGAGGCGTCGGGTAACTCGGATTCGTCACCGTGTACTGTTGCTCGGTCACGCCGTTAAAGCGGTCCGCGTTGATCAGCATATCCTCGGTGGTCCGGTTGTAGAAGATGCCAAAACCGCCACGCAGCACGGTCTTCGGCGCGCTCTTGCCTGCTCCGCCAAGGCCCCAGGCAAAACTGAGGCGAGGCGCCCAATCGGCGTGATCGTGAATATCGTTCTGGGTTTCAAAGCGCAACCCGCCACTCACGGTGATGTTCGGACGCACCTTCCAGTCGTCCTGTATGTACAATCCTGCATCTACCAAGGTGACGGGCACGGTAGGAGCCAGGCCGCTGGGGCTGGTATTAACGGAATACTGGATCGGATTGGAAAGCTGGGACGGCTGGCAAGTGGCTGGACTCGGCGGGCAGGAAAAGGTGTAGGTGCCATTGAATCCTGCGCCGGAGGTGTTGACTTCGTGAACTGCGCGCAGTCGGCCTCCGAATTTCAAGAAATGATTGCCTTGCGCTATCGAAGTGTAATTTTGCAGTTCGTAATGATCCTGATAATCGATTTGGGTTCCCGAGGCGGCGCCTCCGGTCGTATACGCCCCCTGCACGTTGATGCCGAGAGCCGTACTTACAGGATTCTGATTGCTGTTGTCGCGCAGGTATTGAAAGCGCGTCTCGTTGATAACCTTTGTGCTGAGGACTTGGGTGTCGGTGATCTGGACGGTGTGTTCAGTGGACTCGGTGTTGTAGCCGGCCTCGGGTAGCACCAGCCCGCCGACGCCATCATTCTGCCAGGTATCACGGTAGTACTGATAGCGGGCGATGAGCGTGTTGTTGGCGCTGACCTGGTAGTCGATGCGAGGAGCGATGTTGGTGCGGGTGCGTGGGTTGGAAACGCTCTCGCTCAAGCCCAGCACGGGCGCGTCCACGACTGCGATTTCGTCGATGTTGCGACGCTGCGTATCGACGAAGAAGGATGCCTTTTTATTGATGGGGCCACCGACGCTTCCCATGAAGATCACGGAATCGTAAGGCTGCTGCTCAGCGTCTCCGAGATAGGGATTACGGGTGTTGAATGCCGAGTCGTTGCCGACCACCTGGAGTTGGCCATGAAACTTGTCCGTGCCGGGCTTGGTGAAAATTTCAATTCTTCCGTAGCCGAGTTTGTCGTATTCGGCGGAGAAGGGATTCTGATTGATGCGAATCTCCCGGATCGATGACTTCGGCGGAAGCTGGCCAGCGGTGAATCCATCGATGTAAAGTTGGCCGCCGTTGGGACCAGCGGACGGGCCAGCGAGAGCTTCGAGATCGGACTGCAATTCGTCGGGATCGTCGGGCAGTGCTTCCAGATCTTTGCCGGTAAGAATAACCGCACTCGCGTTATTCGCAGGATTCACGTCAAGCGTTGGTCCTTCTGACTGCACGTTGACCTTTTCCTGCTGCACATTGATGTCGAGCGCGATGTTGAATTGCGCGGTTTGGCCGGCGCTTATGGCTACGTCGTTCTGGATAAAAACGGCGAATCCCTGGGCATTGGCGGTGACGGTATATTTGCCGGGAGGAAGATTGCTAATTTCGTAGGCGCCGGTCTTGCTGCTGCTGCCGGTATGCGTTTGGCCGCCGGACATGAGGACTCCGACGGCGGCATTGGCAACGACCGCGCCGGACGGGTCGGTCACTTGACCGCGGAGCGTGCCGGTTGCGGGCTGCAATTGCGCGCCCGCCGGGCCGACGATTAGTGCCAAAATCAGAGTGGCCAGAATGAAGACCGATAACTTCAACGTTCACCTTTTCTTTCCAGGCAGATCACATCTATAAAATGGGCTGAGATTTCCTTGTTATTGCGCGTCACCTTCTCCACCGGGAGCGCCGAGCGACCACGGCGACAGCAGCGAGGACGCGCTTCGATTCGGCGCCGCAGTCAGGATGGCATCCACGCCCGCGAGCAAGGTGATCGCCGTTACCGCGTCGGAGTTTCCGCCTTCTGTCGAGACGATCATCACCGCATCGCCCTTTTGCAGGTCCGACAACGTGCTGTTGGGCAGGCGGCTCAGCATGCGCTGCAGATCGGGGGTACCGTTGCCGCTTTGCCCGCCGCCCGTACCTCCGCCTGGTCCCCGCGACGCTCGGGTTTCTGGTGTGGCTCCGGACGCGGAAGTTGTGTCAGGTCGGGCTCCATTAGCGTTCGCCGCGCTTTGAGCAGGGGCGCCGGCGCTCGCTTGCTCTGCTCCACCGCCGCCCGCGCCTGCCGCTTTCAATCGTGCCGCGATCCGTTGCGCCATCTCCGGCGGCAGTTTTTTCATTTGCGAATCGGGCGAGACCTTCACCACTACGGTGCTTTTGCTGATCGCATCCTGCACCGTCATCGAGTTGGTCGCCGGGTCGATCGCCTTGATGGTGCCCGCGATATTTCGGAACGAGCCGCTAACAATTTCGTCGGCGGTCAGATCCGCGCCGTCTGCGCTGCGAATTCCACGGGCGCGCAACTGGTCTCCCACTTTTAGTTGGGCCATGAATTCGCTGGCGGGCGCGGGTTTTGCGTCGTCGAACTTCACAGAGTCTGGCGCATACCGGCGCAGGATTGTGTCTTTGCCGACTTGAACGCCAACTGTCTTTGTGGTTCCCGCGCCGCCGGTCGAAACGGTGATCGTGTTGGTTGCGGCGTCGACTTTGGTGACGAGGCCTCCGATGCCGCGTTTCTGCCACTCGTCGCGCTCCTGTTGCTGCTTGGCGGTCACGTCGGCCTGCTTCATTACGATCACGGAGAGCGCGGTGATAGAGTGGGCGTCCCCCGCCGTGGCTTGGCCGCGAACCAGAACGCGATCGCCTGGCTGCAAATCTTGCGGCTGGAGAGCCGTCGCGTTTTTCAGATCTTTTTCTCCGGGGGGCACGCGCAGGATTTTTGTAGCGGCGGTCAACTTTGCGGTAACGTCACCTCCGGATTCAGCGGTGACCGTGATCGAATCCGCTTGAACGTTTTTGATTACGCCGACGGCTTTGGAGACTTGTGCGGCGGTGGCGGCGGGCGTGGGTTTGTCTTGCGCGAACGCGTTGGCGGCGGGCGCTAGAATCGATACCGTCAGCAGGGCGCTGCGGAGGCAATTCGCAATGAGCCGCGCTGGTGAAAAGCGCCGCTCCGCCGTTCTCTGTTCAAAACATGGCATCTAGTAACTTTAGCATCGCCGGGCGCGCCGCATTTGCGGCTTTACGAAGTTTTACCCGGTTTTGACACAGCTTTAACGGCGGGGCTGGCAACCACGGATTCGTGGCGCCGCATCCAGTAAGTATTCGGGTCGTGCTAACGTGTGTCTAGTGTTGAGGGTCCACGAGAACTTGCTTGAAGAACTAGCTTGAAGAATATGATCGTCAAACCTTTTTCTCTGTTGCAGCCGGCTGCGTATGTCTTCACGGTTTGCGCGGTGATCGCCGCGCTGATCGTTCTTCCTGAGGTGGGACGGTCGATTCACGCTCAGGATGCGGTTGCTCCGGCTACCACGATTGCGGTCGACGTCAAGGTGGTGACACTGCCGGTTACGGTTCGCGACAAGCACGGCAAGATCGTGCGCGACCTTAATAAAGACGATTTCACGCTGCAAGAAGATGGGCGGCCGCAGTCGATTAAGTACTTCTCTCAGGATACGAATCTTCCGCTGACGCTCGGATTGCTCGTTGACACCAGCCGTAGTCAGGATACGGTCCTTGATGCGGAGAAGAGCGCAAGCCGGAGTTTTCTCGAGCAGATGCTGGTGCAGCCGAAAGACAAGGCCTTCGTTATTCATTTCGATCGTCAAGTGGAGCTGTTGCAGGACTTGACTTCATCGCGCGAGAAGCTGCAAGCGGCGCTCGAATTGCTAAAGACTTCGTCGGATCGGGATCGCTCGAACGATCCGAATGATCCGTCGAATTCTCCGTCGGGCTCGGGCTCGGATTCGCATCGTGGCGGGACGCAACTGTATGACGCGGTGTTTCTGGCGTCGAGCGAACTGATGAAGAAGCAGCCGGGGCGCAAGGCGTATGTGATTCTGTCGGACGGCGTTGATCGCGGGAGCAAAACTTATCTGGAGAGCGCGATTGAATCGGCGCAGCGCGCTGACACGGTTGTCTATGCAATTTATTTCGCGGAGCCGCGGCACGAACAACGGCAGGGTAATGGAATGGGCCGCGGCGGTGGAGGCGGTTGGCCAGGAGGTGGAGGCGGAGGCTGGCCCGGTGGTGGAGGCGGTTGGCCGGGTGGAGGCGGAGGTGGGCGCCCAGGCGGAGGGCAACGGCGTTCGGAGGAGCCGCGCACGGACGGCAAAAAGATTCTGGAGCGGATCTCCAAGGAAACGGGCGGGCGATTCTTTGAGATCACGAAGAAACAAACGGTTGGCGAAATTTACGACAGCATTGTCGAGGAGCTACGAACGCAATACAGCATGGGCTATGCGCCCGATAAAGATAGTTCCGCGTCTGGTTATCATCATGTTGTGTTGACGGTGAAGAAGAAAGAGCTGACAGTGCAAACGCGAGACGGGTACTACGCGGATCGGGAAGTGGCGGACAGCAAGAGCGGCAATTAGAATTCTCTTTCGCTCCCGGAATATTTTGATTTTTTATCAGCAGACCTGACGAACGCAAAACTCGGGACCATCCAATTGACGGCGCAGGGGTTTTGCGGTTGGATGGATGGGCGTGAGGATTGTGCCTTCTATCGTCGACCCTGAGTCCCGGCGGTTTAACCGGCTGGATGCGGTTTGGCTCGCCATATGGCTGATCTTCCTTGCCGGATTGGCTGTGCTTCCTCCGCAATTCGAATGGCACAAGCAGTTGATCCTGCTGGCCATCGGCATTGTGCAATTGCTCGAGTCGCGGCTGATCTCGTACTTTCCTAAGCGCGGCGTCGCTTACGTCATCCTGCTCAAGATATTGCTGGCCACGCTGCTCATCGATCACACGGGTGAGATCGGCATCAACAGTAGCTACTATCCTATCTATTACCTGCCCGTGGTTACCGCAGCGCTTTACTGCGGCACTTGGCTGACGCTTTTCTGGACTTTTCTTGCGTCGGCGGCGTATTGCTCATATCTCTACCCAGCGATGCAAGAATATGAGTTGACTCCTGAGGCTTTCGGCTATCTTGCGCTGCGGATCTTGTTTTTCTTTCTGGCGGCGATGGTGGTCAATCGGTTTGCGCAGCAGAGCCAGCATCAGATGCAGTTGTATCGCGAGCTGGCGGAGCGGCTCGCGGAGACCAATCGCCGGCTGGAGCAGGCGCAGGCAGAGGCGCGGCGCTCGGAACGGCTGGCCGCGCTGGGGCAGCTCTCGGCGGGGCTGGCCCATGAGATTCGGAATCCGCTGGGAGTGATCAAAGGGTCTGCCGAAATGTTGACGCAAAAATTGCAGGCATCGGACGAACTGGCGCGCGAGTTGGCTGGATATATTTCGACGGAGGTCAATCGGCTCAGCGCGCTGGTTACTGAGTTTCTTGATTTCGCGCGACCGCTTCATGCTCAGCCCCAGCCGGCGGATCTGACAGCGCTGCTGGATCGAGTTTTGCAAATCGTGGCTGCGCGTTTTGCGGGGAAGCCTGAGCAGGCTGTGCGGGTGGAGCGGCACTATTCTACCGGACTGCCGCTGGTTCCGCTGGATGAAAGTTTGTGCGAACAGGCGTTTCTTAATCTGGTGCAGAACGCTTACGAAGCAATGGAAGAGCCAGGCGGTACGTTGCAGGTTAATGTGCAGCTTGTGACGAAAGACGGGAGAGACGGCGTCGAGTTGCGTTTGGGGGACACGGGGCCGGGCGTGCCGGAGGGGTTGCGCGAGGAAATCTTTAATCCATTTGTGACTACTAAGAAGACGGGTGTGGGGCTGGGACTTTCTATTGTTTCGAAGATTGTGGATGGGCATGGCGGGTCGATCCGTGTGGAGAATGCGCCGGAGGGCGGGGCGGTGTTTACGTTGTTCTTTCCGCTGGAGGAGTCTGGCCAGCCGCCGGCGGGGGCCGAGCTGCGCTCGGCTGGGCAGGGGAGGGCACCTGCCCCGGCGTGAGTCGGGCGGGCTCGCGGGTTTTTTCCTACGATCGAACTAACTCAATCAATGGCTACTATTCTCATTATCGAAGATGAAGCCAAGATGCGGCGGCTGCTGGAGCTGAATCTGGGCGAGGACGGCTTCAAGACGCTTTCGGCGGGCGACGCCGAAACTGGATTGAAGCTGCTCGCGTCCGAGCCGGTTCATCTTGTGCTCACCGATCTTAAGCTTCCCGGGATGAATGGGCTGGAGTTTTTGCAGGCCGCAAAACGGATGGATTCCGCATTGCCGATTGTGGTCATGACTGCGTTTGGGTCGGTGGAAACGGCGGTGGAGGCGATGAAGGCGGGCGCCACGGATTACGTGCTCAAACCGTTTTCGCTGGCCGAGATGCGGATGGTGGTGCATAAAGAGCTCGATAACTCGCGGCTGCGCGAGGAGAATCGTTCGCTGCGCGAGGCTTTGGGGCAGAAGTATAGCCATCCGAATATCGTGGCGGTCAGCCGGAAGATGCAGGAGGTGCTGGCTACGGTTGAGCGCGTCGCTCCTACTAATTCGACGGTTCTGCTTGGCGGGGAGAGTGGAGTGGGAAAAGACTTGATCGCGCGCGCCATTCACGAAAAGTCACGGCGCGCGTCAGGGCCGTTTATCAAGATTAATAGCACGGCGATTCCGGAGAACTTGTTGGAGAGCGAACTTTTCGGGTACGAGAAAGGAGCGTTCACTGGGGCGGCCACGAGCAAGCCGGGGAAGTTTGAGCTGGCCGATAAAGGCACGCTTTTTCTGGATGAGATTGGGGACGTGCCCGCGACTACGCAAGTTAAGCTTTTGCGCGTGCTGCAAGAGCGTGAGTTTGAGCGACTGGGCGGAACCCGCACCGTCAAGGTTGATGTTCGGCTGCTCGCGGCTACGAATCGCGATCTGCGCGCTGCGCTCGAAGATGGAACTTTTCGCGAGGACCTTTACTACCGCCTGAATGTGGTGCCGATCGATATTCCGCCGCTGCGCGAACATAAAGAGGATATTCCGGGGCTGGCGAATTTGTTTCTGGCGCGGTTTGCCAAGGATTCGGGTCGCGAAGAAAAAATAACCGGCATTTCGCCGGCGGCCATGCAGCTTCTGGTTAGTCATTATTGGCCGGGGAATGTGCGCGAATTACAGAACGTGATTGAGCGTGCTTGCGCGCTGGCGCAGGGCGGGCAGTTGGAGGCGAGCGATATACAACTTGATTCGCCGCGCAATCGGACGGGAACGGCTGGCGATCGCTTTTTGCCCGACGGCATGACGCTCGATCAATGGGAAGACGAGATGATTCGCGAGGCATTAAAGCGCGCCGGCGGGAATAAGTCGCAAGCGGCGCGGTTGTTGGGGCTGTCACGCAATGCGCTGCGCTATCGGCTGTCGAAGATTGGGATCGACGACAACGAGGAGTGAAATATCGGGCGGGCGGGTGATCGAGGATCTTTCTAGGAGTATTGAATTCTTGCACCGGCTGAAAAGCACCACCCTGGTTGAACTGGGCCACCTGCGGCGCCCGAGTGCAGGATCCATGATGCCGTCTCACGGACGGTAACCTACTGAAGAACAATAAGTTAAATAATTTCTCTCGGGTCGTTCCTATTGGCATTCCGACTGCAACCTCCTCAACGCAGGTTTGTCTTCATCTTGCGTGCGAAACAGTGTGGAGGTTTTGTGAAATTCAGGTTTATAGCGGCACTTCTAGGATTGATGCTGGCGATTCCCGGCGCTGTGCTCGCTCAGAATGGTGCACAGGGCGCGCAGTATCCGGATGAGCAGGCGCCGGATCAAACGAAGCCCTCGCCGGGTATTCAAATGCCGGCTCCTAATGGCCAGGCTCCGGGCGACCAAGCTCCGAACAATCAAGGCTCAATGAGCCAGGATCAGGATTATCCCGATCAGGACTCGGCGCGACCTGATGAACCGCTGCAACCGGCCGAGCGTTCGATGGATCAGGGGCCGAACGATCAGGGGCAGATTTATCGTGGACCGAGCGATCCGAATGCCAACGATTCGGGCGGCAGCGCTCCCAGCTATAACACGCCGGCCCCGGTGGAGAATAACGGCGTCGCGCGCATCAGTTTGATTCATGGCGATGTTTCGACGCAGCGTGGCGATTCGAAGGATTGGTCAGGGGCAGTGTTGAACCAGCCGGTGCTGGCGGGCGACCGGGTTTCTACGGGCGACAAGGCGCGCACCGAACTTGAACTCGACTACGCCAACACGTTTCGGCTGGCCGAGCATACGCAGGCCAACATCGTGCAACTGACGCGCTCGCAAATTCAGATTCAACTTGGGCGCGGCATGGCGAACTATACCGTCTATCGCGGCAGCGATGCCGATGCGGAAATCGACACGCCCAACGTGGCCATTAAGACGGAGCGGCGGGAATCGAGCTTCCGGATTCTGGTGACGGCCGACGATCACACCGAAGTGCTGGTTCGCAAAGGCGAAGTAGAAATTACCACTCCGCAGGGCGGGACGCGCGTGGGGCAGGGTCAGTTCATTACGATTCAGGGCGCGGGCGCTGACGAGCAATACAAGGTTGGCGAAGCGCCGGCGCGGGATGATTGGGATCAGTGGAATACGGATCGCGACAATATGATCCGCAACTCTGAAGCGCGGCGACACACGAACGACAATTACGTCGGAACCGAAAGTCTGGATGGCCATGGCACATGGTCGGAGGTTCCGGATTATGGGCCGGTGTGGCGGCCAAATGTCGACCCGGGCTGGGCGCCGTATCGCTCCGGGCGCTGGGTCTACGAACCCTATTGGGGATGGACCTGGGTTTCGTATGANGACTGGGGCTGGGCTCCTTATCACTATGGGCGCTGGATGTATGTCGATGGCGGATGGGGTTGGTGGCCGGGTCCGGCTTACGGGTATCCGTTCTATCGGCCGATATGGGCGCCGGCTTATGTTTCGTTCTTTGGATTCGGCGGGGGATTTGGAGTTGGATTCGGTTTTGGTTTCGGCGGGTGGGGATCGATTGGCTGGCTTCCGCTGGGCCCGGGTGATCGTTTTCATCCTTGGTATGGGCGCTACGGCG
>JGI12635J15846_10000224_pt1 | contig 44295 bp, 40 predicted proteins | sample BlaSpr_A8_OM2_M2_FD_15846 | JGI IMG/M metagenome (IMG submission 15846)
CATCGCAGGTCTGGAAGTGTTGCGGCTGGTGAACGAGCCAACAGCCGCCTCTCTCGCCTACGGCCTCGACAAAAAGCAGAATGGCATCGTCGCAGTCTACGATCTGGGCGGCGGAACTTTCGACGTTTCTATCTTGAAACTGCATGACGGAATCTTCGAAGTCATCGCGACCAATGGGGACACCCACCTCGGCGGCGACGATATCGACAATCTCTTGATCAAGGTTGCCATCGACGACATCCTCGGCGACGCGAATCTGGATGTCTCTCGCAATGGCGAAGCTGTGGCAAGAATTCGCAAGGCGGTCATCGAAGCTAAAATTGCCTTGTCTTCGCAGCTCGAAACGACTCTAGATATCGAACTGCCCGAAGGAAAACGCTATCAGCGCGAGATCACTCGCGAGCAGTTCGAGCACCTGATAAAGCCAATCATCGATCGCACCGTCGGACCTTGCAAACAGGCTCTGAAAGACGCCGGACTCAAGCCACAGCAGATTGACGAAGTCGTGCTCGTAGGCGGTTCTACGCGCATTCCGAAAGTCCGCGCCCTGGTCGAGGAATTGTTCCAGCGCAAGCCGCACGCCGATCTCAATCCCGATGAAGTCGTGGCTCTCGGCGCAGCCGTGCAAGCCAATATTCTGGGCGGAGGCTCTGAAGCCACGGAGAACATGCTGTTACTCGACGTCACCCCTTTGTCCGTGGGTATCGAAGTCGCAGGCGGCGTGACCGACAAAATTATTTTGCGCAACTCGACTATTCCGGCGTCGGCCACGCAGTACTACACTACGCAAATCGACGGGCAGGCCAATGTTGCCATCCACGTGTTGCAGGGCGAACGCGAAATGGCGAAGGACTGCCGCTCGCTTGCCCGCTTCGATTTGAAAGGCATTCCCCCGATGACCGCGGGCTTGCCGCGCATCGAGGTTAAGTTCCTGATCGACGCTAACGGGATCCTGCATGTGTCCGCGCGCGAGCAACGCAGCGGCAAAGAATCCGAGATCGAAGTCCAACCGAGTTATGGACTAACCGACGATCAGGTCGAGAGCATGATTCTCGATTCCTTCGACTACGCCGAAGAAGATTTCCGCCAGCGCCAGGTAATCGAGGCCCGCAACGAAGCAGAAACGATTCTTGCTGCCCTCGAGAAAGGCAAGAAGACTCCGGCATGGGGCAACCTCACCAGCGACGAAAAGAAAAAGATCGCTAAATTAGAAAAAGCATTGATCGAAGTCAAAGGCGAGGACGATCACTCGGCAATCCGGAAGGCGATCGACCTTTTAAACCAAGGCACAATGCGGCTCGCAGAATTGATGATGGACACGGCAGTCAGCACCGCGCTCAAAGGCAAGAGCATGGACGAAGCTGATATGGGCGAGGGATCAGAAACCGGCCATCCCGTAGCCAGAGCAGACTTCGAGTAACCGAGGATCGCGTAGCCGAGCAAAGCTCAGCAGGGCAGACACCAACGAAGCCGTAAGGAGCATTCATGGCAGACGAGAAAACCAAAGGATCGGGCACAGCGACCGTAGAATCGCTCGGCGAAAACACCGTGCAACTGACTTTTTTGCCCGAAGGCAAGACCGTCGAATTCGAGCACGACAAGCTTCCTTACAAGGATCATGGCAAAGAGCAGTCCATCCTCGATGTGGCCCTGAACTACGGTGTCCGCCTGGACCACGCCTGCGGCGGCAACTGCGCCTGCACCACGTGCCACGTGTGGGTAAAGGAAGGCGCCGAAAATCTCTCGGAAATGGATGACGACGAGGCCGATCGTCTGGACATGGCTGCCGATTTACAGTTAAACTCTCGTCTCGGCTGTCAGGCCGTGATCACCAAGCCCGGCAAGGTCGTGGTCGAGATCCCGTCCTGGAACCGCAATTACGTATCGGAAGAACACTAGGCGGCTGCAAAATGCTTTTGCGCCGACTTACCCGTGTGTTGTCATCCCGAGCAAAGCGAGGGATCTGTTGTTTGCGCAACCAGAACGCTGGAGTCGCCGGAACGACAAACACGAAGTTAGCTCAAGGAGCCACATGGCAAAAGATCTAACCTGGGATGACGCGGAAGAAATCGGCATCCTGCTTTCGGAGGCGCATCCCAGCCTCGAGCCGCTCTCGATCCGTTTCACCGATCTGCGCGACTACGTAATCGCGCTGCCCGAGTTCAAAGATGATCCCAAGAAATCTACTGAAGGCAAGCTCGAGGCCATTCAGATGGCCTGGCATGACGAATTCCTCGACCGAACGCAGGCTTAGCTCCGCTCGAAAAGACCCACTTTTTAACAAGCTTATTACTTCTGTATGACAAGCCCGGTTCGGCGTAGATCTAGTCTTGTTATCTCCTGAGTGACTTGGCCGAGAGACTGCGGAATCTTCTCTCCTCAAGCAAAAGGGCACGGTGCCTACCGTGCCCTCTTTTTTATCCTGCTTGATAACGCCTAACCCAGCCTAGCCGGTACCGGTTCTTCCACACCGGCCTCGCGCAGAAACTTTGCAGCTTCCTCCGGCGGAGTCGGATTGATATAGAAACCTGTCCCCCATTCGAATCCAGCCGTCTTGGTCAGCTTAGGCATGAACTCGATATGCCAATGGTAGTGATCATTGGTCGGGTCTTGCACCGGCGAAGTGTGAATCACGAGGTTATACGGCGGATTGTCCAACACCCGGTCAGCTTTCATCAGAAGCGTTTTGATGGCCTTCGCCAGATTCTCAAAGAGCTGCGATGACGAATTTTCAAAAGCCGACTCGTGCTGCTTTGGCAAAATCCAGGTCTCGAACGGAAACCGCGGCGCGTACGGAGCCAAAGTGAGGAAGTCCTGATTCTCAGCCACCACGCGAGTGCTTGTTTCCGTCTCTTGCCGGATCACATCGCAAAACACGCAACGCTCTTTATAAATGTAATATTGCTTCGCGCCCTCGATCTCTTCGACCACATAGATAGGAAGGATTGGCAACGCGATCAACTGCGAATGCGCATGCTCAAGCGACGCTCCGGCCGCCTCGCCATGATTCTTGAAAATCAAAATGTACTTGAATCGCCGATCCTTCTTCAGATCAAGAATGCGGTCACGGAAAGTCCAAAGCACGTCTTCGATCCTCTTGGGAGGCAGCGTGGCCAGGCTCGCACTGTGATCGGGAGTTTCAATGATGACTTCGTGCGCCCCAATCCCGTTCATCCGGTCGAACATGCCCTCGGCTTGTCGGTTCAGGCTGCCTTCGATGCCGAGTGCGGGAAATTTGTTGGGAACCACCCGCACAGTCCATCCCGGCGAGTCGCGTTCCGGTGGCGGGCCTCCATTCGGATTCGGACGGTACGCTTGAATCTCGGGTGGTGTCTTACTCTCGTTTCCGTAACAGAATGGACAAAACCCGCCTTTTAATTTCACTCCGTCACGGGCAAAATCGGTTGGACGCTTGGCGCGGTCGGTCGAAATAATTACCCATCGACCTACAATTGGATCTTTTCGAAGCTCGGGCAAAGATTAAATCCTTTCAATAAGGGCATATAAACTGCTCAAAGCCAAACCGGCATATTACGCCACGGGGAAGGCATTGCGAAATAGTTCGATCAGCGGTTGGCTGGACTGACGTTCATAATACACGGTGATTACATCGAAACGCCACCGGCACAAAGGCGGCGCATAACGAAGGTATTCGTGGGCGACCGCCGATAATCCGCGCTGCTTGTCGCGGTCTACAGCAGCTTCGGCTGGCTTCACGTCGCGGGTTGTGCGTGTCTTAACTTCGATAAAACACAGCACGTCCTTGTCCCATCCAATCAGGTCGATCTCGCCCCTGCGACGAGGCGAGCGAAAATTGCGCGCTACCATCACATACCCCAGACGCCGTAAGTAGAAGTAAGCCGCTTCTTCCCCACGTCGCCCGGTCTGCTGATGTAGAGGAAGATCCTCGGGTGGAAGGGTTCGCGCCGCGACCCAGTCGAGCGCCCGAACCGCAGCCTGAGTGATCCGCCCCGAAAACATAATCGGCATAATTGATAATCGTAAGACGAGCAGGCCGACTTTGATGTGATCGTCATCACATGAAATGTGCAACTCTGATGCGGCCCTGCCCCGTGTTCTTTGCCGGGGCAGTGTCCCCACCGCGAACTGAGTCCGTTCCAATAACAACGGGGCGGGTCAACTTAGTGACCCGCCCCGTACAGCCGGCACAAGGGAGGAGATCCCGCCCGGCTGCCTAAACGCTTTCCACAGTCGAAATGGATTCTTCCAGTACGTCCATTGCGACATCGGCTTCCTCTTTGGTCACGATGAGCGGCGGCGCGATGCGAATCGTGCTTGGACCACAACCCAGGAAGAGAACGCCGTGCTCGAAGGCCATCTGAATGATTCGGTCGCGCTCGGCCGCGGCATACTCTTTGGTCTTCTTGTCTTTGACTATCTCGACGCCGATCATCAGGCCGCGTCCGCGAACGTCCCCAACCAACTTGTGCTTGCTCGGCCAGTTCGCCATGCGCTTCAGCATGTGATTGCCAACTTCAGTCGAATTGCGCAATAAGCCATCGCGTTCGATCACATCGAGCGTAGCCATTGCAGCCGCGTTGCAAACCGGATTGCCTCCAAACGTGGATGCGTGGGAGCCAGGAACCCAATCCATGATTTCGGCTTTGCTGATGGTCACGCCCAGCGGCATACCCGACGCGATGCCTTTCGCCGAGCAAACAATGTCGGGATGCACGCCAGTGTGCTCGATGGCCCACCATTTACCCGTGCGTCCGATGCCGCTTTGCACTTCGTCAGCGACCAGCAGAATGCCGTGGCGATCGCAGATGCGGCGCAGTTCCTGCATGAAGACCGTGGGCGCAACTACGTACCCACCTTCGCCCTGCACTGGCTCAACGAAGATTGCGGCTACTTCCTCGGGGGCAAGCGTGGTCTTGAAGAGCTTGTCTTCGATGAAGCGGGCGCAACCCAGCGCGAAGTCCTCAGCATCCTGTGGCCCACCCTCACATCCCCGATATACATCGGGATAACGAATGTGGGTTACGCCCGGAACCAGCGCGCCGAAACGCCGTTTCTGCTGCGGTTTCGACGCAGTCAGCGAAAGCGCGCCCATGGTTCGACCGTGGAACGCACCGAAAAATGCGATCACGTTTTGCCGCTTGGTGTGATAGCGAGCAAGCTTGAGAGCGCACTCAATGGCTTCCGTCCCCGAGTTTCCGTAGTAGATTTTGTGCGGCCCAGGCATGGGCGCAATCTTCGAAAGGCGCTCCGCGAGCGTCACCATGCTTTCGTAATAGAAGTCGGTGCCCGACATGTGAATCAGTTCAGCGGCCTGTTTCTGAATTGCAGCCACGACATGGGGATGGCAGTGGCCTGTCGATGTAACCGCGATGCCGGCGGAGAAATCGAAGAATTCGTTTCCATCGACGTCAGTCACTACGATGCCGCGTCCCTGCTTCGCAACCAGCGGATACGATCGTGTGTACGAAGGCGAAATGTATTTGCTGTCGCCGTCCAGAACGCGCTTGGCATTTGGTCCGGGCAAAGCCGTTTTAATCTTGGGCCCGATAAGAGCTTGAGCTTGGGTTGACATGGATCCTCCAAAATGGCGGTAGGTCGTACGTCTTTGGTCGTTGGCTTAGAACGGACTTCCGCTCAAAAGCCAGAATCGGACGAGGAGGATCGAAGAGTTAGTCGCTACCGAATAGGCCGGGGCGCGTCTGCGACGGCAAAACTGCCAGATAACGGCGCGGGCACACCAGAAAGTGGAGCCAGCACGCGGGCAGGTGCGAATTTGGATTTTCGCTGAGCATCGGAAATCATTCCAAAACGATTATAGCGCGGCGCGTGCGGCGGCGTAACCCCCATTCGGTCCTTGACCGTTAGTCATGCGTGCCGGTCGGCTTACATCAGGGCCATTCGGTGCTTTCTAATATCTCGCATCTCTTCGCTCGCTCGTTGTGTCTGATACTTATCAGCCGATCGACGAACATGACGAACGCCCCGCCCCAGAGCCGGTTCTCAGTGATTCTTGCCTTTGGGCTCGTCTACTTCTTTTGGGGATCGACCTACGGAGCGATTGATATCGCTGTAGAGCGTATCCCGCCGGCGCTGATGTGCGCCGTGCGCTTTCTGATTGCCGGCGTTTTCATGCTGGCATTTTGCGGATTGCGTGGTCGTAATATCCGGTACAGCCCACGTCAGCTAGCTCAAATGGCCACAGTCGGCGTGCTTCTGCTCATGGGCGGCAATCTCACCCTTTCATATGCGGAGAAATATGTGGCATCAGGTTTGGCAGCCCTGATCGTCGCGGTTACGCCACTTTGGTTCCTGGTGCTCGACACGCTATTGCTCGGCGATCACCATGTTTCAGTTCGCGGCAAAGCTGGACTTGGTCTGGGTATTGTTGGGCTGGTCGTGTTGTTGTGGCCGGACCTTACTACGACGACTTCATTCGGGCGAGTGCAATTGTGGGCTTCAATCAGCCTGCTGGGCGGGTCGTTCAGTTGGGCGTTGGGTTCGGTGCTGGCCAAGAAGTGGAAGTCCGCGGACGTAGACCCTTTCTCAGCGACGGCGTGGCAGATGATCGCGGCAGGCTTGGCGAATCTGTTATTCGCCATCGCAGCGGGAGATTTCTCGCGAGCAGTGTGGACGCCGCGCGGGATCGGCGCAACGTTGTATCTGGTGATTTGCGGATCGTGGATTGGATACACCGCGTATATCTGGCTGTTGAACCACGTTCCCACTGCAAAAGTTTCAACCTACGCTTATGTAAATCCGGTAGTCGCTGTTTTTCTGGGATGGCTAGTGCTGAGCGAGCATGTGGACAGATATATCCTCGCTGGCAGCGCCATCGTGGTAGCTTCGGTGATTCTTGTGACCAGCGCGCAGGTAACCAAGAAACCCGCCGTAGACAAGATCGCAATGGCGGAGACGACGGGAGATTAACTTCGACAATGGAGCGCGCTAGACCAGGTGTCCCGTCAAACACACCCGTCCCTCCAGCGGATTCATAGTCCCTTGCACCACAGGCACCATGTGCGCCAAGCGGTCATCAAAAAGCGTGAGCTGATCGTAAATCGGAGGAATCACTTCGAAGTACCCTTGCCACGCCTTGGGCTGCCGCGGCTCTAGCGCATCGAAAACTTGTTCTCTCGCCACGCAAGTCTGGCCGCCAGTGAACGCATTAGGGTTTCGAGTCAACGAATACACGTACCCATACACCCCGTTGCAACTGTCATTGTGTATCTCGTGGCGCATCCCGTCTAGATGGAGAGACAACCACGGCGAGCGCGGCGCAACTCCGTTCAACGCGGAGTCGCAAAGCGCTTCGAGCCGGGTCAAGAAGTCATCAACCAAATCCGCGCCCAGGACCTTAATCGCGTCAGTCCGCAGATAGCAGTACACCTCCGGCAGAAACCAGTAATCCCAACACTGATGTTCGCTCTGAAACGAATGCGCGCCGAAATCTCCCATGAAACGTTCGTATCTGTCCCGTGCCTCATCGGCGCGTTGCCAAAAATTCGCAATGACTCTGGTCCGAAACAGAGGGCTTTGCTCACGCGGAGATGTTGCTGCGGATTCACGCATAATGATGAGAGACAAGTGCGATGCTTCGCGGAATTGTATCGCATGATCTGACGCTCTGTTAGTGTGTTGATGAGGCCGGATCGAAGATAGAATCGAGCGTCTTTGCGCTCAATGCTTATGAACGCCACTAAAGCACCCATTACAACCACGCTGGTGGGCATGAACGTCTCGGTGTTCGCGGCCATGGTCCTGACGGGCGTGTCGCCGCTCGCACCGACCATCCCGCAACTGTTGAAGTGGGGAGCAAACTACGGGCCGCTTTCGCTGGGCGCGGAGCCTTGGCGCATCCTGGCGTCCAATTACGTTCATGGCGGCATCATTCACATCGCGCTTAACATGTGGTGTTTGTGGAATCTCGGGTTTCTAGCGGAGCGCATCTTCGAGCCTTGGACGTACGTTTTGACGTACACGGCCTGTGGGCTCGCTGGCAGTTTAGCGAGCCTGTGGCGACATCCAGGGGACGTCGGGGTAGGAGCCTCGGGAGCAATATTCGGACTGGCCGGAGCTTTGATCGCTGCTCTTTATCTCGGCCATTTGCCGATTCCGAAACAGGCAATGCAGAGCACTCTGAAAAGCCTGCTCGTCTTTGCCGGATACAATTTGTTCTTTGGCGCAGCGATCCGGATCGTTGACAATTCGGCGCACATTGGCGGACTCTTGGCCGGTCTCGCGATTGGCGCGGTGCTGTCGAAGCATCTGATGGCGCCGCCGGAAATACGTAATCGCTGGCGCAACGGAGTATTTGTCGCGGCTGCCATCGTGCTTTTTCTGGCTTTCGAATTGGTGAAGCGGGTAAGCGGGATGGCGCCACCGTAGTATTAGGCTCAGAGACGCGGGCGAGGGTGCCCGCGCCACACTTATTTATTTTTATTCGGTTCCTTCTTCCGGATCGTCGTCAGTCACTACTTCTACGCTGCGGCCGCGAACTGCGAAAGTAAACTTCTGGTCCGCTTGGGAAACAAAGCTTACTCGTGTAGGAGCGCGTTGCCACGCTGGCGGCGAACATTCCTCGCTGGACTTTTCATCGTTCGCGGCTTCGCCCAGAGGTTTTTTCAGGATGGGCTTACGGCGGCCGAGTTGCATGACGACGGCCAAGAGCTTGCTGCCATCGTCCGAGATGCCGCAGTACGCAACGTAGTCACGATACCAACTAGCTGAGGAAGTATCGGGATCGAACTCCGGCAAGCTGGCCTGCGAAATATGTCCAGTCACGCGATCGACGACGAGCCATCCGCCGCGCTGCCAGCTCCAACGCACGGTCGTTTCCTGCGGCAGAGTATCGTTCACGCGAACCACGCGTCGCACTACGAACACCTGCTCGGTTATTTCGTGCGGAACGCCAAAGGTGAATTCCTTCAATCGCGTATCCACATACAGCGGTCTGACTTTCAAATCCTCCGGCCGATCTCGGTCGAGATCGGCGGATGACTTGACGACGGTCCATTTGCCGAAAGCGGTAACGTGTGGTTTAGAGGCGCCGAGCGCTGTCGCAATCAGAAACACAAAGCAAATAGCAATACGAAAACGAGACTCCATCCAACGAGGCTAAGCATTGATTGGCTAACTGCGCAAGGTCAGATCGCACATTGCTCGCCGGATTTCCCAAAACGGGGCGCTCAAAAACTGAACCGGTTCTTGCACGGACAACAAAGCGGAGTATCTGAGTTAACGCTAAATCCGTTACAATAAGAAAGCGCTCGCTCGCAGTTTATGAGCCCTCCCCACAAATTCCGGACATCCCCTGCCAGTCATTCTTCGTCTTACAAAGAGATGGGGGAACTTTCGCCGCGTCGCGCTCCACGTGTATTGGTTGTCGACGACAACCCGGACACCATGATGTTGATGCGCGAGTTGCTGTGCACTCGAGGTTACGAGGTGATCGCGGTTGCGGACGCGACTCGGGCGGAAAGTGAGATTCAGCGGGAACTTCCCGACCTCATTCTTTCCGATGTTGTTATGCCCGGCAAGTCAGGCTACGAGCTGTGCCGCGAACTGAAGGAGAACCCTGATACTCGCCTGATTCCTTTTGTGTTGATTACGGGGCTGAGTGATCGCGAGGATAAGCTGCGGGGAATCGAAGCCGGGGCCGACGACTTTTTGAATAAACCCATTTTTTCTGAAGAGCTCTTTGCCCGGGTCAAGTCACTGCTCAAACTTAAAGAGTTTACCGATGAACTGGAGACTGCGGAATCGGTAATTTGTACGTTGGGATTGAGCGTGGAGAGTCGCGATCCCTATACCGAGGGTCATTGTGAACGGCTGGCGGAGAATGCGAGCAGCCTGGGGCGCCATCTTGGTCTCAGTGAAGAGTCGATTATCGCGTTGAGGCGTGGCGGCTATTTGCACGACTTGGGGAAAATCGCGGTTCCCGACGACATTCTGAAAAAGGGAACCAACCTGACCGAAGAAGAGTGGGCCATTATGCGGCAGCATCCGGTGACCGGAGAAAACATTTGCCGGCCGCTGAAATCGTTGCGGCTTGTGCTGCCCATCATACGCAATCACCATGAGCACTCGGATGGCAGCGGCTATCCGGATGGACTGCAGAAGTCGGAAATTCCTCTCCTCCCGCGAGTCCTGCAGGTGGTCGACGTGTACGATGCCCTGCGGACGGCACGACCCTACAAGTCGGCGCTCAGCCACGAGCAGGCTGCTTTTACCATGCGCCAGGAAGCCAGTGGAGGACTGTGGGATGAAGAACTGGTGGCGGAATTCTTGTCGATGTTGGAGAAACAGCGGCAAGTGGCGTAATCGCTGTCAGCTGTCAGCTTTCAGCATTCGGGGATTGGATTTACCACGCACCCGTCTTTCGCGGCTTGACTATAATGGCGCAATCCCCGACACTAGCGTCTCGCAGCTGAAAGCTGATGGCTGAATCTTGGAACCTGCCACGTATAGCATCATCCTCCCGGCCTACAATGAAAGCGCGCGCATCGCGGCCACGCTGGATAAAATTCTCGCGCACGCCACCGAGCGCGGCTGGAATGTGGAAGTCATTGTCGTGAACGACGGTTCGACCGACCCCACCGCCCGGATCGTTCTCGGGTATGCGAAGAACCATGCCGTACTGCGGCTGCTCGAGAATCCCGGAAATCGCGGCAAAGGATTCAGCGTCCGAAACGGAATGCTGCACGCGAAAGGCGATGTTCTGCTCTTCAGCGATGCCGACTTGTCCTCGCCCATTGAGGAAGCGGATAAACTGTTCGCTGCCCTTGCGAAGGGCGCAGACATCGCGATCGGATCACGATGGATGGATCCGCGGCTGCAGATTCGCCGGCAGCCGCTATATCGCCGGCTCTTCGGACGAATCTTCAATCTGGCGTTGCGCGTTGTTTTGGGTTTGCAGTTCAAAGATACTCAATGTGGCTTTAAAGCTTTTACGCGCCACAGCGCGCAGGCAATCTTTTCGCAGCAGAAAATCGAGCGCTGGGGATTTGATCCTGAACTGCTCTATTTGGCTAGAAAGTTTGGCTTCAAAGTCCGCGAAGTTCCTGTCGCTTGGTCGCATCGCGAAGGAACGCGCATCCACCCGCTGCGCGACGGCATCCGCATGTTTATTGAGGTCCTGAAGGTTCGCTGGTACGCGCTGAAGGGAAACTACGTTCCTTCGAATGCTGTTTCTCAACTGCTATAGCGGTTGCGAAAAAACCGATTTTTTGTGGCGCAGAGCTTGAGCTCTGCGGTATCTTTCGGGAGAGTTTTCTAAATCCAAACCCTAAGCGGCCTGCTCCGAGGATTTCGGAATCTTGCCCTGGAACGCGAGCAGCGCATCATCCAGAGTGGGATGAACATCGAAAACCGATAGCAAGTTCGTCAGCGCGAGCATGTGCTGGATCCGAGGATTCAGCCCAGCTAGTTTCAGCGAGCATCCGCCGGCTCGAATCCACATATGCACAACCACTAACTCTCCCAGCCCGGCGCTGTCTATCGCTTCCAAGCCGCTAAAGTCGACCACGACTTGACGCGCCTGGGGCAGAAGTTCGGCCATTTTTTGCGAGAACGCCGTGGCTTCGTCGCGATAAGTGAAGCGACCTCTGCAGAAAAGCACTGTGACGTCGTTGATTGCGCGGGTTTCCAGATCTAACTTCAAACTACGCTCCTCGTTCGGCTGTCGGCGCGGGCCCCGGGCGCACACTGCTCCGTTCGTTATTTTGAAATTGATAATACTGGGTTGGATGTTCGCGGGTCGGTTCCACGACTGTGAAAATCTAGTTAATTATTTGAGGCCTGGGAAAGGCGACTTTCTGCAAACCCGTTTCTCAGCAACACGCAGAATAACGTCCGCATCTCAACTGGGATTGTGATTCATTTCCAAATCAATGCGGTTGCCGGCAACATGAATCAGACCATGGTTTCAACTTGAGTCGGCACGACTGAATGCTGGCTGCATCTTTCAAGGATGTCGGGCACTTCAAACAAGGCTCGATTCGAATACGCGCTGGCATTGCGTCGGAGTTGATCGAAAGTCGTACTCTCGAGCAGTCTCTGAACTGTCGGCGCAATTTCCCGAAAGCTGGAGACGACAATTCCAAAACCGTTTTCCGTCAGCCATTCCGCGTTGTAGCGTTCTTGCGGCAGCGTCTTTGCGTTGCATTCCACGATCACGGGTAAGTGGAACTGCAGAGCTTCACTGATGGAGCCGGGCCCCGGTTTGCCGATGAAGAAGTCCGCCAATGCCATGTAGGACTCTACATTCTGGGTGAAGCCTTGAACCGCAATCGGTTTCCTGGTTTTCAAACTCTTAAGCTGAGCAGCGAGTTCCTGATTATGTCCGCAAAGCATAATCAACTGCACGCCACTGTTGCTTTCATCCAAGCGTTGGGCAATATCAAACATGACTCGAGGCCCGTGGCCTCCGAAGAGCACAATTCCGGTTGGACAATCCGGCTCAAGACCAAGTCGCTCGCGTTCCGAAACGCGATCCACAGCAATCGTCTGATAAAACTTCGGCTTCAAAACCATTCCCGACGTCGCAAAGATATGGTCCGCAGGGTGGCCGAGCGCCAGGGCCTGCTGCTTAGCCCGCTCGGTCGCGACAATGACGTATTCGGATTCGCGCTCGATCCAGAAATGGGGCGGGTAATCCGCAAGATCCGTGAGCAACGTGACAAAGGGAATTTTTTCTAGGCCTCGAAGACTCTCGGCAATCGCTCGATTGAAGTGCGGGATTACCGAGAGCACAAGATCCGCCGGATGCTCCGCCCAATAAGCTCGCAGAGCCTTCACCACCCAAGGATGAGCGGCGCGAATTGCTCCCAGCAGGACAACCAATAGCTGCGGCGTAAACCGCGTCCAACCCTTTCGCAGAATCAGGTTGTAGGTATCTTCGATGTGCAGGCCCGTGACTTTGTGAAGCACATCCAGCGGACCGAGCAAGTCTTGAATATTTAAAAGACTGACGTCCCAGGGCCGGTCCTGCACCGTGAGAGTGGCCTTCAGAGCGTCAGCAGTACTGCGGTGTCCGCCACCGGCGTGGTGGAAAGCGATTGTCAGTTTGCGCAAGGAGCTCCTGACGTGGCATTGCCTCGGCGAACGGCGTCAGCCAACAATATTTTAGTATTGTGCATCTCGGCTACGCGGGCTCAAACGCGAATTCAGAATCAGCTTCGACGGGTTCTTCGCCGAATTCGTGATTCTCAGGTCGATCTTGATATTCATGAATTCGCGCTCCCGCCGAATCGATCGTAATGTACGTAAGTCTCTCGTCCACCCATCCACCCGCATTGTAATAATGGATGCCGTCCTTTTCCTCGTGCATGGCCTCGTGAGTGTGTCCGCAGAAAATGCGAACCGCCTTGCGCAAGCGGGCGTGAAACAGCGCTCCTGACGCGACTTTGTGCGACAGGCGCAACCAGCGAGTGTTCATACGGTCGATGAATCGAACTACTGGTTTCCCCTTGACATCGAGCCGTTGCAACATCAGATACAGCAGAGTTCCGAAATAATTGAGACGAACGTTGTTGGCCAGTAGCCGGTCAAATTGATGGCCATGAATGGCCACGTGGCGCATTCCGCCGTATTCCCACTCGTACTCTTGATACACGCGAATTCCAACCAGGTGCGACATAATATCGGTGAGACCCTGGTCGTGATTCCCCTCGACCCAGACTACTTCCAGGTCGCGTCTAGGATTGGAAAGCTTGCGAATGTATCCGAGAAATTTCCAATGTTCCTTGGTCAGCCTGCGGAAATTGAGGTCGGCGAAAATGTCGCCCAGAAGTATCAGCCGCCGGAAGCGGTTCTGCTTCAACACGCAAGTGGCCTCGCGCGCGCGACTGGTGTCCGATCCCAGATGGACGTCGGAAAGGATCAGCGTATCGTATACGGGCGGATCCATACCTCATTTTTAGTTCGGGGATGTTACGGGATGATGAAATGAAGATGACAATCTGGTAAACAAGCATCCACGAAGGTAACAACGCGTGGTTGTAGGACAACGAAACGGCACGATTCGGTGGCGTTCGCCTAGTCACCGATCCCAGCAAAGCAACTATTTCTGCGGTACGTATTCCTTCGGAGGGGCAGCGCCTTCGCCGAAGAAATATTGCTCCATTTGTTTGACGATGGCTTCCTGATCCTCTCTGCGCGCAGGATTCAGGCGATACTCGTTGAGCAGCATCTTGCAGAATTCCGTCCATCCCTGCCACGCTTGCTGGGAGACGTTGTCGTAAATCTTCTTGCCAAATTCCGTGTCAAATGGTGGCTCATCCAACCCCGGAAGGTCTTTGTGCAATTTGACACACAAAACCCTGTGTTCAGCCATATTTCTCCTCAAAATTCCCACGAATTATCTCATGTAAAGCTAGAAAGCTTCAGGCTTCGGGCGTCAGGTTCTGTTTTCTCATGGCCTTAAGCCCGATGCCTGAACTTTTTTACTCCACAAACACCACCAGAATCCTTCCGTCTGATTTATATCCGTCCCCCGTGGCATTCTTCGCGTCCTGCACCGGATTCGGCGGAAGGTAGTACGACATGCTTTTCACTTTGTTTGTCTTTTGCAGACTGGCGCCAATATTCTCTCTTTCGCCGTCGACGTTCGGATCAATCTTGTGTGTGACGCTGCCATTGCGTTTGTCTTTGGCAAACCCAATGTCGTGCGTCCCTGCGCCTACCCACACGGTTTGTCCGTTCCAGGTAAATTGCGCCTTCCACAGTCGGAAGTGATGCCGGCTCGCTACCATCGCGATGGGCTCGGCCTCCTCATACCCGAAATCCTGAGGCCGATTGAATAGGTAGAGCGTGCTCATTGGCATCGCCAGGTAATCTTTGTTTTCGTAAGTCATCGTCGCGGCTTCGAGAACCGCCTTCTTGTCATTGGTGTCGGCCACGTGGAAGTTGGCCGCGTCGAGCGCACTCTGTACCTGCTGCTGCGAGCCGATGAGAACAAAATTCACCATGTCCCCGAGGTTCTTGAACTGATCATTCACGCGGCGCGGCAGTCCGTCAATATCCTTACGGAGCCCCGCATCCAAAGGCGTGTTGGAGATTTTCAAAGGAGCCGCTGTCGTCGAACCCGGCTGTTGGACGCCTAACTGTCCGGCAAGAAAGATCCCCGCGGCAGTCACCAATTGTTGCTTCAAAACATCTCCACGGCTCGACGCCGCCTGCGCCTGGCGATGAACTTTGACTTCGAAGCTTCCCTTGCACGGCGGCTTGGCCCCGGCATTGACTCCGAGAAACAAATGTCCGGCAGCATCGACGGTTACTTCTTTGCTGGTCCCAATCACAAGTGGATTCCCTTGCGCCTGCAGTTTGGCGATCAAAGCTCCGGGAAGCGCGTCAGCTACGGGAAGGCCTTGGGCGGATGCACCGCTCACGCCCTGCGGATCGCATTTGCCACTCGCTGTGATATTGAGAACATCGCCCGCTTTAAGATCGACGTTGGTGTCGGTCCAGGCCTGANCGGTCGAAACATCAAAAGAATAGTCGTTGGCGGTCTCGGGCGTAGTCTGTGCCAAACCTTGGCACACACCAAGAGACGCGATTGCCACAACGTTGAGCGCCAAAATCCAGCGCTTCATCAGCCACCCCCGTGAGAGAATCCGGACCTCAGGGGAAGGCCCGGCTTTGTTTATATTATGCACCAGCGGCACGGCAGGTTGCACCGGCAGGGATCGTCGTAATTCAGGCGCATTGCCCCATGCCGTGGCACTTTCGGCGGGAGGACGAGCACTTTCCAGGCTCGGCCAGCTTGCCGTCGGGTCCAATGCAAGCCTGCGTGTGGATGCACCAGAACAAACCTTCATTTGAGGGAGGAACAGTTGGATCGGCCTCGGCGAGAATGAATTGCGCCTTCCAGCGCAGGGACGGGCACAAGTCCGGATCATTCGTATTAAAGCGATCGGATTCCTGAACCAGTGATTGCCTGATCACGCAGCACCTCCCGAAGCGGCTTTCATGATAGCGCGTTTCACTGCAACTTTTGCAAGTTGCACTTTGTAGGCGTTGTGGCTCAACGGCGTCGCATTCCGCAGGGCGGCGTCCGCAGCGGCTTTCGCGCTGTTTTCGGAAACGCTCTTTCCCGCCAACGCATGCTCGGCCTCTGGGGAGCGCCAGGGAATGGGTGCCACGTATCCGATCACGATTCTCGCGGATTGAACCGAGGAACCATTCGTGACAAGCCCCACGGCGGCTACAGCCAGCGGCCAGTCGAATGCCTGCTTTTGTCGAATCTCGTAGTGAGAGACCTTCAGTTCACCCGGCGGAGGCAGAATTATTTCCGCGACGATCTCGTTCGGCTTGAGGTCGTGCTCGCGCTCGGTGCCGACTTTCGGGATCACGTAAAACTGCTCCAGCGGCATTTCGCGTGAGCCCTTTGGTCCAACCAGCCGAATCGTAGCGCCGTATGCAATCAGCACTGGAACAATTGTGGAAGGACTTACAAACTTGGCCGGACCACTGTTGCCGAGGATCGCATGATATCGATTCTCGCCTGCAGCCACCAATTCCTTTCCCGACTCGTCTTTGGGAAGCAGTCCAAAGCCGCCACGAAAATACCAGCAGCGAGGGCGCTGGCAAAGATTGCCGCCGATCGTGGCCATATTGCGAATCTGTGGGCTGGCAGCCTCGTTGAGCGCATCGGCTATCGCGGGATAGTCCTTGACCACATTCACATTGTCAGCCAGGTCACCGAGCGTAGTAAGAGCTCCGATGCGCAGTCCCTGCGACGAGACCGTGACGCCGTTCATTTCCGCGATCTGCTTGATATTTACCAGACGTTTGGGATGAACAACATCGTCTTTCATCAGGGCGAGCAAGTCCGTGCCGCCAGCTAGGATTTCAGCTTGTCCCCATGCGGTTCCTAAGAGTCCCACGGCTTGTTCTTTGGTGGTCGGACTCGCGTATTCAAACGGTCGCATTTACGCACCTGCCTTCTGGTCCATATCTTTTTGGTTAAGCGCGGCGAGCACTTTGTCGGGTGTGATGGGCAAAAACGAAACCCGCGCGCCGATCGCGTTTGCCACTGCATTCGCAATCGCAGCTCCCGGAGAAATCACCGGCGGCTCGCCCAATCCGATCACGCCGCGCTCGTCATACCCTTTGCCCGTCATCATATGAACTACCAGCTCGGGGATGTCGTTGAGCCCGGCCAGTCGATAAAACTCCATATTTGGATTGAGCATGCGGCCCGTCGCCTGGTCCATCACTTTTTCCTCGAACAGCGCATAGCTGATGCCCATGGCGAGCGCGCCGTAACAACTGCTCTCGGCCGTCTTGAGGTCGATGATCAAGCCGCAATCCTGCACCGCCACCATTTTCTTTATTTTCACGACGCCGGTCTCGATATCGACTTCAACATCCGCCATTCCGACTCCACCCACGCCGCTATTGGTGAGGTCGGGGTGATTCTTGCCGGCGATCTGATCGTTGTGTCCGCGCGCGGTGACTGGCATGGCGCCGATCTTTGAGCAAGCCTGCTTCCAGTTCAGCGAGCGGCTCGGATCGCTCTTCACCCGCACCGTACCATTCGTGCATTCGAGATCGTCAGGCTGTGCGTTGAGAGCGGGAGCGACTTTGGCGAAGAGCGCTTCGCGGGCGTCCACCGCGGCGCGCCGAGTGGAAGAACTCACTCCGCCCGGCGTAGTCGAACCGCCGGAACCGCCAGATGGCGGATAGAGAGTGTCACCGATGTAAAGATTAATCGCTTCGATTGGAATGCCCAGCGTCTCGGCCGCAACGATGATGATCGTGGTTCGAGTGCCTGTACCGATGTCCTGCGTTCCCATCTTTACATCGACCGAGCCGTCGGGATGAATCGTCAAATCGCAATCGCTCGCGTGACCGCGTCCGCCCCAGGTGTGAATCGAGAGCCCGAGACCGCGAGCCACGCTTCCCGAAACATTCTGACCACGCGGACGCCACTTCTCCTTCCAGCCCATCAGATCAGCCGCGATTCCAAGTTCTTCGCGATAAACGTCGCGACGCGGACCGGTAATCTCAAGGTTCTTCAGCCAAAGATCCAGCGGATCCATGTTGAGTTTAGCGGCGAGATCATCGAGTGCTCCCATCGTTATCACCGCTGCCTGCGGATGGTTGGGAGCACGCCACGCACGAGCGGGGCCAATGTTATTACGAATAGCAGTGTGTTCTTTGTGCTGATTAGGAATGCCAAACACGTAAGGAATCGGCGGCATGCCGCCGCCACCGGGACCTCCGGTTCCCCAGGATTGCGATTGCCATCCTGTGATGGTGCCCTCTTTGGTGGCGGCCACTTTCACTCGGGCGTACGCCGAAGGCCGCGCGCCCGCGACTTTCAACTCCGCGTCACGCTCCAACATCATTCGCACTGGCCTTCCGCCCGCTTTTCTTGAAAGCCGCGCAGCCGCGATATCCCAGCGATCGGCGGCAAATTTGCTGCCGAAACCGCCGCCCATGTTGTCTTGATGAACTCGAATGTTGGCCGCTTCAATTCCCAGCGGATCCGCCATCTGCGCCGCAATGCCCGACACGTTTTGCGTGGAAATGTGAGTGAACAGATGATCTTTGTCCGTCCACTCTGAAACAGAACCGTGAGGTTCAAGGCAACAATGAACGATCACTGGAGCACCGTAAAGACCTTCAGAAACGACTGCAGCCTCGGCAAACGCTTTATCGGGATCTCCGCTGGTCTGCGCCGCGGTTTTTTGATACGCGGAATGTCCGCCAGCCTGCCCCTTGTGATATTCCGCTTTCTGGATCGCTGCAAGAACCGCCTCAGACGCGCCTTCCCCCTTCATGTCGTTCAGGAAATCCTCGTCGACTTTGAAGGTGACGCCATGCTCCTGAAGATATTTGACGATCTGCGCGTCGGGAGTCTGATTGCTTACGGCGTCATCAATATCGTCGTCGCTCATGGGGCCCGGAGCTTCGCCAGCGCCTGCGGGCGGCTCGGCGTCGCTAACCAGATAGGGCATCGGTTGATAGTTCACCTTAATCAGCCGAACCGCATCTTCTGCCGTGGACTCATCGACCGCGGCGACGGCAACGACTTCATCTCCCGCCCACTGCGCGGTCGTGCCGGCTTTCTGAATAATCTGGACCGCCTTCACGCCTGGCATCTTCTCGGCTGCGCTGATATCAATGCTGACAATCTTCGCTTTCGCATAAGGCGCGCGCAGAATTTTTCCGAAGAGCATGTTACTGCCGTGATAGTCATAGGCGTATTTGGCGCGGCCGGAAACTTTGAAGGGCGCGTCTACGCGCGAGATGCGCTTGCCGATCAGGGTGCGATGTTCAGCATCGGGCCAATTGTAGTCGGGCATGGCTCACACTCCTTTCTGCGCCATCTGCGCAATTGCCAGATGGATTCCGTGATAAGTGCCGCATCGGCAAACGTTGCCGCTCAAGCCGTGACGAATTTCTTCGGGAGTCGCATTCGGGTGCTTGTCCAGCACTGCCTTGAAAGCCACGACGAACCCGGACGTGCAAAAGCCGCACTGCGAAGCGTCGTTATCGACGAACGCTTGCTGAATGGGATCGAGGTTGTCGCCCTGCATCAGCGCCTCAACGGTTGTAATTGGTTTGTCCTGTGCTTCAATCGCCAGAATCGAGCACGCGTAAACTGGCTTGTCGCCCAGGATCACCGTGCAGGCTCCGCATTCGGCGCGATCGCACACGCGCTTCGCACCGGTGATCTCAAGCTGATCACGCATCGCATCGAGCAAAGTGACGCGAGGCTCAAGCTGCAGGCTATGCTTCTGTCCGTTAATGGTGAGTTCGACCGGAACTTTTCCCGGGCCGTAAACCTTAACCGGCACGCCTGCCGCCTGCACGACTTTCGTGCCGAGAATCGGAACAGCGGCAGCCGAAATCGAAGAAATCTTCAGAAAGTCGCGGCGGGAAACCCCGGAGCTGTCATCAACTTTTTCTTTAGGATCGCGGTCTAGTACGTCGTGGTCTTGCATTCGTAATCTCCGACGGAAACCTGTAAGCAGAACAAGAATTAGACACGATAAACACTGTTTCGGATAGTGGAATTAGATGCTCGATGTCGACAACTTATTTGCCTCTTAGCGGCAGAAAAAGTATACAACCGCCAGGAACACGCTGTGCACTATCAGTCCGGCTCATGACGCAATCGCGACGTTTTTGATCTTGCGACCGACACGGATTACTAAATCTATTGGGAGGGATAGCGGAACTTCAAGGCGCGTTTCCGTTTTCCCATCGATGCTGACAGCCTTTTGTTTTATCTTCCTCGATCCGTCACTCACGGAATCGGCTAGGCCGCATCGCGCTAGCAGTTTGTCGAGTCGAATCGGCCAACGTCCGTCTTGCAGGCGGATTCCTGTCAGACCCTCAGGCTCCACTTCCTGTCGTTCTATATCTGCCGGCGTTTGGTTCTTCTGGAACTGCTTTGCCCAATCCTCTCCCGCTTTCACCGCAGCCTCTCCCGAATGAAAATCCGCCACAATCCGCCGCGCCAACTCTTTCTTCGCCTGCATGGGATGAGTCTCGCGCTTCATCTTCTCGATCTCGGTCATCGACACATCCGTCAGCAACTCGTAGTAGCGCCACATAATTTCGTCAGAGACCGACATGATTTTCCCGTACATCTCAAGCGGGGGCTCGTGTATGCCGATTGCGTTGCCCAGCGACTTCGACATTTTCTGCACGCCATCCAGACCCTCCAGAATCGGCGTGGTGAGCACCACTTGCGGTTCCTGGCCGTAGGCACGCTGCAATTCGCGTCCTACGAGCAGGTTGAATTTCTGATCCGTCCCGCCCAGCTCGACATCGGCTTCGAGAGCAACCGAGTCGTAGCCTTGCGCCAGCGGATAGAGCAATTCGTGCACGGCAATCGGCTTTTCTTCGAGGAAACGTTTATGAAAATCCTCGCGTTCGAGCATCTGCGAGACCGTGTACTTGGCCGCGAGACGGATGAAATCGTCGGCGGTAAACTTCGAAAACCATCGCCGGTTGAAATCGATCACCGTCTTTTCCGGATCAAGAATCTTGAACACCTGGGCCTTGTATGTTTCCGCGTTCTGTTCAATCTGCTCGCGCGAAAGCGGCGGACGCGTGGCCGATCTCCCGGTCGGATCGCCAATCATTCCGGTGAAATCGCCGATCAGGAAAATCACCGTGTGACCCAGGTCCTGAAAGTGTTTCAGCTTGCGAAGCACCACTGTGTGCCCAAGATGCAGGTCCGGCGCGGTGGGATCCATGCCGAGCTTTACGCGCAGTGGTTTACCGGTAGCGCGGGACTTTTCCAGCTTGGAGCGCAGCTCGCCTTCGCGAATGATTTCCGCGCTGCCCTTTTTTATGTAGGCCAACTGCTCATCGACGGGTGCGAAGTTTGACATGAACTTTCGATTATAAGCAATGTTCTGCCCAGCACTCTGTCGAGCTGCGTGCGCCTAGCTCCCTTTCAACCGTCGCCCCACTATCTCAAACTTGCCTTGTAGAACAATATTGATTGCCTCAGAGTACGCAATGTGCTCCTGCTCAAGGATGCGGGCTGCGAGGCTGTGTTCGTCGTCGGTATCGAGCACCGCGACTGTTTTCTGCAAAATGATGGCGCCGTGGTCGAGTTCTTCGTCCACGAAGTGCACAGTACAACCCGAAACTTTCACGCCGTACGCGAAGGCTTGTTCCTGCGCCTCAAGTCCGGGGAACGCGGGCAACAATGATGGATGAATGTTAAGTATGCGGCGCGGAAACTGCTGCACAAACCACGGCGAGAGCAGCCGCATGTATCCCGCAAGGCACACGAGATCAACCCTGTGCTTCTCGAGCGCGGCGACGACTTCACGATCATGCTCAGCCCGGTCCTTATTCTTAGACGGAATCACTAACGCGGCGAGGCCCAGCCGACGGGCAGTGTCAATACCTCCCGCATCCTCCCGATTGGAAATAACAACAGCGATGCGCGCATCCGGAATACGCCCGGCCGCGACATTGTTTGCAATGGCCTCGAAGTTCGAACCGCGTCCGGAGAGCAGGATGCCGAGATTCTTCATTGGGTAGTTGAGTCGTTACACATCAGCATTCGGCCAGCGGCTATCATAATTCAACTTGCACGCCGGCTCGCCGGTTTGCTACCGTCCCGAGTGGTCCGATATAGTTTTAAAGGCATGTACAAAGACTTCCATGCTCTGGACCGTTGGACTAAGAGAGACGTGCACTGCATTTATCAAGCGTTGATAGTAGCGATTGCCACGCGTCACGCGGATGCGGTGGACATTAAATTTCTGGTCGACGGTCGCCCCGTCTGGATCGCACTACCCCACCCTGCGTGGGTCGAATACCAGAAACGCACAGGGAAATTGATTACCGATCCACTCGCCGTAGAGATTGCCGGGCACTATCTCAAATACATGCTGGAATCGGGCGAGGGAGTGGATCGTGAGATGTATTCGCTGACCGTGGCCCAGACGCTTGAGCATCTGGAAGCGGCGGTGGAAGAGAAAGTTGGTTCCCAGCCCGTAGGGTAGCGCAGCCTACGCCTTTCCATTCTCGTCGCAAAGGTTCCACGCGTGATCTCGCAATCCGCAGTTCGCAACAGGGAGACGTTACCATGGCCAGTACCACGATAGAGGTTGAAACAACGGCGCACGACCATAAGCATCCTAAACTGGCGCGTTGGGTGGAAGAAGTTTCTCGGTTGTGCAAACCCGATCGGGTTCACTGGTGCGATGGCTCGCCCGAGGAGTATCAAGCGATGTTGCGGCTGATGACCCTCACCGGTACGGCCATCCCGTTGGACCCATCGAAGCGCCCCAACAGTGTGCTGGTTCGCTCGGATCCCGCTGACGTAGCCCGCGTCGAAGATCGAACTTTCATCTGCTCCCGCACCAAAGAAGAGGCCGGTCCCACCAACAACTGGGAAGATCCTGCAAAGATGAAGCAGAAGCTCACCGAACTCTTTACCGGTTCCATGGTTGGCCGCACCATGTACATGATTCCCTACAGCATGGGTGCGATCGGCTCGCCTATGGCCAAGATCGGAGTCGAAATCAGCGATTCGCCATACGTAGTCGCTAATCTTCACCTGATGGCGCGCGTCGGCGCGAAGGTGCTCGAGGTTCTCGGCGATCAGGGCGAGTTTGTTCGCGGGCTGCATTCCGTGGGTGCTCCACTCGCTGCGAACCAACAGGATTCAACCTGGCCGTGCAATGCGGCTCACAAATACATTTGCCATTTTCCGGAGACGCGAGAGATTTGGTCGTATGGTTCCGGTTACGGTGGAAATGCTCTGCTCGGAAAAAAGTGCCACGCCCTGCGCATTGCCTCGGTGCAGGCGCGTGACGAGGGGTGGATGGCCGAGCACATGCTCATCCTCAAGCTAATCAGCCCGTCAGGACGAGTGAAATACATGACGGGAGCTTTTCCTTCCGCTTGTGGCAAGACCAACCTCTCGATGTTGATTCCGACGATTCCCGGTTGGAAAGTGGAGACCATCGGCGACGACATCGCATGGATGAAATTCGGCGCCGATGGCCGGCTCTACGCCATTAATCCCGAGTTCGGATTTTTCGGCGTCGCGCCGGGCACCAGCATGAAGTCGAACGCCAACGCCATGCTCACGGTGGCTCACGATTGTATTTTTACCAACTGCGCCATGACGCCGGATGGCGATGTCTGGTGGGAGGGAATGACCGAGAAAAAGCCCTCCGAGTTAGTGGACTGGCTAAGGCGGCCATGGACGCCGGATTCGGAACGCAAGGCAGCCCATCCGAATGCGCGCTTCACCGTGGTTGCCAAGCAGTGTCCGGTGATCGCGCCGGAGTGGGAAGATCCTAAAGGCGTGCCCATCGATGCGATCCTGTTTGGCGGCCGCCGCGCCGGAATTGTTCCGCTGGTCACGGAAGCGTTCAACTGGCAGCATGGCACGTTCCTGGGCGCAACCGTTAGCAGCGAAACCACTGCTGCGATCACCGGAAAAGTAGGCCAGTTGCGCCGCGACCCGATGGCCATGCTTCCCTTCTGCGGATACCACATGGGCGACTACTTCTCGCACTGGCTCAAGATGGGCGCCGGTTCCGACGCGTCCAAACTGCCAAAGATTTGTTACGTGAACTGGTTTCGCCAGGACAAAACCGGCAAATACCTATGGCCCGGCTACGGAGAAAACAGCCGCGTGCTGAAATGGATTTTCGAGCGCTGCGACGGCAAAGTGCATGCAAAAGAGACGCCCATAGGACGTATTCCAGACCCGGCCGATCTCGACACCAAAGGTCTTGGCATCAACAGTTCCAATGTAGACGAACTGCTCAGCGTGGATATCGAAGGCTGGCTAGCGGAGGTTCCGCTAATCAAAGAGCACTTCGCGAAGTTCGGTGACCACCTGCCGAAAGGGCTGCAAGACGAAGTTGCGGCGTTGGAACAACGACTGAAGTCGGCAAAGCGGTAGTGTGCGTACTTCAACAGTCGTCATCAGAACGGAGTCGAGGGATCTCGTGTTTCTATCCCTTCCCCGTCAATGCCTTCCGGATTCCGGCCACAGCCATCATTCGTCCCGTCGCCCCCTTTTCCGCTCGATATGAAAAAAGCAGGTCCGGACGGCATGCCGTACACAACGGCGATGCGCTGATGTTGTTTGGCGAAACGCCAGCATCGATGAGTTGATGGCGATTGGCTTCGACCAGATCCAGAAAGATTTTTGTTGGCAGTTCACTGTGCCCCGGAGCCCGCGCCGTCATGAACAGCAACGGATACTTTTCGCGAACCGGGTCCGACTCTTTGATCTCGCGAAACAACTTCTCTGCATAAGCAAACTGCGATTCGAACTGCTGGCGCACTTCCGGCCCAACGTCGTAGCAGCAAGCGTGGATGCCAGAGCCGATGGTAGCTTTGACATTCTTCGGCAGCGTTCCGAAGCAACGGCGCATTTCTCCAACGCCTTTTTCGACGATGCGTTTGACCGTGCCACGCCAACCAGCGTGAAACACTCCCACGGCTCTCTGCTTGGTATCGACGAGGATAACGGGCAGGCAATCAGCCGTTTGGATGCCCAGCAGAATGCCGGGCAGGCGAGTAATGAGGCCATCGCCAACTAAAGGTTCCTTCGGCAGTTCATTTACACAGTGGATGAGATCGGAATGAATCTGCCGCAGAGTAACCATGGGCCATTGTTTCTTGTCACTGAGGGCGCCAAGCTGCGACAGGAAAGCCGCTCGGTTGCGTTCGACTGCAATGCGCGAATCCTGTTGGGTGAATCCAAGGTTGAAAGTCTTCCCCCCATAAGCGCGAGAAAATCCGCCAGCTCGCGTGCTGAATCCATGAATCATCCATGGAATGCGAGCCAGGATTTCTGAACGAAGGATACTCGGTTGGGCTTTTTCGGCACTCTTGATGGGCACCACAACATATTAACAATCGAGTCCGGCCAGTCTGGGACTCAGCGCGTGCCAATCCGTGGCCTGCTCGTAGGCATACGCAAGCTGCAGAACTCGTTCTTCCCGCCAATGCGGACCGATAATCTGAAGTCCGATGGGAAGACCTGCGCTCGTAAATCCGCACGGAATTGAGATCGCGGGAAGTCCCCAAACATTTGCGGGTCGCGTATTTCTGAGCAGGACGAGTTCACATGGGCGAAGAGCGTCCGGATTGCGTTTCAAGTCAGCAATCGCGGGCGCGGGAATTGGCGTCGTCGGGGTCACAAGAACGTCAACATTCTCAAAAACTTTGCGAATTTCACTGCGGGTTTGTTTCAGTTCGCGCCCTGCCTCCTCCACCTGCGCGGCACTGATCGCCTCGCCAGTCCGGATGCGGCGCAAAGTTTCCGCTTGATACAGATGAGGACTCCTTAAGACAAACTCGCGGTGATAGGCGTAGGACTCCGCCGCCTGCAATGTCCGGTCGGTAGGGACATCAATCTCGATCTCGAACAAATCGTTGCCTAGGGCTCTCAGTACGCCAAGCGCCTCTTCAACTGCGGTCGCAACTTCTGGATCGAGATCCTCGTAGAAGAATTTCCTGGGCACGCCAATCCTCAGTGGCGTCAATCGTTCGCGGATAGCAGCGAAGTAGTCGCCCACCGGCGCGTTTACGCCGTTCTCGTTGTGCCCTGCGATCGCCTGCAACATGACCGCGCCATCCGAAACCGTGCGTGCGATCGGACCGACGTGATCGAGCGACGGCGAGAGCGGGATTATCCCACGCGCGCCGATTCGTCCGTAAGTTGGCTTCAGTCCCACAACTCCGCAAAGCGCAGCAGGTTCGCGAACCGAACCGGCAGTATCGGTAGCAATCGCGCCGTAACACAGGCCAGCGGCCACCGATGCAGCCGAGCCTCCCGATGACCCTCCGGCAATGCGGGCCGGATCCCACGGATTATGAACTTCGCCGTAGTAGCTGATCATCGAACTGCCACCATAGGCGAACTCATGCAGGTTCTGTTTTCCCAAGAAAATAACCCCAGCGTCTTTCAGTGGCCGCACGACTTCAGCATCTTCTTCCGGGATGCGATCCTTGAACACAGCGCTGGCGGCGGTCGTGCGGATTCCGGCCGTATCGATGAGGTCCTTCAACGCCAACGGTATCCCGTGCAAGGGCCCACGCCAATTTCCATGCAAGATTTCTTCTTCGGCCTCGTGCGCCTGCGCGAGCGCCGAGTCTGATGTGACCGTAATGAATGCGTTGAGTGTCGAGTTGAGTTTTTCGATCTGCGCCAGGCAGTTCTTCGTCAACTCCACGGGCGACACTTCCCTTCTACGCAACAACTCGCCGGTTTCCTGAATCGATGTGAGCATGTTTCTTCGTCTTGAAGACCATTATCGTCTGACAGCCCTGCGGTGGCGGGTTCGAAAAGTCTATAATCTTTACTGCTTGTGGGGAGGCGCAAGAACAACGTTATGGCCCAATTGATTGCAACTCCAGTCGCAACCCACGGATTTCTTCTCGATGGTAAATGGATTGAAGACGGCGAGCCGGTCGAGATTCGAGCACCCTACGATGGCAGCGTTGTCGGCCGCGTGTTTCAGGGAAGGCACCAACACGCCGAGGCCGCAATTGCGGCTGCGGTCAAGGCTTTCGGCACGACGCGACGGCTGCCGGCGTTTGAGCGGCAACGAGTGCTGCGCCGGGTCGCTGAGAGCATAACTCAACGCAAAGAAGAGTTCGCCCACACTCTGGCACAGGAAGCCGGAAAGCCGATTAAGGCGGCGCGCAGCGAAGTCGACCGATCCATCTTCACTTTTACCGTAGCCGCTGAGGAGAGCACGCGCATCTATGGCGAAGTTGTGCCGCTCGATTGGCAGCAATTCACCGCCGGGCGCTGGGGCATTGTGCGCCGTTTTCCTCTCGGGCCCATTGCGGGGATCACGCCGTTCAACTTTCCACTGAATTTGGTGGCACACAAAGTAGCTCCCGCGATTGCGAGCGGATGCACCATGGTACTAAAGCCCGCACCGCAGACGCCGTTAACTGCGCTGCTCATGGCCGAGGCCGTGCAGCAAGCGGGTTGGCCCGACGGAGCTTTAAATGTGCTTCCGCTTTCCAACGACGACGCCGGATTGCTGGTTACTGACGAACGTCTGAAGCTGATCAGCTTTACCGGCAGCGCTGCCGTCGGCTGGGACATCAAACGGCGCGCTGGCAAAAAGAAGGTCGCGTTGGAACTCGGTGGGAACGCAGGAGTCATTGTTCACAGCGACGCTGACCTGACCTACGCGGCGGAGCGGTGCGTGACCGGTGGTTTCGCGTATGCCGGGCAATCCTGCATTTCGGTGCAGCGAATTCTGGTCGAGCGGTCCGTTCTGGAAAAATTTACCGACCTCTTTGTTGCGGGAGTCAACAAACTGAAGACCGGAGATCCGCTCGAGGAATCAACCGACGTCGGTCCGCTGATTCGCGAAAGCGACGCTATCCGCGCCAGTGACTGGATTCAGGAGGCGGTGCGCGCCGGTGCGCGATTGCTTTGCGGTGGACAACGTAAAGGGTCAATACTCGAGCCAACCGTTCTAACCCGGACGCGTCAAGAGATGAAGGTGAATTGCCAGGAAATTTTTGCCCCGGTTGTGACCATCGAGTCGTACGACGATTTTTCCGATGCCTTGAAGCAAATTAACAATTCTCCATACGGCTTGCAGGCGGGTATCTTTACCAGGGACGCTAAGCTGATGTTCAGCGCCTACGAAGAACTCGAAGTGGGCGCCGTGATGGCCGGAGACGTGCCGACCTTTCGAATTGATCACATGCCTTACGGCGGAATTAAAGACTCGGGGCTGGGACGCGAAGGCTTGCGTTACGCCATCGAGGAAATGACGGAACCAAAATTGTTGGTCATGAATTTGCGTTAGCTCGTTCCGTCGTGAGCTGGGCCAAAAATGTATCGCGTTGCGATGTAAATGTCGAAGGTCGATCATCTGTCTCAGCCTGTGTTGTGTAGATTCTGTTAGAATTCCGGGTTAAGTTTTCCTGTTTTGAAAAAGTTCCGTCAATTTGTTGGGATTCAGTTGTTACTGGCAATCATTAAGACGGCGCGAACTGCTATAATCACGAGTTTTCATATGCGACATCACAGGCGTCTGTGACTGTTTGCTCCGAACAGCGCAACTGAACTGGGGATGGAGTTCGACATCCCTGCTGCACTGAACGCTGATGCAGATTTTTCATCGCAGTACGAACACAATCTCCCGCGCCACGATTTACGGGGCGGTATTCCTGATAGCGGTATTGTTGTGGGCAGTGCTCGAACTGCAACGCTCGCCCTACATTACTTACGCAAAAGTGGCCCGGCCGCAGCCGGTGCCCTTTAGCCATCAACACCATGTCGGCGGTTTGGGAATTGACTGCCGCTATTGCCATACTTCGGTGGAAAACTCTTCATTCGCCGGGATTCCTCCCACAAAAACCTGCATGAACTGCCATTCCCAGATTTGGACGGCAGCGCCCTTGCTTGAACCCGTTCGCGAAAGTTTCCGCACCGGCAAGTCTTTGGTGTGGACAAGGGTTAACGATTTGCCCGATTTCGTTTACTTCGACCACAGCATTCACATCAATAAGGGAGTGGGTTGCAATACCTGCCACGGTCCAGTCGATCGCATGCCATTGATGTTCAACTACGCTTCGCTGCAAATGGAGTGGTGCCTGGAATGCCATCGCGCACCGGAGAAAAATCTGCGGCCTCGCGACCAGGTTTTCAATATGCGCTACGAGCAGCCGTCGAACGACAAGCCGGTAGTGCTTGATGGCAAGCTTTACACGGACCAGCTTTCGCTCGGCACAAATTTGGTACGGAAATACAAATTGCGCACGGTGACTGACATTACGAGTTGTTCGACATGTCACCGGTGAGGTTCGAAAGAAGATGATGGATGGCGGGACGTCCGGCCTCCACAACTGAAATGAAGATGGAAGAAAAGAACGCCAAGCAGCACCGCGAGGATATTTGTCCGGGCAAGAAGGACAAGCTCGACCTGCAAACGGTTCGCGCCCAAATTGCGCAGACAAAAGGGCCGGAGTATTGGCGCAGCCTGGAAGAACTCGCGGGCAGCTCCGAGTTTCAGGAGATGATGCACCGCGAATTTCCTAAAGGCGCGTCGGAATGGCTCGACGCAGTTTCGCGTCGCGGATTCCTCAAGTTGATGGGCGCTTCGCTGGCAATGGCTGGAATGACTGCCTGCACCAAACAGCCCATGGAACCGATTGTCCCGTACGTGCGGCAACCGGAAGAAGTAATACCTGGCCGGCCTCTTTTCTTCGCCAGCGCTTTCACGCTCGGCGGATATGCCAGTCCAATTCTGGTAGAAAGTCACCTCTATCGTCCCACCAAGATTGAAGGCAACGAGCAGCATCCCGCGAGCTTGGGCGGAACTGACGTCTTCGCGCAGGCGTCGATCCTCGGGATGTACGATCCCGACCGTTCGCAGACCATCGCATATTTGGGCGATGTGCGTACATGGGGGAATTTTCTGGAAGCAATCCGCGGACCGCTCAACGCGCAGAAAGCGGTGCAGGGAGCGGGGATTCGCATCCTGACGCGTACTGTTTCTTCCCCTGCGCTATCCGATCAATTGAAGTCCGTACTCAAGCTATACCCGCAGGCGAAGTGGCATGTGTATGAGCCGGTCAATCGCGATAACGTGCTTGAAGGCGCGAAGATGGCCTTCGGCCAGCCGGTCGAAACCCAGTATAAGCTGGAGAACGCGGACGTAATCGTTTCGCTCGATGCAGATTTCCTGTACGCGGGATTCCCCGGTTCGACGCGATACATCCGCGATTTTGCCAAACGCCGCAATCCCGACGCGGGGAACATGAGCCGGTTGTATGTGGTCGAGAGCACGATGACGTCGACCGGCGCGAAAGCGGATCATCGCTTGCCTGTGCGAGCATCGGATGTCGCAGCTTTTGCCGGCCACTTGCCGGCTGCGATCAGCACTAATGAGCCCGTCCCTACGTTAGAACACCCGGAACAACAAAAATTTACCAACGCGCTTGTGCAGGAATTGCGGAGCCATCGGGGATCGAGTGTTGTCATCCCCGGCGATCATCAGCCTCTCGTAGTTCACGTTTTGGCCCACGAGATTAATCAGGCTCTCGGCAACGTCGGAAAAACAGTTTTCTACACCGATCCCGTCGACGCCAACCCGATCAATCAGACCGACTCCATCAAAGACCTCGTTGCCGATATGCGTGCCGGCAAAGTGGACATGCTCTTCATCCTGGGCGGAAATCCTGCCTACGATGCGCCTGCCGATCTGAACTTCGCCGATGCGTTGAAGAACACAAATATCCCGATGCGTGTGCACCTCGGCCTCTATCAGGATGAGACTGCCGAGCTTTGCCAATGGCACGTGAACGAAGCGCACTATCTCGAAGCGTGGGGCGATGCTCGCGCCTATGACGGCACAGTGAGCATCGTGCAACCGCTGATTGCTCCTCTCTACGGCGGCAAGAGCGCTTACGAACTGATCGCGCTGCTGGCTGGCCAAACCGAAGCAACAGGTCACGAAATTGTGCAGGGATACTGGCAGAAGCAGCACCCCGGCGCAGACTTCGACATGTTCTGGCGAAAATCGCTGCACGACGGCTGGATTGACGGAACCACGTTTTCTCCGAAGCAGTTTCCGATGAAAATGGCGAGCTATCTGCCTTTCGCCAAGAACCCGCCAAATGCGATCGAAATCAACTTCCGTCGCGATCCCTGCGTTTACGACGGATGCTTTTCCAACAACGGCTGGCTGCAGGAGCTGCCCAAGCCAATGTCAAAAATGACTTGGGACAATCCCGTGCTCATCGGGCCGGCCATGGCGGACCGGATGGGGTTGAGGACCGAGGATCTGGTCACGCTCGAATTAAATGGCAAGAAAGTGACCGCGCCGATCTGGATTCAGGCTGGGCATCCCGACAACTCGATCACTGTGTTTCTGGGTTACGGGCGGAAACGCGCAGGCCGGGCCGGAACCGGAGCGGGCTTCGATATGTATCCGCTTCGCTCCAGCGCAACGCCGTGGTTCACCACTGGCGTAAATCTCACCAAAGCCGGGGGAACTTACAAGCTGGCGACGACCCAGGGTTACCAGACCATGGACACGCCAGAAGGTGCGCGGCCACAGGTGCGGACCGCAAGCATCGAAGAGTATCGCAAAGAGCCAGACTTCGCCCGGGACGAAGAGCCTCCAGCGGAACTGACCTTGTACAAACCCTACCCGTATGACAAAGAACTTTATGTATGGGGCATGGCGATCGATTTGAATGCCTGCGTGGGCTGCAACAATTGCATCGTTGCCTGCCAGTCGGAAAACAACATTCCTGTGGTCGGAAAAGAGCAGGTTGTGATCGGCCGCCATATGCATTGGCTGCGCGTCGACGCATATTATCAAGGCGACCGCGATAGCCCGAAGGCATACTTCCAGCCCGTACCGTGCCAGCAATGTGAGAATGCCCCGTGCGAAGTCGTCTGTCCCGTGGGCGCGACCGTCCACAGCACCGAAGGCCTGAATGACATGGTCTACAACCGCTGCGTAGGGACTCGCTACTGTTCAAATAATTGTCCCTACAAGGTGCGGCGCTTCAATTTCCTGCTCTTCCAGGATTGGGAGACGCCGCAATTAAAGATGATGCGCAACCCAGACGTCACCGTGCGCAGCCGTGGCGTGATGGAAAAATGCACATATTGCATCCAGCGCATCACTCAGCACCGCATCGATTCCGAGCGGGAAGATCGCAAGATTCAGGACGGCGAGTTGCAAACGGCGTGCCAGCAATCTTGCCCAGCCCAGGCGATTACATTTGGCAATATCAACGATCCCAGCAGCCAGGTTTCAAAGTTCAAGGCGATCACACGCAACTACAGCTTGCTGGCTGATCTGAATACCCGGCCACGAACGACGTATCTGGCCGAGATAAGTAACCCTAATCCGGAACTGGAAACCTAAGCGGAGCGCGATCGAAAGATGGACGAGCAAAGACAACCCGGAGCTCCAGTAATTGAGCCTGGATACACCTTTGGCACGGTCACTGACAAAATCAGTTCGATCGTTCTCACGCGCCCTACTTCCAACGGTTGGTATCTGGGTTTCGGCGTCGCATTTCTGCTCACCATGATGATGCTGTACGCCGTTGGATATTTGTTCCTCCGCGGCGTCGGCATCTGGGGTATTACGATTCCGATCGGTTGGGGCTTCGCCATCGTCAACTTCGTGTGGTGGATCGGAATTGGACACGCAGGCACGCTGATCTCCGCCATCCTTCTTTTGTTGCGGCAATCCTGGCGCAACTCGATCAACCGATTCGCCGAGGCCATGACTTTGTTCGCGGTCTCAGCCGCAGGCCTTTTTCCGCTGATTCACGTTGGGCGTCCGTGGCTGGCTTACTGGCTGTTCCCGTATCCCAACACCATGAATTACTGGCCGCAGTTCCGCAGCCCCTTGGTTTGGGACGTTTTTGCTGTTTCGACCTACGCGACGATTTCCTTGTTGTTTTGGTTCATCGGCCTGGTTCCTGATTTGGCCACCCTCCGGGATCGTTCCACCAATCGCGCGGCCCAGATTATCTATGGAATGCTGGCGCTGGGCTGGCGCGGTTCCGCACGGCACTGGCATCGCTATGAGACAGCGTACCTGCTACTCGCTGGGCTTGCGACGCCGCTAGTTCTGTCAGTTCACACTGTGGTCAGCTTCGACTTTGCCGTCGCTATCGTGCCGGGCTGGCATACCACGATTTTTCCGCCCTACTTCGTGGCTGGTGCAATTTATTCCGGCTTCGCCATGGTGCTCATGCTGGCGATCCCGATCCGCAAGTTCTACGGCCTCGAAGATTTCATCACCGAACGCCATCTACAAAACTCGGCAAAAGTTATGCTCGCGACTGGGTTGATCGTGGCCTATGGTTACGCGATCGAAGCGTTCATGGGATGGTACAGCGGCAATCGCTTTGACAGTTTTCTCCTCTGGAACCGCCTTCACGGGCCCTATGCCCCGTGGTACTTCTCGCTGCTGGCTTGCAACATCTTTATTCCGCAAGTGCTCTGGATTCGAAAACTGCGAACCAGTCCAGTCGCGTTGTTCCTGGTTTCCGGAGTCATCCTCGTCGGCATGTGGTTGGAGCGTTTCATTATCGTCGTAGTCAGCTTGCACCGTGATTTCCTGACTTCCTCCTGGGGAATGTATTACCCAACCCGCTGGGACTGGATGACGTACATCGGCACCATCGGGATGTTCCTTGCCGCTATGTTCCTCTTCGTGCGCATCCTGCCCATGATATCGATTTTTGAAATGCGCACCCTCCTGCCCGAGGCGGAGGTGAAGGAGTGAAGCGCGCTCCAATTTACGGAATGATGGCCGAGTTTGATTCTCCCACCCAACTGGTGGACGCGGCCCATCGCACCTACGAAGCCGGTTATTTGAAGATCGACGCCTACAGTCCATTTCCGGTCGAAGGATTGGCCGAGGCAATCGGCTTTCACAAGAACCGCGTCCCGTTGGTGGTGCTGATTGGTGGATTGATCGGAGGTTTATCCGGCTACCTTCTGCAGTACTGGATTTCGGCGGTAAGTTATCCCATCAATGTGGGCGGCAAACCTTACCATTCGTGGCCGGCATTCATCGTGGTGACGTTCGAGATGACGATTCTTTTTGGCGGAATTTCCGCCGTGTTTGGGATGCTGGCATTGAATGGTCTCCCCATGCCGTATCATCCGGTATTTAATGTGCCGCGCTTTGCCTTCGCGACCAAAGATCGCTTTTTCTTGATCGTGTTTTCTACCGATCCCAAGTACGGCCCGAGTGAAACCCGCCGCTTTCTGGAGAGCCTCGGGCCACGCTCAATTTCAGAGGTGCCCAGTTAGCGAACGGAGAACTGGGAACTAGGGAACTGAATTTATCTTGTCCCGAACTTTGATCTGGAAACAATGCCGAGTCTGAGAAACATTTCGCCGTTGGGATTGCTGGCGGTACTGGTGCTAGCTGGATGTCGCCAGGATATGCAAGACCAACCTCGTTTCAAGCCGCTCGCCGAGAGCGACTTTTACTCCGACTTGCGCTCCGCGCGGCCTCCAGTCGATGGCACCGTGGCGCGCGGCCAACTGCATGAAGATTCGTATTTCTACACCGGAAAGCTCGGCAACAGTCCCGGCGACTACATGCCTTTTCCAGTCACCGAAGATGTGCTGGCCCATGGTCGTGAGCGCTTCAATATTTACTGCGCTCCCTGTCACTCCCGCACTGGCGACGGCAACGGAATGATCGTGCAACGCGGTCTTCGACCTCCTCCCTCTTATCACACAGAACGTTTGCGCAAAGCGCCACTGGGATATTTCTTCGACGTGATGACCAACGGTTTTGGCGCCATGCAAGATTATGCCTCGCAAATTCCGCCTCGCGATCGCTGGACGATCGTGGCTTATATCCGAGCGCTACAACTTAGCCAGGGTGCGACCATGAGCGACGTTCCGNCGGGACAGAAAGTGCCGTCCGAGCCGCCCGTGCTCCGCGGCGACCCAGGCTCTGGCGCAACTTTACCCGAACTTGAGCCGGCTTCTAGCGGCGAAAAAGGAGAGCAGCCGAAATGAGNGCGGCGCACGTGAACAACCTGGACTTGATGGCTCCCCCGGTGGTGAAAACCATCCAGAGCCGTTCTCTGATTGTCGGCGTGATTTTTGCCGTCATCTCGGTGATCCTTGCGTTCCTGCGTCCAGACGAATTCTTCCGCGCTTATCTGCTCGGCTACATGTGCTGGCTCGGCGTGACTCTCGGATCCATGGCAATTGTTATGATCCGGCATCTGACCGGCGGCGGGTGGGGCACGGTTATTCGCAGAATTCTCGGCGCGGCCATGCGTTGTTTGCCGTTGATGGCGGTTTTATTTATTCCGATCCTGTTCGGGCTTCCTAAACTCTACGTGTGGGCCCGGCCTCTCGACTCCATATCGGACACACACCTCCGCGAACACTTGCGGGACCTTACACAGGGTTACCTGAACGTCCACGGGTTTATTATTCGTGCCGCGATTTATCTGGCGATATGGAATCTGTTGTCCTTCCTGCTCAGCAAGTGGTCGAAGGAGACGGACAATCCCACGTCTCGGGACAATAGCGGGCGCTTCAAGGCCGTCAGTGGACCGGGGTTGATTCTCTACGCCTTCACGATTTCGTTCGCCGCCATTGACTGGCTCATGTCCATTGACCCCAGTTGGATTTCCACAATCTACGGTTTGCTGATCCTGATCGGCGAATTTCTGTCGGCCATGTGTTTTGCCGTCGTCGTCGAGCGAATTCTGGTGAACTACAAGCCGATGTCGGAGTTGCTGAGACCTGACTTCGTACAGGACCACGGGAAGTGGATGCTTACCTTCACCATGGTCTGGGCCTATTTCTCGTTCTCGCAGTGGTTGATTATCTGGGCGGGAAACTTGCCGGAAGAAATTACCTGGTACCTGCGGAGGTTAAACGGCGGTTGGGGATTCGTTGGGCTGACCCTCGTCATATTCCAGTTTGCTGTGCCCTTCGTCCTCTTGCTTTCGCGTTCGTTCAAACGCAATATTCGACGCCTGGCATGGCTTGCGGTTTGGATCATGTTCATGCGGTATCTCGATCTATTTTGGATTATCGAGCCCAATTTCTCCAAGACTTTGAACCTGACGCTGGCCGATGTCGTCGTCCCAATCGCGATCGGCGGTGTCTGGCTGGCTTACTTCTTCCGCAATCTGAGTTTGCTGCCACTCGTGCCCGCGTACGATGCGGACGCGAACGAGGTTTTGGAACCAGCACATGACTGAACAAATAAAACACGGGCACGCAGAGGAAGGTTACGAGCGGCAAGACCTGACCGCCCGAGCCGTGTATGCGTTCCTGATCAGTCTCATTGTCGGCGGAGTCATTGTTTATTTCATTGTCTGGGGCCTTTACCACTTTATGGACGCGCGCCAGAGACGACTTCAACCTCAGCAGAGTCCGCTGGTCCAACAAGTCGAAACCGATACCCGCATCGTGTCGCCGGACGAGATAAAAAAATTTCCCGAGCCGCGCTTAGAGCGAAACGAACGAATTGAGATCAACGATTTTCGCCTGAAGGAAGAGCAAACCCTAAACAGTTATGGATGGGTCGACGAAAAGGCTGGCGTGGTGCGTATCCCGATTGAGCGCGCTATCGAATTGATCGCGCAGCGGGGATTGCCGACGACGCCGAAAGCGGGACAAATTCCGCCGTCAACCGTCAATCTGGGAACCCAGGCTGCGGAGCGCTCGGACACAAGCGACGAGTCGGCAAAAACCAAGAAGCAAGCACCGAAGTGAGAGAAAGGAAAATTGCAGTGCGCGGCAAAGCACTCAACATTTCGTGGATGATGGCAGTGACAGTGTTGGTTGCGAGTTTTCTGACCCCATCCGCGTTGGGCCAAGGGATAACGCAGGGTCCGATGTCGCCGCCCGCGAATGTGCGGCCGCCGGGACTGAAGAACGTTGGCATTGAGCAGCACCTGAACGAGCAGATTCCACCCGCTCTTACGTTCCGTGACGAGACCGGGAAGGCGGTCACGTTGGAAGACTACTTCGGCAAGAAGCCAATCATCTTGAACCTGGTGTACTACCAGTGTCCGATGTTGTGCAGCGAAGTCTTGACCGGGCTAGAGAGTGCGCTACGAGTATTGAAATTCGACGTGGGAAAAGAGTTTGACGTTCTCACCGTGAGTTTCGATCCCAAAGAAACGCCGCAAATGGCAGCCGCGAAAAAAGCCGAATACTTGAAGCGCTACGGACGAGCCGGTGCGGCAGAGGGCTGGCATTTCTTGACCGGACCGGCCGCTTCGATCGATGCACTCACCAAGGCCTCTGGATTCCAGTATCAGTACGATCCCAAGAGCGGCCAGTTTGCCCACTCGACGGCAATCATGGTGCTGACGCCCGAGGGAAAAATCGCGCAGTACTATTACGGAGTTGAGTACGCCCCCAAGGATTTGCGCCTGGGATTGATTCAAGCGTCCGAAAACAAAATCGGCACGGTTGTCGACCAAGTGTTGCTGTACTGCTACCACTACGACCCAGACACCGGAAAATACGGCGCAATCATCAGCAGAGTTTTGCAACTAGCAGGAGGCGCAACGGTCCTGATTCTCGGTACGTTCCTAGTGGTGATGTTCCGTACAAGCCCGACAAGCTGGGCGCAACAGCGACAAGTACCCAAGGCAGAACGACCAACGACCAATGGCTAACGACCAACGACGAATTTATGTTCGATAACTTTCCACTTTGGCCAGTGCGCGCCTCCGCCGGAGCTGCCAATGTAGACGCCCTCTACATTTTCCTGGTGGCGCTGTCCGCGTTGATGTGTGTGGCCATCTTCACCATGATTCTGGTGTTTGCGACGATGTATCGTCGCCGCCGTGGAGTCGAGGCCGAGCAAATCGAAGGCTCGTCCGCATTGGAAATAACCTGGTCCGTGATTCCGCTGGGAATTTTCATGGTTATTTTCCTGTGGGGCGCCGTCATCTACTTCCACGAGCGCACTCCTCCACGCGGCGCGGCTGAAGTCTACGTCGTGGGCAAGCAGTGGATGTGGAAACTCCAGCATGAGGAGGGTCAACGCGAGATCAACGAACTCCACGTGCCGGTCGGCCGCGACGTCAAACTGATCATGACCTCGCAGGATGTGATTCACAGCTTCTATATTCCTGCCTTCCGCATCAAGCAGGACGTGCTGCCGGGGCGCTACACAACTGCATGGTTCCGCGCAACGCGACCGGGGGTGTACCACCTTTTTTGCTCGCAATATTGCGGCACCATGCACTCTGGCATGATCGGACAAGTAGTAGTCATGGAGCCGGCGCAGTACCAAGCGTGGCTTTCCGGCGGCGGAAGCTCAGGATCGCTTGCAGCCAGTGGCGACAGCCTTTTTCAGCAATTGGGCTGTTCCACATGTCATCGCTCGGACAGCCAGGGTCGCGGACCCAATCTGGTTGGAATTTTCGGCAAGCCCGTGCATCTCGAGGATGGACGCACGGTCATGGTCGATGAGAATTATCTTCGCCAATGCATTTTGAGTCCGGGCACGAACATACCGAGCGGATTCAAGCCCATCATGCCGGTTTTTCAGGGGCTCGTGGGCGAGGAACAGTTGACCGCCTTGGTGGCATATATAAAGTCGCTGACTCTGGCTCCCTCGGGAGCAGCAGGCAAACTGACTGCAGCCGGCACGGGATCGCAGAACCCTTAAGGAATAGCAATGGCTACCGTAGCAATTAGCGCCGAACGCGAAAACTACCTGAATCAGGAATATGGCATTCGCTCGTGGCTTCTGACCACAGACCACAAGCGCATCGCGCTCCTTTATCTCGCGTCCATTACGTTCTTTTTCTTTATCGGAGGATTCTTCGCCCTGCTGATCCGCCTGGAACTACTAACCCCGGCGGGCGATCTCGTTCAAGCCGACACCTACAACAAACTCTTCTCCATGCACGGCCAGGTGATGATCTTTTTCTTTTTGATTCCTTCCATCCCTGCTGTGCTCGGTAATTTTCTCGTTCCCTTGATGGTCGGCGCGAAAGACCTCGCGTTTCCGCGCATCAACCTGCTGAGTTGGTATCTGTACATCATTGCCGGTACCATCTACATCATTTGCATCGTTACCGGCGGTGTGGATACAGGTTGGACTTTCTACACACCTTTCAGCACGGCGTTCAGCAACACCAAGGTGATTGAGGCTGGCATTTCGATCTTCATCGCGGGATTCTCATCCATCCTCACCGGCCTCAACTTTGTCGTTACTATCCATCGCATGCGAGCGCCCGGTATGACCTGGTCGCGTCTGCCTCTTTTCATCTGGGCTATGTACGCCACCAGCATCATCCAGTTGCTCGGAACGCCAGTGCTTGCCATTACGTTGCTGCTGGTCGTCTTCGAACGCGCCTTCAATCTCGGCATCTTCGATCCAACCCGCGGCGGCGACCCACTGTTGTTTCAACATCTGTTCTGGTTCTACTCGCATCCCGCGGTTTACATCATGATTCTGCCGGCCATGGCCGTCGAGAGCGAAATCGTGGCGTGCTTCACGCGCAAGCGTATTTTCGGCTACAACTTCGTCGCCATGTCCAGCATTGCGATTGCGGTGTTCGGTTTTGTCGTCTGGGCCCACCACATGTTTGTCGCGGGCATTTCACTTTATTCGGCATTGGTATTTTCCATTCTCAGTTATCTGGTTGCGGTGCCCTCGGCCATCAAAGTATTCAACTGGACCGCAACCATGTATAAAGGCTCGATTTCATTCACCACTCCCATGTTGTACGCCTTCGGCTTCATCGGGCTTTTCACTATGGGAGGACTGACCGGCCTGTTCCTGGCCTGCCTCGGCGTCGACGTGCATGTACACGACACGTATTTTGTCATCGCCCACTTCCACTACATCATGGTCGGCGGCGCGGTCATGGGATATCTCGGCGGCCTGCATTTCTGGTGGCCAAAAATCTCCGGCCGTATGTACCCGGAAGGGTGGGGCAGGCTTGCGGCATTGCTCGTTTTTGCCGGATTCAATCTGACTTTCTTCCCGCAGTTCATTCTCGGCTACATGGGAATGCCACGCCGCTATTGGCAATATCCACCAGAATTCCAGGTATTGAACGTGCTTTCGACTGCGGGCTCAACGATTCTGGCGATCGGATATGTTTTGCCCATGGTCTATTTCCTGTGGTCCATGCGCTACGGGAAAATCGCTTCGGACAACCCGTGGGGCGCGGCCGGACTGGAATGGAAGACCGCGTCGCCGCCGCCCACTTTCAATTTCGATGAAGAGCCAGAGGTGACCTGGGAAGCGTACAACTACGAACAGATCCCGGCTCCCGCGGAGGTGAATGTTGAGCGATAGCCCGATCGCGGTCGAAGAGCACGGTCCTGAACTGCTCCACCACTTCGCCAACGCGGAGCAGCAACGCGACGCTGCCTCCCTCGGCATGTGGCTGTTCCTCGCCACAGAAGTTATGTTCTTCGGCGGCATGTTTTGCGCCTACTTGATTTATCGTTATTGGTACTACAACGAATTCGCCGCCGGCAGCCGCAGCCTGGACATTTATCTGGGCACCATCAATACTGCAGTCCTCATTTGCAGCAGCTTAACTGTGGCGCTGGGCGTGCGCGCAGCGCAGATGGGCAAGCGTAAACTGCTCGTCATCCTGCTCCTGCTTACCATCGTGTTCGGGTTTGCCTTCCTGGGAATCAAAGGCGTCGAGTGGTACAACAAATACAAAGAGCATCATATTCCCGGGCCATCGTTCAACGTGGATGACCTGGTAAGAGACTACCCGCAAATCCACATCGACCCGCGGCACGAGCAAATTTATTTCTCGCTCTACTTCGCCATGACTGGGCTGCATGCCCTGCACATGATCATAGGAGTCGGCATTTTTGCTTTTCTGACTTTCTACGCGTGGAAGGGACGCTACACGCCGAAGTATTACACACCCGTCGAACTCGGCGGCTTGTACTGGCACTTCGTGGATATCGTTTGGATTTATCTTTTCCCCTTGTTGTACTTAATCGACCGAAAACCGCTAAGGTGAGCCGCCATGTCTGTGCACATAATGTCGACCAAGTTTTACTACACCATCTGGATCGCCCTGCTCTGCCTGACCGTAGTTACCGCGGCGGTTTCTTTCGTCGACCTGGGCCCGTTCAACACCATCGTCGCGCTCGTAATCGCAACCATCAAGGCTTTGCTTGTCGTTCTGTTTTTCATGCACGTCAAGTACACAAGTGAAAAACTAACCAAGATCGTGATTGTTTCGGCGATCTTTTGGCTGTTCCTTTTGCTGGCGCTCAGCATGGCCGATTACGCCACCAGACTCCTGAGCTAGACGGCTAATAATTAAAGACGGCTAATAATGATGTAACGCCGCGTTAATCGCGACGAACTCGCAGGGAATTCTCAAGTCGACCTCGTCCCCAAGCTGTAGGTTTGCGATATACTCGGTGCGCCGATGCGTGTAACGAGCTGAGGTAATCGCGATGGCCTTCTGCAACTCTTGCGGTACAAATCTGGAAGCGGGCGCAAGATTCTGTCCAAAATGCGGCGCAGCCGTTCCCATCCCCACTGCCATCCCGGCGGCCGTTCCTCCCACTCCCGCAGCATCGGCTCAGGGAAACGACGCGCTAAAGGTCATTTTGATCGTCGTCGTTGCCATCGTCGTGTTAGGCATCCTGGGAATAGGAACGCTGACGTTCGTAGTCCGGCGCATTGCCCACAGCACCCACATCAAAAATGATAACGGCAATGTTCGCGTGGAGACTCCCTTCGGCACCGTTCAGAGCACAAACAATCCCGAAGAAGCCGCGCGTAATCTCGGGATCGACCCGTACCCCGGTGCGCGGGTGTTAAAGGGAAATACAGCGACCGTCGGGGGAATGCATACCGTCAGTGCGGAATTTGAAACCGATGACTCGGCGCAAAAAGTGCTGGCCTTTTATTCGCCTCAATTTCCTAACGCCACGGTCACCACAAAGGACCAGGACCGCTTCACGCTGGTCTCAACCGACAACAAAAATATAGTCACGATCCACGTCGAACCGCGCGACGGCAAAACCCGCATTGTCATCGCCAACGTGACTGGCAACAACCTCAACGGCAACAATTCCTCGGATTAGCCCCTTCCGCCTGCATGCAGAACAACTTCGCCGAGCTCGCCCGCGCTGCCAAATCTGCAGTGGTGGATGCAAGTGCGCTCGCCTCCGCTCTGAGCCGTCATGTCCACGGTGACATTCGCTTCGACGACGGCGCCCGCGCCCTCTACGCCACCGACGGATCCAACTATCGCCAGGTTCCCATCGGAGTAGTTCTTCCCCGCAACACCGACGACGTCATCGCAACTATTTCGCTGGCTCGTGAATTCGGCGCGCCCATCCTCTGCCGCGGCGGTGGAACTTCCCTCGCAGGACAGTGCTGCAATGTCGCCGTGATCCTCGATTTTACGAAGTACATGGCCGAGATTCTTGAAATCGATCCCGTGCGGCGGATCGCACGGGTTCAACCCGGCGTGGTTCTCGATCGTCTGCGCAATGCCGCCGAAAAGCATCATCTGACATTCGCTCCTGATCCCGCGACCCACGATCGATGCACGCTGGGCGGCATGATCGGAAACAACTCCTGCGGCGTGCATTCAGTCATGGCTGGTAAAACCGACGACAACATCGATGAACTTGAGATTCTCACTTACGATGGCCTGCGCATAAGGGTGGGCCACACTAGCGACGCGGAACTAGAGAAGATCATCGGCCAGGGTAGTCGGAGCGGTGAAATTTACGCTGGACTAAAAAAGCTGCGCAGCACGTATTCCGATCTCATCCGGAAACGCTATCCCAATATTCCGCGCCGAGTCTCAGGCTACAACCTGAATTACCTGCTCCCAGAAAATGGCTTTCACGTGGCGCGTGCTTTGGTGGGATCGGAAGGAACCTGCGTTACCGTGCTCGAAGCCTCGTGCCGCTTGGTGGAGAGCCCGCCCGAGCGCGCTCTCGTGCTCATCGCTTATTCCGATATTTTCCAATGCGCCGATCGCGTGCCCGAAATAATGGATCATCATCCCATCGGCCTCGAAGGCATCGACGAGTTGCTGGTTGAGTTTTCTCGCCGAAGGCAAATTAATCTGGATGGACTCGCTCTTCTGCCATCCGGCGGCGGTTGGTTGCTCGCCGAGTTTGGCGCGAGTACGACTGCCGAAGCTGAGTCTCAGGCGCGTGCACTCATGCAGTCTCTCAGCCGCAGCGCGGAACCGCCGGCCATGGCTTTGTTCACCGACAAGCGGCAAGCCAGAAAAGTTTGGGACGTGCGCGAGTCCGCTCTGGGAGCCACTTCCCACGTGCCCGGTGAGCCTCCGGGCTGGGAGGGTTGGGAAGATGCTGCAGTCGCCCCCGAAAAACTCGGCAGCTATTTGCGCGCTCTGCACAAATTGATGCGGAGCTACGGTTATCGAAGCGCTACCTATGGACACTTCGGGCACGCCTGCGTCCACATGCGCATCAACTTCGATCTTGAGTCACGGCAAGGCATCGCGAACTATCGCAAGTTCGTCGAAGAGGCCGCCGATCTCGTCATCAGTTATGGCGGCTCGCTTTCGGGCGAACACGGCGATGGGCAGTCGCGAGCGGAGCTGTTAGCTAAAATGTTCGGTCCCGAGCTCGTGCAGGCTTTTCGGGAATTCAAAGCGCTGTGGGATCCGGATTGGAAGATGAACCCGGGCAAGGTGGTCGAGCCATACAAGTTGGATGAAAATTTGCGTTTAGGCGCCGACTACAAGCCATGGCAGCCGCAGACGCATTTTCAGTTTCCCGAAGATCATGGAAGTCTGGCGGGCGCGACATTGCGCTGCGTGGGCGTGGGCAAGTGCCGCCGCGACGAAGGCGGAGTCATGTGTCCAAGCTTCCGTGTTACTCGCGAAGAGGAACATTCCACCCGCGGCCGCGCTCACCTGCTTTGGGAAATGACCAAGGGCGACATAATTAAAGACGGATGGCGCGACCAGCACGTGAAAGGCTCGCTCGATCTGTGCCTTGCCTGCAAGGGCTGCAAGAGCGATTGCCCAGTCGGCGTCGATGTGGCCACGTACAAAGCCGAGTTCCTCTCGCATTTTTACCAAGGTCGCATGCGTCCACGCGGCGCGTACGCATTCGGCAATATCGACATTTGGGCCCGGCTCGCTTCGATGGCCCCTCGCTTGGTCAATCTAACTACGCAAACTCCTTTTCTGCGCGACGTTGCCAAGCTGATTGCGGGCATCCCGCGTGAGCGAAGCATTCCTCCTTTCGCGCGGCAAACCTTCCGTCACTGGTTTGACCGGCGGAAGCCGCGCAATCTCGATAGATCTCCTGTTCTGCTGTGGCCCGACACATTCAACAATTACTTT